>WNFZ01000381.1_pt1 | contig 43144 bp, 41 predicted proteins | sample 5400081 | NCBI WGS metagenome assembly WNFZ01 (sample SAMN13153365, study PRJNA577476) | soil metagenome | isolation source: 80 cm soil or saprolite under grassland replicate 1 | place: USA:California | collected 2016-06-15
TGCTCGTCGGCGAGCACGACTTCCGCGCGTTCACACCGACGGTGACGGCGCACCAGGTCCTCACGCGCACCGTCGAGACAGCGGTCTGGCACAGGCGTGGCGACGCACTCGAGCTCGAGCTCACCGCAGGCTCGTTTCTGCGCCACATGGTACGCACGCTCGTCGGGACGATGCTCGAGCGCTCGCCAGGCGAGCTGGCGGCGCTGCTGGAAGGACGCTCGCGAGACGAGGCCGGCACGACCGCTCCATCGTCGGGCCTCTATCTCGTGTCCGTCCGCTACTAGGCCGTAGCCCGCTCCAGTCCTGCAGCGCAAACTCCGGCGATCTCGCGCCCCGCCCGCGACATACAGTTCAGGTCTATGCACGCTTAGCCTTATATAGGCTATGCTTGACTAAGCAACAACTGTCTAATACACTCGCGGGACAGTCTCTGAGAAGGAGTCGCCATGAACGTCACACCACCTCGGCACCGAACCATGAAGCTCGTCGCAGTCTCAACCCTCGCCCTTCTCGCTTGCGCGCTCATCGGGGCAAACGTGGGCACCGCTGCGGGGGCCCCACCCCGCAACGACAATCGCGCCAACGCGACACCGCTCGAGCAATCACCGGTCACCGCTTCCGGCACGACGGTTGGAGCGACGGAGGAGTTGCGAGACCCGCGTCCTGCCTGCGGCGCCGCCAAGGCGACAGTCTGGTACCGGGTCTCCGGCGCCTCGTCCGGTCCGCTTGTGCTCCGTTTCACCGCGTCGGACAACCTCGACGCAATCGTCTCGGTCTACCGCGCCGTCCGGTCCCGGCTCGTCCCTCTGGGATGTAACGCGACCGATGAACAAGGCCGCGGCCTTCTCTCCTTCAGGACAGCTCCTGGGGAGAGCTACCTGATCATGGTTGGGCGGGAGCGAAGCTCCGAGGACGGCGCCTTCCGATTCACGCTCTTCCGGCAGCAGCCTTCGTCGAGGCCGCCTGGGGCACGCTTGCCGGGGCATGGTGTGAGCTCCTCCGTCGATGCGCTTTCGGACTTCGACGACGCCTGGTCGCTGACCATGCGAGCGGGCACCGCCTACCGGATGAACCTCGTTCCGGCGCGTGGGCGCTGCGTGACGCTGTCGCTCTTCAAGCCCCACACTCGCTCGTTCGTCGATGCGGAGCCGATTGACCTCCTTAAGTGCGGTGGCTACCTCACGTACACGCCGGGCATCGGCGGGAGCGGACGGTACACGCTGCTCGTCACCGCGACCGACATTCGCCCTGGGCGCCAGCGGTATCACCTCCAGGCCGCGCTCGCCGGCCCGGACGACATGGCCCCCGGGTTGCGCATCCGGAACCTCGAGACCCGCCGGGGGTCGCTGTCCGCGACCAGAATCGACGTCGTCGACCTCTACCGCTTCCGGGTCCTCCACCGAAGCGAGGTGACTCTCAGGCTCGCCGGGCCTTCGGCGTCCCGCCTGGTCCTGCTCGGCGAGAACGGCCACCGCCTCTCGTCGTCAGGCGGTCCAGGTGCCCTCACGACGCGCCTTGGCCCCGGAAGGTACTTCGTCGCCGTCCGCGCAGAGTCCGGCGCGCGTGGCCGGTATCGCCTCTCGCTGCTCGAGCGCCGCATCACGACTACGACGGCCCTTGCTGACGGCTCACGGGTCGCGAAGGTCGCCCCCGGGACCTCGGTGTCGATCGGGATAGCCGTCGACTTCAGTCCGGTGGGCGCGGTCACGCTTCAGATCGACCGCTTCGACCCACTCACCGGCTGGCACTTCTACAAGCTCTACCGCCTGCGCCTCGGTGGGAACGGCAGGACCGGACTCCTGTGGCGCCCGCCGGCGATCGGTCACTGGCGGGTGCGTGCGTCGTTCGGAGGAAGCCGCACCGCGAGCCCGAGCGCGGGAGGGACCGCCATGATCGTGGTGAACGAGCGCTGAGTCGGGAGGACGACGAGGGCAAGCCGCACGGTTAACGCGTAGGCCCTCGGTAGGATCGGCTCGATGGCGACCCGGACGCAGAAGGATGTCCGACAGCGGCTCGACGAGCTGCGCGAGACCGTCAACCATCACCTCTATCGCTACCACGTGCTCGACGAGCCGGAGATCTCCGACGCCGAGTTCGACCGGCTCTTCGAGCAATTGCAGGCGCTCGAAGCCGAGCATCCCGACCTGATCACGCCCGACTCGCCGACGCAGCGGGTCGGCGCGGCGCCCTCGGAGCGCTTCCAGAAGGTGCAGCACATCTCGCCGATGGGCTCGCTGGAGAAGGTCACCGACGACGAGGGCCTGCTGAAGTGGGCGGACGATGTGCGTAAGCGGCTCGATTCGGACGAGCCGGTCGCCTACGTGATCGAGCCGAAGATCGACGGCTCCGCGGTCTCGCTGGTCTACGAGGGTGGCACCCTCGTCCGTGGCGCGACCCGCGGCGACGGCTTCACGGGCGAGGACGTGACCCAGAACCTCCGCACGATCAAATCCATCCCTCTCACGATGCGGCTGGCAGATGGCGAGCAGGCGCCTTTGCAATTCGAGGTGCGCGGCGAGGTCTACCTGCCGATCTCCGCGTTCAACCGGCTCAACGAGCGGCTGGCCGCCGAGGGCAAGAAGACCGCGCCGAACCCCCGCAACGCCGCGGCCGGCTCGCTGCGGCAGCTCAACCCGCAGATCACCGCCGCCCGCGACCTCTCGATCTGGGCCTATGGGATCGGCCACCGCGAGGGCCTCGTCTTCCAGGCGCACTCGGAGACGATCGAGTGGCTGCGCGAGCACGGGTTCCGCACGAACCCCTACACGGAACGCCTGGAGACGATCGAGGAGGTCGCGCAGGCTTGCCGCGAGTGGGAGCTGCGCCGCACCGAGCTGGACTACGAGATCGACGGGATCGTGATCAAGGTGGACTCGCTCGAGCAGCAGGCGATCCTGGGCGCCCTGCACCAGCGGCCGCGCTGGGCACGGGCCTTCAAGTGGGCGCCGATGACCGCGCAGACCAAGTTGCACAAGATCGCCATCCGCGTTGGCCGCACGGGAGCACTCAACCCGTGGGCGATGCTCGAGCCCGTCGAGGTGGGCGGCGTCACGGTCTCCAGGGCGACGTTGCACAACGAGGAGGACATCAACCGCAAGAACATCCGCGAGGGCGACAAGGTGATCGTCCAGCGGGCGGGCGACGTGATCCCGCAGGTGGTCGGGCCGGTGCTACCTCACGCGAAGGGAACGAAGCCGTTCCGGATGCCCAAGAAATGTCCCCTTTGCGGGGAAAACATCGTCAAGCCCGAAGGCGAGGCGATGCACCGCTGCCCGAACCGCGCTTGCCCCTCGCGCGGGCTGGAGACGCTCAACAACTGGGTCATGGCCGCCGCCGATATCGAGGGGGTGGGCGAGCAGCTCGTTCGCCGGCTCTGGGAGCTCGGGCTCGTGCGCTCCCTTCCCGACCTCTACCGCGTGACGAAGGAGCAGCTCCTCGAGCTCGACGGGTTCCAGGAGAAGAGCGCCTCCAACGTGATCGCGGCGATCGAGGCCTCCAAAGCAGTGCCATTCAGCCGCGTCCTGTTCGGCCTCAACATCCCCGACGTCGGCTGGGTGACCGCCCAGAGCCTGGCGCGCCACTTCGGCAGCGTCGAGCGGCTCTCGGCGGCGGCGCAGGAAGACGTCCAGGAGGTCGAGGGCATCGGCCCGGAGCGGGCGGAGGCGATCGTCGAGTGGTTCTCCGACGCCGAGAACCGGGCGCTCGTCGAAGAGCTCGAGCAGCTCGGCCTGCGCTTCGAGGCCGGGCCGGAGGAGCGCCCAGTCGAGGGTCCGCTGACCGGCAGCACCTACGTCGTCACCGGCACCCTCGAGGGCTTCAGCCGCGAGGAGGCACGCAAGGCGCTCGAGGAGAAGGGAGCCAAGGTCGCAGACTCGGTCTCGAAGAAGACCGCCGGCGTGATTGCAGGGGAGAGCCCGGGCTCGAAGCTGGCGAAGGCCGAGCAGCTCGGCGTCCCCGTGCTCGACGAGGCCGCCCTGGAGAAGCTATTGCGCGGCTAGCGCGGTCGCGAAGCGGTCCTGGGCCCGCCGCGCCCAGAACGACGAGACCGGGTTCCCGTTCTGGAGGACGGAGAAGACGAAACGGCCCCTGACATAGCCCGAGAGGGCCGAGGCGCGGTAGGTGGTGCCCGTCTTCGCCTGTACGTTCCCACGCGCCGGAGGGCTACGCATGCGCTCAGAGAGGGTGCCGCTGATCCCTGCGACCGGCAGGGCTGCCACAAAGGCCGGCCGCACCTCCTGGTCGGCCCAGGCTGCGCGCAGGATCGCGGCGAGCGCTCGAACGGTGAGACGGTCGAGCAGCGAGAGCCCCGAGCCGTCTGCGAGTCGCACCCCCGCCAGCGGCACGCCGGCCTCGGCAAGCGTGCGCCGGGCGTAAGCGTCTCCCCCGGCGCTCGTGCCGACCTCGTTCTCGATTGCGCCCAGCTGTTTCAGCACGAGCTCGGCGGTGAAGTTGTCGCTGTGACGATCCATGTACCTGACGATCTCGGAAAGCGGGGCGGAGTCCACCACCGCAAGCGGGACCTCGCCGCCGCGCTCCTCGCCGAGCCCGGCCCCGGCCACGGCTACTCCGGCCCGCCGCAGCGCGTCGCGGAATCCGAGCGCGGCCGCCAGTGCCGGGTTGCGCGAGATCCGGCCCCGGTAGCGGCCGCGGTCGACCGTCAGCGCCGAGAGGGGCGGCGACTCGTTTAGGTAGTAGGAGGCTCTCCACCCCGGCGCGGTCCGGCGGGCGTCGAAGAAGGTCTCGTCGCCGAAGACCGCGCCGGTCACGCGGGTGATGCCGGCGGCGCGCACCTGGACGGCGAGCGCGGCGAGGTCGGCGCTCGAGAGGGTCGGGTCGCCGTGGCCGACGAGGAGCAGGTGGCCATGCCAGACGGCGCCGTTCTGCTGTCCGCGGCCCATGACGTCGGTCTCGATCCGATAGGCGGTGCCGAGGCCGACGAGGGCGGCGTAGGTGACGGCGAGCTTTTCGTTCGAGGCGGGCGCGAGCGAGAGCGCTTCGTGCTTGGCGAAGAGCGTCTGCCCGGTCTGCAGGTCGAAGGCGACGGCTGCCGTGCGCGCGCCGGCGACGTGCGGGACCGCGAGCGCCTTTGCCAGGCGGTTGGCCAGCGGCGAGCTCCCGGCGCCGGCCGGGCCGGCGAGCACGAGCGCGACGAGGAGGACGACCGGCAGGCGGCGACGGGTCACCTCGCCAATTGTTCGGAGCATGAACACGGTCGTCAAGGGTAGGCCGGGCACGCGACGGAGATAGGCCGTGCGGCCCTTGCCCGCGGCAGAGTCGCCCGCTGATAATCGGTGGGAGGCCTCCTGTGGCAGCTGAAGCCATACCCGCACTGCTCGAGCAGATCGACGAGCTGCTCGCCGAGCCCCCCGCGACGGGAGAGGCTGCGATGCTCGCCCGCCTCGAGCGGACGCTGACCGACGGCTACGCCTATGCCCTGGAGATCGAGGGGGAGCGCTGGCGTCTGGAGCAGCGCTTGTCTGAGCTCACGAAGGGGCTTCACGAGGGCAATCGGGAGCTGAAGTCTCGGGAGATCGCGCAGCTCTCGCGACGCCTTTCCTCGAACGGCAAGGCCCTGAAGGCGCTGCGCGCGACGCTCAGGCGGTTGCGAGCCCGTGCTGCGGCCGTTCGCTCGGCAGTCTAGAGCTCGTTCTCAGACGATCCCGCTTCGCACCGCATAGACGGCGGCCTGGATGCGGTTCTCGATCTGGAGCTTCATCAGGATGTTGGAGATGTGGTTCTTGACGGTTTTCGGGCTGATGTGCAGCTGGGCGGCGATCCTCGAGTTGTCGTTGCCGGCGGCGATCAGCTTGAGGACATCGAGCTCGCGGTCGGAGAGCTCCGCCCGAATCGCGTCGCCCGCTTCGGGTGCGATCGTGGTGGCGCGCACCTGCTGCAGCACCTTGCCCGCGATTGCGGGGGAGACGAGCGACTCGCCGACGGCCGCGGAGCCGATCCCGCGGATCAGCTCGGCGACCGAGGCGTCCTTGAGCAGGTAGCCGCAGGCGCCGGCGAGGATCGCGTCGAGGACGTCGTCGTCCTGGTCGGAGATCGTCAGCACGAGAACGCGGGTCAGCGGCGCAAAGCTCGTGATCTGCCGGATCGCCTCGATCCCGGTCATCCCGGGCATGTGCAGGTCCATCACGACCACCTCGGGCGCGAGCTCACGCACCAGCCGGACCGCCTGGGCTCCCGTCCCTGCCTCGCCCGCAACCTGCACGCCGCGCTCCTCGAGTAGGTTCCGCAGCCCGGTGCGGAACAGATCGTGGTCGTCCACCAGCAGGACGTGGACGTTGGCTGCGACTTCGTCGCCGTCGATCTCGACGGATTCGCTCAAAGGCCCCCTTTTATGCGCCAGAGCCGAAAAGTGTACTCAGTGCAGCGTGATCGTGACCGTGCGGCGGCCCCAGGCACGTGCCTGCGCGAGCGAGGGGAACCAGAGGTCGATCGCCGCGCCGCGGACCGCCGAGCCCGTGTCGGCGGCGACTCCGGAGCCGTAGCCGGGGATCGTCATCCGCGTTCCCAGCGGGATCACGCTCGGGTCGACGGCCACCACGCCCCAGCCGGCGGGCACGCCCGTGGCCGTGCGGCCCCGGAGCGCGTAGCCGGTCGTCGTCACCGTGAGCGTGCCTCCGGGGCCGGGCTCGGTCGTCGGCGCCGGCGGTGCGGCGGCAACCGCGGCAAGCTGGCGAGCTGTCCTCTCGAACGCCAGGGCCTGTTCCTGGAGCGAGGAGATCGCTGCAGCGTTCAGCCGGCGCCGGCTCGAGAGGCCCGCGAGATAGGACGACCGCTCGGCGCGTGCCTGCTCGAGCTTGAGCGTGGACTGCGCAGCCTGCTCGGCCAACCCCTGGAGTTGGTGTTCGCGCGTGGCCAGGGCACGAGTGATGCTCGCCAGCCGCCGCTTTGCGCTGCGCGCCTGCTCGACCACGAGGCGGTCCTGCTCGGCGAGCCGGTCGAGCGAGTCGATGCTGCTGAGAGCCTCGTCGACCGAGGAGGCGCCGAGGACGACGGCGAGCGGGTCTGAGTCGCCCTGCTCGTAGAGGAGCTGGAGCCGCCGGGCGAGTGCGGCCTGGGCGACGGAGAGGGAGTGACGGGCGACCCTCAGGCGCCGTTGCGCGGCGGCGCGCTCGGCGCGGATCTGGGAGGTCCGGACACGCAGCATGACGAGCCGTGCGCGCTCCCGGGCGAGCTTCGAGTCGAGCGCGTAGATGTCGAGCAGCGCACTGCGCGACCTCCCCGCCAGGTCGGCGTTCTGCAGTGACAGCTGCGATGCCCGCTCTCGAATGCTAGAGGCGGAATCCGCGGCGACCGTTCCCGGAACGAGGCTACTGAGCGCCAGCAGCGTTCCGAGGACGATCGGCCAGGCTCGCAGCGTGCGCTTCTCCCCCGGCACGACGCGGCACCGTAACACACCGGCTTGTGCTGCTCGCGCGCTCGGCACTCACTTGACCCATTTGAGCCAATGAAGCCGTTTGCGGTCGTCCGGTGGGCTTGTTAGGGTGCCGTGCTTGTGACGAACCGGCCCTCGCCAGGAGGGCGCCTGTCGAGCATCCAGCCCACCACCCCCCGCTCGGCCAGACGTAAGGCGCCGGCATCAGTCATCGCAATGGTTGCGGCCTTTGCACTGGCTGCTGTTCCCGCATTCGCGGATCCCACAGTCGCGTCCAAACAGGCTGAGGCGCAGAGCGTGCTCGGGCAGATCCAGCAACTCGACTCGAGCCTGGAGCGGGCGGTCGAGGCCTACAACCTCGCCAACGTCAAACTGGCACGCATCAAGCACGACCTGTCGACGAACACTCGCAGCCTCGCCGTCGCCAAGAAGAGTCTCAAGAGCGCACAGGCGCAGCTCTCCTCGCGGCTGGTCGACCTCTACACGTCCGAGGGCCAGGACTCGGGCCTTGCCGTGCTGCTCGGCTCGTCGAGCCTCGACGACATGCTCAGCCGCATCGACGCGGTCGACCGCGTCTCGCAGCAGGATTCTCTCGTGCTGCGCCAGGTCGCGCACCTCCGGCGCGAGGTGCAGCAGCGGCAGCGGCGGCTCAAGCACGCACACAGCGAGCAGGTGCAGGTCGTCTCGGAGCGGGAGGCGGCACGCTCCTCGATCCAGAGCCAGCTCGGGCAGCGGCAGGCGCTGCTGGGCTCGATCCGCGGCGAGATCGCCCATCTCCGGGCGCAGGAGGAGGCGCGGCAGGCCGAGCTCAAGCGCCAGCTGGCGGCACAGCTCTCCGCCCAGCATGCGGCTGCCAGCCAGACGGCGCTCTCCCAGACCGTTACCGCGACCCCCTCGCCGACGATCGCCCCCCCGCCGGCCCGCTACGGCGGCGTCGTCGGAATCGCCATGCGCTACCTGGGCACCCCCTATGTTTGGGGCGGCGCGTCGCCCTCAGGTTTCGACTGCTCGGGCTTCGTCATGTACGTGTTTGCGCAGGTCGGGGTTTCGCTGCCACACAACGCGGCAGCGCAGTACGGCGTGGGCACACCGGTCTCACAGGACCAGCTCCAGCCGGGCGACGTGGTCTTCTTCGACGGGCTTGGCCACGACGGGATCTACATCGGGGGCGGGAACTTCATCCACTCCCCGCACACGGGCGACGTCGTCAAGATCTCGAGCTTGAGCGGCTGGTACGCGTCGACGTACGTCGGCGCCCGTCGTTACTAGAAGAGGCAGCGAGCTCGCCTCAGGACGCAGGTTCGCGTGGCGAGAGTGGAGACGTGGTTCCGCATAACGTTCGCTCCCGGTCTCTGAATCGAGTTGCGGGCCGACCGCTACGATCTCAAGCGCTGCTGTAGAGGCTCTCGATCTCGGTCGCGAAGTGCTCGGCGCAGACGCGGCGCTTGAGCTTCAACGTCGGCGTGACCTCGTCGTCGTCGGCGCTGAAGTCACGCGGAAGGATCGTGAAGCGCTTGATCTGCTCGAAGCGCGAGCGGTCGGCATTGACCTCGTCCACGATCGCCTGCACGCGTTCGCCCAGTTCCTCGGGCGCGACGCCCTTCGCCTGCTCGGGGTCGATCGTGATCAGCGCTGCCACGTAGGGCCGGCGGTCGCCGACGACGAGCGCCTGCGAGACGATCGGCGCCGCCTTGAGCGCGTTCTCCAGGTTTTGCGGGGCGACGTTCTTGCCACCGGCGGTCACGAGGAGGTCCTTCTTGCGATCGGTGATGTGGACGAAGCCGTCCTCGTCGATCGAGCCCACGTCGCCCGAACGCAGCCACCCGTCGTCGCCCAGTACCTCGCGCGTGGCCTCCTCGTCCTTGTAGTAGCCGGCGAAGACCGTCTCGCTGCGGATCAGGAGCTCACCGTCTTCGGCGGCGCGCACCTCGAAGCCGGGTAGCGGGGGGCCAACGGTGCCGAAGCGGAAGCGGTGTGGCCGGTTGACCGTGGCCGCCGTCGTGCACTCGGTCAGGCCCCAGCCTTCGATGATCAGGATGTCGAGCGTGTGGAGGAGCTCTCCGATCTCCTTCGCCAGCGGCGCCCCGCCCGAGACGCCGAGGCGCAGCCGTCCGCCGAGGCGGTTCTTGACCTTGCGGTAAACGAGCCGATCGGCGAGCCGGTGGCGCAACGCCAGCCCGGCGGGGAGCGGCCGGCCCTGCTGGCGGAGCTCGCTCACACGGCGACCGGTCCGCAGCGCGAAGTCGAGCAGCCGGCGCTTGAGGCCGCTCGTCTCGTCGAACTGCGCCTGGAGTGCCGTGTGCACCTTCTCGAAGAGACGGGGCACGCTCGGCAGGATCGTCGGGCGCACGGCGGGCATGACCTCGGCGACCCGAAGCGGGTCGGGGCAGAAAGCGATCGTGTAGCCGATATGCGCGCCGAGGAGATGCATCAGCCGCCCGAAGTTGTGCGCCAGCGGCAAGTACAGGAGCATCACGTCGTCGGCGACGGCGAACTGCTCGACCCTGTCGGTGCAGGCCGCCATCTCGTAGTAGTTGCGGTGGCGGATCATGCAGCCCTTGGGCGGGCCCGTCGTCCCCGAGGTGTAGATGAACGTGAAGATGTCCTCCTCGCCGACGGCGGCCTCGGCCTCGGCCAGCGCTCCCGGGTGTTCCGCGGCGAATGCGCGACCGCGGGCACGCAGCTCGTCGAGGTCGGCGAAGGTGAGGACGTGGGGGAACTCCGCGCCGGCGAGCTTGGCCTGCTGCTCCTCATTCTCGACAAGCACCGCGACCGCGTCGGAGTGCTCGAGCACGTGGCGGCAGTCCTTGGGCGAGCTGTTCGGGTAGACCGCTGCGCCGACGGCTCCGATCAGGCCCAACGCGAAGTCGAAGAGCGCCCATTCGAGGCTCGTCTGGGCGAGGATCCCGACGGCGTCGCCCTTGTGCACGCCGAGCTCAAGCAGCCCGTTCGCGAGCTCGTCCACGGTTCGCGTCGCCTCGTCCCAGCCGATCTCGGACCAGCCGCCGGGGCGCTCGATCAGATAGGCGGGAGTCGAGCGGCCTGCCGCGGCTGCATCGCGCCACAGCCGCCCGATCGTGCGCCGTTGGCCTGCCCGTGTGCCGGGCTCCGGGGGCGCCGCTGCGGTCGTCTCGGTCAGGACTCCAGCTTAGAGCGTCGATCAAGACTCACGCGTCCCGGTCTGCGCCGCCGCAAGCGGGCGGCTTAGGCGACAAAGGCAGGGAGGGAAGGCCGCAGCGGCGGCGAAACAGCCCGGTCCCACTAGAATTACCACAGCAACCATGCGAACTACCTGGAACGGATCCCTCAGTTTTGGCCTTGTGACCATCCCGGTCGGGCTGGCGCCCGCAACGGCGCCAAAGGCTCGCGCCTCGGATGTCTCCTTCCGCACGCTGCACCGGGAGTGTCAGACGCCGATCAAGCAGAAGCGCTGGTGCCCGGTGCACGAGCGCGAGGTTCCCTCCGACGAGCTCGTCAAGGGCTGGGAGGTCTCGAAGGGCCAGTTCGTGATCGTCGAGGACGCCGACCTGGAGGCGATCGCGGAGCGGGACACCTCGCGCGCCATCGACATCTCGCGTTTCGTCCCGCTCGAGCAGGTGGATCCTCTGTATTTCGATCGCACCTACTTCCTCGCGCCGGCAACGGCGGAGGCCCAGCGGAGGCCGTACGTGCTGCTGCTGAACGCGATGAAGGAGACGGGCATGGCGGCGATCGGACGTATGGTCATCCGCGGCAACGAGAACTTCTGCCTCATCCGTCCGAAAGGAGAGGCGCTCGTGCTCGAGACGCTCTTCCTGGCGGAGGATGTGAAATCCCAGGCGGAGATCGACGAGGCGGTCGAGGAGATCAAGGTCAAGGAGCCGGAGCTCCAGCTCGCCCGCCAGCTGATCGACGGGCTGGTCGGCGAGTTCGACCCGACCGAGTTCCAGAGCGAGTACCGGCAGAACTTGCGCAAGCTGCTGGAGGCGAAGTTGGACGGCGAGGAGATCGCGATGCCGGAGCCGGTCGCCGAGGCGCCGGTGATCGACCTGATGGAAGCGCTGAAGCAGAGCGTCGCGGCGACGAAGGGCGGTTCGGCCGACGGCGAGAAGCCGGCCGCGCGCAGGAAATCAGCGCCGAAGAAGCGCGCCGCAGCGCAGAAGTAACCGCATCGCCAGCAGCAGTTCTTGACGACGCGACTGGCCAAAACGGGACGTCGAACGGCCCCGCTTCCGTAACTCTGACGTGAGACCTATCGGCCTCGGCCTGCTTGCACTCCTGCTCGTCGCCTGCGAAGGGGCGAAGCCCATCGTTTCCGCATCAACCGACAAACGAGGTGTCCTGACTGTGCGGGGATCCCACTGGACCGGCTGCGGCGACGTGCGAGTAACCCTTCCCGCTCCCTGGGGCTCCTCGACAGCAGCACCATCGCGAGGAGCCTTTTCTCTTATCTACCCGGTCCCGGGGGTGCAGCCGTACGAGGGGCTCGTCGTCGTCACGCAACGAGGTTGTGAAGGTGGAGGGACTCTGCGAGAGACGACCGAGATCAAGGTGCGAGACGCCCGCGCGACGAGTCAGTAGGCGGAAACGGCGCTTCGATCCGCCGCCGAAGCCGGGCTTTGCCCGGCGGGAGGTTCACTGCGCCAGAAACCAACAGAGGAGCGCTCGCAGTCGGCGGCTCCTGAAAGACTTGCGCTGCGACCCCGCCCGCAAGGAGGGGGCTCACGGGGGAACCAGGGGTTTCCCCGTGGTCAGTGTGGTTGCGCGACGGCGCCGAGCGCCTCGAGCTGCGCCTGGAAGAGCGTCTTGTCGATCTTGCCCTGGTAGATCGGGATTCCCTCCTCGAGACAGAGACGGATCACGTCTACCCGCTCGATCCCGAGCTCCTTGGACAACTCCTCCGGCGTCAGATGGTTTGGCATCTCGCTCCTTCCGTGTCAGGCGGCATCAAAAAGCCCGCCTGCGCTGCTGCGCCGGGCGGGCTAGCCGAGTGCTCCTCGTGGTGTCGGGCAGGAATCAGGGGTCCTGCCTCCCCGAACTGTTCATCGGTCAAAGAATAATCGGCCTTGGTGACGGACGCAAAGGTCGAGCTGCCTGGATTCGAGGAGCGCTTCGCCGAGACGCGCGGTTGCCGGCTTCGCTACCTCGTCGGCGGGGAGGGTGAGCCGCTCGTCCTCGTGCACGGCCTCGGCGGAGCCGCGTCGAACTGGTCGGCCCTGGCGCCGCGGTTGCTTCCCGGGCGGCGAGTGCTCGTGCCCGAGCTGCCCGGGCACGGCGGCTCCGAGCCGCTGCCGGCGGCGCCGAACCTGAACGCCTATGCGGACCGCCTCGCGCTGCTGAGCGAGCGCGAGGGCTTCTCTCCCACGGCGGTCGTCGGTCATTCGCTCGGGGGCGCGATCGTGTTGTGGCTCGCGATCCGTCGGCCCGACGACGTCAGTCGTCTCGTGCTCGCGGGCGCGGCAGGGATCTCCTCGGGAACGCGCAGCGCCCGCTACGCCCTCACCCTCACCGGGATCCTGAAGCCGGGCCGACGGATCGCGCCGCACCGGCGGCTGGTGGCCCGCTCCGCGCTGCTGAAGAGCCTTGTCTTCGGGCGCTGGGGCGCAGCGGACCCCCAAGCCCTCCCGGCCGACGTGGCGGAGGCCTTCCTCGCCGGGCCTGCCCGTCATACCGATACGTTCAGCGCCGCGAAGGCCCTCGTGCGAGATGACCCGCGGCTCGACCTCGACCGCGTGCGCTGCCCGGCGCTCGTGCTCTGGGGCGCACGCGACAACCAGCTCCCGATCGGCGATGCCTTCGACTACGCGCGCAGGCTCCACGGGCGGCTGAGGGTGATCGCGGACTGCGGGCACCTGCTGATCGGCGAGCGGCCCGACGCGTGCGCGGACGCGATCGAAGAGTTTCTCGCGGGGGAACCGGCGGTTCCCCCGCGACCTCATCGGGGTGCCCAGATTTGAACTGGGGACCTCTCCGACCCGAACGGAGCGCGCTACCAGGCTGCGCCACACCCCGAGCGGAGACAGGTTAGCGTCTGAAGAGCGTCCGCAGGTGCTCTCGAAGTGGAATTTTCGCGTGCCCTTTTGCGGCCGCCTCTCGCTTGGCCTCCTGCCGAACCCAGGCGCGGTGGCGGGAGCTTCTCGTACCGTACTTGGGCTTCCAGTAGACGGGACTCACGAGTTCATCTTCACATTCGGTGGGCTCATGGGGAACCAGGGGTTCCCCCACGCTCGATCAGTCGATTTCTCGGATCTGGCGCGAGAGCAGCCCGGCACCGACGAGGCACATCGAGATCACCGCGCCGGCCGCGATGATCGTTCCCGGCGAGAAGTAGTGGGAGACGGCGCCCGCGGCGAGCAGGCCGAACGGCGTCAGGCCGAAGGCGCCGAACCAGTCGAGGCTGACCACGCGCGAGAGCATGTGCTGCGGCACGAGCTCCATCAGCATCGTCTCCCAGACCGCGACCCCGTAGCCGATGCAGATGCCGCGGCAGAAGGACGCGACCAGGGCGAGCGAGTACCAGGGCGAAAGCGCGAAGACGACGACGAGGAGACTGTTCACCATCCAGATCAGGTACGAGATCAGGCCGCGGCGGCGCCTCGGGTTCGTCTGGGCGAAGGTGACCGCGCCGACGATCATCCCCGCGCCGAGCATCGAGAAGATGACGCCGTACGCGCCCACGCTCAGGTGGAAGTGGTCGCGGACGAGCTTCGGCGTCAGCACCTGGATCGGCGCCCACTGGAACATCAGCACGAAGGCGAAGAGCGTGATTGTCACCCAGAGCCACGGAATCTCCCCGACGTAGCGGATCCCGGCCCAGATCTCGCGCAGGGTTCCCACGGACTCGGCGCGTTCGGCCACCCGCGGCCTCGTGGCATACACGAAACCGAACGAGACCAGGTAGGAGAATGCATTGAAGCCGAAGACCACCGTGGAGCCGGCGAAGCCGTACATCAGCCCCGCGAAAGTCGGCCCGATCAGGAGGCTGGCCTGGCGGGCCATCCCGATCAACGCGTTGGCTGAGCCCAGGCCCGGTTGCTCGACCACGAGCGGCACGAGCCCGCCGAGGGCGGGGGTGAAGAAGCCGGTCGCCAGGCCCTCCGCGAACGCCAGCCCGGCGAGGGTGCCGAGGCTGAGGTGGCCAGTGGCGTCGACGACCGCGAGTGCGCCGATGATTGCGAACCGCGCCGCGTCGGAGACGAGCATCAGCGTGCGCCGGTCGTACCGGTCGGCCAGGGCGCCGCCCAGCAGCACCGTCGAGAGCAGTCCGACCCCCTGGAGGGTGAGCACGATCCCGAGTGAGCGGGCAGAGCCGGTGAGGGTGAACGTGCGCCAACCGAGTGCGACCACGAAGGCTGTGTCGCCGAGCAGCGAAATCGCCTGACCGCTCCAGAGCAGCCGAAAGTCTCGGCTCCGGAAGGCCAGCAGGACGCGGGCACGCGAGGATGCGGGGCTGATTGCCTCCATGGTCGAAAGCTATCCTGCTCTCGTGTCAGACCTCCTTCGCGTCGCATGCGTGCAGCTGACGAGCGGGCCAGACAAGGCGGCGAACCTCGAGAAAGCAGAGCGGCTGGTCGCGCGGGCGGCGGCCACCGGAGCGGACGTCGTGGCGCTCCCCGAGAAGTGGAATGCGATCGGCAACGCCGCGGCGCTGCACGCGGCCGCCGAGCCCATCGAGGGCGGCGAGTCGGTCGGGGCGATGGCCGACTGGGCGCGGCGGCATGGAGTCACGTTGGTGGGCGGCTCGATCTCCGAGCGGCGCGAAGGCCGAGATAAGCTTTCGAACACGAGCCTCGTTTTCGGCCCTGACGGAGAGCTGCTCGGCGTCTACCGCAAGATCCATCTCTTCGACGTCGAGGTCGGCGGCCACCTCTATCGTGAGTCCGAGTCCGAGGAGCCGGGCGAAGAGCCCGTCGTCGTTCGCGGCGAGGGTTGGCCGATCGGGCTGACCGTCTGTTACGACGTCCGCTTCCCGGAGCTCTACCGGATCCTCGCGCTGGAGGGCGCGGAGCTCGTGACGGTGCCCGCGCACTTCACGACGCCGACGGGCAAAGACCACTGGCACGTCCTCCTGCGGGCGCGGGCGATCGAGAACCAGTACTACGTGGCCGCGCCGGCGCAGATCGGCGAGACGCTGCCGGGCAAGCCGGCGTACGGGCGCTCGCTGATCGTCGACCCGTGGGGGATCGTGCTCGCGCAGGCGCCGGACGAGGAGACGGTCATCTCCGCGGAGCTCGACCGGGCGCGTCTGCGTTCCGTGCGCGACAAGCTGCCGTCGCTCGCGAACCGCCAGGCCGACGCCTACCGGTGGCCGGCCAGCCTGTAGAGATCACGCTCTGGCGCGCGAACGTCCACGAGCTCCTCGCCGAGTGTGTCGAGCAGTGGGCGTTGCGGCTCGACGAGCCCTACGCGCCGGGCGCAGTCGGCCACGTGCTCCGCGCGGAGCTGCCGGACGGGACGCGGGCCGTGCTCAAGCTCTCCTGGCCGCACCGTGAGGAGGAGCAGGAAGCGGACGCGCTCGAGCGGTGGGGCGGCGACGGCGCCGTCCGGCTCTACGCTCGCGACGACGAGCGCCACGCGCTCCTGCTCGAGCGCTGCGAGCCGGGGACGTTCCTCTCCCACGAACGCGACCCGCTCGGGGTGCTGATCGAGCTTCTGCCGCGCCTCTGGCGGAACGGGGAGGGCTTTCGCCCGCTCGCCGAGGAGGCGGATTTCTGGCTCGAGCACGACCTCGCCGAGGTCCCCGACCCGAGGCTTCGCGAGGCGGCTGCGCACTACTTGCGGGAGCTCGTGCCGACCCAGGGCGAGCAGGTGCTGCTGCACCAGGACATGCACGGCGAGAACGTCCTTGCCGCTGAGCGCGAGCCGTGGCTGGCGATTGATCCCAAGCCGCTCGCGGGGGAGCGGGACTTCGCGGTGGCGCCGATCGTCCGGTCGTTCGAGCTCGGGCACAGCAAGCGCGACACGCTCTATCGACTCGACCGGCTGACAGCGGAGCTGGGTCTCGACCGCGAACGTGCGAGAGGCTGGACAATCGCGCAGACCGTGGCGTGGTCCGGTGGCAGCGACTACATCGAGGCGCACCTGGAGATGGTCCGGTGGCTGCTGGAGGACGCATGAGCGACCTGCGGGCCGTCCTTTTTGACGTCGACTTCACGATCGCCCGGCCGGGTCCGGAGCTCGGACCGGAGGGCTACCAGCGGCTCGGCGTCCGCTTTGGGCTCGAGCTCGACCCGTCGCGCTACCGCGCGGCTCGTGAGCAGGCGGTCGAAGGCATCAAGCGCCACCCCGAGCTCGAGCACGACGAGGAGATCTGGGTCGCGTTTACCGAGCGGATCATCCGGGGCATGGGCGGCGACGCAGACTCCGCGTACGAATGTGCCGTCGAGATGACGCGCGCCTGGGAGCACGCCGAGCACTTCGAGCTCTTCGAGGACGCGTTGCCGGTCTTGGCCGAGCTGCGCGCGCAGGGGCTGAAGCTCGGGCTCGTCTCGAATACCGGGCGCAACCTGGACGAGTTCGTCGCGCACCACCGGCTCGACGTTGACGCTGCGCTCGGCTCGGGCGCGTTCGGGCGTACCAAGCCGCACCCGACGATCTTCCGCGCGGTGCTGGAGCGGCTGGAGGTCGAGCCGACGGGTGCGGCGATGGTCGGCGACTCGCTCGAGGACGACATCGAGGGCGCCCGCGCGGCCGGTATCCAGCAGGCGTTCCTGCTCGACCGCGAGCACCGTTATCCGGAGATCGAGAACAGCCTGCCCGATCTCTTCGCGCTGCCGGCTGCGCTCGGGCTTCAGCCGAGCTGAGCGGCAGCTTCCGCGAGCGTGGCCACCGGTCCCACGCCGACGTCCTCGCCCTCGAAGAGCTCGAGCCAGGCCGCGAGCGGCTTCGCCGCAAACGCCTCGGCCAGCTCGGCCGCGACGGACTGCTGCTCGGGCTGCCACTGCCGCTCGGCGAGCTCTGGGCGGCCGAGCAGCTCGCACAGGCGCCGAAAGAACTTCGGCTCGAGGGCGGCGACGGTCAGGTGGCGGTCGTCGGCGGTGCCGTAGATGCGGTAGCACGCGAGCCCGCCTGTGAGCAAGCGGGCCACCGGCTCGCCGCCGAGGCGGTGCGAGACAAGACCGTGAGCGCCGTGGGTCAGCGAGATCGTCAGCCGCCGGCCGCGGCCGCTGTGCTCCCGCTCCAGCAGCGCGGCGAGGATCTGCGTCACCGCCGTCAGCCCCCCGCCCGCAAGATCGGCGACCTGCACGGACGGCATCGCGGGAGCGGTGTCCGCGAGCAACCCAGCGTAGCCCTGGTAGTTGAGGTCGTGGCCGGCCCGCAGCTCTTCCGGGCCGAAGCCGGTGAAGGAGCAATAGACGACGGTCTCGGGCAGCTCGCCCGGCCCCACCCCGAGGCGCTCGACGACACCCGGGCGGAAGCTCTCGAGCACGACGTCGGCGCCTGCGCAGAGCTCGCGCCCGCGCGCGGGATCGGCCTTGAGGTCGCACACCACAGACTCCTTGCCGGCATTCAGCGCCTCGTGCCAGGCGGGCGCCAGCTCTCGCAGCGGATCACCCCCGGGCGCCTCCAGCCGCACCACGCGCGCCCCCAGCCGCAGTAGCTCTCGGCTCGCGAAGGGGCCGGGCAGGTACCGCGTCAGATCGACCACCAGCAGCCCGGCGAGCGGTTTCACCGACCTGAAACTACTACACTCCGGCGGGTTGCCTGACCGGTCGAATGCGCCGGAACAGAAGCGCCGACTGCTCCTGGATGCAGCGGTGCGGGTCTTCGCGCGCAAGGGGTACCACGCGAGCCGGGTCGGCGACATCGCCGAAGAGGCGGGCGTCGCCTACGGGCTGCTCTACCACTACTTCGAGTCGAAGGAGGACGTGCTCCGCAGCGTCTTCCGGGAGACCTGGCGCGCCCTGATCGAGACGATCGAGAGCGTCGAGCAGGCCGGCGACCCGCCGCGGGAGCAGCTGCGGAAGGTGGCCGAAATCCTGCTGCGCTCCTGGCGGCGTGATCCCGACCTGGTGCGCGTGCTCGTGCTCGAGGTGACGCGGAGTCAGCACCTTCCCGGCGAAATGGACGAGATCGTGGAGTCGTTCACCGCGATCCAGGAGATCCTCGAGCGGGGCCAGGCGGACGGGACGATCCGCGCTGATCTCGATGCACGCCTCGCGAGCTACATCTTCTACGGCGCCGTCGAGGAGCTCCTGACCGGCTGGGTGCTGGGGCGGTTGCCCGATTCGGAGGAGGACGTCGCCCGCGCAGAGCGAACCCTGGTCGAGATCGTCAGCGGCGGCCTTGCCCCCGACCTCGCGAACGTTCCAGCCTAGGTGACGACGACACCCGCGATTCAGGCCCTGGCCACCGTGCCTCCGATCCAGCGGCGGCTGCTGTGGAAGCTCGGGCTCGGCGCATTCGGGCTCGCGTTCTCGATCACCATGACCGCCGCCTACCTGCCGCCGCTGCTGCACCGGTTCACCAGCTCCGGGGGGCTGATCGGGGTGATCCTCGGCGCGGAGGGCCTCTTCGCGCTGACGGTCTCGCCCATCGTTGGTCCCTGGAGCGACTCGTTCCACACGCCGCTCGGCCGGCGCAGGCCGTTCATGCTCGTGGCGGTCGGCCCGATGGGGTTTTGCCTGCTGCTGATGCCCTTCATGCCGAACCTCTGGACGACTGTGGTGATCGTGATGTCGTTCTTCTTTGCGTACTACCTCTTCGAGACGCCGTACCGCGGCCTTTACCCGGACGTGCTGCCGCCGGAGACGTTCGGCCGCTCGCAGGGGATCCAGCACATCCAGCGCGGGATCGCGATCGGGGTCGCGTTGGTCGGTGGGGGCCTCCTGTTCAAGCTCTGGCGGCCCTCGCCGTTCATCCTCGCGTCGATCCTGACGACAGCCGCCTGCGGGCTGACGATCCTGCTGGTGCGGGAGGACGGGGGCCATGGCCGCGTCTTCGAGGGCTTCTGGGCCTACATTCAGCGGAGCTGGCACATCTTCTGGGAGAACGGGGACGTGCGGCGGTTCCTGATCGCGAACTCGGCGTGGGAGGGGGCGTTCGCGGCGGCGAGGACGTTCGTGGTGCTCTACGTCATCGACGGGCTGAACCAGTCCAAGGTGATGTCGTCGGCGGTGCTCGGAGCGGTCGCCGTCGGCTACGTGATCGCGGCGATCTTCGCGGGTCGGCTCGGGGACCGCTTCGGGCTCGCTCGCGTGATCTTCTTCGCCTCGTTCGTCTACGGCGGCGGTTTCCTCGCCGCCGGGTTCGCGGAGCAGTGGCACGACTGGTACTTCGGGTTGATCATCAGCGTCTCGATCGCCGGCGGCACGGTGATGACGCTCGCCTGGGGGCTGCTCTACAAGATCGTTCCCGTCGAGCACCGGGGGGCGGCTTCGGGTCTCGCGACCACGACGAAGGGGATCGGGCTGCTTATCGGCGCGCCGCTCGCGGGGCTGGCGATCGATCTGTCGAGGCCGTACCTCGGGGCGACGCAGGGGTACCAGATTCTCTGGCCGATCTGCGGGGTGGCGATCCTCGGCGCGATCCCGCTGCTCGTGCGGCTGATGGAGGTCGAACCGAAGAGGAAGGTGGAGGTGCCGGTGGTATGAAGCGGTTCAACCTGTACGGCGACGAGTGGGAGCGAGAGCGCGAGCGCGAGGGGTATCGGGAGGGCGAGCCCTAGCGGGTCTGGGCGAGCGCGGGCGCCCATGCGGCGAGCGGCGAGGCCTCACCGTCGCGTCCGTTCAGGCTCCGATAGCCGAGCGCGTGCTCGGCCTGCATCAGCTTGTGGATCTGCGTCGTGCCCTCGTAGATGATCGGCGCGCGTGCGTTGCGGAAGTAGCGCTCGATCCCGTACTCCGCGGAGTAGCCGTAGGCGCCATGCACCTGGATCGCGAGGTGTGCCGCCCGGAAGGCCGACTCGGTTGCGTGCCACTTCGCCAGTGAGGTCTCGCGCGTGTTTCGCCGGCCCTCGTTCTTGAGCCACGCCGCCTGCATCACGAGCAGCTTCGAGGTCTCGTAGCCGAGCACCATCTCGGCGATCATGTCCTGGACGAACTGGTATTTGCCGATCGGCTGGCCGAAGGTCTCCCGCTCCCGCGCGTACTCGACCGACCTTGACAGGCATGCGCTGATCACGCCGCACGCCCCGGCGGCCACCGTGAAGCGGCCCTGATCGAGCCCGTACATGGCGATCTCGAAGCCCCGGCCCTCCTCCCCGATGAGGTTCTCGGCCGGCACCTCGACGTTCTCGAAGAAGAGCTCGCCCGTCGAGCCCGCCCAGATGCCGAGCTTGTGCTCGGTCTCGCGGGTCGAGACTCCCGGCCACTCCCGCTCGACGATGAACGCCGAGATCCCTTTGTGCTTTGCCGTCGGGTCGGTCTTGGCGAAGACGAGCTGATGATCGGCGACGGTGGCGTACGAGATCCAGTTCTTCTGACCGTTCAGGACGTAGGTGTCGCCCTCGCGCCGGGCCGTCGTGAGCATCGCGGCGACGTCCGACCCCGCGCCAGGTTCGGTCAGGCCGAAGCAGGCGAGCTTCTCGCCCTTTGCCTGCGGCACCAGGTAGCGCCGCTTCTGGTCTTCGCTCGCGTATCGGAGCAGCGAGAGCGAGTTCAGTCCGACGTGCACCGAGATGAGCGTCCTGAACGCAGCCTCGCCGCGCTCGATCTCCTCGCAGGCGAGCGCCTCCGCGACGAAGTCGAGGCCGGCACCGCCGTACTCCTCGGGGATGACGATCCCCAGCAGGCCGAGCTCGGCCATCCCCTCGATCACGCCCAGGTCGAGGTGGTGGTTGATGTCGTTCTCGATCGCGTTCGGCAGCACGCGCTCGTCGACGAACGAGCGGACCGTCTCCTGAATCAGGCGCTGCTCGTCTGTAAGGTCGAAATCCATGGCCGAGAGTCTATGGAAGCAGTTCGGCCAACTTCCGCTCGAAGTCGAGTCGTACGAGCTCGAGCGGCTCGAGCAGCCTGTCACGCGCGGGTTCACCCGCGTCACCACCGTCGTACACCTGCACGGCGCCGGCGAGGAGGGTGTGGGTGAGGACGTGACGTGGTATGCGGAGGCGCACGACCGCGAGCAGGCGGCTGGCCCGGTGCTGCCGCTCCGGGACTCTTGGACGCTCGAGAGCTTCTCCGGCGCGCTCGAGATCCCCGAGCCGCACCGGCGCTGGGGCTACGAGAGCGCCGGGCTCGACCTCGCGCTGCGCCAGGCCGGACGGAGCTTCGCCGAGGTGGTCGGCCGGGAGCCGCGGCCGGTGAGCTTCGTCGTCTCGCCCGGGCTGGGCGATCCGCCCTCGACCCGGGTGATCCGCCGCTGGCTCGAGCTCGACCCCGGCCTTTGCTTCAAGCTCGACCCGGCGAGCGACTGGAGCGATGAGCTGATTCGAGACCTCGCCGAGACTGGCGCCGTTGTGACCGCCGACCTGAAGGCCTACTACCGGACCGAGGACGGCCCGCCGCCCGATCACGACCTCTACCGCCGGGTCGCCGCGGGCTTCCCCGACGCGTGGATCGAGGACCCGGCGCTCACCGCCGAGACCGAGCAGGTGCTGGCCCCGCACCTGGATCGGGTCACGTGGGACGCGCCGATCCACTCGGTGGCCGACATCGAGGCACTGCCGTTCCCGCCGCGCACACTCAACTCGAAGCCGTCGCGCTTCGGGCGCCTGCGCGAGGTGCTCGCCTTCTACGACCACTGCGCGGCGCGCGGGATCGGCCTCTACGGCGGCGGGATGTTCGAGCTTGGTCCCGGCCGCGGCCAGATCCAGTACCTGGCCTCGCTTTTCCACCCGAATGCGCCGAACGACGTGGCGCCGCGCGCGTTCAACGAGCCCGAGCCTCGTGAAGGGCTCCCGCCGAGCCCGCTCGAGCCGGCTCCCTCGTCCACGGGGTTCCGTTGGAACGGAGGGCAGTTAGGATTGACTGATTAGTCAATCAATGGGGTGGATGTGGCTGCGACAGAGACGATCGGCACCGGGGTCTCCTTCGCGCTGACGGAGGAGCAGCGGGCTCTGCGCGAGCTCACTCACGAGTTCGCCGTTCGCGAGATCAGGCCGAAGGCGGCCGAATACGACGAGCACCAGACTCATCCCGCGGACGTGATCGCGAAGGCGCATGAGGTCGGGCTGATGAACCCGCACGTTCCGGAGGAGCTCGGCGGGGCGGGGCTGGGCTCGATTGAGGGCGCGCTGATCGGCGAGGAGCTCTGCTGGGGCTGCTCCGGGGTCGGGACGTCGATCGTGGCCAACATCCTCGGCGCGTTGCCGGTGCTGCTGGCCGGCAGCGAGGAACAGAAACAGGAGTGGCTGGCGCCCCTGCTCGAGGAGCCGATCCTCTGCTCGTTCGCGCTGACCGAGCCCGGCGCAGGCTCCGATGTCTCCGGGATCCAGGCGACGGCGGTGCGCCGGGGCGACGACTACGTCCTCAACGGCTCGAAGATGTTCATCACCAATGCCGGCCAGGCGGGCTGGTTCACGGTCTTTGCCTCGACGGACAAGGCGGCCGGGCATCGCGGGTTGACAGCGTTCGTCGTCCCCAAGGACGCTGACGGCGTCACGATCGAGAAGCACCTCGACAAGATGGGTCAGCGCGCGACCGACACCTCGGCGATCGCATTCCAGGACGTGAAGGTGCCCGCGGGAAACCGGCTCGGCGAGGAAGGCGAGGGCTTCAAGATCGCGATGCAGACGCTCGACAACACGCGGCCCGGAACGGCGGCGGGCGCCGTCGGGGTGGCGCGCGCCGCCTTCGAGCACTCGGTCGAGTATGCGCGGGGGCGGGTGCAGTTCGGCCAGCCGATCGCCATGAACCAGGGCGTCAACTTCCTCGTCGCGGACATGGCCACGGAGATCGAGGCGGCGCGGTTGCTGGTCTGGCAGGCGGCATGGCTGCTCGACCAAGGCAAGCGCGCGACGCTCGAGTCCTCCTATGCGAAACGCTTCGCGGCCGACACGGCGATGAAGGTGACCACCGACGCTGTCCAGATCTTCGGTGGCTACGGCTACATCAAGGAATACCCGGTCGAGAAGTTGATGCGAGACGCCAAGCTCTTCCAGATCTACGAGGGAACCTCGCAGATTCAACGGCTTGTGATCGCGCGCGAGATCTTCCTGCCGCGCGACTAGTGCGGCCGGCTCTCCCGACGCTTGCGGCCGAGCCTAGAAACGGCGTGCGGCGACGCTAGACTTCCGGTCTTGCGCGTGGAGGCTGGGACGGGTGCAGTCCGGGTCCGCAGTCGCCGGCGCGACCGTTCGCGCACGCTGCTCCTGCAGCGTGTTGCTGCGCTCGCGATCGTCGGTGTGGTCGGCGGCGCGCTGCTCGGATTCCTGTTCGCCGGCTCGCCCGACCGGATCGCGGCCGGCGTTCGCGTCGCGGGGGTCAATGTCGGCGGCCTGACCGCGCACGAGGCGACCGCCAAGCTCGAGGGGCAGGCCCGCGCCGTCGCGCAGGAGCCTGTCGTCTTCACGGCCGCGGGCCACACGTGGCGTCTGCGCCCGGTCAACCTCGGCGTCGAGGCGGACTGGGACGCGGCGGTCAAGCACGCCCTGCGGCAAGGAGGCGGGCTGGCGCCCTTCCGCGGCCTGCGTCGGATCGGCGTCCGCGTCTTCGGCGCCGATGTCTCGCCGCCCACCCGAGTTCACGAGCGCGCACTCCACTACGAGCTCGCGCGGATGAGCCGCACCATCGACCGGCCGCACCGCGATGCGGCGATCGTCCTGCGGCGGCTGCAGCCGGCCGTCGTGCCCGGGAGCACCGGCAGGGCGCTCGACCGCGCGATCGCCGGGACGGTACTCGTGCACGCGCTCGCCGGAGTCACGCGCGGGCAGGTGGCGCTGCCGGTGAACGTCGACCCGCCAAACGTCGGTGCCGCCGACCTGCAGCCCGCACTGGCGCAGGTGCGCACGGCGCTCTCCAAGCCGGTACGCATGAACCTTGGAGCGGCTTCCTGGTGGCTGCCCCAGCGCCAGCTCGCCGCGATCCTCGCGCTGCCGCAGGACGGCGTGCGCAAGCTCGAGGTCGGGGGCCCCGGTGCAAGGCGGTACTTCGCCCGGCTCGTCCACGGGATCAACCACCCCGCCCAGAATGCTTCCTTCAACGTCCTCGAGAGCGGGCGCGTGGCCGTCGTTCCGGCCAGACGGGGCAGGGTGCTCTCGGTCCCGCCGACGGAGCGGAGTATTCTGGCGGCCGCGCTCGCGCCCCGCGTCCGCAACGCCCGAGTCGTCGTGAGCGAGCAGCCGCCCGACCGCACGACCGCGGAGGCGCGTGCGATGGGCATCACCACCCTCGTCGGCCGGTACGAGACGATCTACGGCGGCGAGGCGAACAGGATCCACAACGTCCAGCTCGTCGCGCGCCTGATCGACCGGAAGCTGATCGCGCCCGGAGCGACGTTCTCGTTCAACGAGACCACCGGCGACCGCACCGCCGACAAGGGATTCGTCGAGGCGCCGGTGATCATCAACGGCGAGGTCACTACCGGGCTCGGCGGCGGGGTGTGCCAGGTCTCGACGACCGTCTTCAACGCGGCCTACGAGGCAGGCCTGAAGATCACCTCACGCACGAATCACGCGCTGTACATCAGTCATTACCCGCAGGGGCGCGACGCGACCGTGAACTACCCCGACACCGACCTGCGCTTCGTCAACGACACCGACCGCTGGTTGCTTTTGCGCACGTTCGTCGGCTCTTCGTCGCTCGTCGTCGACCTGTACGGCGCGCCGATCCACCGGCGCGTCGAGAGCGAGACGCGTCCCCTCATCGACACCGGGGCGCCGCCGATCAAGCGCATTCCCGACCCGACGCTGTACAAGGGCGTGACCGCGGTCGAGGAGAGTGGCGAGCCTTCGCGTTCCACGAGCGTGCGCCGCCTCGTCTACACGAGCTCCGGCGCGGTGCTCTACGACAACACCTGGTACTCGAGCTACCGCGGAGAGACACGCGTCGTCCGCGTGGGCACGAAGGAGAAGGTCGAGTCGAAGAAGAAGAAGATCGGGCCTTCGGGCCCCAGCGGCCCAACCGGCCCAACCGGCGTCAATTCTCCGCGGTAGCGATCTCCTCCGCGAGCCAGGCCGGTACGCGCGTCGGCCGGTACGTGCTTGCGTCGACGAAGGCGTGGCGCGTCCAGCCGTCGGCGATCGCCTCGCCTTCCCGCTCGACGGAGTAGTCGAAGCGGAAGCGGGCGCCGCGCAGCTCACCGCAGCGTGCCCGCACGGCCAGGCGGTCGTCGAAGCGGGCGGGCTCGAGATAGCGCACGTGCGCCTCGATCGTGAGCGCCTCGATTCCGTCGGCCCGCAGGCCGGGGTAGCCGTCGCGGAAGCGCGCGAGGTAATCGATGCGCGCGACCTCGAACCAGACGAGATAGGCAGAGTTGTGCGCGACGCCCTGCGCATCGGTCTCCGCGAAGCGCACCCTCACCTCGGTCGCGAACTGGAACAGCATGGCTCGAACTCTCTACGATCCGTCGCCGTGGGCGCGAGCGCACTCGCCGACCTGATCAGGCGCCGGCAGCCGTGTGTCGTCCTGACGGGCGCGGGGGTCTCGACCGAGAGCGGCATCCCGGACTTCCGTTCGCCGACGGGAGTGTGGGCGACCTTCGACCCGCTCGAGTACGGTTCGATCGAGGCGTTCCGGCGTGATCCCGTCAAGGTCTGGAGCTTCTACAAGCCGCGGGTGGCGACGCTGACCGAGGCCGAGCCGAACCCCGCCCACCTTGCGCTCGCCGAGCTGGAACGCCTTGGCTTCGTGGACGCGATCGTGACTCAGAACATCGACCGGCTGCACGAGCGGGCGGGCAGTCGCGACGTAGTCGAGGTGCACGGCTCGATCAGAACCTCGAGCTGTTCGGGGTGCGGTAAGCGCTACGGAGCCGTGAGGGTGCTGGAGTTGCTGGAGGCCGCCGACGCGCCCGCTTGCCCGGCCTGCGGCGAGATCCTCAAGCCCGACGTGGTGTTCTTCGGCGAGCTCCTGCCGCCCGCAGAGATCGAGCGTGCGCTCGAGCTCGCTCGCCGTGCGCGGCTGCTCCTCGTGGTCGGCTCGGCGCTCGAGGTCCATCCGGTCGCGGGGCTCCCGCTGGAGACACTGCGGGCCGGCGGCGAGCTCGCGATCGTCAACCAGGGGCCGACGCCGTTCGACCGGCAGGCTTCGCTTCGACTCGATGAGCGCGCGGGCGAGGTCCTGCCCGCGGTCGTCGAGGGCTTACGCGGAGAGCAGTCGCAGAAGGCGCAAGACGCTTCGTGAGCGCAGGACGAGCCCGCGGATCGTCAGCTCGCCGCCCAGCTGGCGTTTGAGCGCGAGCCTTCCCGGGCTCGACCAGACCTCCGGGATGCGCCCGCTGAAGGGGAGGCGGGTGAGTGCGAGGATCGCGTCCTCGTCGCCGAGCACGCGGATGTGCGCGCCTTCCTCTTCGCCATCCCTGATCCGGACACCGCCCCCCGCGAAGTCCAGCGTGACGGCGCTGTCGCGGTCCTCGGCGCGCACCAGCATGCGCCCGCTCAGCTTCTCGAGCGCCTGCCGGCCCTCCTGCCGCTCCGCGTTGCGGGCGATCGCCTCGTGCAGGGTCAGCGCAAGCTCGGACGATGCTCCCTCGTCGAGCTCGACCTCTGAGAGATGCGGCGGCGACACGAGCACATCTTCGCTCGTGGAGGCCGGCGGCGCGAGCGCTAGGCCGCGGCGCGCTTCAGCTGGCGCTCGTCGAGCACCAGCTGACACTCGGAGCAGACGGTTCGCTCGACCTCGTACGGGATGCCTAGCCGCTGGAGCAGCACATACCTGCGCACACCCGTGTGCCTGTGGAGCCGCCTGCGATGCGTGAAGAGTTGACTCATCGTCCTTTGCCTGAATGTAGCTACCCGGTCGGAAACTACGACGCTCAAAAGGGTGACGAAGTTGTAACGATGTGTCGTCGGCAAACCGCTGCGGCTAAGCTCGGAGGGGTGAGACATCAGCGTCTCCGCCTGCTGATTTCGCTGCCCCTGGCCGGCTTCCTCGCCGGGTGCGGGGCGGCTGTCGAACACGCGTCGAGCCCTCCCTCAGTGCAGCGTCCGCCGCCTGTGGGCGTGCACTGCCGTAGCGGCGCGAGTCCGGTCGGCGGCCCCCGCGTGACCGTCGCCGTCGTCGTGCGCCGTCAGGCGCGCGCGTATCGCAGGCCGGCGGGACGCGCGTTCGCGCACTTCGGCCGCCTTAACCAGAACCGCTTCCCGACGGTCTTCCGCGTCCTGGCGGCCGTGCGGGCGCCCGACTGCCGGCCACGCTGGTACCGCGTTCAGCTGCCGCTGCGGCCCAACGGCGTCACCGGCTACGTCCGCGCGGCCGCGGTCGAGGTGGCGCGGGTGCGCACCCGGATCGTCGTCGACGTATCCGCGCGCAGGCTCACGTTCTTCCGCAACGGCAAGCGCGTGCTGAGGACGAAGGTGGCGGTCGGCTCCCGCGCCACGCCGACGCCGACCGGACGCTACTACGTGAACCAGCGGCTGATTCCGGCGGACACCTCGGGCCCGTTCGGCCCGGGCGCGATCGGAATCTCGGCCTTCTCCGAGGTGCTCACGGGGTGGGCGCAGGGTGGGCCGATCGCGATCCACGGCACGAACGAGCCGTGGTCGATCGGCCAAGCCGTCTCGAACGGCTGCATTCGCGTCCACAACCCGGTGCTGAAGCGCCTGTTTGCGTCGACTCCGGCCGGGACTCCGGTGCTGATCCGGCGGTGAAGCGCGCAGCCGTCGTCCTCGGGGCCGCAGCGCTCAGTGCCGGTCTCGCGGCGGCGCTGGCGGCGACGGCCGGGCCTCCGTCGCCCACCTTCCCCGATCCGGAGGGGGAGGCCCGCCTCGACGGTTGCGGGCGCGACTACCTCGCCCAGACGAGGCGGGACATCCCGACCTGGGTCTACGTGAACGACCGCAACGCGCCCGCGGGCGCCCCGGCCCCACCGCCGCAGCGCCTGCAGGGGACGATCTCCGCGCGCTACGACTCCCAGCTCGCGGTGCACCCAACCGAGGAGGACCTGCCGACGATCCATCGCGGCTACGACTTCAACTTCGAGGTCCTCCCCGACCAGGGGGACGCGAACCTGCTGGCGGGAGACCCGGCTCGGCACACCGGCAATTTCGCCGGGCGTAGCCCCTCGACCGGCCGCTTGCACGTGGAGCGCGAGCAGCGGGCGCTGCCGTTGTTCGCTTGGCCTGAACTGGGCGACCGGGTGACGCTGATCGGCTCCTGGGTCTGGGACTGCGGCCACTGGACGCCCGGCGGCGAGCGGACCGAGATCCATTCCTACCGCGCCCTCTGGCTCCAGCGCGCACCGGGCAGCTCCTCCCCGCTGAGCTCTCGCGGCGAGACCGAGGGCGACCTCTTTCTGTCGAGCGACAAGACCTACGCCGGCGTCGAGGCCGACTGCGCTCACCGGGCGAAGAGCGACAGTCCGGCGTTCCGGAGCTGCCTCGCGGCCGAGCCCCCCTGGCAGGACCTGAGTGGCGACTACCGCTTCCGCCTGCCCATGCCTCCCCGGCCGGCGGCCGGGGCGCGCCTCCTGGTACGCGTCGTCGACGTCGGCAGCTCCGCGAGTGCCCCGCGCGCGAAGGCGGCCGTGCGGGCCGGCGGTGTGGACGTCACGCTCTCGGTGAAAGCGCACGCCGGACGGCCGCTGGTCGGCGCGCAGCGTGTGCTCGCTCGCTGGGCCAAGGCGCCGCGGCCCGAGCACCTTCGCGTTCGCTTCCTCAGCCTGCTCGTCCGACGTGCGATGGATCCCGGCTGTCCGGGCGGACGGCCGGCGTGTGGCTCGGTGCAGACGACTCACGGCGAGCAGGTTTCGGCTCCTCCCGGCGAGTGGAACGTCTACGTCGACGCTGCGGGCGCCTGGAAGATGTGGGGCAGCGGGCTGTTGCGAGCTCGCAACGGGCAGCTCTTCCGCGGCGGTCCGGCCCTCGACCTCCACCTGGCCCGCGGCCGGCCGTGGCGCGTGTTCGTCTTCACCCGCGAGTGCGACTTCGGGGTTCTCGGCAATGCGGACGGTGCCCAACACGCGCTGACACCCTGCCCGCACTCGGCGGAGTTCGGCACGTTCGACGGGGATGATGTTCCCGGCATCGCCGTCGCCCGGTTCGCCTCCCCGGCCGCCGCGCTCGGGCTCCATCGCCTGCGCCCGCGGCGGCTCGGCTCCACGTGTCCGGCCGTGAACAGGCGGGGCTGTTACGAGCTCCGCTTCCGTGTCGACCGCGTTCGGGGTTAGCCGCCGGCCCGCAGTCGGGTATTACTTCCCAGGAACCAATCGAAAGGCGGAACAGATGGCGCAGACCCCACAGGACCTGATCAGCAGGCTTGCCGACCGGGGCGAAGAGGTGATCGGCAAGATCGGCGACATGCCGGCAGCCCAGCGGCTGCTCGAGAGCGCGGGCGTGCTCAAGGAGCGCGCCGACGAGCTGCAGAAGCGCTTGCGTGGGCTCGAAGCCCTTGAACGGCGCGTCGAGGCGCTCGAGCGCAAGGTCGACCGGCTCTCGAAGTCGTCTTCGGGCGGCAGCACGAGGACGCGGGCCACCGGCGCGAAGAAGACGGCGGCGAAGCGCACGACCCGCGCGACGCCGAAGCCGAAGCCGCCCTCCTAGGTGTAGTTACTGAGCACGTTGGTCCATCCGGGCCTCCTCGGAGGCTGAGGGCTGCCAAGCACTCTCAGCCCCAGGGAGGAGATCCGGATGAGGCTTCACGGTAACGCGGCGCTCAGTTGGAGTGGCCGGCGACGGCTGGCCGAGCGGGTGGTTGTTGAGGGATGGACGCTGACAGCGGCCGCCGAAGCCGCCGGCGTCAGCCTGCGCTGCGCGCGGAAGTGGGTGGGCAGGTACCGACACGAGGGCGAGCGTGGCTTGCTCGATCGGTCTTCGGCGCCGAGACGAGTGGCCAATCGGACGCCGGAGGAGCGGGTGGGCCTGATCGTGGGGCTGCGCCGTCTCCGCTTCACCGCGCCCGAGATCGCCGAGCTGCTCGGAATGGCGCTCTCGACGGTCTCGGGGATCTTGACTCGGCTCGGATTGGGCCGGCTCGGGCGGCTCGGGCTCGAGCAGCCGCTTCGGTACGAGTGCTCGCGCCCGGGCGAGCTCCTCCACCTCGACGTCAAGAAGCTCGGCCGGATCGAGGGCGGCGCCGGCAAACGGGCCTTCGCTAGCGAGCGCCGTCTGCGGCACAACCCGACCCGCACCGATCTCGAAGGCAAGCGCCGCCACTACGTCGGTTAGGAGTACGTCCACGTCTGCGTCGACGACTACAGCCGACTCGCCTACGCGGAGGTGCTTCCGGACCAAAGGACGAAGACCGCGATCGACTTCCTCGCACGAGCGGTCGCCTTCTACCGGCGCCATGGGATCCGCGCCGAGCGGCTCCTGACCGACAACGGCTCCGCCTACGTCTCTGCCCTGCACGCGCTCGCTTGCCGCAAGCTCGGGATCCGCCACAGCCGTACCCGTCCCTATCGTCCGCAGACCAACGGCAAAGCCGAGCGCTTCATCCGCACGCTGCTCGGGGGCTGGGCCTAGGGCGCCATCTACGGCTCGAGCGTGGAGCGCACGCAGGCACTTGACGGCTGGCTCTGGTACTACAACCATCGACGGCGACACTCAGCGCTCGGCCGCCAGCCGCCCGTCAGCAGGACCTACGTGCTCGGGTCTTACACCTAGGAAGGAACGCGCAGGCGCAGCGCCTGGGGCACGACTTCGAACCGCGCGGGCGTCGTCCCGGGCTGTTCGCCGTCGAGCTCGACGGGCACCGGCTCCCGTGTGGCGACCTCGACGGCTGCGCCCCGCAGGACCTCCGCTTTCGGGTGTGGCAGGTGCCTGCCACGGTAGGTCTTCGGCAACGTCAGCAGCAGATCCCGCTTGGTCAGGTCGCCGATCAGGAGGACGTCGAAGAGCCCGTCGTCAGGCTCGGCTTCCGGGCAGATCTTCATGCCCCCGCCGAAGTAGCGGCCGTTGGCGACGACGACGTCGTGCATTGCCCCGCGCCGCTGCTCGCCGTCGACCGTCACGTGCACTTCATCGTTTCGCCAGCGTGAGAAGACGGCCAGCGTCGCCCACAGGTACGAGGCCTTTCCCCCGAGCGCCTTGGAGCTCTCGTTCGCGCGCTTGGCGATCGCGCCGCTCATGCCGGCGCTCGCGATGTTGGCGAAGAGCGAATCACCGTCGCTCCCGTCCCAGCTGCGGTAGCGGGCCCGGCCGAGGTCGATCGTGCGTGTCTGTCCGTGGAGGGCGACCTCGACGGCGTCCTCGAGGCGGCGCGGGATGCCGTAGGTGCGCACGAAGTCCCAGCCGGTGCCGCGGGCGATCACGGCCACCTCGGCAACGGCGCCACCGCCGAGCCCGTTCACGACCTCGTTGACGCTGCCGTCGCCCCCGACGACCACGAGCAGGCGTGCCCCTGCATCGACCGCCTGCACTGCGAGCTCGGCGAGGTGGCCGGGCCGCTCGGAGAGGAGCGCGTCGCCCCGCAGCCCCAGCGAGGCCGCCCTGTGCGCCATCTCGGGCCAGCGACGGCCGGTGGTGCCGTTCTCCGCCGCCGGGTTGACGAGAAAGACGGTGTCGGGCCTCAATGCGTGACGGTTGCCAGCGCGACACGCGTCATCCGGTCGACGGCCGCGCGCAGCTCGTCGTCGGAGATCCGCGTGAACTCGTCGCCGATGACGATGTCGCTGACGGTGAGCAGGCACCCCGCCTTGACTCCGCGCAGCGAGCCGATCGTGAAGAGGACGGCCGCCTCCATCTCGACGCCGAGCACGCCGCGCGCCGACCAGCGCTTGTGCCGCTCCGGATCGGGGTCGTAGAAGGTGTCGCTCGAGGCGATCGCACCGACGCGTACGGGCTGGTCGAGGCCCTTCGCGGCGTGCACCGCGGCGTGCACGAGCCCCCAGTCCGCGGTCGGCGTGTGCGGGTCGCCGCCGACGTAGTGCCTGGCGGTGCCATCCGCCGGGACCGCCGAGACCGCGACGATCAGGTCGCCGAGCTGGAGCTCGTGCTGAAGCCCGCCGCACGTGCCTACGCGCAGGAAGCGCTTGACCCCGAGTTGAACGAGCTCCTCCATCACGATCGCCGCCGAGGGGCAGCCCATGCCGGTGGCCTGCACCGAGACGGGCGTTCCTTCCCACTCGCCGGCGTACCCGAGCATGCCGCGCTCACCGTTGCGCTGGACCGGGTTGTCGAAGTAGGTCTCCGCGATGTACTTGGCGCGAAGCGGGTCGCCGGGCAGCAGGCAGGCCTCTGCGTACTGCCCAGGCTCGGCTCGGATGTGGATCGGCACTCGGAAAGCCTAGAGTTTCTAGGGCGTATGAAGACGTTGAACGAACCTGCGCTCGACGAGATCCTCGACTTCTGCGCCGGGGACTCCATCGAGCGGGTGTTTCTCGAAGACGTCGCTCGGCGTGGGCTCGGCCGGTTCACCGGGCTCACGGACGACGGGCGGCTCGTTGCCCTCTGCCACGTCGGCACGAACCTCGTCCCGTCCGGGAGTGGTTGCGGCGCGTTCGCCGGGGTCGACGGCGCCGTCCGGGCCCGGCTTGTGATCGGCGAGGAAAACGCCGTGGGCGACTTCTGGGCCTCGGCGCGCAGTCGGCTTCCGCGGCCGCGGGAGGACCGGCCGGGCCAGCCCGTCTACGTGCTCGAGAGTCCGCCCGAGCCTGGAGAGACGGGCCTGCGGCCGGCGACCCAGAACGACTTCGAGCTGCTCGTCCCCGCCTGCGCCGAGGCGCATCGCGAGGAGCTCGGGACCAACCCGCTCGACCGGGACCCCGAGAGCTTCCGCTGGCGCACGCGAATGCAGATCGAGGACGGCCGTTCGTGGCTCTGGAGCGAGGACGGGGTGATCTTCTTCAAGGCCGAGGCGTCCGCCTGGACGCCCGCAGCGGTGCAACTCCAGCAAGTCTGGGTCGATCCGCGCGTGCGCGGCCGCCGCTACGCCCAGCGGGGCATGCGCGACCTCTGCCGGCTTCTGCTCGAGCGCGTGCCGACGGTTTGTCTGTTCGTGCGGGCCGAGAACGCGCCGGCGATTCGTGTGTACGAGGCAATCGGGATGCGGCACACGATCTCCTATCGCAGCCTGATCTTTTAGGAGCGGTCGGCGCAAAACCCCGGGAAGGGGGTTGCTCGGGGCAGCCCACTGCCGAGAATCTGCTCCGATGCGGCGATCGGCTTCACTGCGGCTGACCCGCTCGCCATGGTCACGGTTGCGCTTGCCCTCGTCACGAGCCACGGGGATGCGTGGCCCACATGTACCGCGCCTACGGCCTTGCGAAACTACGCCCACACCGTCCTCGAGCGGGCGCAGATGCCCCTGCTCAAGCTCGGCTGCGACGTCCGGCCCCTGCTTTGACTCAGGCGGAGACCCTGCCGGGGCTCGGCTTCCCTTACGAGCTCGTTTCTAAATGAACCGGCGCTCTCCCTGAGCTGCGGTGTGCAGCCCAGGGAGAGCGAAATTGGACGGCAGCTACTTCGCGGGTCGGAACGCGACCTGAACCTGGAGCGCAACGCCGGGTGGTGCCTGGAAGCCGAGGATTTCGCTGGTGCTGTAGTGACCCGGCACGGCAGGGAACCCCGTGTCTTCGTTCGTGAAGTCAAAGGTCTCCGTGCTCCCGCGGAAAGTATCGGTCTCCTCCCCGCTCGCGTAGAAGGTCTGCGGGCCCGCAGAGCCGGGAGCGATGAACCAGCTCTCGATCTCGATTGAGCCGTGGCCGGCACCCGCCCCGCCGCCGCCCACCGTGTGGAAGCAGAAGGCGATCTGGGCATCGCCCCAGGTCTGCGTCCCGTCGGCGGAGCGGTCGAACTCGACCCAGCCCCAGTTGCCGCCGGTCCCCTCCTCGCAGATGGTCGGATCGGGGTTATTGCAGTTGAAGGAAAACCCGATCTGCCACATGTCGTGACTCGCTCCGCCGCCGTAGGCGCCGGCCGACGAGGCAAATCCCGCGGCCAGCGCCAGCGCCGCGGCAAGTGCCGCCAACATTAGAACCGAACGTCCCATGACTCTCCCCTCTCCTGGCCTGCCTGCCGTCGCAGATCATCCTGAAGCAGTCGTTGTTGAAGGGCAAGCGCCACCTCGCAAACCGAAGGCTCATTGTGAAACGGGCTCTAAGACGGTTCGTCCAGCCTCCTCCCCGAGGCGAGCGTATCGAGGAGAAACGCAGGCCGTGTGCCGGCTTCGTGTCGCAAGCGTGACGCGCCGCGGCGGCCCCCTTCGCTGCAAGACTGTCTCCATGAGCACCCGCGCGAGGAGGCCCGAGGCCGAACCGGCCCGGTTGCGCGCGCGTGTCGAAGAGCAGATCAGACGCCACGACCTGATCGCCCCAGGGGGCGACGTGCTGGCGCTCGTCTCCGGGGGCCCCGACTCCACCTGCCTGCGGCATGCCCTCCTCGCGCTCGGCTACCGCGTCACGGCCCTGCACGTGAACCACGGCCTGCGCGGGGCCGAGTCGGACGAGGACGCGCGCTTCTGCCGCGAGGCGCTGGGAGCCGAGGTCGTGGAGGCTCCGGCACCGGCGAGGCCAACCGAGGCAGCGCTTCGCGAGCTGCGCTACGGCCTCGCGACCGACCGGCTGCGCGCGACCGGCCACACCGCTTCCGACCAGGTCGAGACGGTGCTGTATCGGCTCGTCTCGAGCGGCATCCCGAAAGGGATCAAGCCGAGGCGTGAGGACGGCGTCGTGCGCCCGCTGCTCACGCTCTGGCGCCACGAGACGGAGGCCTACTGCCGTGCCGAGGCGCTGGCCTTTCGAAGCGACAGCTCGAACCCCGGCACGCGGCGCGGCCTGATCCGGGAGGAGATCCTGCCGCTCCTACGCCACCTCAACCCGGGCGCCGAGCAGAACTTGCTCCGCCTCGCCGAGCAGCGGCCGACGAAGCTCGACGAGCTCCTGGCCGCGAGGTCGGGATCGAAGCGGCTCGACCTCGGTGGAGGCCTGACGGCGGTGCGCGAGTACGACCGTGTCTGGCTCGAACAGACCCCCGTAGCGCTCGAAGGCAGCGTCCGCTGGGGACGGTGGTCGATTGAATCCGAGCTCGCAGGCCTTAAGGTACGAAGCTGGCGCCCGGGAGACAGGCTCGCGGGCCGTCGGAAGAAGGTGCAGGACGTGTTCGTGGACGCCAAGATCCCGCGGTCGGAGCGCGAGGCGTGGCCTCTCGTTGTGCGCGGGCGCGAAGTTGTCGCGGTGCCGGGCCTGGTCGAGACACCGGGCGTGACCGCGGAGAGGGTGGAGTGACCCAGACCGAGCTCGAGCGGGCCGTCGGCGAGATCCTGATCGACGAGGACACGCTCGCCGCGCGCGTCGCGGAGCTAGGAACCGAGGTCTCGGCCGACTACCAGGGCCGCGACCTGCTCCTGATCGGCGTCCTCAAGGGCGCCGTCTTCTTCATGGCTGACCTGATGAGGCATCTGACGGTCCCTTGCGAAGTCGACTTCATGGCCATCTCGAGCTACGGCGACTCCACCGATTCGTCCGGGATCGTCCGCATCCTCAAGGACCTCGACATCAACATCGAGGGGCGCCACGTGCTCGTGGTGGAGGACATCATCGACTCGGGCCTAACTCTCTCGTACCTGATGCGAAACCTCGAGTCCCGCGAGCCCGCCACCCTGGAGGTGTGCGCGCTCCTGACCAAACCCGCGCGCCGCGAGATCGACGTCCCGGTCCGCTACGTCGGCTTCGAGATCCCGAACAAATTCGTGGTCGGCTACGGCCTCGACTTCGCGGAGCGCTATCGGAACCTCCCCTACGTGGCAGTTCTCAGCCAGGAGCTCATTCCAGCCGGGCTGTAGCCAGCCTGAAACGGGTAGTGGTGAGGTTCATGCCCGCTGGTACCCTTTGCCGATAGAGGGCCTGTGAATCGATTCTTCCGTTCAGCGCTGTTTCCACTTTTCGTGATCGTGCTGCTCGTCTACCTGGCGAGCCAGACGCTGATCCCGCATTCCAAGAACGAGACGAAGGCGACGTACTCGCAATTCCTCCAGCTCGTTCAGGACAAGCAGGTACAGAGCGCCGAGTTCAACCCGGGCAAGCACTCGATCACCTTCGTCCGCAAAGGCGACAACCACGCGAAGAGCTCGGTGCACTACCCGGCCGATCAAGCCGTTCCACAGATCCAGACCGCGCTGCAGCGTGCGGACGTCAAATTCGACTCGAAGGGCACGGGCGGCTTCTCCTGGGTCGGCGCGCTCTTCTCGCTGCTCCCGTTCGTCGTTCTGATCGCGTTCTGGATCTTCCTGATGAACCAGGTGCAGGGAGGCGGCTCCAAGGTGATGAGCTTCGGCAAGAGCCGCGCCAAGCGGATGGCGCCGGACTCGCCGAAGATCGGCTTCAAGGACGTCGCCGGCGTGGACGAGGCAGTCGAGGAGCTCCAGGAGATCAAGGAGTTCCTCGAGAACCCGAAGAAGTTCCAGGCTCTCGGCGCGCGCATCCCGAAGGGTGTGCTGCTCTACGGGCCGCCCGGCACCGGTAAGACGCTGCTCGCGCGGGCGGTCGCCGGCGAGGCTGGCGTGCCGTTCTTCTCGATCTCGGGCTCGGACTTCGTCGAGATGTTCGTCGGCGTCGGCGCCTCTCGCGTTCGCGACCTCTTCGAGCAGGCCAAGCAGGCCTCGCCCTGCATCGTCTTCATGGACGAGATCGACGCCGTCGGCCGCCATCGCGGAGCCGGTCTCGGCGGAGGCCACGACGAGCGCGAGCAGACGCTCAACCAGCTGCTCGTCGAGATGGACGGCTTCGAGCTGAAGGACAACATCATCCTGATCGCCGCCACGAACCGGCCCGACATCCTCGACCCGGCGCTGCTGCGCCCCGGCCGCTTCGACCGGCAGATCGTCGTCGACCGGCCCGACCGCATCGGCCGCCGCAAGATCCTCGAGGTGCACGCGAAGGGCAAGCCGATCGCACCCGAGATCGACCTCGACACGCTGGCCGCGGGCACGCCTGGCTTCACTGGCGCCGACCTCGCGAACCTCGTCAACGAGGCCGCGCTGCTCGCCGCGCGCCGGGGCAAGAAGACGATCGAGCAGGAGGAGCTCGAGGAAGGGATCATGCGCGTCATCGCCGGCCCCGAGAAGAAGACGCGCCTGCTCTCCGAGGAGGAGCGGAAGATCACCGCCTACCACGAGCTCGGTCATGCGCTCGTCGGCCACTACCTCGAGCACACCGACGACGTCCACAAGATTTCGGTCATCAGCCGCGGGCAGGCGCTCGGGTACACAATCTCGCTGCCGCGCGAGGATCGCTACCTGACCACCAAGACCGCGCTCATGGAACAGCTCGCCATGACGCTTGGTGGACGCGCTGCGGAGGAGCTCGTCTTCCACGAGGTCACCACCGGCGCCGCCAACGACCTCGAGAAGGTCACCTCGATCTCCAAGCAGATGATCATGCGCTTCGGGATGAGCGAGAAGCTCGGCCCGCGGGTGCTCGGGCGCAACCACGACATGCCGTTCCTCGGCCGTGAGATGGGCGCCGAGCCGGACTACTCCGAGGAGATCGCCCGTGAGATCGACGACGAGATTCGGCGCGTGATCGAAGAGGCCCACGAGCTCGCAGTGAAGGTGCTCACCGAGCACATGGACGATCTGCACAAGGTCTCCGGGATCCTGATCGAGCGCGAGACGATCGACAAGGACCAGTTCGAGCGCCTGCTCGCCGGCGAGGTCGAGGAAAAGGTGTTCCCGGACGAGTCGCCGGCGACCCCGGAGGAGACCCCCTCCGAGGAGCCGAAGCGCCGGCCGCAGCCCAAGCCGCGCCCTCTGCCGTTCCCGGGCGCGACGATGCAGCCGCCCCCCGAAGGTAGTACGACGTAAGCCCGGCTCGCGCTGCGCGCGAGCCATGACGGGCAAAGCCCGCCACCGCGGCGTTAGGTTCCCGCAGTGGTACGCGATGCGCAGCTCGAGGACGCTGCCGACCGCCGGGCCGGCTCGATGGGGCAGAGTATCCCTGTGGTGCAGGAGCCGATCGAGCAGCGTTTCCCCCGGCCCTCGGTGATGGGCGTGGTCAACGTCACCCCGGACTCCTTCTCCGACGGCGGGGTCAACTTCGAGCCGCAGGCGGCGGTTGCCTCGGCGCGGCGCATGTACGCCGAGGGCGCCGCGATCGTGGACGTCGGCGGCGAGTCCACGCGCCCGGGCTCCGCAGGCGTGGAGGCGGACGAGGAGCTGCGCCGGGTCGTGCCGGTGCTCGAGGGCCTCGCGGGCGAGGTGCCGGTCTCGATCGACACCTCGAAGGCGGAGGTCGCGCGGCGGGCTCTGGAGCTCGGTGCGGAGCTCGTGAACGACGTCACCGCCTTGCGCGGCGACGGCGAGCTGGCAGGCGTTGTCGCGGGGAGCGGCGCCCACCTCTGCCTGATGCACATGCAGGGCGAGCCGCGCACGATGCAATCCGACCCGCGCTACGAGGACGTCGTCTCCGAGGTGGCTGCGTTCCTCGAGGAGCGCCTGGCCTTCGCGGTCGCCGCAGGCGTGCGCGAGGAGCTCGTCTGCCTTGATCCCGGGATCGGTTTCGGCAAGACCGTCGAGCACAACTTCGAGCTCCTCCGCCGCCTGGACGAGCTGACGGCGCTGGGTCGCCCGGTGGTGATCGGCTTCTCCCGCAAGAGCTCGCTGGGCAAGCTTCTGGGCGATCCCCAGGCGACGACCGGCTCGGTCGCCGCAAGCGTAGGCGCTGCGGTGGCGGCCTACGAGCGCGGGGCCACGATCCTGCGTGCCCATGACGTCCGGGAGCACGTCGAGGCACTTGCGGCCGCCAGAGCCGCTCTCGCATGAGCACGCTACGCGTCCGGCTTGAACCCTCGAGCTGGCCGCTCTTACGGCGAAACCGAGCCGGCACAAAGCTGGGATGCCGAGCATGAGCGTGGTTGTCGAACTGGCGGGTCTCGAGATCCCTGGACGGCACGGGGCGGATGACTGGGAGCGGGAGAACGAGCAGCCGTTCCTCTACGACCTCGAGCTCGAGCTGACCGAGCCCGCCGCGGACCGGATCGAGGAGACGGTCGACTACCGCGAGGTGGTCGAGCTCGTGCGGGGCGTCTCCGGGAGCCGCCAATTCCAGCTGCTCGAGTCGATGGCCGGCGCCGTCGCGGCCGCCCTTCTCGAGCGCTTCCCGCTCGAGCGCGCGCGTGTGCGGGTGCGCAAGCCGCAGGTGCAGCTTGGCGCGCCGGTCGCCTACACGGCGGCTACTGCGGAGCGGTCGAAAGCCTGAGCGAGTAGGAGCCGGCGACGATCCTTCGCTCCAGGAACACGTCGAGATAGACGTAGCGTCCGGGGGCGCGGCCTCGGATCACGAGGCCGCCGGTGGTGCCGCCGGCGACGAACGAGCTGCCAAGGAGGTTGCGGCGCTGCGCCCGGCCGATGGAGTACACGGTCCTCGTCGCGGGGCCCCATGCCTCGACCCTCACGTCGTCACTCGCGCGCACCGTTGCGACGAGTCGGCTTGTCGCAGGGAGCCAGACCCGGTAGACGTCCACCGGGTCCTCGGCCAGGTCGAGCCGGGCGCGCAGCGCTGCGCGTGGCCGGGCGGGCCCTGTCAGGGGGAAATGCCCGCGGCGAGAGATCCCGTTCGGCTTCACGAGATAGACGTCCTCGTTCGGCTCCTGCGGGTCGACACTGGGCGCCGCGACGTGGAGCGCGTTCGGGATGTTCAGGATGCCGAAGCCGGTGTCGGGGTCGCGGCCGGGGTCGCCGACGTCGCGTGCGCTCGTGCGCATGACCTCGAAGAGCTGCGTCTTGTCGAGCTTCGGCCGCCGCGTCCAGATCGCGGCCGCCGCGCCAGCGACCATCGGCACGGAGAAGCTCGTCCCGCCGAGGGTGAGGTAGCCCGCCGGGTAGAAGACCCGCGGCACCGCCACCGGAATCTGGTCTCCCGGAGCGGCGAGGTCGAGGGCGGGGGTGGCGCTGGAGAAGATCGTCACGTTGTCGGTCTCGTCCGTCGCGCCGACAGTGAGGACGTGCGCGAAGTTCGCCGGGTACTCGATCGGGCTCAGGATCTCGCGGAAGTTGCCCGCGGCGGCGACCATCAGCGAGCCGGAGGCGAAGGCGGCGAGGATGGCGTGCTGCTCGACCGGGAAGTAGGTCGAGCCGCCGAAGCTCATGTTGACCACGCCGCGCCCGCGTGCGCTGACGGCGGCTAGTCCCTGCAGCTCGCCCGCGATCGTCGGAAGGCCCTGTGGGCTGATGTCGAAGCTGCGCAGCCGGGCGCGCGGGTAGACCCCGACGAGCCCGACGCCGTTGGCCGGGGCCGCGGCAACCGAGGAGACGGCGGTCCCGTGCAGCTCCGACTCGTCGTCGGTGAGGATCTGCCGGTTGAGCGTGGCCGTGTTCGGCCGGCGGCGGAACTCCTCGTGCGAGATGTCGAGGCCGGAGTCGATCACGGTCAGCGGCACCCCGGGGCCGGGCGGCTGCCAGCGGTTGGCTCCGATGCGGGCGATCCACGACTCGGTCGGCACGAGCGGGTCCGTGAGCTGCGCGAAGAGTCCCAGGCCGCTCCAGAGGCTTGAAGTGAGCGGGCGGTCCGGTGTGACGGAGCGAACCGCGCCGGCTTGCAGCAGGCGCGGGAGCAGTCGCCGCGCTTGTGCGCTCGGCAACCGCCAGACCTCGAGCGGCGGAGAGATCAGCTCGCCGCCCGCGCGCCGGAGGCGACCTGCCAACGCAGGCCCTTTGACGCGATCGAGCTCGACCAGTGTTCGCGGGTAGGCGTCCAGGCGCTGGAGCTCCCGTGGCGAAGGGAGCGGTCCAGGGAGCACCGCTTGACCCGGGGGCGGTGGCGACGCTGCCGCGGAGCCGCAGCACCATAGTGCGACGACTCCGATCACGGCAAACCTACGCAACCAGGAGACCCTAACGCGGTCGCGACCGCGCGCCTAGTCGCTACCGCGAGGAGGGTGCGACGCTGAGCGAGTACGAGCCACGGAAGACGCTCTTCGCGAGGAAGACGTCCACGTAGACGTACTGCCCGACCCCGCGGCCCTGCGCCGTCACCCGCTCGAACCTATGTCCTGCGTGTGCCGACGCGCCGATCAGGTCGCGCTGCGCAGCCCGGCCGCGCTCGAAGACGGTCTTCGTGCGGCGGCCCCAGACCTCGAGGGTCACGTCGGCGCTCGGCCTGGCGGTCACGACGAGCCGCCCGCGCGCGGGCAGCCAAACGCGATAGACGTCCTCCGGGTCCTCGCGCCGCTCGAGCTGCGCCACCAGGTTGGCGCGCAGGCGGTTCTGCCTCGTGAGGGGCGCGTGCCCGCTCTTGGTCAGGCCGTTCGGCTTGACGAGGTAGACGTCCTCGTTCGGCTCCTGCAGATCGGGGGCCGGAGCGCGGCGCGCCAGCGCGGCGGGGAGGTTGAGGATGCCGAAGCCGGTGTCGGCGTCCCACCCGGCCTTGCCCACGTCCCGCGCCGAGCGGCGCATGATCTCGAACAGCTGCGTGTTTGTGAGCGTCGGCCGGGCGGTCCAGATCGCCGCTGCAGCACCCGAGACGAGGGGAGCGGAGAAGCTCGTCCCGTCCAATGAGGCGTAGCCCGTCGGGTTGAAGACCTTGGGGATCGCGGTCGGGATGTCCTGGCCGGGCGCTGCGAGGTCGAGCGCCGGCGAGGCGCTCGAGAAAACGGCCACGCGGTCGGACTCGTTGGTTGCGCCGACGGTGAGCACATGCGGGAAGGTGGCGGGGTAGGACAGCGGGCTGTCGTTTTCGCGGTCGTTCCCGGCCGAGGCGACGATCAGCGAGCCGCCGGCGAAGACGCTCATGATCGCGTGCTCCTCGATCGGGATCCTCGGAGTGCCGCCGATGCTGAGGTTGACGACGCCCGGGCCGGTGCGCCGGGCAGCGAAGAGGCCCCTGATCTCGTCGCTGACGGTCAGGTCTGCGTTTGGGCTCGCATCCCAGAGCTGGAGCTTTGCCTGCGGGTAGATGCCGACCACGCCGACGCCGTTCTCCGGTGCGGCGGCGACCGACGCGGTGGCGGTGCCGTGCAGTTCCTCTTCTTTGCCCGTGTACGTCATCCTGTTGAGCGGAAAGGTGTTCGGGCGCGAGGCGAACTCCTCGTGCGAGAGGTCGACCCCGGAGTCGATCATCGTCAACGGCACTCCCGGGCCCGGCGGCGTCCAGCGATCGGCACCGACGTGCGACACCCACCACTCGGAGGCCGAGAGGGGGTCCGCGAGCTGGCCGAGGAACCCCGAGACCCGGCCCGGCTTCGTTCCGACCGGCACGTCGGGAGTGACCGAGCGCACGAGCCCCCGGCGGAGCAGGCTTGGAAGCAGGCGCTGCGCGGTCCAGCTCGGGAGTCGCCAGAGCGCGAGCGGAGATGCGATCAGCTCTGCGCCGGCACGGCGCAGCGCCGGGGCCGCTTCGGGCCCTCGCACGCGATCCAGCTCGACCAGCGTCCGCGGGTAGGCCTGGAGACGCTGGAGCGCCTGAAAGCCGACCGACGGCGCGACGAGGGGGCGTCCCGGGTGCTCGAGCGGCGCGGCTTGGGCCGTCGCGCAGCAGGCGAGAAGTGCGACCGAGGCGAGGATGAAGTGGCGCATTGGTTCCGGAACGGTACAGACGCCGCGCGAGGCCCACCCAGAAGTCGTGGCCCGGGCCCGGCTAGATGGGTGATGCCATGAGCTCGTCCGACTCGGGGCGCGAGCTGGCAGCTCTGGGGCACGGCGACGGGACGGTGGCGATGCCGGCAGCATCGGTGCCGGCCCGGCGGCGGGAAGCGGACGACGGGCGGAGGCCGGCTGCGCCGGTCTCTGCCGGACGGGAGCGGCCCAGACACGCCAGATCGCGCAGCCGAGCGCGCGAGATCGTGGCATCGACCATCTAGGACTCTTGCCG
>WNFZ01001585.1_pt1 | contig 42982 bp, 54 predicted proteins | sample 5400081 | NCBI WGS metagenome assembly WNFZ01 (sample SAMN13153365, study PRJNA577476) | soil metagenome | isolation source: 80 cm soil or saprolite under grassland replicate 1 | place: USA:California | collected 2016-06-15
ATCCGATGACGGCCTTCGCACCGATTGGTGATGTTCTGGACTCTATCGATCGCTACATGGGGATCGGTAAGTCGACGGCGAAGGCTGTAGGCGCGCCTCAGCCGGTTGCAGCAGCAAAGCCGGCACGCCATGCGGCGTTTCTCGGCACCGAGAACCCTCCGAAGAGCAAGACGGCATCGCCACAGTTGACGGCGGAGCAGATTCACATCGCCAAGCGGATGTTCCGGGGTGATCCCGATCCGATCGGGCGATACAAGAGGGCGATTACGACGCATGGTTAGTTCGACCGATCCGCGCCTCCCGCCGATCGAGGATGAGCCGAAGCGCAGCACCGCGCCGTGGAAGCCGCGCGGCAGCCGTCTCGGGGTGCGCAACAAGGAGCCCGGATACCGCTACAAGTGGGCGTCCGATGCCAGCGGCACCGGCGATCGCATCTCGGAGCTGCGCGAGGACGGCTGGGAGATCGTCTCGGGCGTCAGCGGCGCCAAGGTGCGGGCCGGCGAGGATAGCACCACCAGCGTGCACAAGGTCGGCACGTTGCGGCTGATGAAGCTGCCCGAGGAGATGGCGCTGGCCCGCGAGGACTACTACCAGGATCAGACCGATAAGCAGACGATGCGACCGGCGGCGCGGGCGCAGGCGATGCTCGAAGCCACCGGCGGGCCGTACAATGCCGAGAGCATCATCACCGAGGAGGTGATCAACCCGCGCACCGGCAAGCCGTTCGAGAGCCGCGAGGATGCGCGGCGTTTCATCGCCGCGAAGATGCGTGCCGGCCGCTATCCGACCGCCGCGCGCCGTACACGTCAACCGCAAGTAGGATAAGGCAATATGGCCGCACTCAAGGCGCCGTTCGGCTTCAAGCCATGCCGAAACATTACCGGTGGCACATTCAATCCGACCACCGTTCGTCATCGGGTTGATGGCGCATCCGGCGTTCAGAGAGCAATTTTCACCGGTGATGCGGTGGTTGTCGCGTCAGGCAATACAGTAACGCCAGTGGCATGCAGCGTTGATAATGCGCAGATAACTCTAGGCGTTGTGATGCAATGCCTCGACGCCAATCAAAAGCCGCTGGTGTTCTCTCAGCCTATCCGTGGGCCGTATCTTCCGGCCGGAACCAGTGGCTTTGTGGACGTATATATTGACAACAGCAATACATACATTGTTGCCACCGATGCAAGCGCAACACCGGTGGTAATGAATCGCTTTGTTGGGTATGCGGCCGATGCTAGTGCTGGCGCAACAAACCTTGCTGTTGGCAGATCGGCATTTGCGGTGACGATGACGAGCGCAACTCAGGCAATGAGTTTAACTCATCCTTGGCGAGTTGTTGGGCCGAATCTTGTGACTCGTGATTATCTCACCAATCAAGACTGGGTTGATGGCCTAGAGGTTATTCTTGCCAAGAACCTAGTCAACGCCTCGTAAGGTAGAATTGAAATGGCCATTGCCTCCTCTAACTTTCCTGAACTTCTTTGGCCCGGCCTTGCCGATCTGTACGGCACCGCCTACAACCAGTGGCCGGAGATATTCTCGCAGTATATGGACATCAAATACTCGGACAAGCGCTTCGAGAAAGTCCAAGGCGTTACCGGCTTGCCGCTTGCTGCGATCAAGACGGAAGGATCGCAGGTCAGCTATGTAGACCCAATGCAGGGCTTCCAGACAGAATACGTCATGGAGACGTTTGCCATTGGTTGCGTAGTGACGATGGAAATGTATGATGACGAGCAGTATGGTTACATCAACCAGCTGCCGGAATTACTTGCCAGGTCTATGCGGCAGTCGCAAGAGACCGATGCGGCTAACGTCATGAACCGCGCATTCAGCGCCAGCTTTACCGGATCGGACGGCGTTGCTCTCTGCTCATCCTCGCATGTGCTGGTGAATGGCGGCACGTTCCGCAATCAGCTGGCGACCGCCGCCGACCTCGACCAGACCTCGCTCGAGATTGCGCTGCAGGATGTCAAGAGCCAGTTCGTCGACGATCAGGGCCTCAAGATGCTGGTACGGCCGACGACTCTGCTGGTGTCGCCGGCGTTCATGTTCCGCGCCGTCAAGCTGCTCAGCAGCGGCCAGGTGACGGGTTCGGCCGACAACGACATGAACCCGCTGGTCAGTCTCGGTATTCGCCTGGTGGTCAACCCGTGGCTCACCGATGACGATGCATGGTTCATCAAGACCGACATCCCGAACGGCCTTACGTTCTACTGGCGGATGCAGCCCGAGTTGTCGCGCGACAACGAGTTCGACACCAAGAACCTGAAGATGACGACCGTCGGCCGCTGGGATACCGGCTGGTCCGATCCACGCGGCGTGTTCGGCTCGCCCGGTGCGTGATGGCCAAGCCCAAGAAGCCGAAGGGCATGCCGATCCGCAAGCCGAAGGGTTATTGATATGACGACGTTTACCGGGCCGGTTCATATTCGGGCATCCGCCGATGCACCGACAGGTCAGAATGTATACCAGGCAGCAGTCCCATTAGGGACGCTCTCGCTTGTAAGTGGTGGTGGAACGAGCGGCGTTATCTTCACCGGCGCCGGCAATCCGATCATCTTTACGTCCGCCAGCACCGGCGAGACGACAGTCAGGTTCCGTGGGCTCGTCAAGATCATCGTTGATGGTACAGTAGCGCTGGTGCCGTTCTTCTATTCGTCGACGTAGGGCAATGCCGCGTGACGACATACTTTACACTCACAACTGCCGTAGCGCAGGTTTGTGCGTATGTCGTCCCGGTCAACATTCACGTCACGCCGGTTAATACAAGCTTCTACTATTCGCAATCAAGGGGCGGCGGCGCAGCTACGGAAGTCTCTGCCGTAGTCCAATTCACTATCGATTCGCCATTCGTCACCTCACCGACACCTAATTGGTTCAATTTCACCGCTGGTGCCGATAGTATCATCGGGGTGACTGCGCTGACATTTCCGCATTCGGCAATTCGCCTCAACGTTACACAGGTCTCAGGATCGGTGGCGATAGCCTTTGGCGTTCTCAATGTCGGGATGTAGCTCGCATGATCTATGCGACTCAGGTAATAGTGTCGGCTACGGCCACCACATATCCGTGGTTTTCGCTTAGCACGAACGCTCGGGCAATTCGCGGTCAGATCGGCAACATCAGTCACACCAAGGTGCGCAAAGCCGGCGGCGGTGATGCGCGCACCGCGTTCCAGGTGACGCTCGACGACATGCCGTCGCCGCAGTCCATATTCAGCTTTGCGACCGTGCCGTTCGGTGTGGTGACCGAACATACGACGCGTACCATGCAGGGGCGGTTCGGCCGTTTCGTGGTAGAGGCGATCAGCGGCAACTCATCCAGCTACACTCTCAGCGTATTGCAGCCCGGCAAATGACCCAGCAGACGCGTGCCACCAACATCTCGCGCTTTGAAGAAGGCGATATCCCGCACGGCACCGATTTTGTCGATCTGATCGATTCGTTCGTCGCGCTTTCGGACACGACGGCGCAGGTCATGGCCGGCGACCTCAAGGCCAACAACTTCATCACCACCGGCGAAGTAAGTGCCAACACCGCCAACATCGGCAATTCGCAGATAACGGTGTTGCAGGCCGATACGCTCAGCGCCGGCACCATGACGGCCGGCAGCCTGGCGCTGACCAACATCACCGCCGCCAATGTGCGCGCGACGCAGCTGTTCGTCGCCAGCTCGGCGCGCGTCGCCGGCAACATGAAGGTGACGGCGAGCGCCGCGTTCAGCGGGCCGGTTGCGCATACGGGCGTAACGACGTTTACGAGTGCGGCCACATTCAGCGCAACCATATCGGCCAGTTCGTTATGGGTCGATGGGTTGCTTGCATTGGTCAGCGCCAATTCCACGGCGATTGTCACGGCATCAACCGGTAGTGGCCGGCGTATTCCGATGCAGGATGTATCGGCATTCGCTTCCGGCTTTCTCAAGATAAAAGTCGCCGGGGTAACCGCGCATGTCCCGTTCTGGCTTGGCACATGACGACTCTCAGAGAGATTTTCGAGACGCATACCGGCCGCTATTCGGTCAAGCGCGACCCCTATCTCGACATCTATCCGCGCCATTTGTCGAAGTTCATCGGCACCAACGCGACGCTTATAGAATTCGGTGTGCTGCAGGGCGGCTCACTGCAGATTTGGCGTAAATGGCTCGGTCCGAATGTCAGGATTATCGGCGTCGATCGTGCTCCGGAATGTACGAGCATAGATGTCGGCGAGACGGTGATCATTGGTGACCAGACGGACCCACGTGTTCTCTCTTCCCTGCCGTCGCCTGACATCATTATCGACGACGCCGGTCATATCGCGTCATCTATGATCGCCACATTCGACATCATGTGGCCGCGGCTGCGAGCGGGCGGAGTTTATGCGGTCGAAGATATAATGCCGCACAACAGGTCGTTCCTGGAATACGCCCGGCAGCGGATCGTTACCGACGGCGGTGATCCCAAAGCGCTCGTCGCCGAAGAGGGACTGGCGATTTCGTACAGAGAGATAACGCTATTCGAGAAGAACCCTGAGCCTGGCGCGAGACCATCGTCACCGCCGCGACCAGCACGAACCGGTTCAAGGTGAGCGTACCGGTCACAGCGACATCGGAGGTCGTGCGCAGCATTTTCCTCGTCCATTTCGGCCGGCAGACGCAGCATCTCATGCCGCAGAGCATCCCCGACATGAAACGGTGGATCAGGGGCAGCGCGCGGGGCACGCCGAGGCACTTCGCGGTCATCGGGGTGTCGGGGGCCGACCCGATCATGTTCGTCTATCCTGAGCCGGTTACGGCCCCCACGGAGCCCTTCCAGTTCCATGTGGCGATGTACACCAAGCATCGGGTGCTGGCGACCGCTGACGCGAGCATAATCCCCATGTACAATGCGCAGTTGGTCGAGCAGGGTTTGTACGTCAAGCTGCTGCTCGAGGAGAGCGGCGGCGAGCCGACCCCGCATGTCCAAGCGGCGCTGGTCGAGTACGAACGAATGAAACGAGAAGAGCTCAACCGCTTCAACTACGACACGGGGGACAGCGAGATACAATTTGTGTTGGGGTGAGAGAGAGCGAGGCTTCACGGAATGGCGGATATCAGTACGGCAACGGTGATCGGCAGCACCACGTGGGCCGTCTTCAACACGAAGATGACAAACGCGCAGCGTGAGCACTTTCTAAATCAGTATCAGAAGCTCGGTGGTGTCATCGACGCGGCCACGGTGCCGGCCGGGACCGGCATCGTTGTTGTCGGCAAGAAGTACAAGACGCATTTGTGAGGGAGCGCTATGCCGAGAAATGTGAAGCCTACCAAGAAAGGAAAACACATGCCTGAGAACGACCACGAAGACCCGAATCACTTCAAGCTCGCCGTTCCTGCACTTGCTGGAACAGTGGGCACGGACGGCCGGACGATCGTTGCCTGGGGCATCACGCAGTTCAGTGATGTCGCGTTGCCGATCTATTCCGAACCGGCACCGCTGCCGCCGGCCGCATAAGGACGACCGCCATGTCGGGCGAGACACATGAGCGCCCTCGCCCGCATAGCGAGTCCATCTATTACGGCATCGGCTGGCTGGATTTTTTCGATGAGAAATTCCTCGACATCACCGAGTTTTCGCATGCGCTGTACGACCAGAGCCGTGATGATTATGCGGCCTACCGGGCGGGTTTCATGGCAGCCGCCGAGTCGGTAGGAGCGAACAAAGTGCCGGACGAGGAGTGAAATGCCGAGCAAATCACCGAAGCAAGCGCGCTTCATGGCTGCCTGCAGTCATGGGTCTAACTATCCGAGCTGCCCGCCGTCGAACGTGAGCAAGGAGTTCAACAACGCCGACAAGGGCGGCAAGATGCTGGCGAAGAGTGCGAAGCCGCATCTGCCGCCAAAGCGGGGGTATAAATGAACGATGACGTTAAACGCGTAGAGGAAGATGCTCGTGTTTTAGGTTTTCTCTTAGCGGATGTGATCGATGATGAGTATGGCGGGAAGGTGGGGATAGAAGCTTACGCAACTTTCTTAACTAGCCAAATGCGAATGTTAATGCTGTTTATCGAAAGGAATTATGGGGAAAACCGCGCCATGGAGTATTTAAACATCTTCATTTCTCACATCTCATCATACCAATGTGATACCGGCAAGCAATGACAATATGGCCCTCCTCCAAGCCACGTACCCAATAGCGCCGAAAGGCCTCGCGACCAACTTCGAGGAAACCGCCCTACCCCCGGACTACGCGCTAAGGTTCCGCAACCGCTTCATAAACTCAGCCGGCGGTTGTGAAAAGCGGCAAGGCCTCGTCAAGCACAGCCCGGCGATTCCAGGTGGCCCGACCATATCGTCGCTGCATGAGCTGGTAGACAGCCGCACCGGCGCGACGACCCTGATCGCCGGGGCCGAGGGCCGCCTATACCGCTTCAATGTCGCAACATCGGCATGGGTCAGCGCGTTCAACAGCCATTTCCACGGCAACACGTATCAGTCGGTGCAGATGGTCGACCGGCTGATCTTCGTGAACGGCACCAGCCGCAACGTCTACACCAAGGACGGCCAGAACTACACCGAGCTGCGCGCAATCATCGACGAAGACCAGGCCATTACGCCAACCACCACTACACAGCTGGTTATAAACAACACCACGGCACTAGGCGGAAGTCCATCCACCAGAGGCATAACCAACGACGACGTTGTATTTAATATGACGCGTCAGCTCCTTGGTATTATTGTGGCTGTATCAGCCACGGCGACTATTCAACATACGGCGATTGCAGGACAGTCGCCGGGCGATCATTACCAGATCATCGATACCGTCGAGCTCAACATCATTCCGCAGGACGGCGGCGGCGAGGATGATAATGTCGCCACCGCCGGTCCCGGCACCAACTCGACCACCGTGGCCGTTTCCGGCATCACTAATTGGTTCGGCACATCAATCCGCGTCGGCGATTTTATCCACAATCCTGGTCAGCAAACCGTTTCGCTGGTCAGTGCCATCAGCAGCGCCGCGCTCGGCATCGGCGGTGTGGTGGCCGGCCAGTCGCCTGGCGATATCCTGACGTTTCACAAGTCGGCCATGCCGATCGCCGAACGTGTACATGTCCACTATGGCCGCGCCTACTTCATCGACAGCCGCGATCGCCACCTCGTCCGTATCAGCGGTCCCGACGATCCGTCCGACATGACCACCTCGAGCGGCACGATCGCGTCCGGCACGTTCAGCTTCGGCTCACAGCAACCGACCGGCGATATCATCAAGTCGATGGCCAGCTACCAGCGGTTCCTGGTGATGTGTGGCAATCGCTTCACCCTGCTGTTCGAGGGCACCGATCCGATCATCGACGATGCCGGCGGCAGCAAGGATTTCAGCCCGGCCGGCCTGTTTCCGCAGGGCGCGCGCTCACCGCAGGGATTGGCGACGATAGGTAACGATGTCGTGATCATCTCCGACGACGGGGTGCAGAGCTTCTCGTATCTGCCGCAGAGCGGCGGCAGCGGCTTAGGCCAGGAGAATCTCTCTGAGGCGCTAAAGAACACGTTGCGCACCTTGATCGCCTCGGCGAACGAATCCGAGGTCATGGTGTTCCATTATCCGAAGCGGTCGTGGGTGTGCTTCAAGATCGGCTCGCAGATTTTCACCTACAACTACACGCCGTATTTCGGATCGGCGTTGATGGGCGCCGGTCCGCAGGCATTCTCACCGGCACCGACGCGCGGCAGCTGGAGCCTGTTCGACGGCAAGTTCGCCCGGCAGAACGCATTCCTGACGCGCCAGGACGGCACTTTGCTGTGCGCCGGCGCCGGTGGCCAGGTCTATCGGTTCGACGCCGGCACCTATGACGACGATGGCGAGACCTACACGACCGAGTACCAGTCGGGCTGGCTGACGCTCGACGAGCCGCGCCGGTCCCTGCAGGTCAAGCAAGGCCACTACATTCAGCCGACGTTCCACAACGGTGCCGACATCACCTACACGATCCGAGCCGAGGCGCCGTTCTTCCCGATCGAGAGCAACGACATCATCACCGTATCGGCGGCCGGCGGCAGCGGCTCGATAGGCAGCATCATCATCGGCCAATGGACGATCGGCGGCGGCTCAGGTATCTTCGACCGGAAATTCCCGCTCAGATGGCGCGGCAAGGAAATGCGTCTGACGATATCGACCAGCGATCAGCGAGGGCCGGATGTCATCTCTCGATTCACGCTGTTCATCAACAGACTGGGAATCAGATGAAGATCATAACCGATGCCGGTCCGGTTCTGACACATGGCTTCCCGGTATATTCGCGAACCGGCTCGCGCGGGATTGTGAGATATTGGACATACGACGATCTATGGTTGTCGTATTACGACACATGGATCGATGACGCCGATTCCACATTGGCATGGCACCTACAAGGAATGAGCAGGACATGAAGTTCGACTTCGCGGTATTCACGACCGACGGCGAGAGCGACGAGTTGCCGATGCCGGTAGCCTTGGACAAGGTGACTGATGTTGCTAACGGCATCGGCAATTTCAGCTGTGCTCAGGACGCCGAAATCGCCAAATGGATGCTCAAGATCAACAAGATACTGATGTTGAGGTAGCGGCAAATGCCATCAATCAATGATCCGGAAAGCGAGTCGTGGGTGGATCGATACAATACACCGTTATCATCGAGCGAAGAGATGGCTTTCAATAGGTTCATCGCTGACCAGAGGAAATGGGAGGGCAGGGATTACAGCCGAGATATGCAGAATTACGATATGCGTGGTTGGTGGAAAAAGCATCGTGGTCAACAGGTTCACTCCGGCCATTTCGAAGATGATTTTAAGAAGCCAAATCACCCTACTTTCTCTACGCAGTCGATGTATCATGGTCGTGATGGATATGAGGGCGGCACGTGGCTCCGGAGGACGGACAAATCTTGGACATTTTCGCCAGGCAAGACGAATCTCGACTACTGGGGGCCGGAAGCGCTGACCGACTATTTTGGGAGGGTTGAGCCGGGCAACATGCTAATCCTCCCCCAACAGCCGGTTCAGTAAGGTAATCCGATGCCGTTCCCGTTCGCCGCTGCCCTGATGGGTCTGTCGACCGCCGGTTCCATCGGCAGCATGTTCGCCGGCGGCAATATGCAGGGGATGGGCCGCATTCAGCGCACCATGCAGGCGCAGGTGAATGCGGCGAGCGCCGCACAGCGCTATTTTCAGGCGGCCGGCGACGTCACCAATCCGCTGTTCCGGCAGACTGCCGCGATGGAAGAAAGCCGGCTGCGGCGCAACATCGCCGAAGGCGTGATGAGCAACCAGCTGCTGGCCAGGAAGGCTCGCGCGCGGGGGCTCACCGCCGGCGTCCGTCCCGAGCGCGAGGATGAATCGCGTAATCTTGCCATCGGCAGGCTGTTTCAGCAGGCGAGCGAGCAATCGGGCGGGCTGGCGCAGCAGCGTCTCATGGCGACCGGCCATGGCATGCTGGGTGTAGCATCCAGCTATGGCCAAGCGGCCGGTGATGCGAGCGAATATGCGCAGATGGCGACAGCCGGGAGCATCGGCAATCAGATGAAGTACCAGCGCAGCTTCGATATTCTCGGTCTTGCCGGCGAGGCCATGGGCGGTGGCCGGCAGCTGCGTGACATGTTTGCCCCATCGCCGCCGATGGCAGGCTACGTCAACCAGGCGCCATGGGCGCAATTCTCCGGGTTGCGGCCGACCCAGCCGCAGTTCAGCTGGATGCGATGATGGAAGATTTCGAATCCGGGCTCGCGCAGGAGCAACCGACCGGGCCACCGATGCCGTCCGAGCAGGCGACGTCGCGCATCTTCGATCAGATCACCGCCGGCCTGATTCACGATACGCCATCGCCGGATGAGATATTCCGGGCGATCCGGACGATGCCGGTGATCAATCCGCTGGCGATCATGCGCGGCCAGCAGACCGGGCCGGAGATGCTGCCGTCGACCATTCTCAAGGCGCAGCGCATGTCGGCGGTTAAGGAACGCGCGCAGCTGCTGGCGCTGCTGCAGGATACACAGCAGCACGACCTGCAGCGCCAGCGCATCGCCACCGAGCAGGGCCGTCTGGCGTTCGATGTGATGAAGCAGGCGGCGGCGCAGGGCAACGCGGCGGTCGGTGCGGTCTACAAGACGTTCTCGGACATCGCCCCCGGCATGGACCCCGAGCAGGCCAATCATTGGCTCGAGGGGATTATGAAGGAAGATGTGAGCGGCGGTATACCGAACGAGGCGGCAGGCCGTCAGATGGCGCTACAGGCGCTTGTGAAGGCGGGTGGCCTCAAGGCCAAGCCAAAGGCGCAAGGCACACCCAGCGGCTTTATTCGCGATGAGGCGGGCAATCTGATGGCTGAGCCGGGCGGTCCGGAAGACCCGAGGGTCATTCGCCAGCAGGCAGAGGCCCGCCACATTGCCACTGGTGGTGGTGGCGGCGGCGGAGGAGGCGGGTATTTCGCGCCGCAAATCCTGCCGATCCAGACGCAGGAGCGTAATCCCGACACCGGCGAGATGATGACGACGACCAATTACATGGCCGGCATGAAGCCGAAGGGCGGCACACCCTATGCGGTGCCGCTCGCCGGCGCGCCGCAGGCCGTCAAGAGCAAGCCGCTCGGCATGGCCGAAGCCGGTCGCATCCAGGGCACGCGCCAGGGTGCCGAGATCGTCGATCAAATCGAGCAGCAGGTATTCCCCAATGGCCAGCTCGACCGTGGGGTGCTCGCCGGCGCCACCGCGGCGCGACACGGCGCGCCCGGTATTGCTGTACCGGAGGGCGCGCTGGTCAATCAGCGCATTCTGCAGGCGATGGACCCCTACGTTCGAGCCACGACCGGCGCGGCGCTCAACGAACAGGAGCTCAAGAATGCAAACCAGATGTTTGCTCCGAGTGTTGGCGACAGCGAGGCGCAGGTCCGCGACAAGCTGGATCGGCTGCGTCAATTCCTGAGCGGCAATCTGTCGTTGATGGGGGTGGTTCTACAGCCGGGCTCGCAGGCATTTCAGGGGTTGTTGTCGCATCAGCAAACGCAGCGGCAATTTCCGCCGGGCAATAATCCAACTACGTCAGGATATTACCCGGCTCCCGCGGGCGATTCTCCGCCCGGTGTTTTTGGACCCGGACAGGCACGAAAAGTTGCCAATCCAGCAAATCTCCCAATGACAGGGGTACCGGGACCTGCTAAGGTTCTGAAGTTCAATCCTGCAACCGGGAGAGTAGAGTGAAATACACGGCTTTTGACTTCGGCATGATCGCCGTAGCGGCGGTCATGGGCGTGATCCTGCTGGTCGGCTGCGTCGATGTTCCTACGGAAGCAGATAATTGTCATGGCGTAACGAACAACAGCGGTGATTTCTGGAAGTGCATGGATTACCGGCAACGCCAGAATGCCATGGACAACGCCGTATGGAGTCAGGTGTTCAGTCAGCCGGTGCCCAATCCGCTGGCGTACATGCCGGTGAGACGGACCACAACGTGCTATTCGGATGGATATGGGACAATGACATGCCGGTAATCGATGGAGTTACCATGGTTGATCTGACCGAAGAAAAGATTAACCAGCTTCTGGAATTGCTGAAATACCACAAGGTGAAGACGGTCTTGGAGATGGCGTACGCAATGGGATGGTGTGATGCCGCTAGTAGAGTTTCCTAACGGCGAGCGCCGCCAGTTTCCGGATGACATGCCGGAAGAACAGATGCATTCGGCAGCTGCGTCCTACTGGTCCTCAGTCGAGTTTCCTAACGGCGAGCATGTCAAATTTCCTGATGATATGCCGGAAAAGGAAATGCAGTCGGCAGCTGCGTCCTACTGGTCCGGCAAGCAGAAAGGGCCGATGAGCACCATCGAGAGCTTTGGTTATGGCGCCGGCAATATCGCCTATGGCTTGTCGAAGATGGCGGCGCGCGCACTGCCGCAGGAAGCCCGTGGGATTATGGCGCGCCCGCTGGGGAAACTCGAGGAAAACATCAGGCAGCGGAAAATCGAGTACGAGGCGCGCAAGCCCGAGGGTTTCGATGTCGCGAAGATGGCCGGCGAGATCGCGGCGACATTGCCGATCGCGCTCGCCGGTGGCGGGGGGCTTGCCGGCGGCATGGTGGCCGGCGCAATCGCCGGCGCGGCATCGCCGGAAACAGATGACGAGGATCACTACTGGCAATCCAAGCTCAAGCAGGCCGGTATCGGCGCCGCCGGCAGCATTGTCGGCCAGGTTGCCGGCAAGATCATCAGTGGAGCGGTGAATCCGGCGGCGAGAGAGCTCGTCAGCGAAGGTGTGACCCCGACGCTTGGACAAGCCATTGGTCCCAAGGCGGCTGCGGCCGAAGAGAAGCTGACCAGCATACCGTTCCTCGGTAGCGCCATCGTGCGTGGCCGCGCGAATGCCATCGAACAGGCCAATGTAGCCGTCTACAATCGGGCATTAAAGCCGATCGGCGCCAAGGCCAGCGGACAGGTGGGCCCCCAAGGCGTCAAAGAGGTCTTCAATAATCTTAGCGGGGCTTTCGATGAGATTGCACCGAAGCTCCAGATGGATACGCGGCAGCTGGTGGGCGATCTAACACCTATTGTCGAGAGGGTGCACGCCGATCTGCCATCTGCGGAGGCGACGCGCTTCGGGCAGATTCTCGATCAGGCCCTCAGCAAGAAGAACTTTAAGGACGCTGAGGAATATCTGACGGACTTCTCCACCCGCTACAAGGGGCCGAATGCTGACCCGGACTCTATTCTGCTCGCTGAATCGCTTGACGACGTTCTGTCGGCTGCCCGCGAGGGGCTTGCGAAGCAGAATCCTGCGTATGCGAGCAGGCTGCGCGCTATCAATGAGGGGTGGTCGAACTACAGCGTAATCCGTGATGCGGCGTTTGCAGCCGAGAAGCGGGGCAGAGATGCTTTCTCGCCGGAGGAGTTCAGCCAAGCAGTTGCGGCGCACTCCAGGCGTCTAGGAAAGGCCGGGATCGGCAGATTTGCGCAGGGTCAGGCACAGTTACAAGACCTCTCCTCGCCAATGATGCGCGTTCTCGGCAAAAAATATCCCGATTCCGGGACACCAGGACGTATGATGCAAGCAAGTAATGTCGCGTCGCTCTTAGGTCCGCTTCTTGGTCATCCAGCGACTCTTGCTTTGCCGGCTGCTGAGGCCATCGCCTCGGTGCCATACATGAGCCCACTGCTTCGAAAAGCGACGGCGACTGCCATTCTGCGGCGACCCGCCGCAGCCGAGCCGATCGGCTTGGCGGCAAAGATCGCCGGCCGCGTAGCTTCGCCCGGCGTCGGGCTTGTACTGTCCGAGGCCGGCGCGCCATGAACGAGCTGCTCAATCGCGCCAGGCGAGCGCAGATTTTCGGCGCGACGGCATCGCCATCGACACCACCGCCGGCGCCCGCACCGGACGAATTTTGGGATACCGAGAGCAAGAGACCGATCGACTCTTCGACCCGAGAGGCCGCTCCGGTAGAGGAAGAGGAAGACCCGGAGAGAGCCGCCTTGCGCGAGCACGGCGCGGCGTTGATCGAAGAGGCAAAGCTCCCGAAAACTGCACCATCGCGCGATAGTCTTGAATATCAGCTAGGACAGATCGTGCCGAAGCTCAAAGTTCGTGCATCAGAGACGTTGCAAGACCTTATCTCCGTATCAAGGGTCATCTCTGCAGAGATGCCGGAAAATCATATTGAGAGACTTATGGGGATTTGCCGCGAAGCCGCTGATATGCCCATTAAAGATGCGATAGATTATATGCATGATCGGTCCGACACATATCTGAGTCATCCCAATGTGGCCCCGCTCGGCAAGGCTCTCGTCAAAATACAGAGCGCATATCGTCGTAGTCTCGCGAGACAAAACCCGGCATTCGGGGGTCGTATTTTTGAGATAGATGCCGGATGGGATAAATTCAACAAAGCGCCCAAGCCGACGCAGGTCGCCGCGCCGCCGGCAAGTGTTCTATTCGCAACAGCCGCGTCGGGAGTAAACAAATGACGTACGAAGAGATGTTGTATATCTTCGCCAAGGGCTTCATCGTTGCCGGTTTGGCGGGCGCGATCAGGTGGGCATGGGACAAATGGCAAAGAAGCATCCCGGATTCAAAGCCGTAGCATCGAAGATCGCGGCCAAGGAAGGCGTCAGCAAGGAGCGCGCGAACGCCATTCTCGCGGCGAGTTCGCGCGGCGCATCGGCGGCCGCCAAGCGCAAGAATCCGAGACTCAAGAAGGTCTGATGTGCCGGCGCGTCAGGTTTTCTTCATCGAGTCGCTGGCGACGGCAAACGTCAGCAGCGCAACGCGCACTCAGGTAACGGCGCTCAGCTTCACCAATCAGGCAAGCGCTGCCTACTTTGTCGGCGGCAGCTGGTCGGTGCGCGCCACCGAGCTACAAAACAATGTATTTGCCCAGCTCGTCTATATGGAAACGGCGGCAACCGCGACCGTATGCGATTTCATGTTCGCGCCGGTGACGGCATCGGATGTAGAGGGACAATTCGGATTCCGGAGAATTATTACACCGACATCCGTAGGCACGCAAAACATCAGCTTTCGTCTTCATGTCAGCGCTAACACCAAGATGAGCGAGGTGCGGAATCTGCGGCTGTGGGCCATCAAGGCAACTGCCGCCGATGCCTATGGCACGACCGAGACGCTGCATCAGATAGTCAATCCTACCGGCTGGGCCACCGCATGCTCGGCAACATTTACTCCCGCTACACAAGGCAATTATCTTGTTATGGGAGTTGGTGGCCTAGCCATACAGCAGGGCGGCCAGAAACATCGCGGTGCCAGGCTATTGCATCAGGGAACAGCCGGGCTTTCGCCAGCCGGATATATGGGAATGTACTCAGCCGGTGGATTTACCAGTCCAAGCTCATGTTTTCCGATCGTTGATATCGTGAATTTTGCGGCAGGTTCCAACACGCTGGAATACCAGTTTGGTACCAGCTGTGCATTGGTTTCGGCCAACGTCAACTGGGCGCGCATAGCCGCGTTGCGGGCCGACGCTTTCAACGCGATTACAATTGCTGCTTCTGACGTTACGGCAAGTATATCGGCCGCATCATTCGTAACTGCATTGACTACTTCGTTTGCCATGAAGGGCGGTCTTAAATACGGCGTTCTGGCTGCATCGAGAGGCAGAAACACGAATTTGCTGACGGCATCGCAATCGGTTTTCTTCGTAATGGATAATGTAACGGCCGGAGAGACGACTATATGGGGCCAGGGTACCGCAGCCGATGCTGTTTGGAGCTGGCATCCCAATGCTCTCATGGTCATAACTACAGCAAGTCAAGGGCAGCATGAGTTTAAATACCAGGGAAGGCTTTCTGCTACCGGTGCCGGCTTGGACATGGCGTATCAGCGTATCATCGTTATGCAGTTTGATGCGACGGCAGCAGCTGCCACCGTTCCTGTCGGATACTTCTATTATGATCACATGCATAGGTCTTCATAATGGCGCGCTGGCTTAGGCAAAACACACAAGTCTGTGCCGGCGTCGGACCGTTCATAAAGGCGTCCGATGGTTTTACTGCCGTTATAGGAGCCGATCTTGTTTCCGGCGGTTGCCGAGTTAAGAAAAATGCGGCCAACTGGGGGCCGGCAAAGTCAGACGTATTCACCAATGAAGACGGCGGCGGTCCATTCTATGAGATTGCACTATCTGCCGGCGACGTAGATACATTAGGATTGCTGAGATGGACATGCTATCCGTCAGCGTCCAGCAGCATATTCCAGGTTTGGGAAGACTTTATGGTCGTCGACCCGGTGACCTATGATGCATACTTCGGCACCGGGCCGATGCGCGCCGACGTCAATGTGTGGAACCACACCAGCGTAGCCTCGATCACGACCGCCGGGACCATTCCGGTGGATACGGTGTATTGGAATCATGGCAGTGTTGTCGGAGTTGTCACCGCCGGTGCTCCCAGCATCAACGTCGTCAGCTGGGCCGGCAGTCCGGTAAGCGCGATGCCCGGTGCACCGGGTGCCGTGGCCGGCAGCGTCGACGTCAGCTCATGGGGTGGCAAAGCGGTCGCCGCCATTACGACGGCGGGAACCATCCCGGTTGATGTGCTGTACTTCAACCATGGGGCGAGCGCATCTCAAGCTCCCGTGGTCGCCAATGTGACGCAATGGGGAAGCGCCGCGATAGCGGTCGGCAATGCCGGCATACCGGCTGTCGACGTGTTGACATGGCAACATACCACGGTCGCATCACCGGTAACGGCCGGTACTGTTCCCGTCGACGTGATGTACGTCAACCACACCGCCAGCGCCGGCAACGCCGGGCTGCTGAGCGTCAACACGGTTCAATGGGCCGGTATTGCGCCAAACGCACTAGTCGCCGGCCGGATGGATTCCAGCATCGGGGCTGTAGCTGCCGGTATCATCGTCAGCGCCAATGTCGGTCAATGGCTCGGCACGGCAGTCGCCGCCGTTGTCACCGGAAATGCCCCGAGCGTCAATGTCGTGGCCGTATCCGACGATCCGGTAACGCCGGCCAATCAGCGATTGTGGTACAAGACATTCGTATGCGGAGCCGTCAGCGCGGGATCACCGGGTCCGACCACATCATCGTTCATCACCAATCTGCCGAGCGGCTCGACCGACTTCTATGCCGAGCAGCTTATCCTGTTCCGCACCGGCGACCTGGCCAGCCAGAGCGCCGTGGTTCGCTCTTATGCGACAGCCGGTAAAGTCATCACCACCGACGAAGCCTTCGTCAGCGCCCCGAACAGCGGTGACCAGTTTCTCATAATCCCATCGCGGACTCATACGATAACGCAGATGGCATCGGCGGTTTCGCTGATAAAAGTCAGCGCCAATGTCGGTTCCATCGCGACGAATGTTCTGGTCTCGGCAAATGTCGGCCAATGGCGCGGATCGGTTCCGGCCGTGCTCGGCAGTGCGTCGACCATTCCGGCGGATGTGCTCTACTGGAACCACGGCAGCGTCGCCGGCGTCGTGACGGCCGGCGGTCCGAGCGTCAACGTTGTTACGTGGGCAGGAGCCCCGGTGACGGTGCCGACGACAGCCGGCGCGATCCCGGTCGATCTCATCTATGTCAATCACAATAGTGCTCAGGGAACGCTCAAAGCCGATGTGATGATGATAGATCACATCTCGGCCGCTAACGTCACCGTAAGCGCCAATGTCGGCTCGATCGGCACCGGCGTGCTCGTCTCGGCGAACGTCGGGCAGTGGCTAGGGTCAGTTCCGGCGGCGCTGTCTGGAACGCTCGTGCAGTCGCTGGTCGCCAAGATGTCGGCGCATGTCCTCGACAACAGCTCGATCTCAAACGACGCCTATTCGAAGATCATCTTCTGGACCGGCGGATCAGCCGGCGTCGGCAGCACCACCACGCAGGTTTCGTCGAACAACATTCGGAGCATGACCGACCTCTATAAAGGGTCGATCATTATTTTCACCACCGGCACCTGCAACGGCGCGATGCGCCGCATCACCGGTCAGACCGGCAACGTCGTTACCTTTGCGGCCTTACCGTTCGAGGTTTCGGCAGGCGATGAGTTCGGAATTGTCGCGACATCATGGATGGAGGCACCCGGCGGTGCGGCTGCGGATGTCAACGTCATAACCTGGCGCGGCGCTACGCCGGCCGTGCTGAACGCCGGCTATGTGCAGTCCGACGTGGTGATGTGGGCGCACTCCTCGGCGAGCGCGATGCCCGGCGCACCTGGGGCTGCCGGCAGCGTCGACGTCAGCTCGTGGGGCGGCAGGGCGGTGGCATCCATCACGACGGCTGGCGCTATTCCGGTCGACGTGGTTTATTGGAATCACGGCAGCGTCGCCGGCATCGTCACCGCCGGTGCCCCGAGCACGCGGCTGGTGGCGATAAGCAATGTCAGCGCCGAAGGTGTGCTGCAGGCCAATATGGCCTCGATCAGCACGAACGTGCTGGTCAGCGCCAATGTAGCTCAATGGCGAGGCACCGTTCCGAATGTGCTGAACGTCGGCAATGTCATGGCCGATCTGCAGATGTGGGCGCACTCGAGTGCCAGCGCGATGCCCGGAGCGCCGGGCGGTGTCGTCGGCAGCGTCAACGTGAATATGTGGGCCGGCACCAGCGTTGCGGCTGTCGTCACCGCCGGCTGGCCGCAGGTGGAGGTGGCGAGTTATGTTGCGGGGGAAGCGCCGTTGCAACCGACAGTGGCCGGCCGAACGCTGGACGTCTCGACAGGCGGCGAGGCAGGCGTCGATTGGAACAACGTCGGAACTCCCGGCGCCACCGTCAATCTCGCGGCTACCACTTTGGGGCTTCTCGGTGCCTCCGCCATCGGCGCAAGCTCGTTTGCGGCATCGGCGATCGATGCGAATGCTCTCGCTGCTTCGGCGGTGGATGAAATCCTGGATGACACGCTGGAAGGCTCGATGACGGTGCGCCAGGCGCTGCGCATCATCCTCTCGGCGGTTGCCGGCAAGCTGTCCGGTGCGGCGACCACCAATGTGCTCATTCGTGACGTCGGCGACACCAAAAACCGCATCGACGCGACGGTAGATGCGGGCGGAAATCGAACGGTGGTGACTCTTGACGGAACATGATTGGGATTTCGGAAGTTGTTTCTGCCGCCGGTGTGGGGCGTCTCTGGAATCGGTAGAAAACTACAGTAGAACATCATGCAACGATGGTGTTATTGCCATATCCCATATTATCGCCGACCGCCGGACTAAAGAATTGATGAACAAGGTTCTCGAATGTGTTCGTACATAGCTATTTTCCTGTCGTATATTTTCCCAACACCTATTTCCCCGGCGTCATCACTTCCGGAGCATTGATCGTGGCCCTAGAGCATCAAACGACCGTCAAGAGCTGGTTCCAGGCGGGTGATGCGCCGACGCAGGCGCAGTTCTCGAGCTGGATCGAAAGCAGCATGCCGGAGTGGCAGGTCGACGCAGCCATTCAAGTCGGCGGCGGCGCGGTCGGTTTTCTCGACATCCTCTCGGCCGTAAGCGCCACCACGCACGTGGCCGGCGCAGTCGGCTTGCAGCTGTTCCAGTCCGCTACGACCGCAGCCGTCGCCGGCATCATGAACGTCACGCCGGCCAGCGCCGGGGTCATCGACTTCCAGCTCGGCATCGTCGGTTCTACGACGCGCAGCGTCAATCGCAAGGGATCGGACGTCTACAGCGTGCGCGACTTCGGTGCGGTCGGCAACGGCACCACCGACGACACGGCGGCGTTCAAGCTGGCGTTCACTGCGGTGCAGACGACCGCGGCGGCGCTCTACATTCCCGGCGGCATCTATCGCCTCGAGGGCCAGGTGTCTGCGTCCGGCAACGTCTACGCCTACGGCGATGGCGTCGGCACGACATTGCTGCGATGGTCGAGCTCGGCGAGCAGCGACGGATTCCACTGCGTCGGCCGGCACAATCACGACTACCACCACTTTCGCGACATGTCGTTGATGACCGCCAAGTCGAGTGCGGCGGGAACGGCGATCAAGCTGGACTACACTTCGCAGGTGGTGGTGTCCGGCAGCACCGCCGGCCAGGATCGCTTCATTTTCGATCGCGACAGCCCGCGTTTCACCGTCGAGAATGTATTCTTCTCGGGCGGCAGCGCAGCGCAGTTCAATTCCGGCTGGGGCACCGGGATCGAGAGCATCGCCGGCATCAAGGGCAACGTGCGCAATTGCTCGTTCACCGGCTGGATTCAGGGTAGCGCCGCCGGCAACGACAGCAGCTATGCCGGCAGCAATTACGCCATCCGGCACCACGGCGTCGGCAACAGCTACCAGAACGGGCACCCGGTCGAGTTCCTCGTCCAGGATTGCTCGTTCTACTACTACATCAACGGCGTGAGCTTCGAGCAGATCGAGGGCGGCTTTATCGAGGGCTGCAACTTCGTCGGTTGCGGTTATGGCGCCCTGTTCTTCGGTCCGGGCAGCGGCTCGTCCTTCGCTGCGCCGCAGTTCAACGTGCAGGATTGCCACTTCAACGTCAGCAATGTCGGCGTGTGGGGCCGCAACGTCGGCGAGGCACTGATCACCGGCACGACGTTCTATAACACGCCGACGGCGCTGACGAACACCATCGGCGTCTATCTGCAGGGTTTCGACGTTACCGCGCACAGCTGCAATGTGAACGGCAACACCTTCGCCATGACTACCGGCTCGCCGCTGGCGGTGCTGTGCGAAAAGCTGATCGACAGCGGCATCGACAACAACCGCTTCGAGTTCGCGTCGACCGGTATCTCGCTGGACGGCAACACGCGGAACGTCCGCGTCGGTGCCATGAACACGTTCCAATCCGGCGTGACGACGCGTTACGTCAACACCGGCGTCGGCAATTTCATCGGCATCGAGGTCAGCGCCGCGAATCCCGGTCATGCCGACTTCGAGAACGGCATTCAGATGCGGTGGGGCCAGGCGGTGGTGAGTGCCGGCGGTGAATCGACCGTGCTGTTCACCCGGCCGTTCACCAATGCCGCATTCATGGTTTCGCTCACGAACGGCGACAATACGTCCGGCCGGGAGGACATGGTTATGTCGGTAGGGATCGTGAATCAGACGGGATTCACCACGCGTACGGTGAATGCGACGAGCGGTGTGACCGAAGCCGGCGTCGGCATTCTCTGCAATTACGTCGCCTACGGGAACTGACCGATGCCCTCGCTTCTTCACCCGACCTTGCGCGATATCAGTCCTCAGCTCGATGCCGACAAGCTCAAGAACACCGGCCGGATGGTGCAGGAAGAGTTCACCCCGGACGCCGAGAGTTGTTCGGAGTGGCGCGAGATGCACGCGAAGTGGATAGAAATCTACTTCCAGCGCGACAAGACCGAGAAGCCGTTCGAGGGAGCCAGCGACGACAGCCTGCCGATCCTCGCCGAAGCCTGCGACCAGTTCCACGCGCGCGCATCGAAGGCGATGTTTCCGGCGCGCGGCCGCAAGATGATCCGCTGCGTTCCGACCGGTGCCGTCGATCCGATGTCGCTCGAGCGGGCGCAGAGGGTCGAGAAGTACCTGCAGTGGCAGCTGCTCGACCGCGGCTCGGACTACCGCCAGGCCAAGGACGCCATGCTGATGGCGTTGCCGCTGCACGGTTGCATGTTCTCGAAGGTCTTCATGGACCCGGTGACCGGGCGCCTGGCGGTGCGCAATGTGCGGGCGACTGACCTCATCATTCCGTACGGCACCGGGCCGCGCATGCTCGACGACATCGGCCGCAAGACCGAGATTCAGTGGGTGCCGCGTCACCACGCCAACAAGCTGGCGTCGACCGGCTATTTCAACCAGCCGCTGATGCCGTGGTCGAGCCGCGGCAGCGTTGCCGGCAAGAACCCGGCCGATGACGTCGTGGACACGATTATGGGGTTCCAGGAAGGCCACAGAGACGCGTCCGATTACTGCCTGGTACTCGAGCAGCACCGCTGGCTCGACCTCGACGAGGACGGCGTGGAAGAGCCCTACATCGTCTGGCTGGACGCCATCAACCAGGAAGTCGTGCGCATCCAGATTCGCTACGAGACGGACGAAGCCGGCGTGCCGGTCGACGACAAGAACCCGATGGAGTTTTACACGCAGTTCAATTTCGTGCCGAACCCGGACGGGCTATACGGCATCGGCCACGGGCTGAAAATCGGAGCTGTCAACCATGCTATCAATCGTCTTCTTCGTATCAATCTTGATAGCGCTATGCTGGCTGCGATCGGTAATGCTTCGGGGATCATCAACAAAACCATCGGCATCAAGAAAGGCGAAATTCAGCTCAAGCTCGGCAAGTTCATCACCACCGAAACTCCCGTAGAGGATATCCGCACACAGATCATGCCGTTCAGCTTTCCCGGTCCGAACGCTGCCGGCATCAATCTCATGGAGCTGCTGTCCTCGCGCGCCGATCGGCTGGCTATGGTCACCGAGGCGCTGACAGGGCAGACGCAATCGGTGATGCAGCCGACCACCGTGCTGGCGCTGCTCGAGCAGAGCAATATCGTGTTCAGCGCGGTATTCGAGCGAGTATTGGTCAGCTGGGAAAGCGAGCTGCAGAAGGTCTACCGAACAAACCGCATGTATATGAACGACAACGAATATTTCGTGATAATTGACGCAAACGAGCCAATGTTCCAAGAAATAGCCGCAGCGGATTTCCAAGAGAATTTCCAGATCAAAGCGCTGGCCGATCCCGATCAGCTGACGTTGAAAGAGAAACTGGCGAAAGCGCAAGCGTCATATCAGGTGCTGTCGACAAGTCCCATCATGGCCATGAGTCCGCCACATATGCGCAACGCGATAGCGAGATACCTTGAGTCCTTGGATGTCGAGAATATTGACGAATTACTTCCAACAACGGACATGGTAATTCAGCTCATGCAGTTGCAGTCGCAGCAGCAGACCACGCAGGCGGTGAATGCCGGGCTCGAGAAAGCGGCCATGGGCGCGGTGCAGGCGATCGCCACCAAGGCGGCGAGCATGGCGCTGCAGGATGCGGCGATAGCGGCCGGAGTGATCGAGCCGCCGGCAAGCGAGCAGAAGGGCAACGGGAGTCAAAAATAATGGCCGGCAATCGTTCGCCGTTCGGCTTCAAGCCGATCCGCCGGGAGGGCGCCGCCGGCGGTCCGACGATCGTGCGCTATCGCACCGAGGATGCGCCACGGCCGGTCTTCGTCGGTGATGTCGTCGAGCTCGTCAGCGGCAATATCGTGCGCAGTCTCGGCTTCCCGGTCAGCGCTAAGTCTGTCGGCGTGGTGGTCGGCTGTCTGCGGCCGACGATCAACGATGCGTTCGGCGATACCGCCGTGCCGATAACGCTTAGCCAGCCGACGCGCGGGCCGTTCATTGCAACGTCGGGCGGCAACATGTTCGTCGACGTCAATACCGATCCCGAGCAGGTCTACTGGGTCGCGACGGACGGGACCGCCGATGCGAGTTGGCTGCACAAGTACGTCAGCGTCACGGCGGGCGGCATCACCGCCGCCGGGCCATCGGCTTTCTGTGCCCGTACCGGGCTCTCGCCGTCGATCGTCACCGACACCAGTGCGGCGGCCACGCAGTCGCACCCGTTCGTCGTCTTGGGATTCAACCGGTCGCAGCGGCCCAATCAGCCGAAAGAGGCCGGACTGTTCTGCGAGGGCGTCGAAGTGGCGTTCGCCAAGACCGTGTTCAACGTGATCACGATCGCGACTGCGAGCGCGCCGTAATTTCCTTGCATTGCATCACCGTGCCCGGCCTCGCCTTGCATCACCCAGCCTTGGCCTGCCAAGCCTGGCAACGCCCAGCTGCGGTGCGCCGCGCATTGCCCAGCTCGGCCGCGCCGCGCTCAGATTGGCCGACTCCTAACCCCATTCACCGCTTATCCTTGCCTTGCCACGCACAGTCGTGCCTAGCACCGCCGAGCAATGCCGCACCGCACTTAGCCCTGCTACGGCATACCTCGCATCGCCATGCGTCACCGCGCCCGTCCGATCCATGCCCCGCCGCGCTAGGTTCCGTTCGCCCAATTCGTGACGACGAATTTACCGAATGGTCCTTTCGTTGCCGGTCGGAAATCTCCGAGACCAATACGCTTCCCGGCCGCATCGATAATTTCCCGGAATAACTTCGATGCCAACATCTCCGAGTCCAGATCGACCGTGAACTTGAGTCCCCAATCGTGAAACATCGGCCGATGACATAGGATACGGCCGCCCGTGCTTGGAATGCGGACGGCGCGGGTGTCGACCTCCCATGGATCGCTGTGAATGATTGGGATTTCTGTCTCTATGATAGAGACGCACGCAGGAATAAGTGATGACTTTTGAGTCGTTACCTTTGATTTACCTGCCTTGAAAAAGGTTCCCGCGTCGATGATGCAGCGAAATAAGTTCGGTCCAGGGATGATATAGACCTCTCCATCTCCGCGAGATCGATATAGCTTCTCATCTGCTTGTTCGCGCGGCGAGCCCTTGTCTCCGATCATTGAGATGCGAGAGCCGCTCGACGACGCCATCTGCTGTGTTTCTGTGAAACGATTGCATATCAACGGCGTCGTGCCGCTGATCTCGATTTCGATCATGTAACTCCTTGCCTTGGTCAGATTTGCCTTGCATGGCCATGCTATGCTAGGCTCCGCAACGCATCGCCGGGACTCGCCAAGCCACGCTATGCTTCGCCTCGCGGCGCATAGACTGGATGTAGGACAAATAGTGTTGCGCACGACACACCGCAAGACATGGAAGCGCGGCGACTGGCTGATTCAGGACGAACGCACCGGCGCGCTGCATTATCAATCGGAGATGGTGGTCGAGCCCGACAGCGGACTCGTCGTCCATCGCGATAGCGTCGACATCAAGCACCCGCAGCTGCGCGTCCGGCCGAAGTACAAGGACCCGGCACCGGTCACCCCGGTCATCCAGGCGCCCGAGACGGTGCTGGGGGATGCCGACATGATGCTGCCGGGGCTGATCGGCGCGACCGGCATTCAGCGCCGGCCATCGCCGGCCGATCACATCTTCTTCGCCGGCATATCCTCAGAGGAGAAATCCTCGATGATCATCGAGGATCACGTCAACCCCTACGTGGTCCTAGAGGTCAGCGCCAAGCACGTGATCGGCGGGCCGTACTTCAACGATCGGTTTCCGTAAACGGCCGTTTTCTCTGAAACGGCCAAAGTCACACCACTATCGGAGCAGCAGGTGTCGCCTCACGCTGACCCTCACCGGGGGCGTGGCGCCCTTCGGCGCGGCATAGCAAATCCTTCCACTTCTCGCCGATCCGGTCAATGCCGTACGGTTCCAGCAGTTTCGCATCCGCCGTCTTCCACGGTCCGGCCAGCGTTTTCCGCCAATCGGTCGTCGTCACGCCGAACGGCAGATATGCCGGCATGTTCGAGGCGATCACCGGCACGCCGGCGGCGATCGCTGTCGTCACCCGGTTGTGAGACTTGGCGCGCGTGTACGGCGTGTCGACGATCGGGACGATGACGGCGTGATGCCGGCGCAACAGGCTGCCGAACGTGTTGCGGTCCCATTCCTCGTAAGCGGTGGGGATGCTCAGCTCGCCAGAGACGCGCTGAAATAACTCACGGGAATTTGAACAGATCGTCAGCGCCAGGTCGTCGAAGCCGTTCAGCTCGTCCTTGATCGACAGAATATCGCGCATGCCGCCGGCGTCGTGGTGTTTGCTGCCCCAGCAGCCGAACCACAGAATATGGCGGAAATTATCCTGCCATGGCCCGCGCCACTTGGCTTTGACGGCCGACACCGGATCGATGCAATCAGGGATGTGCACGATTTTATCGTTGTGAACCCGGACACGCTGCGCCAGGACCATCGTTCCGGCAACGATGATATCGGCGCTGCGGTATGCTTTGCGGTGCTCATCCGACCAAGTGTAATCGTCCGAGATATCGAAGATTACCCGCTTGCGACCGAGCTTCATACGCTCGACCAGCTCGGGACGCTTGAAGACGACGGCAACGTCGGCGTGCGGATCGTTCCACGAAATGGGAAAATCACCCGATTCCGACAGCCATTTCCCCACACTCAGTGCGCGGATGCGGCTCGATGCATGACTCAAGTCTCGTGATGCGGGAAAAAACGCGACGGACATTGACAATCTTCCTCGCCTGAGCATATTGCCGGAATATGCGCCGTCATCGGTAGTCGGCGCAATGCCTGTACCAGGATGAGTGCAGACTTTGCAGAAGATAATTCCATACATCACCGATCATGAGATAAGCCGTGTGATAATATCCGCGGCGGCCGAAGGTCTTGGCGTCGAGCCACACCTGGCCTCGTCCATGGCATGGTCGCCGGAACCATCTCTTGTCTACGGCATCCTTCGCGGATGTCAGGACATCATCCGCAAGTGTCGCGCCATTAATATGGAGTGGTGGCATATCGACTTGGGATATTTCGGCCGCGGCCACTATGATGGTTATTACAAGCTGAGCCGCAATGGATTGCAAGCTTCCGGCGATATAGAATCTCCAGGCATCAGGGAAATTCCGTCGCCGGAACCATGGAAGAGCGGTACCGGTCCGATCGTCATTTGCCCGCCGACGACATTATTCGCTCTCAACCATCCCTACGAGAAGCTGGATGAAAACGACTGGACTGACAGTGTGCGACGCGCCATTGAGTCGGTCACCGATCGTCCGACATTGGTCCGCGACAAGAAGTCGCTCGTCCACAGCAGCAACATCGCCATTGATGCACTGATTGCCGGAACGCCGGTCATTGCGCTGGGCGATTGCCTTGCCAATGATTTTTGCCCGAATTTGTCCGATATCGACGACTGGGCCGAGCTGCGGATGGTGGACCGCGAGGCTATCCTCGCCATTGCCGCGCATACGCAATTCACGCTCGACGAGTTTCGCAGCGGCTATGCCTTCGAGCTTTCGCGGGAGCTGCAGGGATGAAGCATGACAAGCATTCACCATGGGCTCTCGACTTCGACGATCATCGCACATCGCTGATCGAGCGGGTGCTGGTCTACGTGGGCATCATATGCATGCTGGTTAGCACGATATCCGAGGTGGTTCAGGGACTCCAGGCATGGCAGATACTGAAATGACGATCGAGGCGTTGCTGGCGGATATTCTGGCGGAGTTGCGGCAGATACGGATTGATGCCGATTCGAGATACAAGGAAGAAAAAGCAGCATCGGAAGCTCATGTGCTGGAGTCTAGAAAAGCAATGAAGGAAACACTAGATCGTGGCAGGCGTCTGGAATTGCGTTATCCGCCGGCCGGTGAAAGCTGATGCTGACGGCGTGGATCGGCTGGACAGGCGAAAGCGCCCTTGCCTATGAAGTATGCAAGGCGTCATTGCTCGCCAATGCGTCGATTCCGGTCGACGTGCGTCCGCTGCGTCACTGGGAATTGCGCAATGCGCAGCTCTATCGCCGACCGTATACCGTCACCGGCGAAGGCCAGCGCATCGACGGGGTAGACAATACGCCATTCTCGACGGATTTCTCGTTTACTCGCTTTCTGGTGCCGGCCCTCGAGGAATTTGCCGATAAGTGGGTTCTGTACTGCGACAACGACATGCTGTGGCTGGATGATGTGGCCAAGCTGCTGAATGATGTTTCGTGGCAAACGGATACATGGGCAGTGGCTTGCGTCAAGCATGACCACGCGCCGCAGGCCAACAAGAAAATGGTCGGATATGCGCAGACCAGCTATCGGCGCAAGAACTGGTCGTCCCTGATGATGATGAATCCGGCGAGGTGCGTTCATCTGAGCGTCGGGCGAGTCAATAAGGCTACCGGCGCATGGTTGCATGGATTGGAATTTCTGGACGATCGCCAGATCGGCACGCTCGATCCACGCTGGAACGTTCTTTATGGACTGCAGGACCATCCGGACCCGGCGGTGGTGCACTTTACGAACGGGACGCCGGATATGCCGTTTGCGGTGCTCAACGGCAGCCTATACGAACGGATATGGCGCACTTGTGCGGGCCGCGTGGCATGAGAGTCGTCTCGACGTTCGCGCTGGCGCACGCCGAAATTTACGGCGAGGACTTCCTCGTTGATTGCGCGCGCTTCAATGTACCGCTGACGCTCGTCCACTACGAGCCGTTCGATGCCGTTCTCGATCTCGGCGAGGTGCGCATCGATGCGACCGGCGATCGCGAGATCAGGGATTTTCTGCACGACTGCGACCGCAGCTTTCCGCCGACCGAGAATTACCGCTACCAAGCTGCACGGTTCTGCTTCAAGGCATTCGCCATGACCCGCCCGGATATCCGCGACACCGATTGGCTGGTGTGGCTCGACGCCGACGTGCGCATGCACAACGATCCTGACTGGCGGGCGTTGCTGAATCACCGCGCCGATGTCTGCTACTTGGGCCGTACCGAGTGGGATCATTCGGAATGCGGTTTCCTGGCATTCAACATGCGTCGTCGCGGCGGCGAGGCGCTGGACGCCATGCGTAGCATGTACACCAGCCGCAGCATCTTTTCGGAGCGGGAGTGGCATGATTCCTGGCTCTTCGATCGGGTGCGTGAGCGGCTGGGGCTGACCTGCCACAACCTATCGCCGGACGCCAAGGGACTCGATGCATGGGGGGCATCGCCGCTCGCCATATGGAGCACGCACCTCAAGGGCAATCGCAAATTCACGGAGTCCGAATGCGCACCGAGCACCTAGACGACCTGATCCGGCTGCATAAGCCGCGCGTCATCACCGAGATCGGCGTGGCCAGATGCGTGACGGCGCTGCACATGATCGATCGCGCGTTCAAGGAACACGACAATATCACCTATCACGGCTTTGATCTGTTCGAGGACTTGGACGATGCCAGGATCAAATCCGAGTTTCAAGGCAAGAAACCAATCACCTTCGACCAGGCTTGCAAGATTTTTACTGATGCGGCTTCGCGTTATGCTGATCATGGCAAGACGCTTCATTGGAATCTGCAGCGAGGCGCAACGACAAAAACGCTACTTCATTGCCAAAAGGAGGCGCTGAACGCCGATCTCGTCTATCTGGACGGCGGGCACTCGGTAGAGACCATCAAGCACGACTTACAGGCGGTGAGCGGATCGAGGGTCATCCTGCTCGACGGTTTCTATCACGACCGTGATCCGAATTTCATGCAGCGCTGGGGCTGCAACATGGTGGTGCAAGAGCTGTTCCCGGGCGACTTCGCGTTCATGCCGATCATCGACCGCGTGCCGGGCGCCGATGGCCAGCCTATCGATATCGGGCAGGTGACGGTGCCGCGTAGCGCGTGGCCATTGGCGCGCCTCATGGTGCCGCTGACGGTCGTTCGCCAGATCAAGCCGAAGATGGTATTCGTCTACGCCGATCCGGTCTCGTCACGCTATCTCGGTCGAGAGATCGCTGCGCACGGCGGCACCGTGACGGAAATATTCGATCGTGCCGACATCGACGTCGCCTACGTCGATTGCGTCTGCGGCGATCAGTACATGGATCGGGACGAGGCGCTGGATGCTTGGGAGAAGATCAAGCACGTCCCGGTGAAGGTGTTCGGCGGTCTCGTTCTCGATAAATCCATTTTGGATGGTGCCGGGCACATCCTGCACGCTGATACGGCCATCGACCAGATGACGATATCCGGGCTCGACAGGTTCGGTGAACGCGAGGTCGGATGCTTCATATCGCCGAAGTCGGCGTGGCAGCAGAAAGCGCGCATTCACGTTGCGACGCGCAACTGCGTCGACAACGAAGTGATCATCGCCAACATCCAGGCGAACGCGCCGCGCATCCGGCGCTGGATCGAGATGTGTCGGCCGCACGACGGCAAAATCCTGTTCGTCTCGGCCGGTCCGAGTCTCAAAGAGTTGCTGCCGGAAATTAATGAACGCGCCGAAAAGGCCAAGGTCGTCTGCGTCAAGCACGCGCACGACAAGCTCATCGAGGCCGGCATCGTGCCGTGGGGCTGCATTTTGCTCGACCCACGCGACCACGTTCAGCAGTTCGTCCAGAACCCACACCCCAAGACGATCTACTTCACAGCGTCCATGGTTTCAGCGACGACGCTCGATATTCTGCTCGCGAAGCGCGCGCACGTCGTCGGCTATCACGCGCTGGTCGGCGCCGGCGAGGATAAGATATTGCCGAAAGGCACTATGTTCATGGTCGGCGGCACATCCGCTGCCGTGCGTGGCTTGCCGTTGCTGCTGACGCTAGGCTTTAGGGATTTCACCCTATATGCCTACGACAGCTGCTTTGACGAACGTCCAGGCAATCTCGGCGAGAAAACCAAGCTCGGTTACGACCGCTACGTCAAAGTGGAGATCGGCGGCAAGAAATTCTGGACCGAACTCGAGCTCGTGGCGCAGGCGCAGGACTTCAAGGAATTTCTCACCATACTCAACCAGACGGAGATGACATCGGCCATAAAGCTAGACGTGCGCGGCCGTGGCATATGCAAACACCTGCATGATTTGATGCGACCGATCCGTCCGGCATTCGAGGACCTCGCCAGGATATTCTGACGGTGACATGCTTGAATATGACGAGCTTGATTCGCTCTTATCGCAAATATACCTGGAAGCGAATGGCGGCGTAGATGAATTTGATCGTCAAAAAGACATCACTGCGCTACTGAGCCTGTACACGCCGCAAGATCGGCAAATTCTCTTCCACGATTCCATCTGCAGGCAGATTATTTACGGCGGCGCGGCCGGCGGCGGCAAGTCGCACGCGTGTCGCTGGGACCTCATCCGCCTGGCGCTGCGCAATCCCGGCTTCCAGGGCTATCTCTTCCGTCGCACCCGCAAGATGCTGTTGGGCACGCACATCCGGCCGCTCAAGAGAACGTTGTCCAAATTCCCGTTGCTGGGCAGATACAGCGACCAGCGCGCCGTATTCGAGTTCTATAACGGCAGTGTGCTCTATATGTGCTACTGCGATACCGACGATGACGTGTTCAACTATCTCTCGGAAGAGATGCATGCTTGTTTGCTGGACGAGGCGACGCAATTCACCAATCACCAGATCGGCTATCTCAAGACGCGGCTGAGACTGGGCGGCTGGCAGCCGACCGTCGACGCCGACAAGCTGCCGCGTTTCGTTCTCGCCACCAATCCCGGCGGGCCCGGGCACGATTACGTCAAGTCGCTGCGCGATCAGGCGCCGGCCGAGACGGTGTTCCATGATCGCGAGATGCGCGATACGCGCGATCCGTCCGACAAGGGCTGGCCGACCATCTTCATCCCGGCGAAAATGTCGGACAACCGCTATCTGGATAGCGACTACGGTGCGGCGTTCGGCATGCTGCCGCCGGAAACCGCGCGCGCCTACCGCGATGGCGACTGGGACGTCATCGCCGGCGCGGCGCTGCACAGTCTACGGCGTGATACGCACATGCTCGGCATCTTCAAGCCGCCGCCGCATTGGCTGCGCTTCATGTCGATGGACTGGGGCATGGCCAAGCCGTTCGCCATCGGCTGGTATGCCGTCTGCGACGACGATCACTGGATCAAGTTCAAGCACAGCGAGGGCGGGCCGAAGTTCGTGCCGCGCGGCGCGGTGATCATGTATCGCGAACTCTACGGCTACGGCGGCAAGGGCAACGTTGGGTGCTACTGGCCGCCAGGCCGGGTAGCGTCCGAAATCCTCAAGGTCGAAAAGGCGGCCGGCGAGAGGCTTGCCTACCGGGTTGCCGATACCGAGATATGGGCACAGCACGGTGGGCCGTGCGTCGCCGAGATGTTCACCCAGGCGGGCGTCTACTTCACCAAGGCGCGCAAGGACCGGGCGCGCAACTATTCCGAGATTCTGGCGCGCTTGGCCGGTGACGGCGAGTTCTCGCCGGAGGGCATCATGACCGATCGGCCGATGTTCTTCGTCACCAAGAATTGCGTCCACTGGTGGCGCACTTGCCCGACCTTGATGATCGATCCGCTCGAGCCGGAAAAGGGACCAGAGACCAAGAACAGCGAGGATCACCATTACGACCAGACTGCGTACGCTCTACGCTCCCGGCCATGGGTCCAGGAAGAGGCTGATCCGGAAGATTACGAAGATGAACCAAAGCCGCTCAAGGGCTATACGGCTCCGTATGAGACGGTTTCCTGACGGATAGGACCAAAAATGACCTGTTGTTTCTCGACATCCACCGGCACGGTACTACAGACATCGGCGCCCATTACGACAGCAGCGAACGGCCAGGTGATCGAAAACAAAGTCATCCATGCCATAGGAAGCACGAACGCCATCCTCGTCAATGGTCACCAGAATGTCATCATCAGAAATTGCAAGATATATCATGCCCAGGCAGCCGGTATCCGCGCTACCGGAAACTTTTCAGGCTTGCTGATCGAAGACTGCTGGATCGTATGTTCAGCGGCTCCGGCGGCCGGTCCAAATCAATATGACTACATGAACAACATCGATCTGTACGGAGATGGCACCAATCCAACAGGCGTAATCCTGCGGCGAGTGAGAATGGAGAAAGGCTCCAATGGAATCTACTCCAGATTTACACCTAGCATTCAATGTCTTTTTATGGAAGTATACGACGTGCGAGGCCCCTTCCCAAGAGGATGCGCCGTGCAGTTTCACCGATGCGTTACGCCGCTGCTGCAAGACTTCAGCGCTGAATGTATAGGAAATGTAAGTTGGCCGGAAGACACGATAAGTTGCTTTGAGTGCACAAATCCTACAATCAGCCGTGGCTTTCTAAAAAGTAACAACGCATCCAACGGCGTCGGTGGTGTTGACATACAGAACGACACTTTCGGCTACGGAGGGACGGTTACCGATGTTGATGCCGTCTTTTATAAGAATGTCGCATTTCTCGCCGGACCGGGTTCCAGCGGTGTGGTCTTCACCAGGTGTCGTGCCAGGGATCAGATATGTCCGTCCGCCATCTCCCTAAACGTCGGATCGACGGCATATGACGGCTCGACGATTCCGACATCAGAGACGTATGAGGGGGCTATATACCGAGGATCGCCAAGTTCAGGCGGCCTGACATTCGGCACCTACTTGCCGGCGGCTAATAATATTCAATATGTAGATTGTTACTACTATAACCGTGCTACAGACATATATCACCTTGCCTATGATCTCAATAACATGTCGGTCCAGCAGTTCACGCAACAGAATTTCACGCCACGGTCACCGATTCGCAATGCCTTCAACTGGGTAGAGCCATAGGCCGCAAATCTTTCTGCTGACATCAGAGCGGAATCGTATCATATTCATAGGCATGTCGGAGCATGCAGTCCCGTGGGAAGAGACTTTTGCCGCAGGGCTGGCATTCGTTCGCATGGCCGAAGGTGGATTGGCGAATCGGCTACCTGGAGATGATCCGGGCCGGCTGACGAATCTCGGCATCACGCAGGGAACTTTGGCAACGTATCGCGTGATGTATCCAGCCGATCTCGACATGCCGACCTCGGTGCGCGGACTGCTCCCCGACCAGGCCGAGCGCATCTTCCGCAAGCTCTACTGGGAACCGTGCCGTTGTGCGGAATTGCCGCCGCCCATCGCGCTGGTCGTTTTCAACGCCGCCGTGCAGTCCGGCCCGACGCAGGCGGCGAGGTGGCTGCAGGATGCGCTGGATATCGGCGAGGACGGCATCATCGGACCGGTGACGATTGCGGCGGCGCGCGCCGCCGATCCGGCGCGGGTGGTCGAGGATGCTCTCGCTAATCAGCTGATGTTCGAGGATCATCTGAACAACTGGGCCGCCAATCGTCACGGCTGGACGAGGCGGCTGTTGCGGGTGTGCTGGCTGGCGGCGCGCCGTGCGACATGATCATCGATCGGTTATTCGATGACTGGCGTCGCTACGGCATTCGCAAGTGCGAGTATGAACGGCCGATCGCGTTTCGCACTGTCGACGGCTGGCAGCTCTACAAGCCGGCCGTCTACAAGTGGGTATGGGACCGCGGCCCGTTCGCCATCATGCATCCTGACGGCTATCGCTGGGACGGTGCCAGCGTACCCGGCATCGCCCGCGGCGTGGTCGATCCGGCGCGGCTATGGGAAGCGTCGCTCCCGCACGATATCGGCTACGAGACGCATGGCGGCTTGCGGCCATTTCGAATATGGCATGACGACGGAACATTTTCCCAACAGCAGCTGGTCAACTGGTATACTGGTCGGCCGCTATCGGAGAACCCGGTGAGCAAGGGCCGCTGGGATGCCGTGCTATTCGCTTTCGCTCTGGCGTCCGGGGTACACCCAGGCATGGCCGAAGAGACATATGTCGCCGTGACCATCGGCGGCGGACCGGCATGGGCGAGCGAGGAGGCGGCATGACCGCACCCGAGTCGATCGGCTTCATGTTCGACATCTCGCCGGCGCTGAGCAATCTGCTGATCACCGTCGCCACCGGCTTCTTCGGCGTGGTGATGGCGTGGATCGCATTCAAGACGAAGACGATCGGCACGGCGGTCGATGAGCAGAAGAAGCACATCGAGAAGCTTGTGGAAACGACCAACGGCATAAACGAGGCGCGCTTGGCCGCAGAGAAGGAGGCGGCATTGGTCAAGGGCGTGCTCGAGGGCCGGCAGCAGGTGCGGAAAGAACTTATCGAAGAACCAATTCGTCGCGACCCGGCCAGCGACTCATGATCATCATCAGGATGTTACAGATCGTGTCTCTGATCGCTGCGGTGGAACTGTCATCCGGTTGCGCCAACACCGAATACGGCGGGCTCAATTACGCCACGGTGATCGCGCCGAACGGCGAGGCATGGAAGGTGATCAGCGGCAAGGACCAGACCGGCACCAGGCTCGATATCGTTCGTGGTGACACGACCGTGCACTACAGCTCGACCAAGGAAGACGCCGCGGCGGCGCTGACTGCGGCACTCAAGGCACAAACCGACCTGATCTCGCAGCTGGCGGGATTGGTCTCGGGTCTCGCACCAAAACCCTAAGGACTCTCACACATGAGCATCTCCGCCACATTTACCATGCCGGGCGATCTGACGATCGCCAATGCCACGACCGTAACCGCCGGCCTCATGTCGTCGAGCGACAAGATCAAGCTGGACGGCATCGAGGTATCGGCGACCGGCGATATGACCGGTTCCGAGATCGTCTCTTCCATCAACACCGCGCTCGGCGGAACCGTCTGGCAGATCGGCGTAAGCGGCGGCTACTCGACGCCGGCGGAGGTGGTGGTCGCGCTGGACACGTGGTTCACCGACCAGACGCCGCAGGATTTGACCTGGCGCGACCAGCATGTTGACACGGTATTCGGCCGCGCCGGGCCTGCGGTCATCTCCGTATCGGGCGATTATGCGATTCCGCAGATCACCGATCTGGTATCGGCACTTTCGGTAAAGTCGCCGACCGGTCATGCGCATACGATCTCGGATACGACCGATCTGACGACGCAGCTGTCGGCGCTCAAGCTGATCGTCAAGTCGTCGGCGGCGGTGGTCGTTTCCGGCGCACCGGTGCTCGACTTCTACGGCGCCGCGGTGTCCGCCGGCAACGGCGGCGCGGTCATCGCCATCACCGGCCAGGTCGCCAGCGTTTTCTCGCGTACGGGCGCCGTGGCGGCTGTATCGGGCGATTACGATCTCTCCAAGATCGGCGAGACCGGGACCTACAAGCTCTATACCGCGACCGACCAGTCGCTCATCGCGCAGGCGACCGCTGCGCTGGTCTCGGCGGCCTTGGTCAAGCGCGACATCAGCGGTCGGTTCCAGGCGCAGTCGCCGGCGGCTACAGGTGACGTGGCGACGAAGGGCTATGTCGACAATCTCGTACCGGCCAGCGGTAAGGCGACCGCTCTCGCGCTCTGGTCGGTCGGATCGACCGGCTTCACCGACATGCCGTCAGCGGTAACTGAATTTACCAATCAGCGCCGCATTTTTATCGATACGATCAACGTCACGGACTTTTACCTCGCCGGCAGGTGCGATGTTGCCGGGGTAGCCGGATCAAAGCTTTTCGTGCAGTACAGCGTCGACGGCACGGCTGTCGGCGGCACGACATGGACAACCGTCTCGGGTGCCGACTTCTCTCTGACTTCCACCGGCTACCAGGCAAGCCCCATCATCACCTGGCCCTCGGCGGCGAGGACCGATCATACCTGGGTCAGGCTCATGGGTGCCGGCGGTAATGCCGTTGCCGATCCTTCGGTCGTCATGTTCGCCGGCAATTTCGTTTACAAGACCGGCGGCGGCGGTGGTGGCGCTGTTACGAGCGTGTTCACGCGAACCGGTGATGTTGTTGCCGTCAGCGGCGATTACATCGCCAACAAGATCACGGTGACGCCTGTCGGCAACATGGTATCGACGCATGTGCAGGCGGCGTTACAGGAGCATCAGGGCGATATCGATGCGCTGACCGCGGGAACCGTTCCCGACAACAGCATCACCAATGCCAAGCTGGCGGATGTGGCGACGGCCACCATCAAGGGTCGTCTTACCGCGGCGACCGGTGATCCCGAGGACCTGACGGCGGCGCAGACGCGTACCCTGCTGAGCATCGTCGATGGCGTCTCGAGCGTCTATGCACGCACCGGCGCGATCGTCGCGGTATCCGGCGACTACGTGGCATCCAAGGTCAACGAGGATGCAACGCGCGTCGTCATGTCGGCGACCGAACGCACTCGGCTCGCAGCCATGGAAGATGGTGCGACCAAGTGGCTGCCGTCGATGCCGGAGATCATCGTCAACACGACGATGACGACGGAGATGGCCGAGATCACCGGATCATCGGTGACGCAAGTGACCTTGCCGGCCGCGCCGATCAATCTGGCGCGCATTTCCAATTTCGGCACGACCACGGTGACGATCGTCGGCGGATCACGCACCATCACAGGTGGTAACATGACTTTGGCTCCGGGTACGGACACCACGCCCAGCACCATCTGTTTCTCGATCCGGTCATCGAACGGGAGCTGGAGGAAGGTCTAAGAGAAAACCCGTGCGGTAAACAGCCGTGGCATGCTGTTTCGCGAGCGCGTCGCCGGCGGATGTCGGGACGCGCGATGCGACGTTGTGGCCGTGGACATCGACTTCGGCGATCAACCGCCCGGTCGGCGATGGCGCGGTGTTCGTGAATGATACGAACATCAGCGCTCTCGGCTGGAGCTTCAACGGGCCGACCAATCGCTGGACAACCGCAGTCGCGCTGTTCGACGCCGCCAATCCGCTCGTCCATATAACCCAGTTCAGCCAATGCAGCCAGGGCGAGGCATTTACCGCACTCGACCTGAAAATCGCTATCGGCGTAACCGGCTCCGATCCGCAGACGTGCTTTCGCGACGGCTTTCTGTGCGTGCTGAGCAATGACGGCTATTCCTATGGATTCCATAGGTTTGTCCGCACCGACAACACGTCGGCGACCGGCGCGTATCATGCCCTTTATGCGCACGATCACATAATCACCGGCAACGGCTACCCTACCGTCCCTGGTTATCAGGGCAAGGGCCACTGGATCAGCGGCTTCAATCTTGCGGCCGGCATCATCCGCAAATGGGAAGCCGCCGGCATTGCTGCCGGCACCTTGCCGTACATGCGCCACACCTTGATGTGCTCGGTTCCGCAAACTCTCGCCGCAGCGCCTGACGGCAGCGGCCAGGGCTCCACTTACCGCTGGCCGGCATCGTTCTCGGATGGCGGTTATGCCGGCTATGCCGGCACCATCAAGCTCGGAACGCTGCTCGCCATTCCACCGACGTTCGACATCGAGGCACAGAGCTGGAACGAAGCGTCCAAGGTGCTGGCCAGAACGCTGCAGAAATTCGGGTGCTACGTCGTATCCACCAGCGGTGGCAATCCCGTCATCTACATCGAGGGCGGATCGCCGGCGACGCCGTTCACGCAGATGGGAACGTACATCAATGCCGTTCGCGATCAGCTGCGGGTGGTGAGTAACAATGGCCCATCCGCAATAGGCGGCGGCGGTAGCTATCCCTCATCGTTATGGCCGGTGCCCGTGCCGGCGCTGCCGTGATGGGCTGCTTTTCCAGCAATGCCGGCGACCTTGCCGTCACCGCCGATATCGAACGCTGGGGTGTGGTGATGCAACCGGGCGGCGCCGAGCGCTACTCGGATGTGACGTCGCTCGGCGTGCGGATGGTGCGCCACGGCCTGCGCTGGCGTGGTGCCGAGCCGAATGCGCCGGTGGCCGGCGTCCACACCTACACCTGGGCGGCGCACGATGCCGTCGTCGCCAACACCGCCGCCGCCGGCATCCGGCTGTGCGGGGTGCTGTCGAACGGCCCGGCATGGGCATGCCCGATCAATACGAACCGGTTTCCGGCATCTTCTCTGCCTGATTATTTCGCTTTCTGCACCGCCATCGCGACGCGTTTCGCCGGCCGGGTCGAAGCATACGAAATCGGCAACGAGCCGATCGGCAGCGGCATGACCGCCGACGAGTACAAGAATATGCTGCTCGGCGCCTCGGCTGCCATCCGTGTCGTCGATCGGGATGTTCTGGTTGTCGGCATGGTGACGGACGGGACGTTCGTCGATGCCGGCCAGACGGCTCACAACACGTGGTGCGATATCGTCCTGAGCGATCCGGCTATCCTGGCGGCGATGGACGCAGTGTCGATTCACACCTACACGCGCCCGTTCGCGCCGGAGATCGGCGACAAGCGGGGGCCGCTGGATGTGCGGCTGGCCAACAGCACCGCTCTGCTCGCCGGCAAGGGATTTACCAAGCCGGTGTTCATCACCGAGGGCAATTGGCCGACCGCCGGTCCGACCGCCGGAGTCGTCAGTGAGGATGATCAGGCGCGCTTTCTGGTTCGCATGGCGGTCATCAACGGCGTGTTCTGCAACCGGTATTATCCGTTCCAGCTGTACGGCTCGGTAACCACCGATGAGGCCGGCGGCATGGGACTCATTCGTCCGGACGGCACGCTCAAGCCGGCCTATACCGCCTGGCGGACGATGGCCGGCATTCTCGATAGAACGGTGACGCGCATTTCCGCCGTCAGCACGACGAGCACGCGTTGCTACCGCTTCGACCGCAGCGACGGCACGTACGGTTTCGTGATGTGGTGCCTCACCGGAACGGCAACCATGCAGTTCGACGGACTGCCTGCCGTGATGCGCCGGACGACGCTGCAAGGCGCGCAGTCGACGCTGAACACAACCGACGGCGTGCTCATCGTCGCCATCGGCATCGATCCGATTTACCTCGAGACGGCACCATGACCTGCTGTTTCTCATCGCCCGCAGTCGCCGCGTCGCACGAATACTGGGTTGCGACGGACGGCTCGGATTCCAATACCGGCAGCCAATTGCAACCGTTCGCGACCATCTCGTATGCCGCGAGCATCGTCGTTCCCGGCGACACGGTGCATGTCGCGCCGGGTTCCTATGACGGCGGATTCATCACGACGAGGAACGGCACCGCGGCGGCGCGTATCCGCTACGTGTCGGACGTCAAGTGGGGGGCCAGGATCAACTCGAACCCCACGGCGCATTGGGCCGCATGGGAGAGCAGAGGGGAATATGTCGATATCGATGGATTCGAGATCGCCGGCGCCGGCAATGTGTGGCGCATCGGCCTTTATCTCACCGGATCATACAACGTAGCCAAGAACAACTACGTCCACGACATTATGAACGGAACATGCGATCCGTCAGGCGGCGCCGGTATAGAGAACGACCATTTCTATGGAGGAATGAACATCGATATCATCAATAACGTTGTCGCCAACATAGGTCCGTCCACAACCTGCAATACGACTATCGGTATATACATTGCGACCAGCGGCAAGATATACAACAATCTTGTCTATCGATGCAGCGGATGGGGCATTACCACGTGGCACGACGCGACAGACAGTGAAATCTTCAACAACACTATATTCAATTGCATTTCCGGGGGAATAAGCGTCGGAACCGGCGGATATTACACGCTCGATTCGTCTTTGATAGGACGATTCCATGTCGTCAACAATATCGCATACGGAAATCCTGGATACGGCTTCAATGATTTTGGTGATGTCGGAAATGACAGCTATGCCAAGAACAATATGGCATTTGCCAATGGCACCGATTATGCGCTGGATCAAGTAACCACGTCAGGCAATCTGACGGCAAATCCGCTATTCGTGAACTATATAGCGACCGGCGGCGGTAACTATCATCTACAGTCGACATCTACGGCAATAGATGCCGGCCTTTCATCCGGCGCCCCGACATTCGATCTGGACGGAATCGTGCGGCCGCAAGGCGCCGGTGTCGATATCGGCGCATACGAGCGGTGATTGAGCAATGACGTGCTGTTTCTCGAGTTCATCACCGATAAACTTGAATACTCTTCACTTTCATGATGAGTTCGATAATCTCAACTTCTATAATCCCGTCAACAATCCAAACGGCGTATGGCGCTTCAATGACTTTTGGCAAGACCCGCAGCAAGCCGGTTATATAGACTTTGCCGGCAACCGAACATTTATGGTTAATCAAATGACCACCGGTGGTGGAACAACAAGCTATAGCAATGCAAATGCATATGACACAATACGTCCATATTTTCCGGCATCGCAGCCGGAGCCATCCATGATCCGGTTACTATGTCAGCGGGCGCACCTGGATACCAGGCCGTCTCTTAGGGGGCTAGTTAATGACGTTGCTGTAAATAATCAGGGGATTCAGCCGGATCAGGTAACGTGGCTTGGCGCTTTTATGACGACCGACAAGATTCATCCGTTCCCGTCTTGCAATATATCCAGGCCTGCATATATAGAAGCAAGAATAAGATTCAATCCTGTTAACACTACCGGAATATTTTCTGCTTTTTGGCTGTATAAAACCAGCGAAGATACTAAAAATCTCGAGGTTGACATCTTCGAAACTAATGACCTGAATCCATCATTCTGGAAAACAAACTTTCAGGATGCCGGTGGTGGGTTTTTCTCCATTGCTCACAACAATGCATGGTGCGATAATTTATTCCATACGTACGGTCTATTGTGGCAGCAGAGCTCTTTCAAGACATATAAAGACGGTCAGCTCGACGGATCATGGGAAGATGCGCCGGGCCCTGGTTTCTTTGACCAGCCAATGAGATTAATGATTACTCATACGTGCGATCCATACTGGTCTACTGTCAATACCAGCGTACAGAGCAATATAGAGAATGTCTACATGGACATAGATTTCATTCGTGTATGGACGGAATCGTAGCCATGGCTTGCTGCTTTTCGTCCACTATACCCCCATCGCCACCATCCGGAGGGCCGGCCGTGCCTACGCAAATCTATGCGATCAACGTCAAGGACCAGGGCGCCGTCGGTGACGGCGTGACCGACGACGGCGCGGCATTCGACGCGGCAATCCTGGCGGCGGCATCCAATTCGTACCGCGCCGTCTACGTCCCGCCCGGTACGTACAAAGTGAATCGGACGCTGACCTTGACCGATGTCGAGATGTTCGGCCTCGGGCATCCCGGCAAGACGACGCTCTACTGGCCGACCAATCTCGGCGCCGGCAATTACGGCATCAAGCTGCGCTCGACGACCAGCGAGCTGGAATCGCCGCTGATCCTGAGGAATCTTCGTCTGGTCGGTCCACAGATACGGCCGACATCGCAGATCATGAACGCTGTCCAGATATCGAATTATTCGGTGAATGGGTCGTTACGCGGCAAGGCGCGCTTCCATGAAGTGCACGTCGGCGGATTCTGGTTCGGCTTCGACTGCGATACGATCGACGGCCACATCTTCTGGGACCGCTGCCAGATCAACAACAACCATGACGGCATCTACTTCCGCACGCCTGGACACGACTATCATCTCGACCAGTGCGGCCTCGAGGGCAACACCCGCGCCGGGCTGACCGGGAAATTCGATTGTCCGATTCATCGGCTGTCGATGATGCGCTGTCATCTCGGACAGCAGCCGTTCGGCATCTACAAGGAAGCCGGTACGACGACCGCCGAGTTTCTGTCGAGCGCTCGCATTTACGCCACGTCGTTCGAGCAGATCGGCAACGGCGTACTCTAATACGATCCGGCCTATAATCGCGACGCCGCCATCCGCTGCAGCCAGATATCGCGCGGAGTCCTCGAGATTTGGCAGGACCTGAATCCGTTCTCTCCCGGCGATACCGGCTCGGGGCTTGCGGTGGTGAAGCTGTCGGCGTTCAGCAGCGGCGCGCTGATCTACAATTTCCGCGGCACGCTCAGCCACAGCGCATCATGGCTGCTGCTGAATGCGGTCGGTGCCGGCAACATCACCAAGCGCAACGTCGTGAACTGCCCGGACGGCGAGCGATCGAACACGCTGACGGTGCTGTCAGGCCAGACCAGCGCCGTGTTGAGCCTGCAGATGAACCGCTACGTCTGCCACATCGATGCGTTTCGCGTGCACGCGCAGGTCAAGGACGCCGATATCGGCACGCGGCAATACTGGGTGACGTATGCGCAGAACGGCAACAACGTCGACGTCACGGTGACACTCAGCTCAGCGGCGGCGGCCGATACCGACTTCAACGTGTTCGTCGTGCCGGTGGTGTGAGGTGACTTGCCACCGCAAGCTCCTCGTCGCTGCATTCTGCCTGGCGCTCCCGGCTGTCGCCCATGCCTCGACCGGCTGCGTCTCGCACTACTCGACGAAATACCAGCGCTGCATCGTACGTTGCTCGTCCGAGGTGCGGGATTTTCGCAAGCTGCACCCGTGCCCGGCGACCGGACTGGTCCGCGGAGCTTGTCCGGGCTGGGTGGTCGACCACATCGTCGCGCTCGAGTGCGGCGGCGCTGACGACCCGAGCAACATGCAGTGGCAGACGACGGCCGACGCCAAGGCCAAGGATCGATGGGAAGGGAAGTGCGTTCCGTAGGATGCCTCACGCCATCCACATGACCCAAAAGTCTTTGGATTTTTCGCCCGGCGGGAACTCATAGTGCTCGCACTCCGGGAATGGCTCGGGGTCAATCAATCCCAGCAGCTGCGCCTGTTGGTCTGCCCATTGCCAGTCGGATTCGTCGAGCTCGGCGCTATCAGTCATTCAGATTCCCTTCCGTACATCTTGTTCGGCCATGTAGCAAAGCAATGAGCACTCGAAATCCGGCTCGTCAGCATGGTTGCCGCGCGATGGATCGAGTTCATCCAGGAACGCGCCTCTGGCCACCGGCAGAACAGTTCGGCCGAGTCTTCTTTCGAGCGTTGCCATCCGTGCGAACACCTCGGGAAAATCGCGACGGATTTTATTCCAATAGCCGATTCCGCCCTTAACGCATCCGATACAATTGTTGTTGCGATAACCGAGGCGATACATCGCAGGCAGTTCTATGCCGGCGCGTTCGACCATCGCAAGACAGTCGGCCTTCGTCAAACCAGCATCGATCAGTGGCGTTTCCAGCCGCACCTCGAAGTTGAGTGCGCGGAATCGTTCGGACCGCGCCCGTTCTTCGGCGGTGTAGCCGAATATCTGGATATCGTCGGCGCGCTGAAACGCGAACCGGACCATCTTCTTCAATTCCGTCGTGCAGGGCGCGCCCTCGGGACTGACCAGAAAGCGTCGATTCTCCCATACGTCCCATGTGTCCCGATATCGTTGCGACTTGAGACGTACCACCGGAACGTCGAACCACTTCTCGCAGTCGACGAGAAAGCGCTGGTTGTCGGGATGCTCCGATCCCGTGTCGCAGTAGGCAATGACGACGCGCTGAGAGTAT
>WNFZ01000510.1_pt1 | contig 42957 bp, 31 predicted proteins | sample 5400081 | NCBI WGS metagenome assembly WNFZ01 (sample SAMN13153365, study PRJNA577476) | soil metagenome | isolation source: 80 cm soil or saprolite under grassland replicate 1 | place: USA:California | collected 2016-06-15
GTGCTGGCAGGCTCGGCAGCGTATGCCGTTGCGGAAGCAGGCGCCTGGCGTGGCGGAATGAACGAGCGTCCGCGCTTGGCAAAGAAGTTCTACGCCGTGGTTGCAGTGGCGATGTTCACCGGGATGGCGATGGACTATGTTGGGCTGGATGCGATCAAAATGCTTTTCTGGTCGGCGGTGCTCAACGGTGTACTGGCTCCGCCCCTGATCGTCATCATTCTGCTCGTTTGCAATAACCCCCGCGTGATGGGCGAGCATGTTAACGGTAGGCTCATAAATGCTCTAGGCATCATCGCGGCCATCGTTATGAGTGGAGCGGCGTTGGCAATGGTTACAGTCTGGACGAGTTCGTGGCTGAAATATTGAATTCAGTTTTTTCTCGCGTGGTTAATTATCGGTCTGGTGTTTGGATGGTCGTGCCCAGGTGTTAAAAGGCTTTTGAGACCCTCATGAAGGCGCACCGTCACTTCCGTTGCCAGCGACACCCTCGCCACGAGAGCTTGTTAGTAGTCATCATGCTTGTCTAGAACAACAAAAAAGTGATGGGGATAAGGTCAATGGCGTCGGCACGAACATAGTAGGGTGGGTTGCGGCTGTAGTAATGTTCGCGGCGGCTATCGGCATGCTCGTGACCTGGAGGAATTAATTGGGACATGTCCATGAGCGCTCAATCCCGTGCGTATAGACTATTTCAACACATAAAGACTTGAAACCTTATGAACCCCGGCAGACTCAGGTGGACTTTCTTCCTTTTCATGTTTGTGTTTTTGTCGTCATCGCACGTCTACGCTCAGATACCCTTTTACACCGACGATGCTGACACGACCGAGAAGGGTAAGTTCCACTTCGAGTTTTTTAACGAGCATGACTGGCTCCAGAAATCCTCACTTCCAGGGAGAAGGCAAAACACATCAAACTTCACCCTCAACTATGGCCTCACTGATCGAATTGAGCTCGGAATCAGTGCGCCAGTTCTTAAGATCATCAACTCGCGAGAATCATTGCTCGGGAGTCCGATGGGAATTGGAGATACTCAATTAGGAGTGAAGGTCAGGTTACGCGATGAACGCGAGGGCTCGCGGCTTCCGGCAATGTCAGTTGTTTTTTATGTCGAAGTGCCAACCGGCAGCACCAAGAAGCAAACCGGCTCCGGCCTGACGGATTATTGGCTATACGGTGTGCTCCAAAAATCGTTGACCAAGCGGACAACAGCACGCTTAAATGGTGGAATCCTTTTCGCAGGCAACAGCTCTACTGGTGTTATCGGAATTGAGGCGACCAGAGGACAGGTTTTTACCGGCAACGGCTCTCTCGTTCGGGACTTCACTCCAAAGCTTAAGCTCGGCGTCGAGCTGTTTGGCGGTGTGACCAACAACTTCAATCTAACCCGCGGGCAACTGGAAGCTCAGATCGGAGGCAGCTATGCGGTGCGTGATAACTTAGCGCTCACATTCGGCGTACTTGCTGGTCGCTTTCCTGCCAGCCCCCGCGCCGGTGTCCACATCGGCTTCGCCTATGACTTCAAATAACGCCCATGCTGAAGCAGCCTTCGCTCCCCGAATTGTCGATTTGAACCTCAACGATCTTTGAGATGTCGTATCTCTATGCGCTAGAGTAGTTTGCGCATTTCCTAGGAAAAGTCCGCAATAAGTCCGCAATTGACTCTCGTCGCTGAGGTAAGTTCTTTATCGATGCAACCTATAGACGAGTGCTCTGTTGCTGAGCCAAGCGGGCGTAAGTCCTTTATTATCAACGACTTACACGGATTCTTGGACCACGAAATCAGCCCCAAAACTCGCCGCATTGACCGCGAATGCTGGCATCTTATCCGATGATTGCCCGCTTGCACCAGTGGTATGGGGATCATAACGCTTGATCACCGCGACCGTTTTCGTTCCTAATTACGGCCCAGGCGCTCTTAATTTGAAGAGACTTCGTCAGGTGAGGCCCATATTCGCCGATTAAGTGCTATTGCCTGGACCCAGGCCGCTGCTTCGCACGCTCGATCTGTTTTTCGAGGAAGGGTTTCAAATTGGGGTCTAACCTTAGGCACTGATCGAAGTCCTTCTCTGCCCCGACCTTGTCGCCTTGAAACAGCCGAGCCAATCCTCGGTTTCCAAGCTCTCCTTTCGCGCGTCGTACCAGACCCCGGTTGTTATAAACCACAGCATTATGCGGATCGAATCGGACGGCCCTATCCAAATCAGTCATAGCTCCGTCCAGGTCTCCTTTTTCTCTCCGGACATTGCCGCGATTGTTAAAAGCGGAACTCAGGCGTGGGTTGATTTCGATGGCCCTGGTGTAGTCGGCGATGCTGCCGTCCAGGTCTCCCTTGTCGCGGCGTGCCTTGCCGCGATTGAAGTGGGCCAGTGCCAGGTGAGGATCGACATCAATAGCCTTGGTATAGTCTGCGATGCTGCCGTCGAGATCTCCTTTTTCATAGCGGGCACAGCCACGCATGTTATAGGCAGCAGCCCAGCGCGGATAGGATATGATGGCTGCATCGTAGTCGGCTATGGCCCCATCAAAGTCGCCCTTTTTGAACCGCTCATTGCCGCGAGTGTAGTAGCCTGCTGCGAACCGAGTAGGTTGCGCCTGAGAGAGCGAAGCGGCCGTCAGAAGTAGAATGACGATCAGCAAAAAAAAATGACAGCTGCGTTTGTTACTGCTCGATGTAAGTATCTTGAGTTTTTGCATTGCCTTTACCTCCTGATCGCAATGTGCTCATGGAGGGCGCATCGTCTTTCGATTCCGACAAGGAAGGTCAAATTCGGTTTATGCGACTTCTGCAAGAGAGGACTCTGCGAGTCAGCCGCTACTGCTTCTTCGAGGAGCCAGTTATGACAACCCCGGGGGCTGTGTTAAGGAATAGATACTCTTTCCCGTGACTGATGATTACTAAACTGAGACTTACTACCCGCCCGTCGGGAAAGGTCTGCACTGTTGAGCCGGTACAGTCCGAGTTCACCGTATAAGTCCCTGTCGACATCTCGGGGATGCCCCCGCTACCGTTGATGTTAACGGTGTCAGTCCCCGTGAAGTGCCCCCGGCCGTCAAAGTTCGTCACCCCGATGCCGGCAATAGGACCGAAGCCGACGATGGTCCCGCTGAAGGTGTCTCCGTAGGAGCCATTCAAAGTGCGTTGCGAACAGTTGCCAGGACGTCCATCATTGTTGTCATCTTCATCCTTAGCTTGTACGCTAGACACAATGCTTCTTCTCCCGCCGTCTGGGCCTGTGAAGGGTACTCCTATGGCAAATAGGCTGCCGACAAAGACGGCGAGACTAATCGTAGTGATGGTTCGTTTCATGGTCATTCTCCTTCATGGTGAAGCGCCTTCGAAAACTCGTCGAAACTTTTGAAAGTTCGCGTGGACGAGTCAAAACCGCACATTTACTGAGTTCGACGACTTCCGCTTGAATACCCTTGAGAGGCTGCTGATTCGCGGCGGGGCCTTGCTGGACATAGTCGCTCGTATTGTGGCGCACACCTCGCACCTCTCCAGTCCTCAGTGCTGGCCCACAGTCTGGACTACTTTCTCCCGCTCGATGCCGTTCTTTGCCAATTCCCGTTCTAACCGAGGCATGAGTAGCTCGCGTCCGGTGTTGCTTCCAGGTGTCCAGATCTGCGAGAAGAAGTACTGGTCACCGTACCTGTGGAAGACTAGCTTGGTTTCTTCTTGCGTTTGGTTGGCGCGGACCGGCATGGTTGTAAAGAGAGCACTTGCCTTACCCTCTCGACTTTGAGCCAGCCAAACGTTGTGGGAGTCTCTTTTATTTGGCTCGACTGTGTATTCGCCAGCCGGCAGTGTCTTGCCGCCCACGATAAAGTTGAATGGGATGTTGAGGATCCCGCTGCGCTCAGACTGAGCGCAAACGGATACGGCTGTCAGCATTAACGCCAGACTCAACATTGTGAAAGTTCTGAGAGCTTGCTTCTTCATATGTCTCCTTCTTCCTTCTTTGGGTTTAGCGGCAACTCCATTGCTGCCTCACCTATTAACGCGGAAAGCGAAGTGAAGAGGGGCCAAACTTGAACGTGAGTATTAAAATGGAGCCGAGCATTGCATTGACTTGCTGTTCAGAGGTGCATATGCTCTGCGGCTAGTCCGACAACACTTCAGTTTGTCGCCGGTTTCGACAACGGCTCCCTCCTTCAAGCCACGACAAACTGATTGAAGTTTGTCGGACCGGTACCAGGAAGTTTCGCTTCGAAGACCTGAGGCCTCAACATGAGTCGCTCGCCGCCAAATGTGACCGGCATGCTTCGCGACTGGAGCAATGGCGACAGAGAAGCGCAAGAACAACTCTTCCGAGCGGTCTACAACGAACTGCATCGCCAGGCGGCACGCTACCTCCGACATGAAAATCCCGGTCTCTCGTTGCAGACTACAGATCTAATTCATGAGGCGTATCTTCGCCTGATAGATCAGCAGCACGTCGACTGGCAGAATCGATTGCATTTCTTCGGAATCGCCGCGCAGGTTATGCGACGCATCCTGGTGGACCATGCGCGGAGTCGACAGGCAGCCAAGCGCGGTGGTAGCGATATTCGTCTGCCGCTGGAGGAGGCGATCGTGATCCTGCCGGGGCAAGACCTGGACTTTGTGGCGCTTGATGAAGCGTTGAACAGACTGGCACAGATCGATCTGCAGCAGAGCCAGATCGTCGAGCTGAGATTCTTTAGCGGCCTGAGTGTTGAAGAGACAGCCAAAGTGTTAGACGTGTCGGAGAGAACGGTCAAAAGGGATTGGAATGTAGCCAAGGCCTGGCTGCGGCGAGAACTCGGCTGAGGAGGACAGGCAGAGGGCCGGGTCCGAGGGGCAATGACCCAGAAGTCCGACGGTGACGCAAGTGACACCTGAGAAGTGGCATAGAGTCAAAGAAGTGTTCGAGGCAGCCATCGAACAGGCGCCCAGTAAGCGCCCTGCCTTTGTGGGCCAGGCTTGTGCCGGTGACGAGTTGCTGCACAGCGAAGTGAATTCACTACTCAGCTCTTACGAGCAGGAGACGGGCTTCCTGGAAACACCGGCTGTGGCAATAGCAGCTCAGTCGCTGGTGAAAGAAGAAAGTGCCAAGCTCATTGGTCAAAAGCTCGGCCGTTATCAAATTGTTCGCGAGATTGGGCACGGAGGAATGGGTGTGGTGTATCTGGCCCAGGACGTCAGTTTGGACCGTCCTGTGGCCCTGAAACTTTTACCTAAACATCTAACCAGTGATCCCGAGCGTCTGCGGCGCTTTGAGCGCGAAGCACGCGCCGCATCCGCACTGAACCATCACAATATTCTCACTATCTATGAGATCGTCCACTTAGATGGTCTCCACTCTATCGCTACCGAGTTCATTGATGGAGTAACACTACGCGAGCGCATCAAGAGTAAGGAGTTGGAGCTGAGCGAGACGCTCAACATCGCTGAACAGATCGCCTCTGCATTAGTGGCCGCGCATGAAGCGGGTATTGTGCACCGCGACATTAAGCCCGAGAACGTGATGCTCAGGCGGGATGGCTACATCAAAGTGCTGGACTTTGGCTTGGCTAAGCTGACTGAGCAGCAGACGCCCATCAATGCCTTGGCAGCGACAGCCGTGACGAACACGGACACGGGGATAATGGGAACAGTCGGTTATATGTCGCCAGAGCAGGCGCGAGGTGAGTCTGTGGATCATAGAACAGACATCTTTAGCCTTGGCGTATTGGTTTACGAGATGGTGACTGGACAGCTCCCATTCAAGGCGAAAAACGCTGCGGACGTCATGGTGCCGATTCCTGACCAGGAGCCTCTGCCACTTGCTAATTACGTGCCTGAAGCACCGGCCGAATTACAGCTGATCGTGAACAAGGCACTGCGCCAGAACAGAGACGAGCGCTATCAAACGACAACCGAGTTGCTCACAGATCTGAAGAGCGTAACGTCAAAGCGCAGCGCGAAGAGTAGGTTCACCGCAAGACGATTAAGTTTGTTGGCCGCCACGTTGGTGGTGGTGGTTGGCGGGTTATTGTGGTTTTACGCCTCAAGTCGAACCGTCAAATCGTCGCTGCCGCCGATGAAAGTTGTTCCCTTCACGAGCTCTGCAGGCTCGGAGTGGGTGGGTGGTTTCTCTCCCGATGGGAATCAGATTGCCTACGTTTGGACCGATGAGAAGGAGAACAATATTGACGTCTATGTCAAACAAATAGGCGTTGAAAAGCCCTTGCGGCTTACATCTGATCCCAGGGCCGATTTCTGCCCGGTCTGGTCACCCGACGGTCAGAACGTCGCTTTCGTTCGGTACACTGAAACCGGGGCCGTAATCTTCATAGTGCCGGCTTCGGGTGGTGCGGAGCGCAAGCTCCTTACTTTGGGCTCAAACGTGCCCTTTCCTCCTGCCTGGGACTGGTCTCCCGACGGTAAATTCATTGCATTTACAGTTAAAACTTCAAAGGACGAGCCCGGCAAAATTTTCTTAATCTCGCCTGACACTCTTGCAAGACATCCTTTGACAGGGCCGACTGAGAATCTGGGTGGTTTCGATTACGTGGGTGATTCTGAACCGGTATTCTCACCGGATAGTAAGAGTGTCGCATTCATTAGACAAAGCTCTCTCGTCTCAGCAGATATCTACATAGCGCCCATCACTGGCGGTGAGCCCAGGCGTCTTACCTTCGAGAACACACCTGTTACTCGTGTAACCTGGACCGCGGACGGTCGCGAAATTATTTTCTCAGCAACCAACAACCGCTTTGCACACAACGGCAGTTTGTGGAGGATTCCGGCCTCTGGAGGCGCAACGGAACGGATAACCGTCGTCGGATATGACGCCATGTATCCACATATTTCTCGCCGTGGGAACCGCTTGGCATACGTGCAGGGGTCCGGAGACTACAACATCTATAAAATAGAAGTATTCGGCACCACTGTCTCAAGTAATCCATCGACGAAGCTTATCGCCTCGACGCGAAACGATGTCTCTCCTCAATTCTCCCCCGATGGGAGAAGAATCGTCTTCGCATCGGATCGCTCTGGGAGCCCAGAGATATGGATGTGCGATAGTGACGGCTCGAACCTCATTCAAGTGACTTCTCTTAATAAGGCCGCAGGCACCCCGCGTTGGTCTCCCGACGGGCAACAAATCGCCTTCGATTTTTTCGAAGAGCGCAGAGGCCATATTTATGTAACCAGCACAGCAGGTGGCCAGCCACGCCCGATCACTACGGGTGATTTTGACGACATTGTGCCGAGTTGGTCGAGGAATGGACAGTGGATATATTTTGCTTCCAACCGTACCGGTGTTTACCAGGTCTGGAGAGTGCACCCCGAGGGAGGCGAAGCCGTACAGGTTACCAGGCAAGGAGGGGGCTTGGCCTTCGAATCGTTTGACGGAAAGTATGTTTATTACGTCAAGGGTTGGGAAGGTCCAGCCAAGGGCATTTGGCGAGTGCCAGTGGATGGCGGCGAAGAGCTTCAGGTTCTGGATTCGTTCCATTCCGAAAACAATGGGGATTGGGCGATAGCAGATGATGGCCTTTACTTCATCAACCCGGAGGCGAAAGACGGAGTCGCTATGGAATTTTTCGACTTTGCGACTCGCAAGGTGAGACAGGTTGGCAAGCTAGGCAAAGTAACAATCGGCACCACTTGTATAGCCGTTTCTCCTGACCGGCGACAGATTCTTTACGTACAGATCGATCACAGCGGCCAAGACATCATGCTAGTGGAAAACTTCCGTTGAAGCGATAGAGGCCTATGCTGACAAATCGAAAGGAGGGAGCCGTTATGGAAAGAGAACGTGGTCGGCTCGCTCGGGGAAGAAACTTCTTCCCAACGATGCTGCTTATGTGGGCCATTGCCTTGTCCATTGGAGTGGATGCCCAGACGAGTACAGTTGGTAGCATCAGCGGCACTGTGCGAGATCCAACAGGCGCCGTCGTTCCCCGAGCACAAGTAGTAATCGAGGAAGAGAGGACAGGGTTCTCGCGCACGGTCGTAGCCAATGACGAAGGGTTCTACTCTGCGCTCAGTTTACCTTTTGGGCGCTACTCTGTGAGCACAGCGCCGCAGGGATTCAAAAAGACCGTTAGCACCGGCCTGGACCTGCACGTCAATGCTGACCTGGTTGTTAATCTCAACCTGGAAATTGGACCCGTAAGCGAAACCGTCACTGTGTCCAACGAAGCCGAGCTTGTCGAAACGCGCAGCGGTGAGGTAAGCAGCCTCGTTTCAGAGAAGCAGGTGACGGAGCTGCCACTCAACGGACGCAACTACGCCCAGTTGGTCTTGATGGTGCCAGGTGTTTCGCCCACGAACGACAATTTTACTACCCGCGGTACCGGACTTGATTCGTTCGTGAGTGCATCGGTGAATGGCAATGGCTCGAACCAAAATCTCTGGACCGTTGACGGCGTCAACAATATGGACGTGGGCTCAAACCACACGCTGCTGGTCTATCCATCGATAGACTCTATTCAGGAATTTCGTGTTGAGCGCAACAGCTTCAGCGCGGAGTTTGGGCAGGCACAGGGCGCCGTCATCAATCTGATCACCAAAGGCGGCACCAATCAGTTTCACGGCACCGGCTTTGAATTCTTGCGTAATGACGTGTTGAATGCTGGTGACTTTTTTCTCAACAGGGCCGGCCAGCCTAAGGCCGCGCTTCGCTACAACAACTTCGGCTTCAACTTTAATGGGCCAATCAAAAAGAACAGGGCTTTCTTTTTCTGGTCAGAGGAGTGGCGCCGCGAACGGCGCGGTCTGGTGCGTAGCGCCAGAGTTCCCACCGCAGCGGAGAAGCTGGGAGATTTTAGTGGCGTTCTGACGGATCCGCTGCCGCATGACCCGGCCACCTGTAGGCCAGATCCTAACGATCCAACAGCAAGAATCTGTGACCCGTTTCCGGGCAACAAGATTCCAGCTAACCGCCTCAGCCCCGTGGGTCTCTTGTTGTTGAAAGTCTACGCCGATCCTAATAATCCGGGAGATCCAACAGGCCAGAACTGGATCGCTGCCCCAACCGCCCCGATTGACACCCACCAGGATCTCATCCGCGGCAATGTGAATATCACCAGCAAGACGAACCTGATGGTCCGTTGGATCAATGAATACTGGGTTCGCGGGACTCAATTATTTGGTGACTCTGGGTTTCCGACTGTGGACTCAGACTGGGCCCAACCCAGCAAGAGTTTTGCCATCAAGGTAACAAACACCTTAAGCTCATCGTCCGTAAACGACTTCCAGTTCTCGCGTTCGGGCAATGATATCTTCATCACGACTGACCCGGCAGGTCAGGCGCTTAACGACGAGATCGCTACTAAGTTTCCCACGGTCTTCCCGCATCCGTCAGGCTCCCCATTTCCTACTTTCTGGGGAGCGCACGGCTATGCCTCTCTGCTCCACGGTGCCCCATGGAGCAATAAAGAGGACCAGTTCATCTGGAAGGACGACTTCTCTAAAGTGCGGGGCGCCCACGACCTCAAGGTCGGTGGACTCTTCAGCCATAACATCAAGAATGAGGACACCATCCTCGGCCCTGAGCTCTACCAGTTTTGTGGGACTAGCACGCGCACAGGCAATGCAATTGCTGACACATTGCTCAAAGACTTGCCACTTGGCTGCTACCGTGAGGCGGACCATCAGGAGAGAGTATTAGCCCGCTGGCAGGACCTGGAGTTTTATGGGAATGACACCTGGAAGATACGTGCGAGACTCACGCTCACTCTCGGGCTACGGTGGTCGAGATACGGCCAGCCCTACTCTGCTAATGATCGCATCACCAACTTTGTACCGAGACTTTACGATGGCGCCGATCAAAACAGCGCTTTGGTTAAAGCCGGCACCCGCGAGTTCAGCCGCGCTTTGGTAAAAAACTACGATAAGGGCTTCCAGCCACGCGTGGGCTTGGCTTGGGACATCTTTGGTGATGGCAAGACCGCGCTTCGCCTCGGCGGCGGACGCTACCTGGGCCGGCCGAGAATTGGGAGCATGCTCGGCTTAGGACGCAACCCTCCCTGGACTCAGACAGTCGATCAGGGTTGGGGAGGAAGCAGTTCTTCTCTCAATGATAGTCCTACCTTCCGCAGCCTCGACACCATCAATCCCGGGCTGAAGAGTGCGCTCGCCAGCACGACGTCTTTCGATACTGTGAATGAGGACTTCCGTCCGCCTGAGAGTTGGCAGTGGAATCTGACCATCTCTCGGGAAGTCATGAAGAACATCGTGCTCGAAGCTTCGTACATAGGAAATCATGCTCTGCATATCGAACGACCGTTGGATTGGAACGATGTTGTTCCGAGGGCCCGCTTTGCCGTGGCCCAGGCCGTTCGAGCCAATGATCCCACTGCGAATGACCTAATCAATGCCGGTCGCAGGCTGCGGGGTGTGGCAACCGTCTTCATGCATGAGTCCACCGGCGATTCCAGCTACCATGCGCTCCAGATTTGGGCCAACCGCCGCTTCTCTGAGCGCCTGGCTTTCCAGGCTGCTTACACCTGGAGCCATGCGATTACGAACGTTCCGCTCGCGGCCTTCAACCGCGGCGCTACCGATCCCTTCAACTACAATCTTGACCGTGGCGATGCAGACCTTGACCGAAGGCAGATGTTTGTTACGAACGCAGTGTACGTCTTGCCATCGTTCAAGAGATGGGGCGCCGTCGCGAGTCACATTCTAGGAGATTGGCAGCTCAATGCGATCGCCTCTTTCCTGGGAGGCACTCCGCTTGATGTTACGTCCGGCGCAAATACCGCCGGTCTAGCCGCTAGTTTTGGCAATCTCGGCCAGCGCCCTAACTTGGTTCTCGGCGTACCCATTTACCTTCACAACCCAGGTGACTCGCTACAATATCTCAACCCGGCGGCATTTTCATTACCTGAGTTGGGGCGGTTTGGCAGCCTCGGTCGCGGTTCCATACGAGGACCCGGCACAAAGAACTTTGATTTCTCGGTAGTAAAGAACTGGAGAATTCATGATCGTTATAGCCTTCAGTTCCGCGCGGAGATGTTCAATGCCTTCAACCATACGAATTTCAATGGTATCGATGCCGGCCTGAGCTTGAACAATGTCGTTGGGGACGAGAACTTTGGCAAGCCGCTCAACCCAAACTTTGGCCGGATTACTGCTACGCGAGGACCGCGCGAGATCCAGTTCGGAGTGAAGTTCAACTTCTGAATTAGTGGTAATTCAAGCATCCATCAATTTTTAACCTGCTGTCCGCCTTTAGGTGTGAGTTGAGCCGCTACCCAATGGCGATCGTCATTGGCAATGAGCTACACCCTCACGGACCTGAACAGTCTTATTCACTTTACCGACGCCCAAGAAGAGCACAACGCATTTTCAGAGTGTCTGTAAACGCAAGAAAAGGCGACACTTACGAGTGTCGCCCCTATCACTGAGCCAAGCGGGCGATAAACCGTTTATTATCAATAGTTTACGCGGATTATTGGGACCAGGGAGTAGCCGCAAACTCCGCGAATATCGGCATTTTATGCGATCTCTGCTCGCTTGCCCAGTGGTAGGGGCACTCCCTCAAATTCAGCGTTCCACATTACGAGTTCGCGGTTAGAGTGACCGGACGCGGTGCGCCCTGAATGTGGACCGGAAGCTGCGGGACGCAACATACTTTTACTAATCGCGCGCGGTCAGCTGCAAGGCGTTATAAAAACGACTCGGTTGCCCAGCGAATAAATTGAGTGATGCACTAAACCACTCAACTTCGTTCTTCAAGACTATTTTGAGACTATAAAGTTTAATGGCATTATCACGCATCACCATTCGAGCAATTTGCAGAGCGCGTTCGCGCGTGACTTCGCCGTCGTTCATCATTCCCGTGAGAGCTAAGCGAGCGCTTGACGCGCGGTGTGCGTGGTCATCCAACCTAATTCTTCCCACCCCAGGTCCAGCGACACCACGCCGTCTTCTGTGTCCGTGCCGAACAGAACTTTCTCCGGGTCGTATTCCAGCCAGGCTCTTAATGTTTCACTGAGAGCACGCGGATAGAGCAGGAATGTTTGGGCCGAGACATCCGCGTAGACGTTCGGCTTCTCGAAGAGGGCCATGGTCTCTCTGGTCCAGGGAAAGCCCCCATGTGCTAAAACAAAATTCGTCTTTCTTAAAGTTGGACAGTCAACAATCCCAATTCCTTAATATTGGCCAGGAGGATGAAGGCATTTGAGCGGCGAGGATCATTAAAGGTGCCAGCCATCTCTCTGTCGCGGCTCCGCATCAGCTCAAAGAGCTTGAGGTAACAGTCGTGATATCCATCGGCGCAGGATGACGTGGCAGACCCGACCTCTTCGATTACGCGTTAGGCGACAGAGCCCAACAGGTAAACACCCTTATGGAATCCGGAATTGCGCGAGCCGTGACATTGACCCCGACAGCGGTACAGGAACGATTCGAGTTCCTCGATGTTCTGCGAGGCTTTGCGCTTTTCGGAATAGTCACCGCGAACATGATCCTTTACTCCCTCTACCTTTACTTGCCGGAGTCCGCAAAGGAGAGCATGAACACCTATTCGACGGACAGAGCACTCGACTTCCTTGAACTGGTTCTGATCGAGGGGAAGTTCTACACCATCTTCTCGGTACTTTTCGGAATAGGGTTCTCGATCTTGCTCACTCGCGCCCAAGCGAAAGGCTTGGTCTTTCATCGCTTCTTTCTTAGACGCCTGGTTTTTTTTTGTACCTGATCGGCGCGGCGCACGCGATTCAATTCTGGATCGACGACATACTTCAATTCTATGCCCTGTGCGGAGCACTGCTTCTGCCCTTTGCCAGAGTTCGCAATCGGACAATCCTCGTGTTCTCGGCGCTCGCGCTGGTGGCTCCCGCTGCTATCACGCTCACCGGCGCGATTCCCCCTGAGTCGTTTACAGCTCCGCGGGATATGCTCTTCCACCGCTTCGGCTTCACTAACGATACAAGGATCGACGTCTGGACGAGCGGGAGCGTTGCACAGATAGTACGCCTCAACGTCAGCAACTGGTTCAATCAACTGGATTACGTCATTACAAGCGGTATGCTGTTTAAGATCTTCGGCTGTTTCCTACTGGGTTTCTACCTCGGCCGAAACGAGATACACAAGAATCTGCAGAAGTATCGGTTAATCATCAAACGCTTGGCGGTCTTCGGGATCGCCACCGGGGTTCCGCTCAACGTGATCTACGCATGGACTTTCTCGTCGGAGTCCTGGCTGCATACGGTGACCGACACGGTGGGCATCCTGCCGTTGAGCGCCGGGTATGCATCACTGCTTTGTTTGATTTGGATTGGTCCGAGCGGAAACAAGCTGCTACATCACTTTGCGCCGGTTGGCCGAATGGCACTGACTAACTACGTAGGCCAGAGTGTGATCTGCACGTTGATCTTCTACGGGACGGGACTTGGGCTGGGAGGGAAAATGGGCCCAACGCTGTACTTACCTGTCGGCTTCGTCGTCTATCTATTTCAGATTGTCTGGAAGTGTTGCTGAGGCGCTATTACTTCATTCGGCTATTCGCATTCCCATGCGTCGCAGGAGATCATGATAGCGCGCATGGTCGCGAAGCAGGTCGTAGAACATCCTAAACGTCACGTATACCAGCCAACCAGTGTTGCCGGTTTCGAAATCCCGTTCGAGCCACGTCAAAGCCTGTTCAATATCTCGAAGGCCTATGTAAACCTGGGCCAGATTAAAGCCTGAAGCCGTATGCTCGGCATATCTCTGTTCAAGCTCGGCGACTATCGCCATCGCCTCCGACTCCTTGCCGGCTAGTGCGTATGATTGACCCAGACCACCAAGGAACAGACCGCCACGCTCAGAGAGGGCAACTGCCTTCTCAGCTTCCGCAATTGCTTCGTCAAAGCGTTGCTGCTCTGCGTATGTGCCACCGAGAAAAAAGTGGCTGAGCGGAAAGTTCGGCTCAAGCTCTATCACGCGTTGCCACTCATTGACGGCGCCCGCCATGTCGCCCCCACCCCGATAGGCCTCGCCGACCAATGTGCAGAAGAGGGGCGAAAGTGGATCCAGGTCCATCGCACGTTTGATCTCTCGCAGCTCATCATTGCGGCGCCGAAGCACACGGAAGTACTCGGAGTACCAATGGTGCGCCGTCGGATAATTTGGGTTGAGACGGATCGCGCGCTGGTACGCCTGCTCTGCCTGTTCCCATTGCAAGGCCCGAAAATGGACTTGGCCCATCGAGGCGTGCGCTTCCGCCACGGTATCGTCCAACTGAAGCGCGCGCTCCGCTGCTGCTCGGGCGTACGGCAATGTTTCGGTAGTATGTGTGCCGAGATACAGCGTTATCTGCGTGAAGCAGTCGGCGATGCCTACATAGGCGAGAGCGAAGTTTGGATCCTTTGCCACCGCTTGCCGAAACAATTCGATTGCTTTGTTGAGTGCCGCTCCGGTCCGCTTGTTCCAATAAAAACGTCCTCTCAGATATAACTCAAACGACTCCGGATCATCAGTACCTCGTTTCAACACCGCCTCCTGATCTTCTCCAAGCAGTTTTATCTTGAGTGCGGCTACTACCGCGAGCGTGATTTCATCCTGCACGTCAAAAATGTCTTTCAGCTCGCGGTCATATCTTTCGGACCACAAATGGTAGCTGTCCGCAACATTGATGAGCTGAACGGTAATCCGCAGGCGATTGCCCGCGCGTCGCACGCTGCCTTCGAGGATGGTGTTCACGCGCAGTGTTTGGCCAATCTGATCAACGTTGACCTGTTTACCCTTGAAAGAAAATGATGATGTGCGCGCCGTCACCTTCAAACCATCAACCTTCGCAAGGGCGTTGAGGAGCTCCTCAGCCAGACCGTCGCAGAAAAACTCGTTCTCCGCATCCGCGCTGATGTTTGCAAACGGCAACACCGCGATGGATTTAATAGCACCCAACGCGCTCGTCGTCGGTTTCTGGTTCTGCGAGGACGTGGTGATTTCGTGGCTCTCTGGTGATGGAGTAAGAGTCATTGTTGCCGACTCAGATTCCGTAAGCGGCGCGGCAACTAGTGAAGCGCCATCTACGCGACAGAACTTCAGCGTCTTATCTGTCTCGACGCGATTACATTGGGGGCAGCGTTTCATACCTATTCAGGTAACCCGACCCTTCTCAGCAATGGCTGAAAACGCGGATCGGCTTGAAGCGGTTTCATAGCAGGGTCGACCTTGATGAAACCGATGAACTGATCGCATTTGTCGATTGCCTCGTTGAGCACAGCAAACGCCTGATCCTTTTCTCCAAGCTCGGCATAGAAGGTTGCCAAAGTGTATGGCGATGACTTTACTCTGGCGTGCTCTTTAGTCACTGTTGCGAGAAACGCCGGCCAGCCGCCTTTGGCAAAACTCTCTCTTACTAATCTCGCAGCTTCGGCCTCGTCGCGCACTTCGTTGTTCTTCGCAAATTCTTCAACAGCCAAAGCATGTTTACCGTTGAATCGGTAAACGTTGAAGAGAGAGAAATGAGATAACCAGAAATCGGGAGACATCTCGACAGAACGTTTTGCCTCGGTCTCGCTTCATCAATTCGTCCGGAATAAAATAGGATCCACGCATAATTGACGTTGCCGATTATCAGTGTTAGCAAAGCTGCGGCCGCGACCAGAATCGTCTTGCGGGTTTTCGGTTTGGCGAGCGCGCCGGTTGGGGCAGGCGTTTGTGCCGGAAGTGCGGTCGTGGGGCCGGTGGCGCGGCTGATGCCCGCATCAGTTTTGTGAGGAAGGATGCTCGTCTCGATCTCGTTCGATTGGGAAGTCGAACCGAGCCATGCCGTCCCTGCTTCACTGCCGGACGATGACGATTCGCTGACGAGAGTTGCACCATCGGCGCGACAGAACCTCAGCGCTTCGTCGGTCTCAACACGATTGCCTTGGAGGCAGCGTTTCATTCGGCTTGACGTCATTTCTTCAGCAGTGCGGGCCAATTCATGATCACGGTCGGCGGTGGCGCTGTCGGTTCACCAATCAAGGTGCCGATGAGAAATCTTTGCCCGTCGCGCGAAACATCATATTCGTGAAAACCCAGGACCCACGCCATCATTCGAGTTTTGAAGAGCGGTTTGGGCGCGGCGAACTCAAATTCAGTCCCGCCGGTCTTCACGGCTGACGACATCATCTGACCGTCGGCGGCTACAAAAAAGAGTTCGCTGCCATCGCGCCGCCAGACGGCCAACACGCCGCCGGTGGTCGAGACGCGCTTTTTATCCGCGCCGAGTTTTCCGTCCGCAGAAAATGACTCGACGTAGATTTCGTAATTGCCGGTTTCGTCCGATGCGTAGGCGAGCCAGCGCCCGTTCGGCGAAAGCTGCGGACTCGTTTCGTCGAACGGCGAATTCAGTAACAGATACGCTTTCCTATCGCCGGACATCGGCCGCGCCCACACATCGCGCCGCGTTTTCACTCCGCGGTGCAGGAAAATAATGAAGCGCCCGTCAGGCGACCAATCGGCGGGAAAGTTCGCTCCTGGTACAAGAGTTTCAGTTTCACCCGAGCCGTTAGCGGCTTTCACCGTCAGACCGCCATCCCCTGTATATGCGAGGCGGCTGCCGTCCGGCGACCAGGCGGGAATTTGACTGAAGGTCGAAGTGATCCGAAGTCCCGTGCCTTTTTCCAGATCAATGACCCAAAGATTAAAATCACGCTTGACCACCAGGCGTTTTCCGTCAGGTGAAACATGCGGGTCTTGCCCGATGGCGACCTTCATCGGGGCGTCAATCGTACCCGTCTGTTTCCCTTCGCGGTCGAACCAGACGAGCTGATAATCGCGCTGCCATTTCCCCTGCCAAATCAGGACACCGTTGTCCGAAACAGAAAACCGCCGGGTGCCGAGTTCGTTCGCTTGTCCAGTAACAATCGGCATAGCATCGCCCGTGAGCGCGAGCTGTGTGGCGTCAAAGGCTTGCGCGACGAGCGCGTCGTTGCGGACAAGGACCAGGTAGCCTTGCGGCGTATAAACGAACGGCGAATCGTCCGGCAGAATTTGTTTGGTTTCTGGTGAATCAAGCGAGCCGGCCCAAATGCCTGTCAGCTGCCGCTGGAAAAGAAAATGACGACCGTCGGGCAGGAAGTAAGGATAACGATGTCGTTCATCGGTATTATCTTCGATCTTCATCGCCACGGGCTTCGGCTCACCTCCCTGCGCTGACACCTGCACGAGGGTCTTTCGGTAATCAGGAACGAAGACGATGACGCCGTCTTTGTTCCACGTCCCTCCGACCATACGCGCGGCGTCGCACAAGACCTGCGCGTTTGCGCCGTTAAGATCGGAACGCTTGAGCTTTCCGTTGGAACCGTACGCAATCGAGCGACTGTCCGGCGACCAGAAAGGCTCCAGAGCATTCTCTGAGCCGGGCAGAACCTTCGCCTCCGGCGAACCGAGATTGCGGACATAAAGCATATTTTTGCTGTCCGCTGACGTGGCGGTAAAGGCGACCTTCTGTCCGTCGGGCGAGATGACAGCCGCGTCAGGCTGCGCATCATTGAAAGCGAGTTCGGGCGGCGGCGTGAAAGAAAGCCGCGCGGCGCCAGTGTTTGTTTCTGAGCGATTGAAATAGAGCAGGCTAAGTGCCGCCAGCAAACTAACAACTAAGACACCAGCGCCAATCCACCCTACGCGCGCGTTGCCCAACCAACCCGATAGGCCAACGGCCGCGCTACTCTCCGCCGTGATCGTGGGCATCGTCGCCGTTTGGCCGGAACTGATTGCGCTTCCCGAAAGACTCTCGATCGCAAATGCCAGATCGCGTGCCGAATGAAATCGCTCGGCGGGATTCTTTTCCAGACAGTGACGCACCACGCGTTCGAGTGCGGGTGAAACGGTTTTATTCGTCTCGGAAAGATCCGGCGGGTCTTCGCGCAAAATCGCGCTCATCGTTTCGGCCATCGAGTCGCCGCGAAACGCGCGGCTGCCGGAAAGCATCTCGTAAAGGATCGCGCCAAATGAAAAGATGTCGGACCGATGATCGGCCGCCTGCCCCTTCAACTGTTCCGGCGACATGTAACCCATCGTGCCCATCACCGTGCCCGGATCGGTATTCACCTTGCGGGTGGGCACTTCAGTTTGCGATTGGTTGCCGTCGGTTGCGGAGGTGAGTTTGGCCAGACCGAAATCAAGAATCTTCACCCGGCCATCGTGGGTGATAAAGATGTTGTCGGGCTTAATATCGCGATGGACGATGCCTTTCTCATGCGCGGCAGCCAGTCCTTTGGCGATCTGTAGCGCGTAGTCAATCGCTTTGCGTTGCGGCAGGGCTGCGCCTCCCATCCGCTCACGTAGCGTCTCGCCTTCGAGCAGTTCCGAAACGATGTACGGCGCACCATCGTGAATGCCGATGTGATGGATGACTAGAATGTTTGGGTGATTAAGAGCACCGGCAGCCTGCGCTTCTTGTTCGAAACGATTGAGCCGCTCGGCGCTCTCCGAAAGCGAAGCGGGCAGAACTTTGATCGCCACGTCGCGACCGAGTTTCGTATCGCTCGCGCGATAGACTTCACCCATGCCGCCGGCTCCGATAGCGGAGACGACTTTGTAATTCCCGAGACTCTTACCTACTTCTATAGCCATAGCCTTAACGTCGCCTCTGTTTCAACATCCACTCGATCAGATCGGCGCGGATGTAGGCCGGATCCCAGGCGTTGTGATCGACACCGGGTAGCTCGGTGTACTGAACATTTGCACCGACCGCTTTGAGCGCGGCCGCCATTTTTCGCGACTCTCCAACCGATACGGTCTTGTCCGCCTCACCGTGAAAAATCCACACCGGGATCGACGCAACTTTTTTTGCGATGAACGCATAGGGATCGGCGACTTCAGCTGGTGCAAGGGCTGGATACTCAACGCCACTAGAGACGCCTTTGAACTTCGAGATAAAACCGCAGATCGGAACTATCGCCGCGAACCGTTCAGGGTACCTCGACGCAAGAAACCACGTTCCGTTGCCCCCCGCCGAACCGCCTGTAAGAACAACGCGTTTCGGATCGCCCTTAAATTCTTTGATCGATCTCTTTAGCGCCGCCATTGCGGCCTCACCACCTTCAAGCTGCCAAGCCGGCGTTCTGTCAGCATGGGCCTGTGGAAAGATGACAATTGCGGGAAACCCATCACGGCTGGAGCGAATCACGCGCCCGAAGCCGCCGTCTGTTGGACGAATGCCATCGTTTCCGTATGTACCGCCTCCGTGCAGAACGATAATGACCGGCCACGTTTTTGAGCGCGTGAATTCACGAGGGACAAAAACCTGATAACGGTATTCGGTGTTGTTTACGACGACCGCTCGATCCAGAAATCCGGTCTCGACCTTTTGTGCGGCGAGTGTTGAGGCGGCAAATAGAAATGCAGCAGCGACAAAAGGAGCTCGAATAAGTCTGAGGCTTTTGAATCTTCGTTTCATCATCTTTCTACGGTTACTGCGGCGAATTGAATTTCTTCAGCAGTTCCTGAAAGCGCGCGTCGCCGCGCAAGCTGTCGAAACCAGGATCGGTTTTGATTAGAAAAAGCCAAAAATCCCCCTGTTCCGCACGGTTGACGAGCGTGGCAATAGCTTTTTCCTTTTCACCGAGCTGCGTGAGCACCTCGGCTTTTAGCACTCCGCTCTGACCAAAATTTTGCCGGACGAGTTCCTTCAAATAACCGTTCAAGCCGCCGGTCGCAAAACTCTCTCGTAGCAACCGCGCATCTTCCGGCTTCCCGTCGAGTTCCAGCGATTTGGCGCGTTCCTCAACCGCCGCAGCATAATCGCCCGTCCGCTGGTAAACGCGCGCAAGCCAGCGGTGCGCCCACGGAAACGTCGGCTCAATCTCGGCGAGCTTCTTGAACTGCCGGATGCTCTCGTCCGTCTTGCCCGAAACGAACAACAGGACGCAGTAATAAAAATTGATTCCCGCCGAGGTCGGGTCAATCTCCAACGCACGCTTTATCGAAGCCTGTGACTCGTCGTAACGACCGAGCATCATCAGCCGCGCGCCCTCCCACTGATACGCTTGAGCATAATTCGGATTCAATTCCATCGCCCGCTTCAGCTCGCGCTCGGATTCCGCCCAGTTGTAATCCATCATGTATTGATAGCCGAGCGAGGCGTGCGCTTCCGCCAACCCGTCGTCGAGTTTGAGCGCGAGCCGAATATACTCTTTCTTTCGCGGACGATCTTCGTCTTCGTTAGTATCCGCCAGCCCAACGTAGCCGAGGGCGAAGTTCGGGTCTTTCTCGACCGCCTGCCGGAAATAATTTTCAGCCTTTTCAAATTCCTTTCCGGCGCGCTTGTTCCAGTAGAAGCGACCTTGCAGATAAAGCCGGTAGGCTTGCGGGTCTGTCGTGTAAGTCTTCGCAAGTTTCTGCTGGTCAACACCCGACAGTTTCAATTTAAGTTTGCTCGAAACATCGCGGGCGACCTCGCTTTGCAAATTTACCAGGTCTGCTTGTCTGCGATCGTATCTGTCGCTCCAGATCACGTTCTCAGTCTGCGCGTCTATCAGTTCCAGACTTAGCGTCAGTTGGTCGCCGCGCTGGACGACGCGCCCGTTCAGAATCGCCTGTACGTTTAGATCTTTACCGATCGTCTTCGCATCGGTCGCTTTTCCTTTGTAACGAAAAACCGTAGAACGCGCTTTCACGTTAAGATTCGGCAGTTGCGATAAGCTGGTAATCAGACTCTCAGTCATGCCATCTGAAAGATAGTCGAGATCCTGATTGCCGCTTTCGTTGACGAACGGCATCACGGCGATCGATTGAATGGTGGCGGTGTGATTTCTTGAAAAGTATGAGTATCCGGCAACCGAAATACCGACAACCATCAAGATGAGCAGAGCGAGAACCAGACGGCGTCGTTTCGGTTTACTCAAATCCCGCGTTGTGCTTTGAGTTTGCGGTGCGGGAAGAACGGTAGTTGGCGCAGTCGGGCGATTGATGTTTGCATCTGTGCGATGCGGTAGGACGCTGGTCTCGGTCTCATTCGCGGCGGAAGCAGAACCAAGCTGCGCTGTTTCTCCTTCGGCAGTGAAGGGGAACGAATCGCTGACCAGCGTCGCCCCATCGACGCGACAGAACTTCAGCGCTTCGTCACTTTCAACGCGATTACATTGTGGGCAGCGTTTCATATTTAGAGTGAGGCGGCTTGACGCCGCTTTTTTCTTTCCTGATCCCTGGTTTAGCGCTACCCGCGATGTCCCGCTGCTTCATCGGAACTGCGGACTTCCCAAAGCGGCGTCGGGGCCGCCGCACTGCTCCAAACTTACTCCAAACTTACTGCGGCAAACCGAGACGCCGAATCAGATCCTTAAACCGCGGGTCGTCGCGCAAAGGATCCATGAATGGATCGACTTTCAATCGTTGTAGAAACCAGTCATGGGCTTGATATGCTTTTCCCAGTTCGGCAAATGCCTTGTCTTTTTCGCCAAGCGCGACATAAATAGTCGCTTCCCAGTAATGCGATACGGTCTTCGTTTTTTCGATTTCATTAAGTTTAGCCAGCACCGCCTCTGCTTCCTGTCGCCGACCGGATTTTGCATATGCGTATCCCAATGCGGCGTAGAGCGAACCATTAGTCTGAGAAGTTTTCTCCGAGATGGCCAACGATTCGGCGTACTTTCCATTTATGTCTAGCGCATGACACATCCAGTTTTGTCCGGTAATCAACGTGGGATCCAAATCGTAAGTCTTTTGCGCCTGATCGAGTGCACGATCATATTGCCGAGCATAGATATAGACCGCCGCAAAATTTGCACCCTGGACCAGTGATAACGGTTCCAAATCCATCGCGCGCTTCATCTCGGCAATCGCTTCGTCGTGCCGACCCATCGGACTCAGATAAACCCATGCGTAGCGGTAGTGCGTGATCGCCAGATTCGGGTCGAGCTCCAGCGAACGTTTGAATTCGTTCTCGGCTTTGGCCCAATCCCAATCGTAGGTTGCCGCGATTATCCCAGCCACGGTATGCGCCTCGGGAAGGTCGGGATCGATCTCCAGAGCTTTGGCGATCGCCGCTTTCGCAAGCGGCATTGCGTCTTTCGATTCCATGTAGGGATACGACGGCATGACCGCCCACGATTCACCGATGCCGACGTATGCTAAAGCAAAATTCGGGTCAAGCTTTATTGCCTGCTGGAATAGATCAATACTCCGCCGAATGTCCGCGTCCGACCGGCGCGCAAAATAGAAGCGGCCTTTAAGGTAGAGCTGGTACGCTTCGCTGTTGTCTGTGTAGCGCTTCGTGATGCCTTTCGTTTCGTTGCCTGCAAGTTTAACTTGCAGCTTTTGCGCGATGGCCGCAGCGATCTCGCGCTGCGTAGCCAGGAGGTCTGACATCTTGCGCTCATACTGCTCACCCCAAAGCGACTTGTTGTTTCTGACATCGACCAGCTCGACTGTGATATTCAAATTGTCGCCCCGCTTGACGAGGCGTCCGGTCATAACTGCATCAACACCGAGTTCACTGGCGACCTTCGCGATATCCGTGTCCTTACCCTTGTAACGCATTACCGAGGTCGTCGGGCTGACCTTTAAACCAGGTAGCTGTGACAAACGGAAGATCAGCGACTCTGCCAGGCCGTCTGACAAGTAATCCGTATCGGCATCGGCACTCTTGTTTTGAAAAGGAAGCACAGCGATGGAATTAATCGCTGCGGTCCCGCCGTCGGCTGAACCGCGAGATTTGAAAAACCAGTAGCCTGCGCCTGAAATCAAGATGAGCAGAATCGCGAGAGCAACTCCGGCGCTAAGTTTGTGCTTGCTGATCCCACTGAGCAAATATTCAGCACTCGAGACGGTGGGTGGTATCGACCCGGATCGGGTGACGGTCGACTGATTTGTTGACCCGCTGTCGGTGGTGAGCGCTCTCTCGCTAGTAACTGGGGGCGGCACTGTGGTGTCAAAGTCGGCGCCGGTCTCCATCTCGCGGCGCAGATGCTTCAATTCAATCGCAACTTCCCTGATGCCCTGGTACCTGTCATCTGCGTCCTTCTCTAAACAGCGGCGCACTATGCGTTGCAACTCGGCCGGCGCTGTTGGATTGAAATCGGCGATGGCCGGGGCCGGTTCGTAGACCACCTTGTGCAATGACTTTATGATTGATTCACCCTCGAAAGGCTTTTTGGCGGTCGCCGCTTCAAAAAGAATGCACCCGAAAGAGAAGATGTCGGAACGCTGGTCGATCTCTTTGGTTTTACCTTGCGCCTGCTCTGGAGACATGTAGCCGACGGTGCCCATCACCGTACCTGGAATTGAATGGTGAGGCATGACGGCCGTTGCCAGTTCGCTGGAATCGGCGTCCGGCACCGGCTGACGCTCGATCAATTTTGCGAGGCCAAAGTCCAGAATCTTCGCGTGACCATCGCGCGTAATCATGATGTTGTCAGGTTTCAGATCACGATGCACGATGCCCGCCGCATGCGCCTTCGCTAAGCCCTCGGCCACGTGTTGCAGGTAGCGCAACAGCTTCCTCAATTCGGTTCGCTCGCGGTGAATCTTCTCGCGCACAGTCACGCCATCGATGAACTCCATGGCAATGAAGTGCGTGCCGTCGTGTTCGCCAATCTCGAAGATCTGCGCGATGTTTGGATGACTCAGCGCGGCCGCGGACTTCGCCTCACGGACGAAACGATCCATGCGATCGCGATTCGACGCGAGGTCAGCCGGCAAGATCTTCAGGGCGACTTTGCGATCCAGCTTTGTATCCTGGGCCAGATACACCACGCCCATCCCACCCGCGCCGATTTTGGAGACGATCCGGTAATGCGAGATGGTTGAATTAGCTGTAAGAGTTTCAGTCATATAGCGATCATTTCATCCTGGAAATCGCATGCGCCGCACCAGTTCCTGGTAACGCGGATCGTCACGCAAAGCATCAATACGCGGATCAATTTTTATATACAGGAGTAAGAATTCGCGGTTTTCGAAAGCTTTATCCAGTTCCGCGAAGGCCTTATCTTTTTCACCCAATTGCACGTGATAAGTTGCAGCAACGTAGGGTGACAAACCTTCGGGCCGGTGTGGTCCGGTCATTTCACGCAGGTATCCCGGCCATCCACCCACAGCGAAACTCTTGCGAGCAAAGACCGCTGTTTGTAACTTACCTTCCAGTTCCTGATATCTGGCATATGACTCGACGCTCTCAGCATATCGACCCATCAATTGATATATGCAGGACAGGCTGAGATGTGTTGTCCGAAAGCCGGGCTCGAGTTCGAGTGTTTTCTTGAGCTGCGCCAGGCCCTCATCATAACGTCTGCCGTAAAGCAGGAGGTCACCGTAAAGACGGTTAATTACCGTTGAGAAAGGTTCCATCTCGAGAGCGCGACGAAGTTCGGCCATACCTTCTGCTTGCCTCCCGATACGATAGAGCATTACTCCAAGGTTCTGATGAGCTAACGGGTAATTCGGATTGAGTTCAAGAGCTCGTTTATATTCGCGTTCCGCTGTTTCGTACTCATAGTTATAAGAAGAAACAAATCCGAGCGAAGTATGGGATTCGGCCAGGTTGTCACCCAGTGCCACAGCTTTCCGGGCCGCTTCCTTCGCCTTAGGCAACGCCTCGCGCGCCGGAGCGAATCCGTAGTAGGTTTGCAACACGTACCCATCTGAGAGTCCGGCGTAACCAAGCGCGTAATTTGGATCTTTGGCGATTGCCTGTTGAAAATACTCAATTGATTTTCGAATAGCTTCATCACTGCGTTTGTTCCAGAAGAAACGGCCTTGTAGATAGAGTTGGTAGGCTTCGGCGTTCTGCGTGTAATTCGTTGCAACCTTCTGCTCATCCGAACCTGATAATCTTGTCCTTAGTTTACTTGCCACATCCCGGCCCACCTCATTCTGCAATGAAATCAGGTCCGCCTGCTTGCGGCTGTATTGCTCGCCCCAAAGCTGATTTCCAGTCCGTGTATCAACTAACGAAAGATAAAGGGTCAAATCATCACCGCGTTGGATGACGCGTCCGTTCAAGATTGCCTGGACGCTCAGTTCATTTCCTACCGTTTGCGGATCGACTTCTTTACCCTTGTAGCGAAATACGGAACTCGGGGCCTTGACCGAAAGTTCGGGCAGTTGTGACAGACTGTTGATGAGCGTCTCGGTCATGCCGTCGGACAGATATTCGATATCGGCGTTGCTGCTGCCATTTATGAATGGCATTACCGCGATCGAATTGATTTGACTTCTGCCTTTGGAAACAAAGGCGAAGTAGTAGGCGACGGTCGAGATGGCTCCAAGCAGCGCGAGTCCAATTATCGCAGTGGCAAACCTATGACTCTTTACCTGAGTGACGGCGTATTCAAGACTCGAAGAAGGTGACGTTACACCTTGCGTTCTGGCGGCCGGCCCACTCCTGGTCGCTCCCACCGAATCGGAGGCATAAGCCTGGGTTTCATTCTCGTTGATTGACCCAGTCGCAGCCCTGAGATTTGGCGCTATGGAACGTTCAAGCTCACCCTGAATATCGAGGTCTCTTCGCAAATTCTTCAGATCAATCAACAGGTCGCGGGCGGACTGATATCTCATTTCGACATCCTTGGTCAGCGCTTTTCGGATTATTCTTTGCAACTCGCTCGGCACATTCCCAAGGACTAGCGGTTCTTTTTCCAGGATTGCTACAACGGTGTGATTAACTGTTTCGCCGGCGAACGGTACTTTTCTGGCGAGCATTTCATAGAGGACAACGCCGAGGCTCCAGATATCGGTGCGGGCGTCTGTTTCTTTGCCGCGGGCCTGTTCCGGCGACATATAGAAAACCGTTCCCATCACGATTCCGGGAGCGGTGTTGATTTGGGCGCGGGTTGCGTCCTCCGAGCCGGTAGCTGCCCCGACAGGTCGAGGCTCTGACAGTTTTGCCAATCCGAAATCCAGAACTTTGGCATAGCCATCCTTGCGAATCATTATGTTCTCGGGCTTGATATCGCGATGGATAATGCCCGCGTGATGAGCCGCCGAAAGAGCTTCGGCCACTTGAACGCCGATCTTCAAGACCGGATTCAGGGATAGCGATTCCTTCAGCGAGAGATGCTCGCGAAGAGTCTGGCCGTCGATCAACTCGGTCGCGATATAGTTCTTACCGTCTACATCGCCGATCTCATAGACCGTCAGGATATTCGGATGATTGAGCGCGGACGCAGCTTTGGCTTCCTGAATAAAACGCTTCAATTTATTGGCATCTTGGCTGAATTCTTCGTTCAGGAATTTGATTGCGACTTTACGATCGAGTTTGGTGTCCTGCGCGAGATACACTTCCCCCATCCCACCCGCGCCGATTTTCGAGACGATGCGATAGTGCGATATGCATGAATCGGCTTTAAAAGTTTCAGGCATACTTACCGCCGCTTATCAAGACAAACCAATGCGTCGAAACAGATCTGCCCAACGCGGATCACTAGATAGGGCCTCCATCAACAACGGCTCCAGCCTCAGATTTGCCAACTGAAAACTTCGATACTGATACGCTTTTTCCAGCCACTCGAACGCCTTGTCCTTGTCATTCAGGCCGGCATACACAATGGCCAGGTCGCGGGCATCTGCGGTCTTCTCGGCAAATTTCTTCTCAAGTTCGGTAATTACGGATTGTGCCTCGTCTCGCCGTCCCGACCGGGCATTCACATACCCCAGTAACGCAAGGGAGCCGCTCGATCTATTCGATAGCTCCACGGCCTTTAGCGTTTCAGCCGTCGCTTCGGTAAAGCGGCTCTGCTTCACATGAACGATCCCAAGTACAGAATGTCCGGGCCAAAAGTTGGGATCGAGTTCGATCATTCTTTGGCAAGTATTGAACGACGCGTTTAGATCGCCCCGGTCGAGATAGATTTCGGCGATGTTATTTAGGAATATGAGCGATAAAGGGTCAAGTTCCGCCGCTCGTTTGATTTCACTAAATGCTTCATCCTGCCGTCCGAGACTTCGCAGCAAACGCGAGTACCAATGATGCGCGGTCGGGTAGTTAGGATTTAGCTCGATGGCTTTTTTGTACTCACGTTCGGCGCCGGTTTTGTCCCACTCGAAATTCCATGTCACCATCGCCAGCGCGGCATGCGGTTCGGCGAGTGTGCCATCAATTTCGATGGACTTTTTTGCATATGCCTTGGCTTGCGGCATCGTTTCCGCCGGCCGCGCGCCCGTGTAATTCGAGCTTATGACGTAACTATCAGCGAGGGCCGCGTAGGCCAAAGCAAAATCAGGATCCTTTTCGGTGGCCGCCGTTAACAGTTCTATGGCCTTCTTGATGCCTTCTCCGGTGCGCTTGTTCCAGTAGAATCGGCCCTTAAGATAGAGTTGGTACGCTTCGTTATCGTTGGTGTAGCGTTTGGTTATCCCGTTCGTGTCGTTGCCGGAGAGTCTTACCTGGAGCTTCTCGGTAATAGCCGATGCGATCTCCCGTTGAGTTGCCAGCAGGTCGGACATCTTTCGCTCGAACTGTTCGCCCCAAAGCGTTCTCTTGTTTCTAACGTCAATTAGATCGACGCTGATCGTCAGATTATCGCCGCGTTGAATTAGCCTGCCGGACATGACCGCGTCGACGCCAAGCTCGTTGCCGATCTTTTCCGCGTCTATCGCTTGTCCCTTGTAACGAAATACCGAACTACGTGGGCTGACCTTGAGATTGGACAATTGCGAAAGACGGTAAATGAGCGATTCAGCAAGACCGTCGGACAGATACTCCGAATCGGCATTGCCGCTCTTATTCTCAAAAGGGAGGACGGCAATGGATCCAATGGCTGCTTCCGGGTTGCGCCCGCGCCAGAAAAGAATAAGGCCAACACCAACCGCAACGAGCAGCAGGGCCGCGCCGGCCACCGCGAGTTTGTGTTGCTTGATTCCCGAGACAACGTACTCGGCACTGGAGACTGGCGTAGAGACTGAAGATCCGGTTTGCGCGCCGCCGGTTTCAGCTGTTTTGATTTCGCCGCCCAGACCGGCTGTCGTTTCACTTCTCGCCGGCGGGACAGTCGTGTCAATGCCCACCCCTTCAAGCTCACGCCGCAGGTCTCGCAGCTCGATTGCTACATCTTTGATGGTTTGGTAACGGTCTTCAGGGTCCTTCGCCAGACAGCGTCGCACAATTCTCTGCAGATGATTGGGTGCGTCGGGACGGACGTCGCTGATCGGAGCCGCCGGCTCGCGGATGATCTTGTTAAGCGAATCAACCACATCTTTGCCGGCAAAGGCTTGGTGTCCGGTCACCGCTTCATACAGGATGCAACCGAAGGAAAAAATGTCTGAGCGCTGATCGACTTCGTTCGTCTTGCCCTGCGCCTGCTCGGGAGACATGTAACCGACAGTGCCCATAATCACGCCCGGTCTTGAATGCTGCTGCAAAATCGCAGTGGCGGCCTCGTCATGATTTTCACCATCAGACGTTTCAGTCAGACGCGGTTCGATGAGTTTCGCAAGCCCGAAATCCAGAATTTTCGCATGACCATCCCGCGTCACCATAATGTTGTCGGGTTTCAGATCACGATGCACGATGCCCGCGGCATGAGCCTTCGCCAATCCTTCGGCGACGTGCTGCAGGTAACGCAAAAGCTTCTTCAGTTCGGTCCGCTCCCGATGAATCTTCTCGCGCAAAGTCACGCCATCGATAAACTCCATGGCAATGAAGTGGGTGCCGTCGTGCTCACCGATCTCGAAGATCTGCGCAATGTTTGGGTGACTCAGCGCCGCAGCCGACTTTGCTTCGCGAATGAATCGCTCCATGCGATCGCGATTCGACGCGACGTCGGTTGGAAGAATCTTTAGGGCGACCTTGCGATCGAGTTTTGTATCCTGGGCCAAATATACCTCGCCCATTCCGCCTTCACCGATTTTGGAGATGATGCGGTAGTGGGAAAGGATCGAATTGGGTGACAGTTGCATATTCATCGGGTTTAATCAGTTATCCGGCAGATTACAGATTACGCGGATCTCAAGGGCTGAGAGATTGAATCGGTGTAATCTGCGGATACTCATTCTGGAAAGCCGATTTTCTTCAAGAGTTCCTGGAAGCGCGGTTCGTCACGGAGAGGGTCAAGCTTTGGATCCGTCTTAGCTTGTACCATATCAATGCTGTTTTGTTTGTAGGCGTGTTCGAGGAGCTCGAGCGCTAGTCGCTTTTCGCCGAGAGCTACGTGCACCGTCGCAAGCAGATAGGATGAAACGAATTGCTGCTTGGACCTCTCTTCGAGTTCGGCCAAAATTTTTCTCGCCTCGACCTTATTCCCGGATAACGCATAAGCATGTGCCAGTGATGTGAGCGAAAGTTGGACCCGATTGCTTTGTATGACTGCTGCCTGGAATTCGGCAATCGCCTCCGGCAACATGCCTTTTTGTTCGTATGCCATACCGAGCCTCTGCCGGGCAATCGGAATGGAAGGGTCGAACGCCACAGCCCTTCTGCCACTCGCTATCGCCTCATCTGTGCGGCGCGCAAAGTAGTTGACATAAGCCACATTGGCGACTATGGGAATCGAATACGGATCAAGCTCGACCGACCGCTTTGATTCGATAAGTCCCTCCTCAAATCGCCCATTGAAGGTCAGGAAGATTGAGTAAAAAAGATGAGCGTACGAATAGTTGGGGTTCAGTTGTATGCTGCGCTTGAAATCCGATTCGGCACCCGACCAATCGCGTTCCTTCCATTTAACATGCCCGCGCGAAGCGTATGCTTCAGCTAGATCCGGATCTACTTCGATGGCTTTCTCTGCCGCTGCCCGCGCCGGCGGAAGGGTAGCGGCCGGCGACATGGCTCCGGCCATTGCATCCGGGATCCCCAGCATGATGTGCGCATCAGAAATACCTACATAGGCAAGAGCGAACTTCGGATCCGTCTTCACCGCTTTTTCAAAGTAGTCAAGGCCCTTGAGGTCATCCTCAACAGTTCGCCTGTTCCAATGATATCTGCCTCTGAGGTAAAGCTCGTAGGCGTCAGGATTCGCGCTGTATTTCTTCGCCAGTTTGTCCTCGGCGACTCCCGACAGTTTTCGTTCCAGTTTTTGCGAGACATCACGAGCAATCTCACTTTGCAGCGTTACCAGGTCGGCATGTTTGCGATTGTATTGCCCGGTCCAGATGACGTTCTGAGTTTGCGTATTGACCAGTTCCAGATTGAGATTCAGCTCCTCTCCGCGTTCCACAACTCTGCCCAGCAAGACAGCTTGCACATTCAGTTCTTCGCCAATTTTCTTCGCAGATGTTTCCTTCCCTTTGTAGTGGAAGACTGTGCTTCTCGATTTGACTGATAAGTTGGGAACCTGCGACAAACTGCTGATCAGCGTTTCCGTCATTCCGTCGGAAAGGTATTCGACATCAGCATTGCCGCTGGCATTGACAAACGGCATAACGGCAATTGAGTTGATTTGCCCAGCGCCACGATTTCCAAAGAACCAATATCCGCCAGTTGCGACTGCCAACAGGGAGACTACCAAGCCGATGACGAGTACGCTCTTGCGTGTCGCCGGCCGCGAAGTGTCAGGAACTCTGGCCGAGATATTAGGACGTGCCGGCTCTGGCTCGCGGGATTCCGCGTCCGCAAGTGAACTGGAATCTGTTGATTGTTTGGGTTCAGACGTTTCAGGCTTAACGAGCTTTCCGCTGTGACGTTCGGCGGAATCAAATACGACCGTGTGCGCCTCGCTGGCTTCGCGTGTAGCCTTGTTGAGCGCAGGTCGGTCCATCGGCATGCCGACGCGTCGCACCAAATCCTGAAAGCGATCATCGCGACTAATAGTGTCGCCCAAAAGATGGGCCAGAGTTTCGCTCTTGAGTGCGACTAATTCACCGCTTCGTTCTTCAAACGCTTTCTCAAACCACTCGAACGCCTTGTCGTTCTCACCCAGCCCGCTATAAATACGAGCAATACTGAATGGCGAAACGTATTGGCTTTGCTTCGTCTCTAACAGTTGGTCGAGGATTTTATAAGCGTCGTCACGTTTGCCGGCGACGCCATAGGCTGCGCCAAGGCAGGAGAGGGCGGCGATGACAAAGTGGCCCAGCGTCAGTGCTTTCTTATATGCTTCGATCGCGTCGTCATACTTGCCGGTCACAAGGTAAAGCGCGCCCAACTGGGTTAATCCACCCGCGAAGTTTGGCTCCAGCTCTTGCATCTTGCGTAACTGTTCAGAGCCTTCGTCTACGCGCTGAGCCAGCAAAAGGATGCGGGTCATGAAGAACTGGACTACCAGTGAAAGTGGATCCAGTTCTATCGCGCGCTTGCCTTCTTTGATTGCCTCATCAAACCGTTCGCAGCAGGCTAAAAAGTGGCCATATCGCCAATGGGCGTCAGGACTATTGGGGTTGAGCTCAATTGCACGCTGGTAGTCCAGTTCGGCCCTGGCAAAATCCCAATCGTAATAAAACTCAATACTTGCGCGTGAGAGATAGGCATCAGCCAACTGGTCATCGATTTCCAGTGCCTTGTTCGTTAACGCTCTGTACTTGGGAACAATTTCCTCCGGACCGAGGCTGCCAAAGTAAAACAGCGCGCCATAACAGAACCCGAGGCCAGCATAGGCAGGCGCGTAATTCGGTTCAAGCTCGATCGCCTTCTCAAAGTATTCAATGCCCTTTTGCAGATATTCAGGTGTGTATTTGTTATAGCAGTAACGGCCCTGCAGATAGAGTTGATACGCTTCAGTGTTGTCGGTGTAACGCTTAAGCAAAGCGGCTTTCTCGTCGCTGAATAGATTCAACCTTAGGGCGTCAACGATTGCGAGAGTGATTTCGTCCTGCACATCGAAAATATCCTGCATCTCGCGATCGTATCGTTCGGTCCACAGTTGATAGCCATCGGAAGCATTCACCAGCTGAACTGTGATTCGCAAGCGATTGCCTGAACGTCTAACACTCCCTTCCAATACAGTCTTTACGCCTAACTGCTTTCCGATTTCGCTGACCTTCGTCCTTTTGCCTTTGAACGAAAACGCGGAAGTGCGAGCAGCGACTTTCAGGTGTTCGATCTTTGCCAGCGAATTTAGGAGCTCTTCTGCCAGGCCGTCACAGAAATAATCGTTGTCCGGGACAGCGCTGAGATTTGAAAAGGGAAGGACCGCGATCGAATTACACGTCGCCGATTGGTCCGTGGTGGCGCTACGGATCAGTTGCGTGCGCGCTTCCGTCTTGGAATTTGGTGGCGACGAGCGCTCGAGCTCCTCCTCAAACTCCAGCCGCTTCTGCAGTTGCTTCAGATCTGCCAATAACACGTTCGCGTTCGCGTAACGATGGTCTCTGTTCTTCGAGAGCATCTTGTTGACGATGCGTTCGAGTTCGGCGTTTGCATCATGCCGGACACTGACGATCGACACCGGCTCACGATGAATGATGTTTGCCAATGTGTCTGTGATCGTTTCGCCACCGAAGGGTTGTTGTCTGGAAAGCATTTCGTAAAGCACACAACCAAGACTCCAAATATCGGTGCGCTTGTCGACTTCCAGGCCACGTGCTTGTTCCGGTGACATGTAAGCAACCGTGCCCATAATTATTCCGGCCTGTGTCTGAAGTTGCATTCGCGTTTGCGCTTCTGGATCGGAAACTAACCCGGTCGCCACCGCTCCCGGTTCTGACAGTTTTGCCAAACCAAAATCCAGGACCTTAACGTAGCCGTCAGCGCGAATCATGACGTTGTCGGGTTTGATATCGCGGTGGATGATTCCAGCACCATGCGCTGCCTGGAGGGCTGAAGCGATCTGAATGACGATCTCCAGCGTTTCTGTAAGCGTTATGGTGGAACGGCTCATTCGTTCACGCAGCGACTCACCATCGACAAATTCGGAGACCAGGAAATGCCTGTTGTTTTCCTCTCCAAATTCAAAGATGGTCAGAATGTTCGGATGATTGAGTGCAGAAGCGGCAAACGCCTCGCGCTCAAAACGAAGCAAGCGGTCGGCGTCCGCAGAAACACTTTCCGCCAAAACCTTGAGAGCAACACGTCGACGTAAACGAGTGTCTTCAGCCAGATACACTTCGCCCATTCCGCCCTCGCCTATTTTCGAGACGATGCGGTAATGCGAAAGCTTAGTGTCCGGTGAGAGTCCTGTAGTCATTGCGGGAAACCGACCTTCCTCAACAACTCCTGATACCTCGGGTCGTTGCGGATCGGTTCCAGAAGCGGATCGATTATCAAGAAAGATATGAATTGGTCCCGCTTTTCGTCGGTCTCCTTAAGAGCGGCGAAGGCCTTCTCATGTTGGCCCATCTCTACGTAAAGCGTCGCGATAAGGTAGGGAGATAACTTAGTGCGCTTTCGCTCCTCAGTTGCTGCTTGAAGAAATCCCTGCCAGCCATCTTTGGCGAAGCTATCCTTTATTAATTTTGCACCCTCAAAATCATCTTTAAGTTCTTCCGCCCTGGCCAGCGATGCGATCGCAGCGGCGTAATCGCGGCGGTATCGATGAACATTAAACACTTCGCCCATCCCGCCTGCACCAATCTTCGACAGGATGCGGTAATGAGAAAGGATCGAGTCGGGGGACAACTCCGTCATGTCTTGTTTAACACTCGCGAGGTCAGCCAAGAGTGGAGCGGCTTATTCTGGGATAAGAGCTTCCTTTTGACTCGGACCATCCGAAATGGAGGGATAAGGTAACAGATTGGTCCGGTCGCTGCCATTTGACATGGTGGGTCAACAGCGTCCTGGTGGCATTTATGAACTTAGGTCTCACACAGTCGAGGTGGTGATGCTGGAGTCAGTCATACCGCGCGGTAGGCTCACGCTCGATCAGGTGGAGGAGATCGCGAAGAGTCTGAGCGAGGCGAACATGGAGAGGGCAATGAGCTAGGGTGGCAACGCGCAGAGCAGGACGATGAACGAATATTTAATGTAGTCATATTTCTGTTTAAGAATTTCGGAGTTTCGCCACACCTGGGCCAGCAGATCCTTAAGGTAGGCCTCCTCGGACTGCTCGCTGAACTCAGCGATAAAAGCCGTCTCTTTTCGTTTGGCAATTTCCCGAAAATACAGCAGCGAGCGCCACCCGCCGGCGAGCCTTGGGAACGAGGCCTGATAGAGCAGAAAAAGACTCAACGCAATCAGCGCCAGTGCCACGAAGGCAATGAGTGCCGGCCGGGAATTCCATTGCAACTCTTTGAGCGGGGCCTTACTGGCGAGCAACGCCAGCATGGCAATGGCAACTTAGGAGCACCGAGATTTTCGCATCGACGCGGGGAAAGAAACCCAGAACTCTATTGAGCTGATCGCGGGCCAGGTCGGTGAGCTGTTTATTCTCCATGATTGTATCCGCCGAGATTCAGCAGCGGCTTTCTTCTCATTCTACCAAATACTTGGGAGCGAGACAGCGCTTGGCCCAGACGGAGAGAAGCGTTGCGAGACTTCCTTGATCATAGTGGTCTTTTCAGCCGCGCGCTCGACGGCCTCGACGTCAACGACGGCGGTGCCGTGCGCGATTTCTACCCGAAGCGCGTGATTCTGGTCCATTCAGTGTTAACTGTCGGGGATTGATCTCGCTAAGAGTCTGCAAGGAGTTCGATATCCGTGGCCAGGACGCGGCTATTGGGCCAAGAAGGCAGCCGGAAAGGTCGATGAAGCAACCAGTGCGGCCCGAATTGTCTGTTTTGAAAGGTGAGCGATCCTTAAGTATCGTAAGTCGATGCGCTAGAGTATTTTAAGCACCTCCTAGAAAAAGTCCGCAATAAGTCCGCAACTGACGAAGGCCGCTGAGGTAAGTCCTTTATCGATGCAACATAGAGACGAGTGCTCTGTTGCTGAGCCAAGCGGGCCACTCGTGAACGTAAACGCATATTAGATCGCTACTTGCTGAAAACACAACCGTTTAGCAGACTTCAAATCGTTTCTCTCATTTCCTTCTGTTCCCCTTTTCCCCTAGAGAACTCCGCAACGCATAAACGCATTATTTGATAAGTAAAACCGCCTTACACACAACAAGTTACGAGAGTTCAATTTATTCCTTGGTTTTCCTGCATTCGCGCTCGCCACCGAAAAGAGCCCAAGAAAAGCACAACGCCGATCGCGCATGCAACAACGAAAGGCATACGAGTGCCTAAATGTGCCGGTGTTAACCAATTGAGTGAGCGTTTGCTCTACAACGACAGCGGTAGGGCAAACATCTTTTTCGGGGATTGATGTGCCTCCTGAAATTCGTTGGAGGCCTAGTTGGCGAGATTAGGAATGGTGCTAAAGGGAGTCGAATCCATACGACCTTACGGTCAAGGGATTTTAGGACCCCACAAGGGCCTTGAACCTACGCCTACCACTACGCATTAATCAATATAAACAGGGGGTGCAGCCGTCAAAGCGTACTAGGTAAGGGTAGGTCTAGCGACATCATCGCGCCATCTGCGCGCCAACTTCCTGGGAACTATGGCGGATGATGGGCTGCCAAACGCATCCTAAATCACCAGCATCTTGTTGAGCGTTCGGCCGAATTACCACTATCTCCCAACCTGAATTGGTATAGTGCCGGATGTTAAAAGCAGGTACGGCAGGTGGAGATAATGCGTGATGCAGCCGCACGAATCTCCTCGGCTGCGTCCCCAGTTGCGGCTCGTTTGACAATTTGTCTGACGTCGGGAAAAGCCTCGTGGGCGCGCCAGAGGTTTTGCAAAACCTCTAAGCGAACATTCACCGATCGGTCACTCAGAAAAACTCTTCTTTGCGCCTTATAAGTGGCAGCGTTCATCTCTCGAAATCCTAAAGTGAATGCGGCATCTAGTCGTACCGCCGCATCAGGGTCGGAAGTGAGTGCCCGAGCTAATAAGACATCCGCCTGGTGATCATTAACTAAACGCAAAGCGGAGAGGGCGGCGGCGCGCAGTCTTGGTGAGGATTCGCGAGCAAACCTATTGATAACGGGTAGGGCACGCGCTGCGCCCGTATTGCCCAGCGCCGAAAGTAGCTGCACCTTCTCGTTCTCGGATGCGGCAGATTTAAGCTTCTTGATGATTCGTCCAACTATCCTTGCAGAGCGTTCGGGAGAGGAATCACGGAGATTACGCGCGGCGGTGCCGAGAGCGAGTTGCGCGGTTGAGGCGATGTTGGGATCGGGTGATCCGAAAGCCAGGTTTAAGAGGACTTCCTCAGTACGCGGCGTCGGTAAACGCGTCGCGCCGAGAGCGGGAATCAGCGTGGCGAGCGCTGGCCAGTCCTGCGCGTGATCTTCAATGGCGGAGGCCAGGGCCGCCTGCGCTTCGGCATGGCCGGAGGCGCCGAGCGCCCCGGAAATAATCAACATTGTAGTGCTCTTGGCACGCGCGCTTGTTAAAACCGTGCCCATCCTCGCGCACGCTTCAGGATGCAGATAGGCAAGTGCTTTCAACTTGAGGTACAAGGAGGTTCTGCTGCTGGCCGACGCTGAAGCTTCCTCGAAGCGCGATAAGTCCGAAAGCAAACTCTCCAAAGTGGCATCGCCCAACTCCGTCCGCTGGACAGCCGCTTCGGTCGCTTCCTCAGACTCGCTGAAAGAAAGCGGCATTGCCCTCGCCACTCTTCCACGCTCCGCGCTTGCTTCAAGCAGGGTGGAAAGCTCGGACGGCTCGATGGTCTCGGCATCCACGTAATTCAAGCTCAAAGTCGAATTACTGCGAGCCACCGTCTTGCCTGCCATGAGAATGAGTTTTGACTCGGAGCCTTTCAATGAACGGAGGTGTTCATCGCCGGCGGCGAAACGCGCGAGCAGCATGCCCCCGGGCACAATGGATTGGGCCAACTGCGTCGAGTCTTTGTTCTTCTCCGTTGGCTCAAGGTAACGCAGCTTTGTTTTCAAGTAGTCCGTTGGGCTACTTGTCGGGCGTCGTCCGGGAGTTTGATCTGTAGCTTGAGCGAGTTGATATCGCGCGAGGTATGTACCATTCGGGTCATCTTCCTGTGCCTCCCACCGGCCGCGCGCTAACTCCCGCTTTGTGCGTGGCGATACGAATTGCGTCAGGGCGAGCAGCGTGCGCAGGAAGCTTTGGGAGAGGTTGCTGACCTTAGGGGCGAAGCACACGGAACGTACTCTACCCTGATGGTTCAATGTGGCGAAGACATCCTGACTTAGCTCCGTGCCCACTTGTTCAGCTTGCCTTGAGTCGTTATGTCCGTTGACGCTCAGACTCACGACTGCATTGCGAAGGCTATAAACCACCAGCGTGTCTTTCGTGTCGGTGCGCAGGACTGTTGCAAGGAGTTCGCCACGCACGGTCGAGTCAAAGACATAGGCGGTGGCGTTAGGACCCTGCATCGCACTGGCGGGATTTGAGCTATCGAATAAGACGCTGAAGTCAGAATCGGCGTGGTTGCTGTAGTCCAGCCTGTAAGTCACCCGCTCGCCGGGAACGAAGCGGCGAGAGTGTGATCGCACAGCCGAAATGTGGAAAGCCGGCAAGACACATCCTGGCGATAAGCACCTTCCGGTCTGCGCCTTTGCTGGATGAATTTGTACTGTCCAGAGCGCACAGACAAGAAGCAGGATTGTAGCGATGCGCGCTTCGGTCTCGGCGTGAGTCATTTTCCATCCTCTCTATTTGATGGTCTTGCTCAGGCTCGTCCACTTATCTCCGTTGAAGAGGTCGCCGTCAACAGGCTTGAAACCTTTCCAGTCGAAGATCGTCCAGGTCCACTGTTTCTTTCTCCACGGCGGGATGCGGAATCTGGGGACGTAGATGAAGGCGTAGGCGTATGCCCGGCCGTTCAGCATGTTGAGCTTCTGGTGCACCACGTAAGCTTCGTGGATGGCGAGTGCCGTCCCTTTGGCAAAAGCGTGGAACTGTAGTTCCAGTGTGCCGTCCATGTTCAAATCGTAGTTCAGCAAGGTCAGCTCTACTGCCGCGCCGGCCCCGGCCACGATGTAGTCCACGCCAGCTTGAAGGTAGGCGGAGGTGTGCACATAAGGGCGAAGGTTAGCGCGGGCTACTCTCGGGTTGAGGCCTGCCATGAAATACAACCCGGCATCGCCCGCCGCTCCCGCCTTGAGCCTCACGGGAACCCAGCCAATCGGAATAACGGTATTAACAATAGGGAGATCGACAGAGTAGCGGACGTCCTCGTCCTTGAGAACTGAGGTGGTCGGCTCGATCAAAAAGCTATAGATGGCGCCTTTCTTTGGGGCCAGATACAGATTGATCTTGCCGCTCATGTCCCCTTTGGCAGGGGCGTTCATGTTGCTCGTAAGCCGTATGATCTCTGCCTTCACGTTGAAGATGTAGCAGCCGCCGCTGGCATCCGCCGCGATGCTCAGGTTGTCGCGCGTGCCGCTGAGCTCAAGCTTGCCATTGACGTAGGCGGCGAATTTCTTCGGATTGCCGAAGTTGATTGGTGGCCACTCTTTGACCGTGTGGGTTGTGACATCGGATTTCGGCGCTTTTGGGTCGCGCTCGAACAACTCATGTCGAGGAAGCTGTGGAGACTTTATGATTCTGCCCTCGTCGCTTCTTCCGGCACCTTCAGCGCCCGGAACCTCTATCCCGCCCGGCGCGGTCACAGTTTCAAGTGACGCCGGTACGGCAGCCGACACGGCCATCTTCATTTTGAGGTCTTCGAACGAGTTGAGAATGAGCGGCTTGGTTTGATCGTGAGCGGCGGCGATCTCCTTCGCCTGATTACTCAGTTCGGTGGTGTCATAGATGGTTTCCTGTATGACGATATTGTCCCAGTCTTCTCTGAGAGAATATCCGAGCTCATTCAGGCCCTGCTCTACTTTGTTTAGTTCGTCATAGTACTGGCCCGCGGTGACTTTCTTACCATCTGGAAGAGTTAGCACTGTTTCCGGCCCAATCTCCGCGCCGGTCTCGGGGTCACGCATTTCGAACGCGACGAACGGCATCGGCTCGCGGCGGTTGACCCTGATCGTTGATGGATCAACGGTGACCTCCGGAGTTTGCAGTTCTTGCCGTTGAAGCTCAGCCGCCCGATCATTGATTGTGTTATTCGCGCGGTCTACCTCGAACGGCTTAGGGCCCGGCATCTGCGCCTCATCAGGCCCTGACGAGACTGTCGGCCTGGGGTTTTGCGGAATGAGTATTTCTCCCGACGGTCGCTCTACATGCAGCGCTCGCTGCGCGCTTTTCGCAACGAACTGACCTTCTGCATTTTTATAGATATCAAAAACCCAGTAGTTGTCCGGATCATCCAGCTCCTTCGTCCATTGATACTCGGTGTTGCTGAGGTCCGCTCCATCTTTGACTTGATGAAAGAGAATGTCAGGCTCGCCCTCGCGCATCCCGCGGTCAGACCAGGAGCATTCGCCGGGAGAAAGACCAGCGCCCGCCGGCGCCGTGCCTTTCCTGTATCTGAAGGACATCCTCCTTCCAGTCTCGAACCCGATCTCCGCCCCTTTGATCCCACGACACGTCAACGGGTAACTCTCCTGCGCCATGCCAATTGTCGCGGAGACATGAAAGGCGGCACCCAATAGGACTGTTAGGGTGAGTGTCCGCAAAAAGATCGTCTGCAAAAGGCTCTTCGCAAAGTAGCTGTAGAGTTTGGAGTTCATAAGTCCACCTCCTAGTGAACAACATTTATTTCGAGCATCAGATTCCCCCTGACAGCTTCCCCCGCATCATTAGCTTTTAGAGGTTGGGTTCCACTTCTTCTCCAAATAATTCTCGACCAGCGTTCGCTGCCCATCGGTCAGCGCCACCGAGAAAATGATGATCTCGGCTATGTAGCCATCGAACTGATGAAACCTTCCTACGTCTCCGGCAGCAAAATCGCCGCCATATGGATCTGCCCCGCGGGCCCCTCCAATCAGAAGCTCAGTGATCTTGGTCTTGTCTTCCTTACCTATGAGCTCCTTGTTACTATTCGCGCCGACCAGCACGCCGTTTAGATAGAGCTGGTGACCGCTCGTCTCATCCAGTCTCGCCACAACGTTAAAATACTGCGTTCGGTCCTTACTTTCGGGAACCCGCGCTTCGACAATGCTGCTGCCCTGGGCAAAGGTGAAAGTGGTCTCCGGCGAAGATGGTATAGGTAGCATGGACCAGAAAGTCGCCACGTTGCTCCATTACCCCGTCGAAGACAACATTAAAGTAAACCGAGGGTCGGCCCGAGCCATTGAAGTTTGGTTCAAGCGTACGCCGCGATTTTCCAACCAGTCCCTCCCAACCTTGATCCTTATCCCAGGGGCCGGACGTCCTAAGGCCTCGGTCGGCGCGCATCCAGAAATCTAATGCATCGAGCCGTCCTGCCGCCAAAGGACTGGGTGTCTCACAGCCGTTAGCGCTGTTACCGTCGAGGTCCTCGTACCCCCACTCGCAGCTGCTATACTTCCCGCGCAGGTTGGCCCTTTCACATGCTGAAGATTATTGGGTCCGCACGGTGTAACAATTGCCTCTATCGCAGCAGGGTCTTTTTTTTCTGTAGCTTGACTTGGCCTGCGACGTGACCCTTTCTTTGAGTTGTTTGAGTCCGGCATCTCCGCTTCGTCAGGTCTTGGGGTGGCTGTCGGCCTGGGATTTTGCGGCAGGTTCGCAATCCGCCGCGCGCGGCGCGCAGCCAACACAGTAAACTGCCCATCGCCATTTTTAGCGATGTCGAAAACCCAATAGTTGTCCGGATTGTCCAGCTCGCTGGTCCACTTGTATTCGGCGTCGCTCAGACTCATTCCGTCTTCGACCTTATGAAAGAAGATGTCAGGCTCGCTGTCACGCATTCCTCGATCAGACCAGGAGCATTCGCCCGGAGCCAGACCGGAACTCGCCGGATCCGCACCGGAATCCGCCTTAGCAGTTCCCTTCTTGAATTTGAAGGACATTCTGCTTCCCGTCTCGAATCCGATCTCAGCGCCTTTCACTCCCCGACACATGAGCGGATAACTCTCCTGCGCTGCGATGTCGGCGCAGAAGAAATGCGCGGCGGCAATGATCAACACCGCGAAGATGAGACGCTGTGAATTATTCTTCATAGCCCTACTCCTTTCTGATATGGGATAGCTCAGACGGCGAATGGCTCGTAACTTTCAAGCTCACCCTCAGGTTGGCTAACCGCCGGTGGACTTACCTCTTAATCACCGCCGCCGCTATCGCCTCGCCCGCCTTCTCCACGAGCAGCGTGAGCAGGTCTTCGCGGTCCAACCTGGCGTTCACCTTCTCGCTCTTCGCCAGCAGTGTCCTTCCTTCCGTAGCCTTCAGAGTGTATTCGAGCCTCAGTTCGTCTTTCGTTCCAATCGTCGCTGCGAGGTCGGCCGCCATCCGCGCGCCGGTGACGGTGGTCTCGCTTGCTGCTTTAGCAAACGCTGCGCTCGTTGCTGAACCAACACCCGAGCCCGCCTTGCTGCCAGTCGGGATTACTGAGACGGTAGTGCTGACGTCTGCGGCGCCGCCGCTGGCGATGTCGCCCATGGCTTTACGGAACAGGCTGTTGCCACCGCTTTTCTTGTGCACGAGCGAGGTGAAAAGCACGTAGTCGCAGTGATTCAGTCGGGCTTCTTCCATGGCCTGCGATGGCAGGCGAGCTGTGAGTGCGGCGACCTCGAGGGTTGGACCCTTGAGGTATTCGGCGAAGCTCTCGCGCACGGCTGCGATTACTTCGGCGTTGTTGCCCGCACCCATCTGCGCCTTCGGCATGGCCAGACAGATGCGCACCAGGCAGGTCTTCTTCGCTTCCCCTCTGTCCTGCGCGTTCGTCCGCGCGCCGCTCACCGAAGAGACGGCGCAAAGAAGCAGTGCGACAAAGAGGGCGCTGATCCTTTTTGACATCAATTTTCGCATGGCTGTTTTCTCCTTCCTGTTTCGCTCGCTGTGGTGGATTGATGAAACGCGGGCATTCCGGAAATCGCGGGTCACCTGTCACGTCTTTTGAATTCCGTTTCGCCCTTCCACGATTGGGCTGTGCCGTTAATAAGTCTCCATCTCATTATTCGTCACGGCCACAGGGCTTCTCTGATGATTCCGACTCGATAGTTGCTTCCCAGAACCAGCTTGGATTGTCAGCATTGGCATTTCCAGAGACTTTTGAAAGATTAAAGCGGGAATAGGTGCCTCGAAAAAATTTCCTTAGTCCTTCTTTGGGCGGGCCATCACGCCGCAGCAAAACTCTTTCCGCAACTGCGTCTAGTAACTCAACGGTGTCGTGCACTTCTTCACCAGTCTTAGCATTGCGCCAGACCGCGTCGAAGACGAAGCTTTGCCCCCGCCTGGTCAAACGTCCGTGCCATAAGGCGTTCCTTTCTGTGTCTTCGTAATTTTCAAGCACCGTCCAGACATGTCCTCTCATGATCGGAGGAGCTTGCATTTTGGCCTGCTCTTTGATGGCGTTATCAAACAGAGACTCCGCTTTCTGTCGCAACTGCTTGTAAATCCTCAGTTGCACGACACTCAAATCCAGCCTCTCAATTTTGTAATCCTGGTTGCCCAAAGAGATGTTGAACCAGCTTAACTTCGGATTGAAACCAAATTCCCATGGGAGGGGACCATTGTCGGGGTATTTCGCCTTCGTTTGGGGAACTTTGAGCTGTTTGATCAATTCGGTTATTTCAGCGACGGATGAAGCAGAGACGCGTCGCGCGGCGGTTGTTCCCTGCTCTTTGTTGAGGTAAGTTATTCGTCCATCGCTGCAAACAGTGAGAGTTTCCCCCTTACCAATAGCGGGCCAGTTAGTACCGAAATAGATTCGCCAGGTGTTGAATGAGCCTGTTTGTGACTCATCTTTTCCTTGTCCTACGACATCTGGCATGACAACCAGCAACGCCAAGACAAAAAACGCTCCGACCCGTTTCATATTCTCTCCCTCCCTTCATAATCATGTACGGCAGAAGCGAAAGCTTCGTCTTCGCCAGCTCGGCGTGTGGAAAAGAACGAGAGCGTGACGACGAGCAGAATCATCAACATGAGAAGCCGTGAAAAATTTTTCTTCATATCTGCCTCCGAAAATAACTTTGCCTCGCCCAGATCACCGCGGAATCGCAGTTGACATCGTGCAGGATTTGAAAGTCCAGATCTCTCTCTGACCATTTAATTCGAAGCTATACCAACCGAGGTTTCCCGCATCAAGCTGGAACATCAAGCTCTGCTCACCGACTCTTCCCGACACTATTTTGCTTTCGTCAGGGCCTTTGATTTCATACGAACCACCTTTCGGTACGAAGACTGCTCTTCGCTTGACGGTGCAGTTGATC
>WNFZ01000389.1_pt1 | contig 42834 bp, 44 predicted proteins | sample 5400081 | NCBI WGS metagenome assembly WNFZ01 (sample SAMN13153365, study PRJNA577476) | soil metagenome | isolation source: 80 cm soil or saprolite under grassland replicate 1 | place: USA:California | collected 2016-06-15
CGGCTTCGACGCTGCGGCGGTGCGCCGCGTCGACGCTCTCGGACGGGCGCAGGACGGCAGGCGGCCCGGCGACCTCAGGTTCGCTTACGAGCTCGTGCGGGTGCTCTCCGCGAGCCGCTTCACGCTCGAGCCGGCGCTCGAGGTGCACGGCCACGGCCGCGCGGCAGCAGTCTTCGTGGCGAACTGCGACCCCTACACGTACGCAGGTGCCGTGCCGCTGCACGTCGCGCCGGAAGCTCGGTTTGAGCTCGGCCTCGATCTCGCGGCCCCCGTCCGCATGTCGCCGCGTACCCTGCCGCGCTTTGCACGTTACGTCGTCAGGGGAAACGGCCAGCAGACGGCCGCCGACGTTCTCTATGCGCACGACGTCGACCGGATCGAGATCGCGTGTGATCGGCCGTTGCCGCTGCAAGCCGACGGCGAGGACCTCGGCGACGTCGAGCACGTGGCGCTCGAGGCTGAGCGGAATGCAATCGACGTCCTTGTCTGAGTCGGTAGATTCCCCCTGGAATGGCCCAGGTTCTGCCTGCGGAGCGCGACCTGCGCCGCGTGATCGGCGACGGCGCCGACGTTCCGGACGGGGAAGTCGAAGGACTCGACGAGAAGGGCCTGCTCGACCTGTACCGCTCGTTGATCCTGTTGCGCACCTACGACGAGCGCTCCGTCGCCTACCACAGCCAGGGCCGTATCGGGACGTACGCGATCTTCTGGAACCACGAGGCGATGCAGGCCGGCTCCGTGCACGCGCTCGCCGACGAGGACTGGATCTTCCCGAGCTATCGCGAGTCGGCGATCGGGCTGTTGCGCGGCATGCCGGCGTCCACGGTGCTCTCGTGGTGGCGCGGCCATCCTGCCGGCTGGTGGAATCCCGCCGACTACAACGTCGCGTCAATCTGCGTGCCGATCGGGACTCACGTGCCGCACGCGGCAGGGCTCGCGTGGGGGAAGAAGCTGCGCGGCGAGTCGAACGTCACGATCGCGTACTTCGGCGACGGCGCGACGTCCGAGGGCGCCTTTCACGAGGGCGCGAACTTTGCCGCGGTGATGCAGGCACCCTTGATTCTCTTCTGCAACAACAACTACTGGGCGATCTCGACGCCGCTTCCCGCGCAGACGCGTGCCGAGACGCTGGCCGACAAGGCGGTCGGCTACGGGATTCCCGGCGTGCGCCTGGACGGCGCCGACGTGCTCGCGGCGTACGAAGCGACCCGCGAGGCGGTGGAGCGCGCCCGCTCTGGCGGCGGGCCGACGTTCATCGAGGCCGTGACGTACCGCGCTGCGCCGCATGCGACGGCGGACGATCCGAAAGCGTACATCGACCTCGAGCGTGTCGAGGAGGAGAAGCAGCGTGAGTGCGTCGGCCGCTACGACGCATACCTGCGCCGGCTCGGGGTGCTCGACGACGCGACGGCCGAGGAGATCAAGGCCTGGGCTGCGGAGTTGATGCGCGAGGGGATCGCGGCGGCCGAGGCGGAGCCGCCGCCGGATCCGGCGCTGCTCTTCGAGCACGCCTTTGTCGATCCGCCTGCGTCGTTCGCGTCGGATCTCGACGAGCTGCGGAGGATCCTCGGTGGCTGAGCTTTCGATCGTCGAGGCAATCAACGACGCGTTCCACGTCGAGCTCGCGCGCGACGACGACGTGCTCGTGATGGGCGAGGACGTCAGCCGCGCCGGCGGTGTCTTTCGCGCGACGGTCGGGCTGCGCGATCGCTTCGGGTCCGATCGCTGCGTCGACACGCCGCTCGCGGAGGCGGGCATCCTCGGCGCCGCCGTCGGCCTCTGCATGGCCGGCTGGCGGCCGGTGTGCGAGATGCAGTACGACGCGTTCTCGTACCCCTGCCTCGACCAGTTGATCAACCACGTCGGGCGCTACCGTTGGCGCACCGGAGGCAAGATGGAGTTTCCGCTCGTCGTCCGCATGCCGTACGGCGGCGGCGTCCGAGCGCCGGAGTTGCACGACGACTCTCCCGAAACGTATTACGTGCACACGCCGGGCGTGAAGGTCGCGATTCCGTCGACGCCTGCGGATGCGAAAGGGCTGCTCGCAGCGGCGATCCGCGATCCCGATCCCGTCGTCGTGCTCGAGCCGAAGCTGCACTACCGGACGATTCGCGGCGAGGTGCCCGAGGGTGAGCACGTCGTACCGCTTGGCAAGGCACGGCTCGTGCGCGACGGGACGGACGTGACGCTCGTCGCATACGGATCGATGGTGCCGCTCTGCGAGCGTGCGGCCGATGCGCTCGACGGCGAGGCGTCGGTTGAGATCCTCGACGTGCGCACGCTGAAGCCGCTCGACGAGGAGGCGCTGCTCGCGTCCGCCGGGAAGACCGGCCGAGTCGTGATCGTCCAGGAGGCGCCACGCACCCTCGGCTACGCGGCGGAGCTTGCCGCGATTCTAGCGGAGAAGGCGATCCTCGAGCTGCACGGGCCGGTGTTGCGCGTTACCGGCTACGACGTCCCGTATCCGTACTGGCAGATCGAGGACGCGTACATGCCTTCGGTCGAGCGCGTGCTCGACGCCGTCCGCAAGTTGCTTGCGTTCTGAGCGGCTCCGGCTCTGGCTCGAGCGCGGCGAGTCCGGTTACTTCCTGCGCGACGCCGAGAGCGGCGAGCCGGTTCGCTGGTCCGATCCGCGTCTGCGGGTCGTGCCGGTTGCGGGTGTCTCGTATCGAGCTGATGCGCTACCTGACGCGTCGTTCGATCCGGGGCGACGGCTCTCGCTCGTGCGGGAGCCAGAGAACGAGCACGATCCGAACGCGGTCGCGATCTGGAATGAGGCGCGCACGGTGCAGGTCGGCTACGTCCCGCGCGAGATCGCGCCGGAACTTCGCGGTGATGAGCAGGCGCTGTCTTTGTGGCGCGTCGAGGGAGGGCTGCGCGTACTGATCGTCCCAGGAGACGCGTGGATCGGGACGCCACGATGAAGCTCTATGCGTGGCAGGGACCAGGGTTGTTCGAGGTCGCGTTCGTCGACCTTGGCGACGATCGGCTCACTGCACGCGGAACGCAGCTTCGCGCGGACTACAGCCTCACGTACGTGCTCGAGACGTCGCAGCCGTTCGTCAGCGAGCACCTGCGCGCCGAGGTCGACACCGTCCACGGTGCCGGCACGTTCGACCTCCGCCGCGGCACGACGCCGCTCAAGGACGACGTCCTCGATCTCGATCTCCAAGCGTCGCCGCTCTTCAACTCGTTGCCGGTCTTGCGCGACCGCCTCCACGAAGGCGGCGACGCGCGCGAATACGCGATGGCATTCGTGACCGTGCCCGAGTTGTCGGTTCAGCGTTCCGTTCAGCGCTACGTCCCGCTCGAGCCCGGCGTCGTCCGGTTTCGCTCGGGAACCTTCACGGCGGACATAGAGTTCGACGCTGACGGCTTCGTCGTCCGCTACCCGGGACTTGCTGAGAGAGTGAGTTAGTGCACTGATGGCGTACGAGTTCAAGCTGCCGGACCTCGGCGAGGGATTGACGGAGGGCGAAGTCGCGCGCTGGCTGGTGTCTGAGGGGCAGGAGGTCGCAGAAGACGAGCCACTCGTCGAGATTCAGACGGACAAGACGACGGTCGAGATCCCGTCGCCGGCGGCCGGCGTCGTCTCCCGGATCCTCGTCGAGGAGGGCAAGGTCGTCCCCGTCGGCACCGTGCTGGTCGTGATCGGCGTCGACGGTGCCGAGCCTGTCCCTTCTCCGCCAAGTGACAAAGTGTCACAAGGAGAGAAGAAGGTGCGCGCGACACCGCTCGTCAAGCGGCTCGCCAGGGAGCTCGGCGTCGACCTGGCGTCGGTCGAGGGTACGGGTCCGCAGGGGCGGTTGACCGAAGAGGACGTGCGCCGCGCGACCGCATCCGAGGGACGTCGGGAACCGCTGCGCGGCGTGCGGCGGCTGGTCGCCGAGCACATGGCGCGCGCGCACCGCGAGGTGCCCGCGGTGACGTGGGTCGAGGAGTGCGACTTCTCGAGTGTCGACCTGAAGCTGCTCGTGCCGACGGTGCTGAAGGCGTGCGCCGCGGCGCTGCAGGAGTACCCGGAGCTGAACGCGCGGCTCGAGGGCGACGAGATCGTCTACCTCGACCGCTACGACATCGGGATCGCGGTGCAGACCGAGCAGGGGCTCGTCGTGCCGGTCGTGCGCGACTGCGCGACGCGATCGGTGGAGGAGCTTCGCGGCGATGTCGACCGCCTCGCCGACGCCGCCCGCGCGGGGAAGCTCAAGCCCGAAGAGCTACGCGGCTCGACGTTCACGGTCACGAGTGCCGGCAAGCTCGCCGGTCTCTTTCAGACGCCGATCATCAACCATCCAGAGGTGGCGATCCTCAGCATCGGTCGCGTCGCCGAGCGTCCCGTTGTGCGTGACGGGCAGGTGAAAACCGCGCCGGTGAGCTACGTCTCCGTCACGTTCGACCACCGCGTGGTCGACGGTGCCCGAGCCGCCGAATTCGGGCTGGCCGTGATTCGGCGGCTCGAGCAGCCGGAATAGTCCGGCTCTTAGTGGTGCGACCCGTGGTGGTCGGACTCGCGTTCGTTGCGGTCGTTGATCTGAGCGCGAATCTCGCCGCCCGGGAAGGTGGACGTGTGGACATTCACGTACGTCACACCGGCGCGGATCGCCTTGACAAGCTGGTCGAAACCGCCGGCCGGGATCCCCTGGTTTGGGACTTGTGCGAGGACGTCAGCAGCGATGATCGTTCCGGTCACCGTCGCCTCCGTCGTCGTGCCGGGCGGGCACGCGGGCTTGCTGCCCCCGCAGAGAAAGGCGACGACGCCTCCCGACGTGAAGCGGCTGCCGAAGTGGATGTGCGAGGCCGCCGCCGGAGCGGACAGACCGCTGTAGGTGAGCTCGAAGGTGATCTTCGGCGGCGTCGCGCTCTTGTCGATCGCGGCCTTGAAGGATCCGGTTCCATTCGAGAATAAGGTCAACGGGGTCTCCTGGAACCCGGTGAGCCGATCGCCCTTCACCCTGTGTTTGCCGTGGAAGCCGGCCGCGTACGAGCCGCCGACGAGTACAGCTACCGCAACGAGCACGAGCACGAGCGCGTAGCGCTTCCGAATCATCCTGCCTCCTCTCCCTTGATATGCCGCTGGACGAATTATGTACGGAATTTGCGCTCTTAGTGGATTTAGGCGGCGACCGTTTCCGTCAAGTGCTGCTCGAGCAACTGCTCGATCTGGGGCATGTTCGCGCGGCCGTCGATCCGGCCGACGACCTTCTGGTCGATCACGAGCACGAGCGACGGCACTTCCTCGACGGCGAACGTCCGGAGCAGGCGCGGGTGCTCGTCGGCGTCCACGCGGCGAACACGTAGACGGTCCCGCTCCTTGCGAGCGACGTGCGCGAGCAAGCTTTCCATCCGGCGGGCGGGGCCGGACGTCGCGCACGTAAAGAAGACCAGCATCGGAGGGCCCCCCTCGCGCACCAATGTTCTCTTCTCCGGTATGCGCGAGTCCGAAACTAGACTGGCCGGCGCATGCACGAGCTCTGGCTCATCAGCATCTCGGCCGGCGCGGGAACGGCTCTCGGCGTGGTCGCCGCAGGCCTGCTTGTCCGCTCTCCACGCGCTCCCTTCGCCGCCGCCGTGCTCGCGCTCGCGGCGGGCGGGCTGCTCGCGTGGCTCGTCTTCGACTGGAAGGCGGCGATCGCCGGCGCCGTCGGGGGAGCGCTCGGAGGATTCGGCGCAGGCGGGTTCGCGAGCGGCGCCGTGCGACGCGGCGGCACCGTCGGCGGGACCGGAATCCTGCTCGCGGCCGCGGCGGTGGTGGTATTCGCACTCGCGCTCATCCCGGTCGTCGGCTTCGTCGAGGCGATCGCCGTTCCCGCGCTCGCATTGCGCGCACGGCAACGGGCCGGCGAGAAGTACGCCGGTCTTCGCACACTTGCCAAATAAAGCGATCCTCATCGTGATCGACGGGCTCACTCCGTCGATGTTCGAGAACGCCGTCGGAGACCAGTCGGCACCCACGCTCTCGCGGCTCGCCGAGGCCGGCGAATACCGCAGAGCCGTGACGACCTTCCCGTCGCTGACGCCGGTCTGCCTGACGACGATCGCGACGGGTGCGCACCCCGACGTCCATCACATCCCTCATCTCGTCTGGTGGCACCGGCAGGAGCAGCGGATCGTCGAGTACGGCTCGTCCTTCGGCGCGATCCGCGCAGCCGGCACGCGCCGCTCGATTCGCGACACGATCGTCGGCATGAACCGCGACCACCTGTCCAAGGATGCCGAGACGATCTACGAGGCAGCCGAGCGCGCCGGCCTCACCGTCGGTGCGGTGAACATCACGTGCTATCGCGGGCCGCACCGGTACTTGCCGACAGTGCCGGGGATTGCGCCGGCAACCCACGGGCCGCGGCGGTTCTTCTTCTACAACCTCTACGAGTCGGATCCGATCGGCGCGCCGCTGTCGGTTCGCAACCGAGCGGCAGGAAGTGTCGACGATTACGCCGCAGCTGCCGGCCGCTGGCTGGTGACGCGGGACGGGTTCGATCTGCTCGTCTACTACCTCTCCGACCTCGACTTCGCCTCGCATCTCCACGGTCCCGACGGCGTGCGCGAGCAGCTTCTCAGGACAGACGGCTGCGTACGCGCGCTCGTGGATGCGGCGGGGGGGATGGACGAGTTTCTCGAGCGCTATGCCGTGCTCGTGTGCTCCGATCACGCGCAGACACATGTGCAGCGTGCGGCGCGATTGCAGGATCACGTGCAGGCGCCCGCGCTCGTGACTGCGTCGAATCGCGCCGGGATGATCTACACCGACGATCCGCGTGCCGCCGCCTTAGCGCTCGACGGCGTCGACGCGGTCGACGCGGTGTTCTTCCTCGACGGAGACGTCGTCGTCGCGCGGAAGAGCGGCGACGAGGATGCCTCGATACTCGACGACTATCCGCTCGGGCACGAGCGCGTCGAGGCGGCACTCAGGAACCCGAACGCGGGTGAGGTGCTGGTGTCGGCCGGCGAAGGCTGGGAGTTCGCGGACGCCGCCGGCTTGCATCACGCAGGCGGCGGCAGCCACGGCTCGCTGTCCCTCGGCGACTCGGAAGTGCCGATGCTCGGCATCGGCGTCGTGCCGCCTGCGAAGACGACCGAGGTGAAAGGCGTGATGCTTGCGAGCGTCGTTTCCGGCGTGACGTGATCGACGAGCGCCGCCGAATGGTCGAGCAGCAACTCGCCGGTCGCGGAATCCGCGACCGGCGCGTGCTCGACGCGATGGATCGCGTGCCGCGGGAGCTGTTCGTGCCGGAGGAGTTGCGCGGCCGCGCTTATGACGACGTTGCGCTGCCGATCGGGAGTGGGCAGACGATCTCGCAGCCGGCGATGGTGGCGCTCATCTGTGAGCTGCTTGCGCTGAACGGCGACGAGCGTGTGCTCGATGTCGGCACCGGCTCGGGGTACCAGGCCGCCGTGCTGGCCGAGCTCGCCACGGAAGTGCACACGATCGAGCGTCTCGCCGAGCTCGCCGAGCTGGCGCGGGCGAACCTTGCGGCCGCGGGGTACGCGGATCGCGTCTCCGTGCACGTCGGCGACGGAACGCTCGGCGATCCCGAACACGCCCCCTTCGCTGCGATCGCCGTCGCTGCGGCGGCTCCGGAGCCGCCGCGCGCTCTCTACGAGCAATTGCAGCCGGAAGGCCGGCTGGTCGTGCCGGTCGGCAGCCGTCACGACCAGCTGCTCGAGCTCGTCGTTCGCCGGCACGACGGACCGGCATTCGTGCGTTCCGTTCCCTGCCGCTTCGTGCCGCTCGTCGGGGAAGAGGGCTTCGACGGCTGAGCGCCGGCACGTCGTGATCGGTGGTCGTGTCCAAGGCGTCGGCTTTCGGTATGCGCTCATCGAGCGCGCACGCTCGCGCGACGTTGCGGGTTGGGTGCGTAACAACGCCGACGGCACGGTGGAGGCGGTGTTCGAGGGGACTCCGGACGCCGTCGAGGCGCTGGTAGCGTGGTGCAGACGCGGGCCGTCCGGCGCGCGGGTCGACGATGTGCGGGTGGAGCAGGAGGCGCCGAGTGGGGAATACGGTTTCCGCGCGGGCTGAAACGAGAACGATGGAGTCGTGACCGGGTTTCGCGCGCAGGAGCTCCTCCGGCTCGCGGTCAGGGTGGGGGACGTCGAGGTCGGAAGGGTCGTGGACGTCCTCGTCGACTCCGTCGGAGGCCGCGTGCTCGGCGTGGACATTCTCTGTCGCGACGAGTCACACCGCTTCTTGCCCTTGAGCGCGACGGACATCGGCGACGGCGTGATCGTGGCCGGTTCGCCGTTCACGCTGCTCGCCGAGGACCAACTCGACTTCTATCGCAAGCGCGCTACCACGTTCCGCACTCTGCGCGGCACTCCCGTGCAGGTGCACGGCAGGAACGTCGGGCTTCTCGCGGACGTCGTTCTTACGCCCGACGGCGAGATCACCGATCTTGTCGTCGCGAACGGCCGGAGCCGCTCGCGCTATCGCTGGAACGACGCGTTGCGGATCTCCGCTTCGGCGGCTTAGTGGAGCCGCTGGAGCCGCTCGAGCTGCGCGTGATCCGCGCGCTGCGCGCGCCGCACAACTGGGCCCAGCTCGCAAAGTTCTGCGCTGTCGGGCTGAGCGGCTACGCGATCAACCTCGCCGTGTACACGGGTTTGCTCAAATGGGCCGGCCTGCACTACCTCGCGGCTGCCTTCGTGTCGTTTCTCGTCGCCGTTTCGAACAACTACTGGTGGAACCGGCACTGGACCTTCCGCGGCGCGCGCGGCCATTTCGCGTATCAAGGGATGCGCTTCGGCGCCGTCTCCGTCGTCGCGCTCGCTGCGAACCTCGGCTTGCTGCGCTTACTCGTTGCACTCGGCGTCGGCAAGGTGCTCGCGCAGGCCATCGCGATCGTCGCCGTGACTCCGCTCAACTTCGTCGGCAACAAGCTCTGGAGCTTCGCGCGCTAACGCGCGCTCGCCGCGCGAAATGCTGCGCATTTCGCGCGGGTGAACCGGGCAGGCGCGCCTACGGCGCGCGTGCCCATGGCGGCGATTGGACGGCGCAGGGCTTGGTCGCCCGCTTGTGTGCAGCGTGGCGAAGCCACGCTGCTGCCGAGAGGTTCTTCATTGAATTCGGCTTGTCCAAGACGCGGCTTCGCCGCGTCGACGCCTACCTGGGCCGAAGCCGGGCTCTTTCCGGCTCTCGCCAAAAGGGCACGCGCGCGAAGCGCGCATGCCGGTCTACGCCGGGCGAAGTGCGAAGCACTTCGCCCGGAACGCTGGCTAGGCTCACGTTCGTGCGCCGGCTCGTCCTCGCGGTAGCGCTCTTCCTCGCGGCCGCGGCGTCGGCACGTGCGGCCGACGTGCCGACGCAGCCCGTGTACGACGCGCACGGCCGCATCATCCAGACGCCGCTCGCGCCGCCCGAGCAACCGACGGTGCTGACGAAGGAGCGTGCCACCGCGATCTTCCTCGCGTATCCGAAGGTCAGGCGCTGGCTCACGCGCTACCCGACGCACGACCGCATGACCGACGCCGAGTTCAACAAGGACTTCCGCTACTGGCAGGTCAACGTCTGGTGGGGAAAGGCGGGCGAGATCGCGACCGGCCGCGTCGACGACGCGACGTCGAGCGTGACGGAGGCGTGGACGGGCCCACAGGTTGCGTGGGGGATGGCGCGAGGCTCACCGGGTGCGTTCGGCGGCAAGAAGATCAACAGCTATCCGGTCTGGCTGACCTTCTGCGCGATCTTCCTGCTCGGCCTCCTCGACTGGCGGCGGCCGCTTTCGCTGCGCAATCTCGACCTGGTCGCGCTGCTCTCGTTTTCCGTCTCGCTCTGGTACTTCAACCACGGCCACATCTTCGCCAGCGCGTCGCTCGCCTATCCGCCGTTCGTGTACCTGATCGGCCGCGGCCTCTGGATCGGATTCACGGGAAGGGGAACCCGCGGAGCGACGCTGTGGCCCGTCTGGCTTCTGCTGGCGGTGACCGCGTTCGGCGCCGGCTTTCGCGTGACGGAGTACAACGTGCGGAACTCGAACGTGATCGACGTCGGCTACTCGGGCGTCATCGGCGCCGAGCGGATCGTCCACGGAGAGTGGCCGTACGGTCACATGCCGGTGGAGGAGGACCTGAAGGCGTGCGGCCCGAAAGACCAGGCCGGGGAGATCCGCGAGCGCATCCAGACGAACGGTCGCTGCGAATCGGCGAATCCCCGCGGCGACACGTACGGCCCCGTCGCATACGAGAGCTACATCCCCGGTTACCTGGCATTGGGGTGGAGCGGCAAGTGGGACGATCTGCCCGCCGCGCACGCGACTGTGATCGCGTTCGACCTGCTGTGCATCCTCGGCATGGGTCTGATCGGCTTCCGCTTCGGCGGGCCGCCCTTGGGGGCGATGCTGGCGTTCGCGTGGACCGCGTATCCGTTCACCCAATATGCCTCGAGCTCGAACACGAACGACTCTTTGCTGCCCGCGTTTCTCATCTGGGGCTTCTGGCTTCTGACGACGCCCTGGGCGCGCGGCGCGCTCGTCGCGCTTGCCGGCTGGACGAAGTTCGCTGCCTTCATCGTCGCGCCGATGTGGGTGACGTATCGGCTCACGCGCGCCCAGATTGCGCGCGCGGCGGTCGGCTTCGTCCTCGCGACGCTCGCAGCGTTTTCGATCGTCTTGCTCGAGCCCAACGTCGGCCACGCGTTGCGCGTCTTCTGGGAGCGAACCGTCTCGTGGCAGCTCAGTCGCGAGTCGCCGTTCTCGATCTGGGACTGGCGGCAATACCACGCGAAGGGCATCCCGAACCTGGAGATCGTGCAGCGGTTCTTCCAAGCGCTCCTCGTGGCTGCGGCGCTCGTCTTCGCTGTGGTTCCGCGGCGGAAGACGCCGTTGCAACTCGCGGCGCTGACCGGCGTCCTCCTGCTCGGATTCGAGATGGTGCTGACGCACTGGTCGTACCTCTACGTCCCGTGGTTCTTCCCCTTCGTCGCCTACGCGACGCTGGCGCCGGCACAGCCGGTGCCCGAGCCGGTGCCGGTCGTCGATGAGCGAGTTCCGGAAGCCGTCCCCGTTAGTTAGCGCCGCGGCCGCCGCCGTAGCGCTTGCGGTCTTCGTCGGCTCGTGGATCGGGATCCACCACGGCTGGTTCGAGCGCGGCCAGATCGTCGACACACCCGTGTACGAGGAGTACGGCGATGCGATGGTCCGCGGGAAGGTGCCGTACCGCGACTTCTCCGTCGCGTATCCGCCGGGCGCGCTGCCGGCGTTCGTCCTGCCGGCCATCGGACACGAGGGCGATTCGGACGGATATCGCCGCGCGTTCGAGACCTTGATGGTGGCGTGCGGGGTTGCGCTGCTGCTCGAGTTGACGCTTGCGCTCAGCTCACTCGGCGCGAGCACGGCGCGACTCTCCGGCGCTCTGTCTCTCGCGGCGGTTTCGCCCTTGCTGCTCGGCTCGGTCGTGTTGACCCGTTTCGACCTGTGGCCGGCTGCAGTCACTGCGGCTGCGCTTGCGGCGCTTCTCTCTAATCGACTGCGACTTGGACACGGTCTGCTGGGGGCGGGGATCGTAGTGAAGATCTGGCCGGGGGTGCTCGTACCCCTGGCCGTGGCATACGCATGGAGAACGCGAGGGAGACGCGAGGCGCTCATCTGCCTCGGCCTGGCGGTCGCCGTCGCCTTGGCCGTCGCCCTCCCGTTCGTCGTGGTCGCACCGCACGGTGTCTGGCGCACCTTCGAGCAGCAGGCGACGCGACCGTTGCAGGTGGAGAGCCTCGGCGCTGCGCTGATCGTGGCCACCCATCACGTCTTCGGCACGGGCGTGACGATGGTCTCGAGCGACGGCTCACAGAACGTCGGCGGGACGGCCGCTGACATCGTTGGTGCGGTCCAGAACGTGTTACAGGTGGCGGTGCTGCTCGCGATCTGGATCGCGTTCGCGCGGCGTGAACGCAGCCGCGAGGAGCTGGTGCAGTTCTCGGCCGCGGCGGTCGTCGCGTTCATCGCCCTCGGAAAAGTGCTCTCCCCGCAGTTCATGATCTGGCTGATCCCGTTCGTGCCGCTGGTGCGCAAGTGGAGCGCCGCTCTGCTCTTCGTCGCCGCGCTCGTCCTGACCCAGGCTTGGTTCCCACAGCATTACTGGCGGTATGCGCTCGGCTTCTCGTCGACGCAGTCGTGGCTCGTACTCGCGCGTGACCTCGTGCTGCTCGGGCTGCTCGCCGTGCTGGTCACGACGCCGTCTGCAGCTCGGGCGGCAGCGGCCGTGCGTGCACGACTACGAGCGTCTTCGTCGCCCGCGTGAGCGCGACGTAGAGGGCGCGCAGGCCCTCGATCCGCTCACCTTCGGCGGCGATCGCCTCCGGCTCGACGAGCACCACCCGGTCGAACTCCAGGCCCTTCGCGCCGCGCGGCGTCAGCGTCTGGAACGGAACGGCAAGCTCCTCGAAAGCGGAATCCGCCGCCTGCGGCAGGTCAGGGAGAAGCTTGGCCGGCGCAATCAGCGCCGCGCGCCCTTCGCGCGCGGCTTCGGCTGCCGCCTCCCGCACCGCCGCGCCGACAAGCTCCGCCGCGGGGACCTCGACGAAGCGCGGCGGCTCGTCTCCGTCTCGATACGCGATCGGCGCGGAGACGTCGGGCGCAATCAGGGGCAGGAGCGGTAGCGCGAGCTCCATCACTTGCCGCGGCACGCGATACGCGAGCCGGAGCTCGGCGACGTCGATCTCGCGGCCGTCGGCGAGATGCGGCAGCAGATCCTCCCAGCGGTGGTAGCCGATCGGCCCCGCAGCCTGCGCGATGTCCCCGAGGATCGTCATCGCTCCCGGCGTCCTGCGCGCGAGCATCCGGAGCTGCATCGGCGTCAGATCCTGAGCCTCGTCGACGATGACGTGCCCGTGCTGCGCCGGCGGTCCCTCCAGCAGCGCGCGGGTCTCGTCGAGGAGCGGCAGGTCGGCTTCGCTCCAGCCGCGTCCGCCCAGCCCCTCGGCCGCGAGGACGCGGCGAAGAAGTTGCTCGGGCTTCACGCGCGGCCACGATGCGTCCACCAGCTTCGCCAGGAACGTCCGCAACGCTGCTTCGAGCTCCTCGAAGGAGCGGAACGCGAGGTCCTCGAGCTTGCGCCCGTACTGCTCGTACATCCGCCGCGCGACGAGCATGCGAAAGCGCTCGCGTCCATCTGCGTGCGACGTGCTCGACTCTTGCGTCTGTGCGATCAGCTCGGCGACGTCGTTCGGCTCGAGGTAGAGGAACGCACCATCGACCCGGATGCCGACGTGCTCGGCGGGCGGTGTGGGAAGCGTGTGCACGGCGTGTGCAATCGCTTGAGCCATCGCGATGCCGCCTTTACGCCGCGCGACGTCGGGCCGGTCGTGACGCGAAGGTTCGACACCGGCGAGCTCGTCGATCGCGCGCTGTTCGACGCGCTCCTCGCCGAGCATCGGAAGCACGTGCGAGATGTAGTCCATGAAGATCGGGTTCGGTCCGACGACCAGCACGCCCGAGCGCTCCAGCTCACGTCGGTAGTTGTAGAGAAGCCACGACGCCCGGTGCAGGCCGACCGCCGTCTTCCCCGTACCCGGGCCGCCCTGGATCACGAACAGCCCCTTCGGCTCGCGTGTGATCAGGCCGTACTGGTCGGCCTGGATCGTCGCGACGATGTCGCGCATGTGCTCGTCGCGGCTGCGCTCGAGCTCTTCGAGGAGGATGTCCGCGACGCCGTGGACGACCTCGCCCGCGGAGCCGTCGAGCGGCTCGTCGTAGAGGTCGAGCAGCCGCCGGCCGTCGACGCGAAAGCGGCGGCGCAAGGCCACGCCGTGCGGCTCCGCGGCGGTCGCCGTGTAGAACGGCCTCGCCGCGGGCGCCTGCCAGTTGACGACGAGCGGCGCGTCGTTCTCGTGGACCCAGCGGCGGCCGACGTAGAGTGACGTGTCGACGCCGTCGAGGTCGAGCCGGCCGAAGCACAGGCCGCGGTCGGCGTCCTCGAACGTCTCCAGCCGGCGCCGCGCCCACGCCTCGAACAGCGCCGCCTGGTACTCCGGAGCGTCCACCGCCTCGCCCACGCGCTCCACCTGGCGGCGCATCTGCTCGAGGCATTCGTACGCGTGGTCGACGTACGCCTGCTCAGCCGTGAGTTCGGGATGCGCCACGGTGCTCAAGGCTAGTTACCAATTGACGTCTCGCAAAAGGCGCGGCTTGGCCGCGCCGACAACCGGCCCGCGTTCGAAGAAGAGCGCTATCAACAGCAACCAGAGGTCACGCGCCGAAGCGCGCATGACGATCTACCTCGGTCGAAGTGCGAAGCACTTCGACCGAAAGCGAGGCGCTAGCCGAGCTTGACGCGTACGGTCTTGCACGACGACGCGCGGCCGTTGCCGTCGCACTCGACGAGCGCACCTTCGATGCGCACGTCGCCCGCCGCCGTCTCGAACCGCACCGGTAGGCCGGTTCGCATGCGCTTGATTGCGAGATCGCTCTGCACGCCGATGACGCTGTCGTGTGGCCCGGTCATGCCCGCGTCGCTAAGCGCCGCCGTTCCACCGGCGAGAACGCGGGCGTCATTCGTCTGTACGTGCGTGTGAGTGCCGATCACCGCCGTGACCTTGCCGTCGAGCCATTTCGCAAGCGCGACCTTCTCGCTCGTCGCCTCCGCGTGGACGTCCACCCAAACGACCTCTGCCTCCCGGCGGGCCTCGTCGACGAGCTCGTCGACGACCTCCCACATGCTCACCGGCACGTCCATGAACAGCGAGCCCATGACGTTGATCACGGCGACACGCGTCCCGTCGCGTGCGGTTGCGACCGCGAGCCCCTTGCCGGGCGCCCCGGAAGCGAGGTTTGCCGGCCGCGCGACACGATCGGAGCCGCTCAGGTACGGCGCGATCTCGACGCGTCGCCAGACGTGGTTTCCGAGCGTGATCGCATCGACGCCGCAGCCGAGTAGACGGTCCGCGAGCTTCGGCGTGATACCCACACCGTCGGCGACGTTCTCGCCGTTCGCAATGCAGAAGTCGACGGCGAGCTCGTCGCGCAGCGAGGGCAGACGTTCTTCGACGGCCTTACGCCCGGGCGTGCCGACCACGTCGGCGATGAAAAGAATGCGCAACTAAGGAAACGCGAGTGTCGCCGCCGGTCGAACCTCGATCGCGACGTGGTTCCCGGAATCGTTCGTGTACCGCGCGAGTGACTGTCGCTCGACGCCGCTCAGGTCCAGCACCGTCGCGAGACGGGTCTGCGAAGCCGTCACCGTCGAGCCGACGGAGACAGACTCGAGCGCGCTCACGTGCGTGAGCGACACGACCACGGACGGCGCGCGCGCCGGCTGGATGTCGATCCGCTCTCCGTACGAAAGACCGTTGATCACGTACGGCGTCAGTCCCACGACTCTCCCGTCGACGGGCGCGTACACCGACGTACCCGGTGCCGCGCCGACGTCCAGACCACTCGTGTGCGGTCCCTGGCCGCCGCCGACCTGATACCAGATCGGACCATGGCTGCTGCCGCCGAACAGCTTGTGGCCGAGCCTCGCGAGCAGCCCCTCGTTCGCCTGGCGGCCCACCGGCTCGAGCGCGAGTGCGCGGTCACCTGCACCGTGGAAGCCGATCGCCGTCACGCGGCTCGGCGCAATCGGCAACTGCAGCCTCAACTCACCGAGCTTCGCGATCACCGACGGCTGCGGGCTGCCGACCGGAAGGAGTCGCTGAGCGGGAGCCGGCGTGAGCGCGGCAAGGCGTGGTGCTGACGACTCGTTGAACGCAGTGAGTGCGAGCGTCACCACGGTCACCGTGGCGATCACGCTCAGCAGCGCGAACCGGCGCAGCCGGTGCTCGCGGCGCGCGGCGTGCCGCCGTGCGGCGCGCCCCTGCGCCCGGCTCGGACGCCGCCGTTGTGCCGAAGCTTGCCGCGGCATCCGGGGGACCGTAACGGAGGAGGCCGGCTCGTCCAAATCGTCGTGCACCTTAGCTAGTAACAGCTTCAAGCGTCTCGGCGTCTCGATATCGATCCACAGTTCGTGACGGTCGAGTGCGAGCGCGCCGTCCTCGAAGAACGACCAGTCCCAGCATCCGCGGGACGCGGCTGTACCATCGGTGGCATGACCCCTGGTGGGACGCCGAAACTGGTTGTCCCGCGCTGGATTCAGCTCGTTGGACTGCCGCTGATCTTGCTGGTGGCCTGGTCCGTGGCGGGAGCGGTGCGTCACGTCGTCTTTCTGTTTCTCGTCGCGGGCCTGATCGCGCTGCTCCTCAATCCGCTTGTCCGCGGGCTCGGGCGCGCGTGGATTCCCCGCGGTTTTGCCGTCGCGCTCGTGTATCTCTCCTTCGCCGCTGTCGTCGTCGTCGCGGGCATCGCGCTCTCGACCGTCGTTGTGGATCAGACCAAGTCGGCTGCGAATCGGGTCGACACCTACTTTACGGAGGATCACGGACGGCCTCCGCGCACGGATGCCGAGCGCGACGTCTACCGGCTGCAGGCGTGGCTCGATCGCAATCACCTCGATCAGATCAACATCCGCAAGCCGGCGCTCGACTTCCTCCACAACGCCGGTTCGAGGGACGTGTCGCACTACACGTCGAAGGCGATCGACTGGGCGGAAGGAGCTGCGATCTCCGTCGCGTCGTTGATCTTCTCGACCGTGCTGATCATCGTGATCTCGATCTACATGTTGTTGGACATGCAGCGGTTTGCTCTTGCCATCGACCGGCGGTTCCCGCCGCGACCTGGAGTGCGGCCTCTCATGTGGCGTGTCGAGCACTCGCTCGTCGCGTACGTGAAGGGCCAGCTGCTGCTGTCGGCGATCATCGGCACGAGCGCGGGCGTCGGCTTATGGCTGCTCGGCGTGACGGGCCTGCTGCCGGGCGGCGACACGTACGCGCTGCTCTTCGGGCTCTGGGTCGCATTCACCGAGCTGATTCCCTACCTCGGGCCCTGGCTCGGCTCGCTGCCGCCGTTCTTCTACGCGCTGGCGGAGCATCCCGTGGCGGCCATCTGGGTCGCGCTGCTCTTCCTGTTCATCCACCAGGTGGAGGGGCACGTCGTCGTGCCGAACGTCATGGGATCGGCGCTACGGCTGCACCCATTGCTCGTGATCTTCGGCCTGCTCGCCGGCGGCGAGATCTACGGTCTGCCGGGGATCTTCGTCGCGCTGCCGCTGCTCGCGGTCGCGCGGGCGGTCTGGGAGTTCTTCAGCGAGCGGATCGAGCTGGAGAGCTGGGACGAAGGCGGCAAGGTGCCGGTGGAGGTCGAGCTCGAGGAGGAGCCGGCCACTAGGCTGCGCGCGTGAGCACGTTCCCCGTCACCCGGCTGCGCCGCCTGCGGCGCACGGCTCCGCTGCGCGACCTCGTGCGCGAGACGAGGCTCGATCTCGATCAGTTCGTGATGCCGCTCTTCGTCGGTCCGGACTCGGCGCGCAACGAGCTGCTGCCGGCGCTCGGCCGCTTCCGCGTCGACGGCCTCGCGCGCGAGGCGGAGGAAATCGTCCGGCTCGGCGTCAAGGCCGTGATCATCTTCGGCATCCCGGAGGAGAAGGACGACGAGGGCTCCGGCGCGTGGGCGGACGACGGCATCGTGCAGCGCGCGTTGCGCGAGCTCCGCGGACGCTTTCCGGAGCTCCTGCTGCTCACCGACGTCTGCATGTGCGAGTACACATCGCACGGCCATTGCGGAATCCTCCGTGGCGACGAAGTCGACAACGACGCGACGCTGGAAGTGCTTGCGCGCACCGCTGTCTCGCACGTCGACGCCGGCGCAGATGCCGTTTGCCCGAGCGACATGATGGACGGACGCGTCGCGGCGATTCGCGCCGAGCTGCCCGAGACGCCGATCGTCGCCTACTCGGCGAAGTACGCGTCCGCGTTCTACGGCCCGTTCCGCGAGGCGGCCGAGTCGGCTCCGGCGTTCGGCGACCGGCGCGGTTACCAGATGGATCCGGGAAACGTGCGCGAAGCGTTGCGCGAGTGCGAGCTCGATCTCGCCGAGGGCGCGGACATGCTGATGGTCAAGCCGGCGCTGCCGTGCCTCGACGTGATCCGGGCTGTGCGCGACCGTTTCGATGCGCCGCTTGCCGCGTACAACGTCTCGGGCGAGTACGCGATGGTGAAGGACGCCGCGCGCGCCGGGCATCTCGACGAGCGCGCCGCGGCCGTCGAGAGCCTGACGGCGATCAAGCGCGCGGGCGCCGACCTCGTGATCTCGTACTGGACGAAGGAGCTCGCGGGCTGGCTCTGAGAACGCGCTCCGAGCTGTGGAAGCGCGCGCAGGAGCTCATCCCCGGCGGCGTGAACTCGCCGGTGCGCGCGATGCGGGCGGTCGGGCTGGACGAGCCGCTGTTCGTGCGCCGCGCTTCGGGCTCGCACCTGGAGACGGTGGACGGCGCCCGTTACCTCGATTGGGTCATGTCGTGGGGGCCGTTGCTCTTCGGGCACGCGGATCCCGAGACGGTCGACGCCGTGGTTGCCGCCGCACACGACGGGACGTCGTTCGGAGCGGCGACGGAACGCGAGGTCGAGCTCGCCGCGGAGATCGTGGACGCGGTGCCGTCCGCCGAACTCGTGCGACTCGTCTCGTCGGGGACAGAGGCTTCGATGAGCGCGATCCGTCTGGCGCGTGGCTTCACGCGCCGGGACCGCGTGCTCAAGTTCGCCGGTTGTTATCACGGCCACGTCGACGCTCTGCTCGCCGAGGCAGGCTCCGGCGTGGCGACGCTCGGCATACCCACGTCGCTCGGCGTGCCGCAGTCGGTGACCGCCCATACGATCGTCGCGCCGTACAACGACGTCGAAGCCGCGGCCGGTGCGGTCGCGCAGTACGGCGAAGGTCTCGCGTGCATCGTCGTCGAACCGGTTGCGGGGAACATGGGCGTCGTACCGCCGGTGCCTGGATTTCTGCGCGTGCTGCGCGAGCTCTGCGACGCGTCGGGAGCGTTGTTGGTGTTCGACGAGGTGATCACGGGCTTCCGCGTCGCGCGCGGCGGCGCGCAGGAGCTGTACGGCGTGCTCCCGGATCTGACGATTCTCGGCAAGATCGTCGGCGGCGGGCTGCCCCTCGCGGCCTTCGGCGGCCGCGCGGACGTGATGGCGGAGCTGGCGCCGGGCGGGCCCGTGTACCAGGCGGGCACGCTGAGCGGGAATCCCCTGGCGACCGCCGCGGGACTGGCGGTGCTGCGGCGGTTGCGCGATCCGTCGGTGTACGAGCAGCTGGAGTCGCGCGCGTCGCGACTCGAGGATGGACTCGCGCCGTTCGGAACCGTGCAGCGGGTCGGCTCGATGCTCACGCTCTTCGACCGGCCGGTGCGCAACTACGACGATGCGCGTGCAGCCGACACGGAGCGGTACGCGGCGCTCTTCCGGCACCTGCTCGAGCGAGGGATCTACATCGCCCCGTCGCAGTTCGAAGCGATGTTCGTCTCGCTCGCGCACACCGAGGACGACGCCGACGCAACGGTGGAGGCCGTCGCTGACTTCTTCCGCGACTGACCTCTGGGAATCCATCGCCGACGACGCGGCGAGCGAGAGTCCGCTCTGGGCCGCTGCGGCGCGCCGCGCCCCGGAGCGAGAGGCTGTCTTTTCCCGACTGTGCGACGAGGTGTACGCGCTCGGCCTGGAGACCATCTACGAGGGCTACCTCTGCCATTACGGCCGCCCGCGCTTGTTCGCGCCGGCCGACGACGAGCTCGCGTTGTTACTCGGCGATTACCTCTACGCGCACGGGCTCGTTCGGATCGCGGCGACGGGAAGCGTCGAGGCGGTCGCGGAGCTCGCGGAGCTGATCTCGGTCTGCTCGCGGCTCCGTGCCGAGGGCGAGGACGGCGACGCGGAGGCATGGCTCGCGGCCGCCGTCGTGCTCGGGCCCCAGCCGCCAGACGATGCGGCCGCCGAGCGCGCGCTCGCCGCGCACCGGGCGCGGATCGCGCGGTAAAGTCGCGTCGTGCTCGCGTTCGCTCTCTGGCTCGCGGAAGACGCCGCGACCGAAGGCAAGAAGGTCATCCTGGGGATGCTGATCACCGGCCTCGTGTTCGTCTCCGTGATCGCGCTCGGCGAGACGACGAAGGCGTGGAACCATCGCCGCAGGGCGCGCAGGCCGCGTCGCTACTAGGTCGGGCGCGCGTATGCGCGACCTTCCGACCGGCACCGTCACCTTCCTCTTCACGGACATCGAAGGCTCGACGCGGCTGCTACACGAGCACGGCGAGCGCTACGCGGACCTGCTCGCCGAGCACCGGCGCGCCTTGCGGAAAGCGTTCGCAGAGCACGGCGGCGTCGAGGTGGACACGCAGGGCGACGCGTTCTTCGTCGCGTTTGCAGACGCCTCGAATGCGACCGCCGCCGCGGAGGAGATTCGGAACGCCGACAGCCCCGTGAAGGTCCGCCTCGGCATTCACACCGGCGAGCCGACCGTCATGGACGAGGGCTACGTCGGCATCGACGTCCATCGCGCCGCCCGCATCTGTGCGGCCGCGCACGGGGGCCAGGTCGTTCTCTCCGAGCGGACTGCGGAGCTCCTGGACGGCGCGCCGGTTCGCGACCTGGGAATGCACCGGCTGAAAGACCTCGGCGAAGCGGAGAAGCTCTTCCAGCTCGGCGACGGCGAGTTCCCGCCGCTTCGCTCGCTGAACGCGACCAACCTGCCCGCGCAGCCAGGCCCGCTCATCGGACGGGACCGCGAGCTCGCGGAACTGATGGAGCTCACCTGTGCGGAGCGCATCGTCACGCTCGTCGGGCCCGGCGGCTCCGGCAAGACACGCCTGGCGTTGCACGCGGCGGCGGAGGCGGTCGGCGAGTTCGACGACGGGGTCCTGTGGGTTCCGCTCGCGGCGATCACCGACCCTGAGATCGTCGAGCCGGAGATCGGCCGGACGGTGGGTGCGCAGAACAGCCTTGCCGACCACATCGACGAGAAGCGAATGTTGCTGCTGCTCGACAACCTCGAGCAGTTGCTGCCGGGCGTCGCCTCGCGACTGGCGCGCCTCGGCGAGCGGTGTCCGAACCTGCATCTGCTCCTGACCTCACGCGCCCCACTGCGGATCGCGGCGGAGCGCGAGTACGCGGTCGATCCCCTGCCCGAGCCGGATGCGGTCGCCCTCTTTCAAGAGCGCGCGTTCGTCGGCGAGCCGGAAGACGCTGTGCACGAGATCTGCCGCCGCCTGGACGGACTCCCGCTCGCGATCGAGCTGGCCGCGGCCCGAACGCGCGTGCTCGCTCCCGACCGGCTGCTCGAACGGCTCGGCCGGGCCTTGCCCGTGCTCACAGGCGGCCGACGGGACGCGCCGGAACGCCAGCGGACGCTGCGGGCGACGATCGAATGGAGCTACGAACTGCTGCCGCAGGAGGAGCGGCGGCTGTTTGGACGGCTCGCCGTGTTCGCGGGCAGCTTCACGGCGGAGAGCGCGGAAGCGGTCTGCGGAGCGAGCCTCGACCGGGTCGAGGCGCTCGTGGAGCACAGCCTGGTGCGGCGGTGGGAGACCGGGCGGCTCGGCATGCTGGAGACGATTCGCGAGCTGGCGCTCGAGAAGCTCGAGGAGTCGGGCGAGGCAGACGTGACCCGTCGCCGTCACGCCGAGTATCTCCTCGAGCTCGCGCAGTCCGCCAACCTTTCGCTCAAGGGGCTCGGTCAAGGCCCTCAGCGCCACGACCTCGTCCTCGCCGAGCAGCACAACCTCCGCGCGGCACTGGATTGGACCGTCGAGAGCGACCCGGAGCTCGGCCTGCGACTTGCGGTTGCGGTCGAGAACTTCTGGGTCACGCAGGACTCGACGGAGGGACTACGCCGCTTCGAGGCGCTGCTCGACCGCGCCGGCGACGTCGACCTTGCCCTCCGTGCCCGCGCCACGCTCGATTACGGCGGCTGTGCCGATTGGTCCGGCGATTACGAGCGGGCGGGGCCCGCATACGCCCGAAGCGGCGAGCTGTTTCGCGAGGCGGGCGACGAGAACGGCGTTGCAGAAGCGACCTTCAGGATCGGAGTGATTGCGAGCCGCGTGGGCGACCTCGAGCGTGCGCGGCGGCTCTGGGAGGACAGCCTCGCGACGTGGCAACGCCTCGGGGACAAGATCGGTGAGCTGCAGGCGCTCGGCAATCTCGGGTGGCTCGAGTTCGAGGAAGGGGACCCGGAACGCGGTCGCGAACTCGTCGAGAGAAGCCTCGCGATGTCCCGGGAGGTCGGCTGGACCTGGTGGGAGGTGGCCCAGCTCGGAAACCTCGCGGAGCGCGCGCTGACCGAGGGGAAGACGGAGGAAGGCGAACGGCAGGCGCGAGAGTACCTCGCGCTCGCACGCACGATCGAAGACCGGACGAACACGGTCTTCGGGTTGGGCCTCGTCGCGTGGGCCGCGGCCGATCGAGCAGACGTGGAGCGCGCCACCACTCTCTGGGCCGCCGTCGAGGCCGAGGAAGCGAAGGGGCCGCTCGCCATGTGGACGGCCGAGCGGGACAAGTACGCCGCCCACATCCCGGCCGCCCAGGGACCGGTGCCGAAGCTGACGCTCGAGGAAGCCGTCGCGTACGCGTTGTCGCCCGACCACTGACGCGCGACCGCGGCGGGACTACGGTGTTGCGGGCTCCGGCTCCGGCGGCGATTCTGGCTCGGGCGGTTCGGGTGGGAGCGGCTCGGGCTCCGGAGTCGGCGTCGGCGGGAACGTCGGCTCCGGCGGCGTCGGCGGGAACGTCGGCTCCGGCGACGTCGGCGGGAACGTTGGCTCGGGAGTCGACACCTCGGCGAGAAGTTTTCCGCTCACGTGAGCCGTGTCCCCGGCCTGCGCATCCGCAAACAGCCCTCGGGCGCCGCATAGGATGACCGCGATGGCTCCGCCCGCCGACCTGCGCGCGTGGATCGCGCTGCTCGAGCGCGAGGGCGAGCTCGTTCGAGTCTTGGCGGACGTCGACCCGGATCTCGAGATCACGGAGATCAACGACCGAGTCGTCAAGGCGGGCGGCCCCGCGCTGCTGTTCGAGAGCGTGAAGGGCTCGTCGCATCCGCTGCTGATCAACCAGTTCGGAACCGAGCGCCGCATGTGCCTGGCATTCGGCGCGCCGTCGCTCGACGACGTCGGGCGCCGGCTGGGGGATGTGCTCGAGATGCAGCCGCCGGAGGGGCTCGTGGCCAAGGTGCGCGGGCTGCAGAAGCTCAAGTCGATCGCAGACTCGCGGCCGAAGACGGTGCGCGGCGGGCCAGCGCAAGAGGTCGTACTCACGGGCGACGACGTCGATCTCGACCTGCTGCCGATCCAGCGCTGCTGGCCGGGCGATCCCGCGCCGTTCATCACGTTGCCGGCGGTGATCACGCACGACCCGCGCACCGGGACGCGCAACGTCGGCATGTACCGGATGCAGAAGGTCGACCGGCGCACGACGCTGATGCACTGGCAGATCCACAAGGACGGCCGCGCCGATTACCTCTTCGCGGAGGGCCGGCTCGAGGTTGCAGTCGCGCTCGGCCTCGACCCCGTCAGCGCGTATTCGGCCTCGGCACCGCTGCCGAAACACGTGGACGAGTTCATGCTCGCGGGCTTTCTCAAAGGATCCCCCGTCGAGCTCGTGCGCGCGAAGACGATCGAGGTCGACGTCCCGGCGAATGCGGAGATCGTGCTCGAGGGCTACGTGGAACGCGACGACCTTGGCCCCGAAGGCCCGTTCGGCGACCACACGGGTTACTACACGGGCGTCGAGCCGTTTCCCGTCTTCCACGTGACGGCGATGACGATGCGGCGCGACGCGATCTACCCGTCGATCGTCGTCGGCAAGCCGCCGCAGGAGGACGCGTGGCTGGGGAAGGCGACGGAGCGGATCTTCCTGCCGGCGATCCGGATGAGCGTCCCGGAGCTCGTCGACTACGACCTTCCCGTCGCAGGCGCCTTCCACAACTGCTGCATCGTCTCGATCCGCAAGCAATTTCCGGGGCACGCGCAGAAGGTGATGCACGCCGTCTGGGGTCTCGGCCTGCTGTCGCTCACGAAGTCGGTTGTCGTCGTGGACGAATCGGTGAACGTGCACGATTACGAGGAGGTGTTCTTCCGCGTCTGTGCGAACGTCGACCCCAAGCGGGACGTCATGCTGAGCGAGGGGCCGCTCGACCACCTCGACCACGCGCCGACGCTGCAGTTCTACGGTGGCAAGCTCGGCATCGACGCGACGCACAAGGGGCCCGCCGAGGGGACGCGGGAGTGGCCGCCGGAGATCGAGATGAGCGACGAGATGCGCGACCTCGTCACGCGCCGGTGGGAGGAGTACGGGATCTCGTTCGCTCCCGCTGCACGGGACGGGCAAATCCGTCAGAGTTCGGCGGCGCCTCGTCTGGTGCGTCGTTGACCGTGGAACCGAATCGCGACCAACACCATCTCCCGGGCCCCAGCCTCTGGCCGATCGGCTTCGCGATCGGAGTGGCGTGCATTCTCGTGGGCTTGATCATCAGCTGGCCCGTGGTGGCGGTCGGCGCGGTGATCGCGGTGGTCTCGGCGACGTTGTGGGTCCGCGACTCCGCGCGCGGCTATTCGACCCCGACCGAGCACGAGCCGGAGACACGTGGTGCGGCGCCGGTTCCCGCTGACCGCTTGGGCCCGGCGATGCCGGTGACGGAGGACGAGGACGTCGAGCGCTTCCCGCGCTCGGTGTTCCTCGAGGGCGCGACGCTCGGCCTCGGCGCGGTGATCGGCGGGGTGGTGACCGTCCCCGTCGTCGGCTTTATGGTTGCGCCCGCGTTCGTGAAGCAGCATCCGAAGAACGTCGACCTCGGGGCGCTCGACCAGTTCCCCGAGGGCGAGTTCGTGATCGCGACGTTCATCCGCGAGCCCTCACAAGGCGAGGTGTCGCGGCGGACGGCGTACGTCCGCAACAACGGCACCTCGAACGGGCAGCCGAGCTTCACGATCATCTCGAACCGCTGCGCACACCTCGGTTGTCCCGTGCAGCCGAACGGACCGGTCTTCGACAACAAAAAGAAGGAGTCGAAGCTGAAGGGCGGCGGCGAAGTGACGATCATTCCGACGATTCCCGCCGGCGGCTTCGGCTGCCCCTGTCACGGCGGGCAGTACGACGTCGAGGGAAACCGCACCGCGGGGCCGCCGGTTCGCGCGCTCGACCGTTACGACTTCGAGATCCGCAACGGGCACCTCGTGCTGCTCGGCACCTACAGCGTCTCGCACGTGGACGGCGCGGGAGCCGCTGCGAAAATCCGTCGCTACACCCTCGCCGGCCCGGGCCAGCACATCGACGGCCCCGAGGGTTGGCTCTACCCGTTACAGCCGCCGCACTGATGGCGACGACGACGCGCAGATCGACCCGCAGTCAACGCCTCATCCAGGTGGCGAACTATCCGCTCGACTGGCTGGAGGAGCGGTCCGGGCTCGTCGGTGCCACCAAGTACTTCCTCTTTCGCAAGGTGCCGTCGGACATCTCCTGGTACCACACGCTCGGGTCGGCGACGCTCACGGCGTTCATCGTGCAGGTGGTGACGGGCGTGATCCTCGCGATGTACTACACGCCCGACCCGAACAGTGCCTACGAGTCGATCCAGCACATCACGAACGACCTCACGCTCGGCTGGCTCGTCCGCGGCATGCACCGCTGGGGCGCCAGCGTGTTCATCATCCTGATGTTCTTCCACATGGCGCGCGTCTTCCTGTTCGGCGCGTACAAGTACCCGCGCGAGCTGAACTGGATCATCGGCGTGCTGATCCTCGCCACGGGCATGTTCGAGGGCTTCACGGGCTACCTGCTGCCGTGGGATCAGACGGCGTACTGGGCAAGCGTGGTCGGGATCAACATCAACGGGACGGGCCCCTTCATCGGGCCGTTCCTCGCGTCGTTCTTACGAGGCGGCGCGGAGATCGGACCGGAAACGTTGCCCCGGTTCTACGCGCTGCACATGCTCGCCATTCCCGGCGCCTTATTCGCGCTGATCGGCCTGCACCTCTACCTGGTCGTGCGGTTGGGCGTCTCGCCGAATCCGTGGTCGAAGCGGGCGGCCGGTGAGGAGCGGGAAGAGAAGCCGGCGCGCAGCGGACTGACCCGGCCGGGCAGGAGGGCGAAGTAGATGGCGTCGCTCGACGACCGGCGCGCGGGCTTCAAGCGCTACAAGGAGGACGTCGAGCGGCGCGGGAAGCCGTTCTATCCATACGCAATGTTCCACGACACGGTGATGAGCCTTGTCGTCGTCTGCGTGATCGTCGGGCTCGCGGTGATCTGGAAGTACACGGACCTCCTCGGCGTGCTGTACACCGACAAGGCCGATCCCGGAACGGTGAACTTCGTGCCGCGGCCGGACTGGTACTTCTACTTCCTCTTCTACCTCCTCCGGATCTTCAAGTGGCCGGAGTCGGTGATTCTGGGCACGATCGGGATTCCAACCATCGCCCTGATGCTGCTGCTCGCGCTGCCGTTCATCGACGTGCGAACGGAACGGCGGCTTCTGCGCCGGCCCGTGGCGCTCGTCGCAGCAGTGCTCGTCGTGATCTCGATGGGCGTGCTGACGTACAAGGGGGCTACGGCCAAGGAGGCGCTTGCCTCGGAGGTTGTCGTCCAAGTTCCGACCTGGGCGCAGAAGGAGGGATTCGCCGGCAACGCGACGGCGGTCGCCGGCGCCAACCTTTTCGCGCAGTCGGGCTGCACGAACTGCCATACGTACCTGGGCACCGGCACGTCGAACCTCGGCGCGCCTGACTTGACGAGCGAAGGCTCGAAGAACAAGGGGATCGACTTCCAGATCCGGCATCTCAAGGATCCCGCGAGCGTGAGCCCGGGCTCCCCGATGCCGAAGTTCGACGCGTTCAGCGACCAGAACCTGCGCGCGCTCGCGACGTTCCTCGAAGCATCCAAGGGACCGAAGTAACAGGCGCCGTGTGCGCGTCTTCCTGGGCATAACCGGCGCCTCCGGCGCGCCCTATGCCGTCCGGCTGTTGCAGGCGCTCGTCGCGGCGGGCTGCGAGGTCGGTGTCGCCGCCTCGGGCGCCGGGATCGAAGTGATCGGAACCGAGGTGTATGGCAATCCGCGACTCCCGCGCGACGAAGTGCTGGCACGGATGACCGAAGGAGCCGGCGACGCCGTGACCGTCTACGACCCCGGCGACTGGGGATCGCCGTACGCGAGCGGCTCCGCACAGGTCGACGGCTACGTGATCTGCCCGTGCTCGATGGCGACGCTGGGAGCGATCGCATCGGGTGGGATGCAGAACCTGATTCACCGTGCGGCGTCGGTCGCCCTGAAGGAGGAGCGGAAGCTGATCCTCATGCCGCGCGAGACGCCCCTTTCGACGATTCACCTCGAGACAATGCTGACGGCGAAGCGCGCCGGCGCAACGATCCTCTTTCTCGCGCCGGGCTTCTACCACGGAGCCGATTCCGTCGAGGATCTCGTCGACTTCATCGTCGCCCGCGCTCTGGATCAACTTGGTGTCGAGAATGCGCTGATCAAGCGCTGGGGGAGTGAGTGACCGCTCGCACCGGCACGCTCCCGCCCGAAGGCGTGCAGCGCATGTTCGACCGGATCGCGCCCGTCTACGACCTGATGAATCGAGTCATGACCGCGGGGCTCGACCAGCGCTGGCGGCGGTCGACCGTGCAGGCTGTCGTCCGCCCCGGCGACCGTGTGCTCGACGCAGCGTGCGGGACCGGCGATCTCGCGGTGATTGCCGCCAAGGCCGGAGCCAGGGTCACCGGCCTCGACTTCTCGGAACGGATGCTCGAACGCGCACGGCGCAAGGCACCCGAGCTCGACTGGGTTCGAGGCGACCTTCTCGCGCTCCCCTTCTCCGACGCGTCCTTCGACTCCGCGACCGTCGGGTTCGGCGTGCGGAACGTCTCCGACCTCGCTCGAGCGATCGCAGAGCTCCGGCGCGTGCTCCGGCCCGGCGGCCGCCTGGCGATTCTCGAGATCACTCGGCCGCGAGGCCCGCTGCGCTGGTTCTATTCGCTCTGGTTCGATCGGATCGTGCCGCTGCTCGGCAAAGTGCTGCCCGGTGGAGAGGCGTATACGTACCTCCCCGCCAGCGTCCGCCGCTTCCCCGGCCCGGACGATCTCTCCGCGCAACTCGTAGGCTTCAGCGAGGTGCGTTACAGAACGTTCGCGGGCGGAATCGTGGCGCTTCACACCGGCTTGAAGAAATGACGGCGGCCCTCACCGAGATCCGCACCGCACCCGGCCTCGACGCCTACCTCGACACGCTCGAGGTGCGGCTGGAGCGCGCCGTCGAGGCGTATCCGGGCGTGGTCGCCGCGGTCGGGAAGGAATCGCTCGCGGCCGGCGGCAAGCGCCTGCGCCCCGTCATCGTCTTCCTGAGCGCGCCGGAGGATGCGGAGGAGCCGCTTGCCGAGGGCGTTGCGGTCGAGCTCCTGCACATGGCGACACTCGTTCACGACGACCTGATCGACGGCGCCGAAGTCCGGCGCGGGCACGCGTCCGTCTGGTCGGCGCACGGAGTGGAGGTCGCGCGGGCGACCGGCGACTACCTCTTCGCGCGCGCGTTTGCGGAGCTGTCTGCGGCCGGCGGGCTGCGAGCCGTTCAGATCCTTGCCGACGCCGCTCTCTGTCTCGTTCGCGGCGAGACGATGCAGCGTAGGCAGCGTCACGACGCCGGAACGACGGTCGACGCGTACCTGGAACGCTGCGCGCTGAAGACGGCGAAGCTGTTCGAAGCAGCCTGCGTGCTCGGCGGCGGCGACTCGCTGCGCGAGTTCGGCTTCAACCTCGGGGTCGTCTTCCAGATCGTCGACGACATCCTCGACTGCACCGGCCAGACGATCGAGACCGGAAAGGTCGCAGGCACCGATCTGCGCGACGGCACGCCGACGCTCCCGTTGATCCTCGGCGCGCAGGAGGACGAACTCGTCCGCCGCGCGCTCGCGCGCGGTCCACAGGAGGGAGCGCTCATACGCGTCGCGGAAAGCGGAGCGTTGGAACGTTCGCGCGAGATCGCCGTCGAGTACGCCGAGCGCGCACGTGCTGCGCTCGACGGAACGCACCGGAAGGAGCTCGACGCTCTCGTGACGGCGGTGCTGGAGCGGAGGAATTGATGGTGCGGCTCGGGCGCATCTCCTACGTCAACATGGCGCCGGTCTTCTTTCGCCTTGACGCCGAAGTCGACGAGGTGCAAGGGGTCCCGACGACACTGAACCGCCAGCTCCTCGCGGGCGAGCTCGACATCGCGCCGATCTCGTCGATCGAGTACGCACGGAACGCCGATCGCCTGCGGATCCTGCCGCGGCTGTGCGTGTCGTCGGAAGGCGCGATCGATTCGATTCAGCTCGTTTCGAAGACGCCGCTCGAGCACGTCCGGACCGTCGCAGTGACGCCGGAGTCCGCGACGTCGGTCGTGCTGACGAAGGTGCTGCTCCCGGAAGCGACCCACGTCCCGCTCGGCGAGCCCGCAGAGGCGAAGCTCCTGATCGGCGACGCGGCCCTCAGGTCGGCTTTCGAGGATCCGACGCCGCATTACGACCTCGGCCGGCTGTGGCTCGAGCGCACCGGCTTGCCGATGGTGTTCGCCGTCTGGGCGGCGCCCGAGCCGGTCGGCGAGGGCCTGCTCGAGCTGCAGGAGGCGCTCGCGTCATCGGTGCGCGCAGCACGCGCCGAGCCCGAGACGCTCGCCTACGAGGCCTCGAGCCGCTACGGCTATCCCGCCGGCTTCCTTGCGCGTTACTTCGAGAAGCTGCGCTACTCGTTCGGCCCACGCGAGCGCGCCGGGCTGTTGACGTTCCTCGAGCTCGCGCACGACGTCGGCGAGCTCGAACGCGTGCCGGAGCTGCGTTTCGTCGCTGCCGCGGAAGCCGCGGTCTAGCCCGCCGCCAACGCGGTCGGCCGTTCCGCGCGGCGGTACTCGACTCGGTATCCCATTGAGGTCGGAACCTCGAGGAGCGACGCCAGGTCCAAGTTGATCCGTGCGCCCGCCTTCTGCGTCACCTCGTCTTCGATCGGCAGGTCGAAGTCGTCGGCGCCGTAGTCGAGCGCGCGGAACGCGTCCTCGTTTTGCGTCAGCACCGACGTCCTGATGTGCTTCACGTTGTCGAGGAAGATCCGGCTCAACGCGATGTGGCGCCGGTACTCCTGCGGCGAGATCTCGCGTCCGCCGAATGCGGTGCCGTACGGCTTGTACGTCCAGCAGAGGAACGAGAACAGCCCGCCGGTCTCATCCTGGAAATCGCGCGTGCGCTGCAGATGCTCGAGCCGCTCCTCCAGGGTCTCGTCGAAGCCGATCACCATCGTCGCCGTCGTCTTCAGGCCGGCCTCGACGATCGCGCGCTGTGCGTCGAAGTAGTCGCGCACGGTGTACTTCCATTTCGCGTGCCGCTTGCGGAAGTCCTCGGTGAGGATCTCGCTGCCGCCCCCGGTGACCCAGTGCACGCCCGCGTCGCGTAGGCGCGCCGCCGCCTCCGCGTAGCTCAGCTTCGCGCGGTCGGCGAGGAAGACGAACTCGGCAATCGTCAACGCGTAGAACTCGACACTTTCCCCGTAGCGCGCGCGAACCGCGGCGAACAGGTCGGCGTAATAGTCGAGCGGCAGCCTGGGATTGAAGCCGCCGTTGAAGCCGACGAGATCGCCTCCGAACTCGAGCAGCTCGTCGATCTTGGCGAACACGTCCTTGCGCGAGAGCACGTAGCCGCCGTCCTGGTTCGGGAGGACGTAGAACGCGCAGTAGTCGCACTGCGCGACGCACACGTTCGTGTAGTTGATGATCCGCATTACCATGTACGTTGCGCGGTCCGGCTCGTGGTACCGGCCGCGGACGAGCTGCGCGAGCTGCTTCAGCTCGTCGTCACTTGCGTGGCGCCAGAGCCTCGCAGCGTCGTCGACGGTGATTCGGCCTCCGGCTGCGACCTTCGCAAGAAGCTCGTTCATGCTGGTACCGCCGCCTTTTCAGGCGTCAGGACGTCCATGAACGAGCTCACCGAGAAGACGGCATTGCCCGCACCCGCGATGCCGTAGCCGGGCGGCGGCTTCAGGCCGTGCTTCTCGATCGTCTCGCGGTAGGCGCCGAGCAGGCGGACGTGGTACTCGAGCGGCGCTCCGTCCGGGTTGTCGCGACCGAGCGGCGTGGTCGGCTCCGGGCACCAGGTCGTGAACCGTGGCGTGATGCCGCGGCTCATGAAGTAGTCGAGGCCCTCCGTCGTGCTCGCGATCGCCTCGTCGACGGTGTGGAAGCCGAACGGCTTCGCCATCTCGACGCCGGCGACGAAGTTCGGAATCACGTAGCGCGAGCCGAACACTTCAGCCGCGTCGAAGATCCGGCGGTGCCACTCCTCGCGGCCGACGTACCGCTGCTTGCCCGGCGAGATGATCGCGAACAGCCGCTTGTCCCACACCTCGTAGTTCGGGTGGTAGATCGTGATCCCGTAGTCCTTGTAGCGCTGAACGTCCTCGCGCGGAAGCGCCTGCGCGACGACCTTGCCGATCCACCGGCCGGGGAAGCGCTCCTCGATCGCCTGCGCGTAGCGGCCGTAGAAATCCGCCTCCGCGAGGCCGTCGACGGTGCTCGTCACGGACCCGCCCGTGAGCGTGTACGCCTTGCTCGCGTTGGTCGTGTCGTAGCGCTCGATGATCGCGAGCGCTTCGAGGACGTCCGCGACCGGCTTCACGCCCGTGTAGGGACGGCCCTCCTTCTTGTGCTGGCGCCAGTTGTGGTTGATGTCGCAGAACCCGCACTCCTCTTTCGCGCCGAAGTACTGGCACAGGCGCAGTACCGTCAGATAGATCAGGTAGCCCCACTGGATCGTCGGCGCCGTCTCCATCACGGTCTTGCCGTTCGCAAGCGTGTGCCGGTAGTACTCGGGCATCGGCGGCAGGCGGACGTCGGCGATCTCGCGTTCCTCGAGGGAAAGGCGTAGGACACCGGACTCGTCACGCGCGATGCGGTACGGCGAGTCCGGGTTGACGCGCACGGAGACGATCGTGCGACGCAGCTGATAGGGGCCGCCGGTGAGCGCGATTTCCTCGGGCGGACGCCGCTTCGCCGCCTCGCCGAGTTGCGCCAGCGGCTTCTGGTCGAACGAGAAGATGAAGTACGACTTCGGCTTGACGTCGCCGTCGAGGTTGTCCGTGAGCGCCGACTCGTCGAACGCGATTCCCGCACGAAGCAGGTCCTCCTTCAGCACCGCCTCGCGCGGAACGTCCGGGAACCGCTCCATCAGTCCTTCGACGAGAGTCGTGCGGGTCGTCACGCGATGAACTCTTGCACGAGCCGAGCGACCTCGGCGGGCCGCTCCAGGGCCGGCAGGTGTGCGACGCCCTCGATCACCGCGTGGCGCGCGTTCGGGAACCGCTTTGACGCACGCTCGACGTCGGGCCAGTCGAGCTCGCCGCGGATGTACAGGATCGGAGCGCGCACGTCGTCGAGCTCGAACTGGCCTCTGCCCGGCTGCGGAAGCTCGTATGCGCGGCGCTCCATCGCAAACACGAGGTCGCGCAGTTCCCGCGGCACCTCTACCTCCTCGCGCCGCGCGCCCACGAGCCAGGCGCGCACCATCAGGGCCGCCGCGTCGTCGAGCCGTCCCGCCTCGGCCAGTGCATCCTCTTCCCGCATGATGGCGGTCACATCGTCGGACCAGCCGAAGGGATTCGAGTTGATCAGCACCAGCGCTTCGACGCGCTCCGGCGCTGCCGCGGCGGCCTCCAGCGCGCCGCCTCCCCCGAACGAAGCGCCGACGAGCGCCGCGCTCTCGCCGGGGATCGCGTCGAGCACGATGTCGACGAGCGATCCCTCCTGCCACAGCTCGGGCGTCGAGACGCGATGTTCCGCCTCGAGCAACGGGCGCACGGAGACCCACTCACGTGGGTCGCCGACACCCGAGTGAAGAAGGACGATGTCCACGGGAGGAAGCTACCCTGAATCCGGGCCGTGCTCCGCAAGCTCTTCATCTTGCTGCTGCTCGGGGCGTTCTTCCCGGCGCATGCACTCGCGCAGGGCTCGACGTCCTCGTTGCTGATGCCGGAAGTGACGTACACGAAGCGCGTCCAGTTCACGCCCCACGGACCGGTCGTCCTGAACGTGATCACCTCGCCCAAGCCCGGCGGGCTGTACTCGCTTCAGCCGGTGCTCTCGAACGAGTCGCTCATCTTCCGCGAGAAGGTCACCGACATGCAGAGGCGTCTGAGCGGAACCGCCACGGTCGCCGGCGTGAACGGCGACCTCTTCAACTTCGGCGACGGCCACCCGAGCGGCGTGCTCGTCCGGAACGGCGTTCTCGAGCACCCGCCTCTGCCCAATCGGACGAGCATCGGCATCGGCGCGGACGGAACTCTCCGCCTCGACAAGGTCAGCCTGCTCGGCTTCTGGCGCGGCATCGGCCAGCGCCTCCGTCTGGGATTGAACGACCCGCCGAGCGCGAACGGCTTCACGCTCTTCACGCGCGCCTACGGAGCCGCGACGCCGCCTGCGAACGTCGGCGCCGAAGTGATTCTCCGTCCGTTTCCGAGCGTAAGCCCGAACACGGACCTGGTCGGGACGGTCAGCGCGGTCCTCGCGGTGAGCTCGGGAAGGACGCCGATTCCGGTAGACGGAGCGGTCCTGCAGGCAGACGGCTCGGCGGCGCCGCGGCTCGCGAGCGATGCACCGCTCGGATCGACCGTCACCATTCGCTACACGCTGAACCCCACATGGGACGGCACGGTCGGCGCCCTCGGCGGTGGACCGCTGATCGTCAAGAACGGCAGGCCGGTCTTTCGCGCGAACGAGGCGTTCACGAGCCCGCAGCTCGCGCCGCGAGGGCCGCGTACTGCGGTCGGCCAGCGCGCGGACGGCAAGATCCTGCTCGTCGCGGTCGACGGTCGCCAGCCCGGCTACAGCGCGGGCGTGACGAACTTCGAGCTTGCGCTGGCGCTGCTGCAACTCGGTGCCGTCACCGCGTCGGCGCTCGACGGCGGGGGCTCGACGACGATGGCGTTCGACGGTCAACTGCTCAGTCGCCCGTCGGAGAAGACGGGCGAGCGCGCGGTCGCGGAGGCGCTGGTCGTGGCCTACACGGGCGTCTACGCGCCGCCGGTCTCCGAACCCGTTCTCTCGCCGAACAACGACGGCGTCGCCGATAGCGAGAGCCTTTCGTACAAGCTCGTTCGGCCGAGCAAGGTGCTGGCCGGCCTCGTCGGCCCGAGTGGCGTCACCGTGCCGATCGACTCAGGGCAGCGGGCGCCGGGGACGTACAGGTTCACGTGGCCGGGTGTCGGTCAGCCGGAGGGAAGCTGGCGCTTCACGGTCACGGCGACGGACGACGCGCAGCAGGCGTCGGCCGCGGACCGCACGTTCGCCTTGAACAAGACGCTCTCCGGACTCGCTGTCCGGCCCAGGGCGCTGAAGCTGCGCAGGAAGGGCACGCGCCTGCTCGCGTCGTTCAACCTGTCGCGCGCGGCGAAGATCACGGCGACAGTCGAGCGGAGCACCGGCGTCGTCGTGCGCGTGCTCGCGCTCGCGCGTCGCACTCCCCGCCCCGGCACGCAGCACCTGACGTGGAACGGACGCAACGGCTCCGGCGGAATCGCCTACACCGGCCAGTACCAGTTGCACGTGGTAGCGACGAACCGTCTCGGGCGCGCCGACCTCTACGCGCCCTTCAAGGCGCGTCGCTAGGCTCTCCCCGGTGCTCCTCGCGAGCCTAACGAGCTCGCTGACGTCCTTCGTTCGCGATCACGGCGTCGCCGCCGTCTTCGTCCTGATGCTCGTCGACGCGGTTCTTCCGGCGTTCAGCGAGCTCGTGATGATCGTGGGCGGGGCCGTCGCTGCCGGTGCCCTGGGCGGGTCGGTCTCGCTGCTCGGCGGGGACATCCCTCGCGGCTTCTGGTCGTACGTGGTCGTGTCGCTCGCCGGTACATTCGGATACCTCGTCGGCGCAGTCGCAGGTTGGTGGATCGGCGTGCGTGGCGGCCGGCCGCTGCTCGAGCGCCACGGACGCTGGTTCCACCTCACGCCGGTCCAGCTCGACCGCGCAGAGCGCTGGTTCGCCCGGTACGAGGACTGGGCCGTGTTCCTCGGCCGGATCACTCCCGTCGTCCGTTCGTTCGTCTCGATACCCGCCGGCGTCTTCCGCGTCGGGCTCGGGCGCTACACGATGCTGACGCTGGCAGGCTCCGCGCTCTGGTGCTTCGCCTTCGCCGGCGTCGGCTGGGCCCTCGGCTCGAGCTACGAGCGCTTCCACGACGACTTCCGCTACGTCGAGATCGCCGTCGTTGCAGGAGTTCTCGTGGTGATCGCCTATTTGGTCCGGCGCCGGAGGCGCACCTCTACACTCTCCGATCGTGCCTCAGATTCCTCTCGTTGACGTCAAGGCGCAGTACGCGCCCCTGATTCCGGAACTGAAGCGCGCGTTCGCCGAGGTGCTCGAGTCGGGCACGTTCATCCTCGGCCCGAACGTGAAGGCTTTCGAGCGGGAGGCGGCGCAGTTCCTCGGAGTGAAGGAGACGATCGGCGTGGCGAACGGCACCGACGCCCTCGTGCTCGTTCTGGACGCGCTCGGGATCGGTGCGGGCGACGAGGTGATCTGCCCCTCGTTCACGTTCTATGCGACGGCGGAGTCGATCGCGCGGCGCGGAGCGACGCCGGTCTTCGCGGAGATCGATCCCAGGACGTTCAACCTCGACCCGGAGGACGTCGCAGCGCGCATCACGCCGCGCACTCGCGCAATCATGCCGGTCCACCTGTTCGGCCGACCCGCGCCGCTCGAGGAGCTCGCGTCGCTCGGGCCGCCGCTGATCGAGGACGCGGCGCAGGCGTTCGGCGCGCCGGGTGTCGCACGAACCGGCGTTGCGTCGACATATAGCTTCTATCCGACGAAGAACCTCTTCGCGCTCGGTGACGGCGGGCTCGTCGCAGCCAACGACGATGAGCTTGCCGAGCGCGTGCGCGTGCTCCGCTTCCACGGCTCGCGGGCGAAGGTCGACTTCGAGCTCATCGGCTACAACTCGCGCCTCGACGAGATCCACGCGGCGGCGCTGCGGATCTTCCTCCCGCGACTGGACGAGTGGACGAGGCTGCGGCGCGAGGCCGCCGAGCGCTACCGCGAGCTCGGGCTCGGTGAGCTTGTCACGACGCCCGAGGACGACCCCGGTCACGTCTACCACCTCTTCGTCAGCCGGTCGTCTGAGCGGGACCGGATCGTCGCCGCATTGCGCGACTCCGGGATCGGCTGCGCGACGTACTACGCACCGCCGCTGCACCTCCAGCCGGCCTTGAGCTACCTCGGCTACGAGGAAGGCGCGCTGCCGGAGACCGAGAGGCTCGCTCGCGAGAACTTCTCGGTGCCGCTGTGGGCAGGCATCTCGCCCGAGCAGCAGGTGCGCATCGTGGACGTGGTACGCAGCACAGTCGGAGCGGCTGTCATTTGACGCTCCCGATCTCGCGCCATCGGATCCTGAACCTCCTCGCGGACGCGGTGCTCATCGCTGTCGCGTGGCGGCTCACGTTCTGGATCCGCTTCGACCAGACGATCCCGTCCTTCTACAAGCATCTGCTCTCGTGGCAAACGTTCGCGATCGTCCTCGGGATCAAGCTCGCCGTCTTCGTCCTCTTCGGGTTCTACAACCGCTGGTGGCGCTACGTCTCGACACGCGATATGTGGGGCGCGGCGCGCGGCGTCGTGGTCGCGTCGCTGCTCGTCGACCTCACCCTGTATGCGTTTCCGCCGGATCGGACGTCCCGCCTCCCGCGCGGGATCGCGGTGATCGACATGTTGCTGCTGCTGGCGTTCGTCGCGGGTTCCCGCCTGCTGGCGCGCACGCTGATCGAACGGCCGGCTCCGGGGGGCTTCATGGCTCGGGGGCGCGAGGTCGTGGTCGTCGGCGCCGGCGACGCGGGCCAGCTGATCCTGCGCGAGCTCCAGCGCTCCCCTCAGCTCGGCTACACGCCGATCGGGCTCCTCGACGACGACCCCCGCAAGAAGAACCTGCGCGTGCACGGCGTCAGGGTCCTCGGCCCGACCTCGGAGCTCCGCCGGGTGCTCCGCGACGGCGAGCCAGACGAGGTACTGATCGCGATGCCCTCCGCGTCCGGCGAGATGCGCCAGCGCATCGTCGACATCGCGCACGAGGAACGCGTCCCCGTGAAGACGCTCCCGGGCCTGAACGAGCTGATCTCGGGAGACGTGAACCTCGCCGGCCAGCTGCGGCCGGTACAGGTGGAGGACGTGCTCGGACGCGAGCCGATCGAGGTCGACCTGAACAAGGTCGCGGGCTACCTGGCGCGGAAGACCGTGCTCGTCACCGGCGCGGGCGGCTCGATCGGAGCGGAGCTCTGCCGCCAGATCGCGCGCGTCGGCGCGGGCCGAATCATTCTCGTCGACCATTCGGAGCCGGCGCTCTTCGACATCGAGCGCGAGCTCGTGGGCGAGCGCGGCTTCTCTGCGGCGTTGCCCGTCCTCGCGGACGTGGGCAACCGGACGAAGCTGCGTCAGGTCTTCGAAAAGTTCCGGCCGGACGTCGTCTTCCACGCCGCCGCCTACAAGCACGTCCCGCTGCTCGAAGCGAACCCGCTCGAGGCGGTGCGGAACAACGTGCTGACGACGAAGACGCTCGCCGACGTCGCCGTCGAGTTCGACACGCAGCGCTTCGTGCTCGTCTCCACCGACAAGGCTGCGCAGCCCAAGAACCTGCTCGGCCAGTCGAAGGCGATCGGCGAGTGGATCGTGCAGGCCTACGGCTTGCGTGACGACGTGACGACTCGCTTCGTCGCCGTTCGGTTCGGCAACGTGCTCGGTTCGTCCGGCAGCGTGATCCCGATCTTCCGGCGGCAGATCGAGCGCGGCGGTCCGGTGACGGTCACACACAAGGAGATGACGCGGTACTTCATGACGATTCCCGAAGCCGTCTCGCTGATCGTGCAGGCGGGTGCGATGGGCGGACGCGGGCACGTCTACGTGCTCGACATGGGCGAGCCTGTCTCGATCTACGAGCTCGCCGAGAACATGATTCGTCTGTCCGGCAAGGTGCCGGAAAGCGACATCCCGATCCGTATCACCGGTGTGCGGCCCGGCGAGAAGCTGCACGAGGTCCTGTGGAACGAGGACGAGTCGGGCGAGCCGACGCAGCATCCGAAGATCCTCGCCGCGTCGCAGGCGCCGATCGACCCGGACTGGCTGAGTGCGGAGCTGCGCGAGCTTGAACGGCTCGTCGAGGAGGGCGAGACGCTCGAGCTCGTGGCGCGAATGACGACGATGTTCCGCGAGCCGCAGCGCCTCGACATCACCAGCCCGACGTCACCCGCCGTGCGACCAGAGTGGCGCGGTCGCGAACACCGTGAAGCGGCAGCGTTCGACGAAACCTGAGCGGCGGTACACGCCGACCGCCATCTCGGTCGAGTGCAGGACGACGCGTCTGCTGCCGGCCTCCTTCGCGCGGTTGAGCAGCATCGTCGTCAGTCCGCCCGCGATCCCTCGGCCGCGCGCCTCCGGCCGCACGCTCATCCCGTAGATCGCCGCGACGCCCGGCGGACCGGCAAACGAGACGTAGCCCTTTCCCGCCGGGACGCCGTCGACGAGAGCGAGATAGCGGTGTCCCGGTGCACGGCCGGGACCCCACTCACGCTGCATCTCCCCGACAAGGGCCGCGTCCTCCTCGTCGGAGACCTCCCAGTAGTCGACTGTGAGCTCCTGATAAGCCCGTAGATCTGCGGCGTCCAACACCTCGCGGTAGAGGACGCCGGTTGGAGGCCCCGAACCCTTCCAGTCGGCGAGCTCGAGCGACATTCCCGTTGCGTTGTCGACGGCGTGAAGCCCCTGGGCGGCGAGGCGGTCGCTCAGATCGGCCGGATGGGCGGATGGGTGGACGAGCCAGAAGAACTGCACGCCGCGCGCACGGAAAAGGTCCACCACTCGCGCCACGGCTGCGTCGGCGTCTCCTTCGATACGCGTCCGGATGACGCCGTTGTACGGCAGGTGCCTGATGGGTGTCTCGAACCGGAGAATGCCGTCTTCTTCGTGCAGCTCGCCTTGGGCCCAGTGGCCGAACACCGACCAGTGCGCGACGAAGGCTTCCTCGATCTCCGTGACGACGTCCATCCGGGAGTGTCGGATCATCGATGTTGGACGAAGTTGGCGCAAGGGCGTTTCGTTGCCGTTCGAGTCCATCCGACCGACCCGCATACGCTGGGAACGTGCAGCTGAACCTCGAGCAGCGGCGCGCCGTCGACGCGGTGCGCGGCCCGGTCTGCATTCTCGCCGGCGCGGGCTCCGGCAAGACCACGACGATCACGCACCGCATCGCGAACCAGGTGACGAGCGGCGCCTTCCGCGCCGATGAGATCCTCGCCGTGACCTTCACGGACAAGGCGGCCGGCGAGTTGCGCGCGAGGCTCGAGGCGCTCGGCGCCCCCGGTGTGTTCGCGCGCACGTTCCACGCCGCCGCGCTCGGCCAACTGCACCAGTACGCGCCCGGCCGTGTCGGCAAGATCCTCTCTTCGAAGGCGCTACCCGTGCGGCGCATCGCGAACTCTCTGCCCGGGGCCTACCGCTTCCGTTCCGCAGGCGACCTCGCGACGGAGATCGAGTGGGCGAAAAACCGCCGCATCACGCCGGCGCGCTACCTCGCACAGCGCGGAGAGCACGAGCCGCCGATCCCTCCCGATTTGATGTTCCGCGTGTATATGCAGTACGAAGAGCGCAAAGCGGCGGCCGGGTACGTCGACTTCGAGGACCTGCTCGAGCTCGCGATCCAGCTCTACTCGTCCGACGACGTGGCGCTGGCTCTTGTCCGCGAACGCTTCCGCGCGTTCACCGTCGACGAATACCAGGACGTCAACGTGCTCCAGCAGACGCTGCTCGAGCTGTGGCTCGGTCCGCGCGACGAGCTCTGCGTCGTCGGGGACGACTACCAGTCGATCTACTCGTTCACCGGCGCGTCGCCGGAGCATCTGCTCGCGATGCCGGCACGCTTTCCGCAGGCGGCGGTGATCCGGCTCGAGGAGAACTACCGCTCGTCGCCCCAGGTGCTCGCGCTAGCGAACCGCCTCGTGCCGAACCTCGGCGGTGCCGCGAAGACGCTCCGTGCGACGTGCTCGGATGGGCCCGACCCCGAGCTGCTCCCCTGCGAGGACGAGCCCGCTTTCGCGGTCGAGCGAATCCGCGCGCTCGGTGTCCCCTTCGAGCGAATTGCGATCCTCTGCCGCACGAACGCGCGGCTCGTCGACTTCGAGGAGGCGCTGCACGAGGCGGGCATCCCGGCGCAGGGTGCGTCGTTCCTCGGTCGAGAGAGCGCGCGGTACGTCCTGCGCAGGCTGTCGTCACCGGCGGACGTGCGCAGACTCGCGGAGGAGCGCGGCTGGCTCGAGGATCCGCCGGACAAGCTCGGTGAGCGCGAGCTCGTGCGGCAAAACGACCTCGGCCGGCTCGTCCGCCTGGCCGAGGAGCTCGCCGATCTCGACGGCCCCGGCTTCGTGGGAGAGCTCGAGCGGCGCTTCGGCGACGGCGCCGCGGCACGGCGCGGCGTTCACCTGCTGACGCTGCACGGCGCGAAGGGGCTGGAGTTCGAGGCCGTGTTCGTCGCGCGTGTGGAGAAGAAAGAGCTGCCGACGAAGCTCGCCAAGACGCCGGCCGCGATCGATGAGGAACGGCGGCTCTTCTACGTCGGCTTGACGCGCGCGAAGCGGCACCTGTTCGTCACGTGGACGGGAGCGCCGTCGCGTTTCCTGCGCGAGTTGGGGCTCCAACCGCGTCAGACGGCGCGCCGGGAGCCCGAGCCGGACGATCCCGTCTTCGCCGCGTTGAAGCAGTGGCGTTTGGAACGCGCACGCGCCGACGAGGTGCCGGCCTACGTCGTCTTCCACAACTCGACGCTCGCCGAGATCGCCGGACGCAAGCCGCAGACGCTGCGAGACCTCGCAACCGTGCCGGGCGTCGGGCCGACGAAGCTCGACCGCTACGGCGACGACGTCCTTTCAGTGCTGAATTCCTGAGCTCACGTTGCGGTCAGGCCGAGCGCCAGTCGAATCCCGACCGCGGCTGCGGTCGCGCCGAACAAGCTGAGCAGCGTGCCGATCAGGTAGTACTCGGCGAACGCCTCGCGCCTGAACGACGGGAACCTCGCGAGCGACTTCGCAGTGAAGATCGCCGCAACCGCGCCCGGATGGCCGAGCACTACTGCGATGAAGATCGCGCTTCGCTCGAGCCAGCCGATGTACGCGCCGGCGCCCTGCAGGCCGTGCGGGAGCTCTTCGGTAGGGCCGAAATGCCGCTCGACCTCGCGCGCCCACGGCGCCGTCAAAGTGCCGATTGCGGCGCCGAGCGGAAACACGGCTGCTAGCAGGCCGAGTGTGATCGCGACGGCGCTGTCACTTTCCAGCGCACGCTCGACGGCGCGCCACGTTCCTCCGGCGTCGAGAAGAAGGCCGGCGCCCAGAGCGATGGCAACGACGGCGGCAGCCGTCGTCGGGACCTTCCTCGGAAGCTGCTCTCGACGTCGATCGACGGGGATGATCGCCGCCAGGCCCGCCAGGGCGGCGACGAGGAGCCACACCTGCCACCGGCTCGCGAGCGGATACGCGACCCAGGCTCCGCTGAGCGCGGCGAACGCGCCGCGCGTGAGCGCACGGGCGCGCACCCAGGGCAAGTACGGCACGATCGTCGCCGCCAGGCTGAGGCCGAGAGCCGCGCGCGCCGTATCCGTCACAGTGGTCGCACCTCGGAGGCGATGCTCTGGATCAACTCTGTTCCCTCCACTTCCTGGGCGAAGAATGCTGCACGCAGTCGCTGATTGACCGCCTGTTGGGTGATACCCAATCGCGACCCGATCTCCGGCTCCGTCAGGCCGCGAAGACGGAGGTCCACTGTCTCCCATCCTCGTTGCGAGCGCATCCGCAGCAGGGTGACCCAAAGCGCCACGGCGCGATCGAGTTCGTTCACCCGCTGCCAGCCTGCGCCCTCGACCGCGACGGCCCACGGAAGGTTTTTTGCGCGGTCGACGGCGCGCCGCGCCTGGACGAACGCGGTGCCGGTCGACAGGCGGGTGCTCTCGCCGGGCGCCTCGATGTTTCCGATCCCGATCCCGACCCACCACCCGCGATCGCGAGCGATCAGGCGGAGGACCGGGATGACGTTTACGGGCTGGAAAAGCACGCCTTGAAGCTCATCGCCGACCGTCACCTCGAACGGCATCGACTTGGTGACATCCGGCTGCTCGTTGAGAAGCTTGGCCAGCTCCGCAGCCCGGGATCGTGCGGCCCGGCGGCTCCGCCTCTCGTCCACGGTCACAACAACAGCCATAAAACAAGGCTAGCACCTTGTTTTGGTGCAAACAAGGCATTCGACTTGTTATCAACGAAACAAGTGTTCAGGCTTGTGGGCGCGCGCTGAGCAGGGCCTCCAGCATCTGAGCCGGGTCGCGGCGCATACGCACCGCTGCGCCGCCGTCCCGCTTCTCCAGCAGCAGCGCGCGCGCATCGCTCAAGGGTACGAGCCGGCCGTCGCGGATCAGCGCCTCGTCGACGCCGCCGAGCCGTCCGCCGTACGTCGTGTAGACCGGGACGCCGAGCGCCGCCGCCTCGCGGTTCATCGTCCCGCCCGCCGACACGACGAGGTCGGCCAAGGCGATGAGACTCTGCGCGTCGACTGCGCGTTCCGGGACGATCACCGACGGGAGGTCCAGGCCGCGGACGAATTCGCGCTGCTCCTCCGTCCGCGGCAGGACGATCGCGTGCACGTCGTCGCGCGTACCGAGGAAGTCGAGCGTCTGCGGGAAGAGCGGGTTCGAGTGCCGGTGGTAGAGCGACACGTCCGGCGGCGGGCGCAGCACGACGAGGACACGCGCCGGATCGAGGCCGAACGGCTCGAGCACGGCGGCGTCCGGCTCGAAGTCGGAGAGGTAGTACTCCTCCTTCAGGCCTTCGTACTGAACGAGCTTGGGCGGCGTCGCGCCGTAGCGCGCAAGCCGCTCCTGCGGAATCGCGTCCGGGACGACGACCTTCGTTGCCGCGCGGCAACCGAGTTGGTGTTGCAGCCAGGCCCACTCGTAATCGAACGTCGTCGCG
>WNFZ01003742.1_pt1 | contig 42830 bp, 45 predicted proteins | sample 5400081 | NCBI WGS metagenome assembly WNFZ01 (sample SAMN13153365, study PRJNA577476) | soil metagenome | isolation source: 80 cm soil or saprolite under grassland replicate 1 | place: USA:California | collected 2016-06-15
TGGTTTCGAAGGTGACCTTGTCTCGCATCTCCATTGTCGCACGAATGCCCTGCAGCTCGACCATGTCTGGTTTGGTCAAATCCTGAGCGGCGGCCTGAGCGACCATGTCGTAGCGGCGGTTGTCGCGGGTGACGCCGGCAAGGCGGGGCTGATGCATCATGATTTTGGTGCCGGAGACCACCATGCGTCCAACATCGACGGGCATGCCGGAGAGCATTCGCAGTGGGTTGAGCAGAAGCGCGAACGTCACGCCCGTCACCAGAGCGATGATCGCGGTAAGTGGGATCGCGATCCGCAGGATGCGCACGTGCCGGCTGTGGCGCACGGCGGCACGGAAGGCCCGCTCGCTATCGGCGCGGCCGAATCGCGCAAAGCCGCGCGGCGCTCGCTCGTCGGACATAGCGGTCAAAGAGTTCATCCCCGAGCCCCATCCGCCTGCCGAGAGAATCAGGCGGCCCCACTCGCGATAGTAGCCCCTTTTTGGCGCCCCATCCTCGCGCCGAAATATGGCCTCGGCGCGGCATGGCCGGTCGAGAGCAGGAGGAGCAGGCCCGGCCGGAAAAGCTCATACATTTAAGGAGATAGCGCGGATAGGTTACCAATCCATGCGCTTGCGGCCGTCGCCGAGCCTAGGAGTGGGCAAAGATATCCTCATCCGCCCAGCCGGCGAGGTCGAGCCGCACCCGATCGGGCAGGAAGCGAAAACACGCTGCCGCTAAATCCGCGCGCCCCTCCCGAATGAGGATGGCGTCGAGTTTCTCCTTGAGAGCATGCAGGTGCAGCACGTCCGACGCCGCATAGGCGAGTTGCGCGTCAGTGAGCGTCTCAGCGCCCCAATCGGAGAGCTGTTGCTGTTTTGAGAGGTCGATGCCGAGCACCTCGCGCACCAGGTCCTTGAGGCCGTGCTTGTCGGAATAGGTGCGGGCGATCCGCGAGGCGATCTTGGTGCAATAGACCGGCGAGGGCATGACGCCTAAGCGCTTGTACAGCACAGCGAGATCGAAGCGGGCGAAATGAAAGATCTTGAGGACCGTCCCGTCGGCGAGCAGCTTGGTCAGATTGGGCGCCTCGTTCGTGCCCGTTGGGATCTGAATCACGTCGGCGGATCCATCGCCCGGCGAGATTTGCACCACGCACAGGCGATCGCGGTGCAGATCAAGGCCCATGGCTTCGGTGTCGATGGCGACCGCACCGCCGCGGTAGCGCGAGAGCTCAGGCAGGTCGCCGCGGTGCAAACGGATGGTCATGACGACGCACGGACCGGCAATGACACAAATCTGGTGCCCAGGAGAGGACTCGAACCTCCACGCCTCGCGGCGCTAGTACCTGAAACTAGTGCGTCTACCAATTCCGCCACCTGGGCCTTGCGCGATTAGGTACGGAGCGTGCCCCTCGTTGTCAAATAGGCGCGCCCTGTACAGTATCAACGCGATCCTGTATTCGGCGAGTGAGGGATTTGAGCGAGCATGACCGCGATTCCGCTCGAAACGCTTGTCACCGTATTCGGCGGCTCGGGCTTCCTCGGCCGTCACGTCGTGCGCGCGCTAGCGAAACTCGGCTACCGCATTCGCGTCGCCGTCCGCCGCCCCGAGCTTGCCGGCTTCCTGCAGCCGCTCGGCGAGGTCGGCCAGATTCATGCCGTACAGACCAATGTGCGTCATGCCGCCTCGGTCGAGGCGGCTGCGCGCGAGGCCGATGTGGTGATCAATCTCGTCGGCATTCTGTTCGAGCGCGGGCGGCAAAGATTCGATGCGGTGCAGTCCTTCGGTGCCGAAGCCGTGGCGCGCGCCGCAGCGGCGGTCGGCGCACACATGATCCACGTCTCGGCGATCGGCGCCGACGCGGAAGCACCCTCCCGCTACGCCCGCTCGAAGGCGGCCGGCGAGAGGCTGGTGCTCGCCGCCGTGCCGTCGGCGGTGATCCTGCGCCCCTCCGTCCTGTTCGGCCCCGAGGACGACTTCTTCAACAAGTTTGCGGCGATTGCCCGTTTTTCCCCGGCCCTTCCGCTGGTCGGGGGCGGTCATACCCGCTTCCAGCCCGTCTTCGCCGGCGACGTCGCGAGCGCGATCGTTGCCGCAATCGAAGGCCGCGCCAAAAACGGCGAAGTCTACGAGCTCGGTGGCCCCGAAGTGCACAGCTTCAAAGAGCTGATGCAGTTCCTGCTCGCGGCGATCGAACGGCGGTGTTTGCTGGTTCCGATCCCCTTCGCGCTCGCCAAGTTCCAGGCCAGCTTTCTTCAGTTTCTGCCGAAGCCGCTGTTAACGCCCGATCAGGTCGAGCTGCTGCGCCGCGACGCCATTGTCTCCGAGGAGGCAAAGCGCGAAGGCCGCACGCTCGAAGCGCTCGGCGTCGAGCCCCTCGCCATGGCGGCCGTGGTGCCCTCGTATCTGTGGCGGTTCCGCAAGACCGGCCAATTCAAGGGACAAGGGCCGGTGATCCGCAGTTCGCCCTAATCGGCACGTCCCGGTCCCCGCCGTGTCCATCGTCACCAACATCGAAGATCTGCGGCGGATCGCCCGGCGCAAAATTCCGCGCGCGATCTTTGATTATGTGGAGCGGGGCTCGTACGACGAGATCACGCTCATCGCCAATCGCAACGACCTCGACGCCATCCGCCTGCGCCAGCGGGTACTGGTCGACGTTTCCAAGATATCCCTCGCCACTTCGATGCTGGGCGAGACCGTATCGATGCCGCTCGCGATCGCGCCGACCGGACTTGCGGGGCTTGTCCACGGCGATGGCGAGATGCTGGCCGCGCGCGCCGCCGAGGCTGCCGGCATCAAGTTCTGCCTGTCCACCATGTCGATCTGCTCCATCGAGGACGTGCAGAGCGCGGTGCAACAGCCGTTCTGGTTTCAGCTCTATATGTTCCGCGACCGCGGTTTCAGCCGATCGGTGATCGAACGGGCCCGCGTAGCCAAGTGTTCCGCCCTGTTCCTGACCGTTGACCTTCCCATGCGGGGCCAGCGCCACGCCGATATCAAGAACGGATTGACCGTTCCGCCGCGGCTCACCGCGCGCAATGTCTGGGACATCGCCACCAAGCCAGCTTGGCTGATCAAAGTGCTCCTTGGGCGGCGCAAGACCTTCGGCAACGTCGAGGCTTATCTTAAAGGCCGGGTCGGCATGGAGCGGGCGGGGGCCTGGTCGAACCAAAATTTCGACCGCTCGCTCAATTGGCGCGACGTGGATTGGGTGCGCAGCCTGTGGCCGGGCAAGCTGGTGCTCAAAGGCGTGCTCGACGTCGAGGACGCCAAGACGGCGGCGTCGGCGGGTGTCGACGGCATCGTCGTGTCCAATCACGGCGGCCGGCAGCTCGACGGCGCGCACTCCAGCATCACCGTCTTGCCCGAGATCGCGAGCGCGGTCGGTGACCGCATCGAGGTGCTGTTCGACGGCGGCATCCGCTCCGGGCAGGACGTGCTCAAAGCATTGGGGCGCGGCGCGCGCGGGTGCCTGACCGGGCGAGGCCATCTTTATGGTCTTGCGGCCCATGGCGAAGCCGGCGTTCGCCAGGCGCTCGACATCATCCGCGCCGAGCTCGAAGTGGCGATGACGCTCACCGGCGTTCGCGACGTGCGTGAGGTCTCGCGCGCCGTGATCGCCTGACGCCAGGACTACAAGAAAAAGGCGAGGACGCCGGTTAGTGCCCCAGGGCCAGCGCGATCAAGCCGAGCCCTCCAACGACGACGCGCCACCAGGCGAACAAGCCGAAACCGTGGCGCTGCACATAGTCCAGAAACGTCTTCACCACGATCCAGGCGCACACGAACGACACCGCAAATCCGAACGCTACGAGGATGCTGTTGTCCATGCTCATCTGCCCACGGCTCTTGAAGAGGTCGTAGGCGAACGCACCGGCCATGGTGGGCATTGCGAGCCAGAACGAGAACTCCGCGGCTGAGCGTCGGTCAGCCCCCAGCAGCATGGCGGCTACGATGGTCGCCCCGGAGCGCGAGACGCCGGGTATCATGGACACGCACTGCGCCAGGCCGATGCCAAAATACATCGGCAAAGAAAACCGGGTGGCATCGTGGTAGCGGGTGTCGAGATCCATCCCATCAACCCACAATAAAATCGCACCGCCCACGATCAGGGTGAAACAGACGATCCAGGCGTTGAACAGCACCGATTTGATGACATCGTGCGCGAGCGCGCCAACGACTGCCGCCGGCAGGAATGCGATCAGCACACCGATGACGAAACGCCGAGCTGCCGGATCGCTGAACATACCGGTGGCTATGCGCCAGATACGAAAAAAATAGATCGACAGCAGCGCGAGGATCGCGCCGAATTGGATGAGCACCGCGAAGGTCTTGCCGAAATCGTCATCGTCGAATCCGAAAAAGCGCTGCACCAAGAGGAGGTGGCCGGTCGAGGACACCGGCAGGAACTCGGTCAGCCCCTCAATCACACCGAGGACGAAGGCCTTGAACAGGTCGAGCAACATGACGGCTCCGCGGCCAGAGGGAGACAGGTGCCGCGCAGCAGCAGGCGCGGAAGGTCCGGACGATGCGCTTTTCCCGCATCATTAACCTTGGGGCAACGGGAAAGGGCCAACATTGCACAGGTTGCTCTTGGCCGGCCCTACCCAAAGGATCGAGGGCGACCTAACGTGACCGCCGTCGCGCGGCCGCCGCGCCCAACCTCGCCGCAGTCATTAAAACCGCATGCTGACGTTGTTTCATCACCCGTTCTGCCCGCATTCCCGCTTCGTGCGTTTGGCGCTCGGCGAATATGGCATCACCGCGCGGACGGTCGAGGAGCGCGTATGGGAGCGCCGCGAGGAGTTCCTCATCCTCAATCCTGCCTGCACCACTCCGGTGGCCGTGGAGGAGGGTCGTCCGGCGGTCCCCGGCGCGTCGATCATCGCCGAATATCTGGACGAGACGCGGGGAGCCGACCTTGGCGAACTGCGCCTGCTGCCGCGCGAACCGGGGCCGCGGATCGAGGTTCGCCGGCTGATGAGCTGGTTCAACGACAAATTTTTTGCCGAGGTCAGCGGCCCGCTTACCATGGAACGCCTATATAAACGCCAGATGCCGGCAAGCGCGGGCGGCGGCTCCCCGGATACGGAGGTGATCCGAGCGGCGCGCCACAACATGCGGTATCATTTGGCGTATATCGGCTGGCTGGTGCGCACACGCGATTGGCTTGCAGGCGCACGGATGAGTTACGCCGATCTCGCTGCAGCCGCGCACCTCTCGGCAGCCGACTATCTGGGCGATGTGCCATGGAACGAAGACGAGGCCGCGAAGACGTGGTACGCGCAGGTCAAGTCGCGTCCGTCGTTCCGTCCCATTCTAGCCGAGACGCTGGCGGGCATCCCGCCGTCGGAGACCTACGCCGATCTCGACTTCTAAACGATCCCTCGGCGCTCAAAGCGGCGCTCGCGAGCGCCGCTCATCAATACGGTTTCGACACCGTCGGCATCACGCGGCCGGACTCGATCCCGCAGGCGTTGGAGCGGCTGCGGCAGTTCCTGGCCGAAGGCGCCCACGGCGACATGAATTGGATGGAAACAACGGCGGCACGGCGCGGCAACCCGCGCGCGCTGTGGCCAGAGGTAGGCTCCGTCATCATGCTTGGCCTTAATTACGGCCAAGACCCCGGCAGCGATCCGCTGGCGATCTTGCGCAGGCGCGACCGCGGCGCGATTTCGGTTTACGCGCGGGCCGACGACTATCACGACATCATCAAGCCGAGACTCAACGCGCTGGCGCGGTGGCTGACCGCGCAAGCCGGCGGCGACGCGAAGGTCTTCGTCGATACCGCCGCGGTCATGGAGAAGCCGCTCGCCGCCGCTGCCGGCATCGGCTGGCAGGGTAAGCACACCAATCTGGTTTCACGCCAATTCGGGTCGTGGTTGTTTCTCGGTGCGATCTTCACAACGCTCGAGCTGCCGCCGGACGCACCGGAGGTCGACCATTGCGGCAGCTGCCACGCCTGCCTCGATATCTGCCCGACCGCCGCGTTCCCCGCGCCTTACCAACTCGATGCGCGGCGCTGCATCTCTTACCTCACCATCGAGCACAAGGGTCCGATTCCGCGTGAACTGCGCGCGCCGATCGGCAATCGCATCTTCGGCTGCGATGATTGTCTGGCGGTATGCCCGTGGAACAAGTTCGCGCAAGCTGGCCGCGAGAACAAGCTCGCCGCGCGCCCTGAATTGACGGCCCCACGCCTTGCCGATCTCGCCCGGCTTGACGACGCCGCGTTCCGACAAATGTTTTCGAAGTCGCCGCTCAAGCGCACGGGGCGCAATCGGTTCGTGCGCAACGTGCTGATCGCGATCGGCAATTCCGGTGATGCGGCGCTTGCAACCGAGGCCATCCGGCTGTTGGACGATTCCTCGGCACTGGTGCGCGGCGCAGCAGTGTGGGCGCTGAGCCGGCTGCTACCCGCCGAACGCTTCGCTGCGCTGGCGATGGATCGTCGCGCTCGCGAGAGCGAGCCTCTAGTCGCAGAGGAATGGGCGGTAGCGCTCGACGCGGCGGCCGCTTGATGAGCACGCTCGTTTGTCTTGGGCTTGGTTACTGCGCCCAGCATTATGTTAGCGAATTCGGTTCGCGCTTTGACCGCGTCGTGGGAACGACGCGCAACGCGGACCGTGCGGCCGCGCTCGGGCGAGAACGCCTCGGAGGCAAACTGGTCGAGATGTTGGTATTTGATGGTGCGTCGCCATCAAACGAGCTCAAGGCCGCGATTTCAGAGGCCGATGCGCTGCTCGTTTCGGCAGCGCCGGTGGAAGGCCGCGATCCCGTGCTCGCGCTGCTCGAAGAGGACATGCTACGGGCGCCGCGGCTTAAGTCCGCGGTCTATCTGTCGAGCCTCGGCGTGTACGGGGATAGCGGCGGTGCGTGGATCGACGAGACTGCGCCGACCATTCTGGCGCTCGCGCGCCGCGGTGGCACCCGCATCGAGGCCGAACTCGATTGGCAGGCGCTCGGGGCGCGACGCAACCTGCCAGTCGCGATCCTGCGGCTCGGCGGCATCTATGGTCCGGGACGCAACGGAATGGTGCGCCTCCTGCGCGGTACCGTGCATCGTATCGCCAAGCCCGGCCACGTCTCGAATCGCATCCACGTCTACGACATTGCGCAGGCGATCGATGCGGCTTTCGCGCGCAGCGCCGTGGGCGTGTTCAACGTTGTCGATGACGAGCCAGCATCGCCGAGCGATCAGATCGCATTTGCGGCGCGCCTGATCGGCATCGAGCCCCCGCCGGAGATCCCATACGAGGACGCCGGCAAATTGGCCTCGCCCATGGCGCTGAGCTTCTACGACGGTTGCATCCGCGCACGCAACGACAAGCTCAAGAAGGCGCTCGGGGTGAAGCTGCGCTATCCGACCTACCGCGACGGCCTGCATGCGCTCTACGAAGCCGGCCATCATCTTTTGGCCGCCGAGCCGACGGCGTCCGCCTAGAACTTGGCCGAAAATGCGAGTGGGGGCTGCAGCAAGCGCGGCGGCGATGGCCCACCACTTGCATAGTTCGGTCATGTCCGAAGCATGCTCTCTGAAAACGCAATAAAATGCAGCTCGCGGTCGCCGGAGGCTGGCATGACCATCACGGTCTTCATCCGTTACCAACTCGATCCGTTTCAATGTGATGCCTTCGAAGAATACGCGCGGCATTGGCTTACTGTCATTCCGAAGTGCGGTGGAAATCTCCTCGGCTATTGGATGCCGCATGAAGGCACCAACAACATTGCCTACGGGCTGATCTCGTTCGATAGTCTCGCCGCCTACGAGACCTACCGCGCACGGCTCAAGGCCGATTCTGAAGGCGCCGCCAATTTCCGTTTTGCGCAGGAGCGACATTTCATCTTGAGTGAGGAGCGGACGTTCCTCAGGCCAGTGACCTGAGCCGCCGCTTCTGTTGAAATGGTGGGCGCTGGCGGTGCCTCGGCGAGCGGTTTTCAGCGAAGCGGAGACGGTTTTGCATTGAAGGCACGCCGAACGCAGCCCTCCTCGAGGTGTTCAATGATTGCCGTGATCTTCGAAGTCTGGCCAAAGCCTGGCCACAAGCAACGATATCTCGACCTCGCTGCCGAGCTGCGGCCGCTGCTCGATCAGATCGATGGTTTCATCTCGATCGAGCGGTTCGAGAGTATCTACGAGCCCGGTAAGATGCTCTCGCTTTCATTCTTCCGCGATGAAGCGGCGGTGAGCGCATGGAGAAATCTCGAAGCCCATCGTCGCGCGCAGGCCGTCGGCCGCGGCGAATTTTTCGCGGACTATCGATTGCGGATTGCCGCCGTGATCCGGGACTACGGCATGTCCGATCGCACGCAGGTCCCCGCCGACAGCCGTTCCAAGCACGGTTAGCGGCCTTCTACGACTCCGCCACGGCGGCAATCAGCCGCTCGATATCCTCCGGGCGCGACAGACGATGGTCGCCATCCTTTATCAGCGTCAGCACGACGTCGTCGCGGGCAAAGCGAGAGGTCAGCTCGACCGTGTGCTGCCATGGAACGTCGGGATCCTGCACGCCCTGAAGAATCCGCACCGGGCAACCGGTCTCGATCATGCCGTCGAGCAGGAGGTGCTTGCGCCCCTCCTCGATAAGACCGCGGGTGATCGGATAGGGTTCTTCGGAATACTGCGAAGGCCGCGCCCAAACGCCGGTCTGCTCGATCTTGAGCTTGACCTCCGACGGGAACCGTTTCCACATCAACTCTTCAGTGAAGTCGACTGCGGGTGCGATCAGCACGAGCCGCGCGACGCTGGGATCGGCTTGCCTGCGGCGCGCCAGTTCGCGGATCAGCAGCAGCGCCAGCCACCCTCCCATCGACGAGCCGATCACGACCTGGAGGCTCCTGCAAAAGGTGTCGAGCACGGCAAGGCTCTCTTCGAGCCATCGGCCGATGCTGCCGTCGGTGAAATTGCCGCCGGACTCACCGTGGCCGGAATAGTCGAAGCGCGTCATGGCCCGACCATTCTCCTGCGCCCAGCGATCGAGCGCCTCCGCCTTGGTACCCCGCATATCGGACTTGAAGCCGCCCAGCCAGAACAGGCCGGGTGAGCCTCCCTCGCGCCGCCGCACGGCAATTTGGCGGGCCGCCATATCCGTTCCAACAGTCAGGAATTTCAGGCAAAGATCGCTCATTTGCGGAGCCTGGCCTTAGAGGCACACTTGCATGGGGGCGCTGGGCATGTTCCGCCGCATCCTGCCATTGAATACAAGCACGCCCGCGCCGCCAACAACCCAGAGCCGGCCGAGGAACTGAATCCGTGAGCAACACCGATCGGCAGGTTCACCCGCGGACCTTGGCCGGCGCCACCGTCCTGCAGATCGTGCCGGCTTTGCGCGAGGAGCCGGTCGCCCGCACTGCCCTCATTGTGGCCGCCGCCCTGCGTCAAGCCGGCGCGCGCGCGCTTGTTGCAAGCGAGGATGGCCCGCTGGTTGCGGAGCTCACGGCATCCGGTGGCGAATGGATTCCGCTCATCAATGCGACCGTCAATCCGTTCCAGCTCAGGAGAAACGCCCGCGCTTTGGAGCGCCTGATTGCCTCCGAGCGGATCGATATCGTGCACGCGCAAAGCGCCGGCGGAGCCTGGATCGCCAACATGGCGGCGGCGCGGATCGCCGTATGGATTGTCGCCACACTGCCCGACGTGCCGCCGGTCTCTAGACTGCGTGCTTATTGGGCCGCCGCTCTCACGCGCGGCGATTGGGTGATCACGCCTTCAAACTTCGCTGCCGGTCCGGTCCTAGCGCGCCACAATGTTCCACGCGAGCACCTCACCATCATTCCGCGCAGCATCGACATCGCCGCATTCGATCCGGCGGCCGTGGATCCCGCGCGAGTCGAAGCCTTGCACGTGGCGTGGCGAATTCCGCCGGCGGCGCGCATTTTGCTCGTTCCCGGCCGCGTCGCCCCTTGGAACGGCCAACTTATTGTGCCCGATGTCGCTCGCATCATGCTCGACAGCGGTATGCGCGGCTTTGTGTTCGTGCTGGTTGGCGAACATCGCAGCCATCGCAAATATGCGCGCGCCATCGTGGAAGAGGCGAAGGTCAAAGGCGTGCAGGCGCTGGTGCGGCTGACCGGACACTACCGTGACATGCCGGCGGCGCTTGCCGCCGCCGATACCGTCGTGGTGCCCGCAACCGAGCCGCCGGTCCTCGGCCGCGTGGTTGCGCAAGCACAAGCCATGGGGCGGCCGGTCGTCACGTCGGATGTCGGCATCCTGCCGGAACACGTGGTCGCGCCGCCGGAAATGCCGGAGGACGTGCGCACGGGATGGGTGGTCAAGGCCGGCGACGCAAAAGAATTTGCCAGCGCGGTGATCGAGGCGTGGGCTCTTGATGATGACGCCTACCGTATGATGGCCGCGCGCGCACGCCACTTCGCCGAATACATGTTTTCTCCGCACAGCGCGGCGGCCGCGACCCATGCCGTCTATACCGCGCTGCTGGAACGCGACCGCTAGAAGTCGCAGCGGCGCGCGCGGCGGCCGCGAACCGATGGAAAGCCGTTGACTTATGCGCGGTTTGTCCTGATCCTTCCTGGGCCTGCGGCAGCAGGACCGTTGTAACAACATGAGGAGAGCACAGCCATTCGTCGCCCAATGAGACCTGCGCAGCCCGCCCCGAAGGACGGCCCGCGCATCAACGAGGAGATCCGTGTTCGCGAAGTCCAACTGATCGACCACAACGGCCACAATCATGGGCCCGTTGAAATCCAGATCGCTTTGGACAAGGCCCAGGAGGCCGGGCTAGACCTCGTCGAGATCGCCCCCAATTCGTCCCCGCCGGTCTGCAAAATTCTCGATTACGGCAAATACAAATACCAGGCGCAGAAGAAAGCGGCGGAAGCCCGCAAGAAGCAGAAGGTCGTCGAGGTCAAAGAGATCAAGCTTCGGCCGATGATCGACGACCACGACTACGACGTGAAGATGCGCTCGATGCAGCGCTTTTTCGAAGAAGGCGACAAGGTGAAAGTCACGCTGCGCTTCCGCGGGCGCGAGATGGCGCACCAGGAACTCGGCTACCAGCTCCTCAATCGCGTGAAGGACGACACCTCCAAAGTCGCCAAGGTCGAGCAGGAACCCCGCTTCGAAGGCCGCCAGGTGGTGATGGTGCTGGCTCCGAGGTGAGAGCTCGGCGGTGCGCTGCGAGGACGGTGCCGTGCGCCTGCACACCCCCTGATCGCTCCGCGGGCTAACACCCGGATCCCACGCCTCGATCCGCGCGGCCGCCGTATCCGAGTTTGGTTGTATTTCGCGGCGGGCTCTGCCATAACGCGGCCCTTCCGCCGCCCGGCCGAAAGGGCTGCCGTGGCGACGGTGTATCAGCACGCTCGAACGAGCAGACGCTGGCCGGCCGGGGCGTTTTCCACGCCTGCCGCCGCAAAGGAGAGCCAAATGCCCAAGCTCAAGACCAAATCCGGCGCAAAAAAGCGCTTCAAAGTGACCGCGGGCGGGAAGGTGCTCTACCAGCAATCTCGCAAGCGTCACGGCATGATCAAGCGCACTAACAAGCAGATCCGCCAACTGCGCGGCACCGCCGTGCTGTTCAAGACCGACGGCGAGAAGATCAAAAAATTCTTTTTGCCCAACGGGTGACACCTGTGGGCCGCCGCAGCGGCCAGCCGCAACCAATCGTCGCACGCAACTCAGGAGGTCAGCCATGGCACGCGTCAAGCGCGGCGTCACCGGGCACGCCAAGCACAAGAAAGTCTTGAAGGCAGCCAAGGGCTATTATGGCCGACGCAAGAACACCATTCGCATCGCAAAGCAGGCGGTCGAGAAGGCGAACCAATATGCGTACCGTGACCGCAAGCGCCGCAAACGCACTTTCCGGGCACTCTGGATCCAGCGCCTCAATGCGGCAGTGCGTCCCTTAACCCGCAGCCTTTGCGGCGATCGTCGAGAAGGCCAAATCCGCGATCGCAGTGTGAGAATCAGAGGACGCAGGACGCACACGGCAGACAAAATGTCCGTCCTTCGAACGCGACGATGATCGATCTGGGCTATGTGCAATGCATGGCGCGCTACAACCGCTGGCAGAACGACAACGTCTATGGCGTCGCCGATACGCTCCCCGACACCGAGCGGCGACGCGATCGCGGGGCGTTTTTCGGTTCCATCCATGCAACGCTGAGCCATCTGCTCTGGGCTGATCGTATCTGGATGAACCGGCTTGCCGGCACGCCGCGTCCCGAGGGCGGTATCCCTCAATCTGTATCGCTTTATGACGACTGGGACGAGTTGAAGCGCGAGCGCAAAACCTTCGATGCGGTCGTGATCGACTGGGCGGCCCGGCTCGACGCGGCATCACTTGCCGGCGACCTCGCCTATTACTCCGGCGCGATGAAGGCGCACTTGCGCAAGCCGAAATGGGTCTTGGTCACGCATATGTTCAATCACCAAACGCATCATCGCGGCCAGGTGCATTGCATGCTGACGCAGGCGGGCGGCAAGCCCGGCGATACCGACCTACCGTTCATGTCGATGTAACAACCGGGCGGGCTCCCGGGGACGAGACCATGCACGATCTGAAAGCCCAACTTCTGCGCGGCTTGTGGTACGTCGCGCTCGTGGGCGCGGACGTGCGACCGGGCCGGCTCGTGCACAAGACGCTGCTCGGCGAGCCGCTGCTCATCGGTCGCGGCCGCGACGGGCGGGTGTTTGCGTTGCGCGACATCTGCCCGCACCGCGGCATCCCCCTGCATTACGGCCGCTTCGACGGCGAGACGATCAGGTGCTGCTATCACGGCTGGCGCTTCGACATGAGCGGCACCTGCGTCGAGATCCCCTCGCTGCGGGAAGGCCAGGAGATGGATCTGGGCAAGATCCGCTGCGGTGCCTATGCCTGCATCGAGCGGCAGGGCCTGGTGTGGGTCTATTTCCCGGCGGCGAACGAAGCGATGCCGCCGGCAGAGCCACCGCGCATGCCAATCTTTTCCGACGACAGGGCGCCTGCGGCCGCGATCATGCTGCCATTCCCCTGCTCGACCGACCACGCCGCATTCGGTCTCATGGATCCGACGCATGCCGGATTCGTGCACACGTCGTGGTGGTTCAAGCATCAGCCGACGAAGCTGCGCCCCAAGGAAAAGCGCTTCGAGCCGATCGAGCTCGGCTGGCGGATGGTGCGCCATCCGCTGCCGCCGCAGAACCTGGTTTACAAGCTGCTCGGGCGTCATGTCGAAACCGAGATCTCCTACAAGCTTCCCGGGCTGCGCGTCGAGGAGGTGCACGGCGACCGCCACGCCGTCGTCGGGTTGACCGCGATTACGCCGATCACCGACGAGGCGACCGAAGTGCACCAGATATTCTGGGCTTCGCCCGGCTGGGTGGCGCCGCTCGCGCTGTTGCTCAAACCGTTCATGCACACCTTTCTCGATCAGGATCGCCAAGTGGTGGTCAAGCAACGCGAGGGCCTCTTGCACCGACCCAGGCTGATGCTCATCAACGATGCCGATACCCAAGCGCGCTGGTGGATGCGCGTGAAGGATGAATGGATCGCGGCGCAGGGAGAAGGGCGCGCCTTCGTCAATCCGCTCGAACCCAAGACATTACGCTGGCGCAGTTGAGGAGACCGATGACCGACCTTCGCGCGCTCGAGAGCGAACTGCTCGCCGCCGTCGCAAGTGCAAGCGATGAGGCGGCGTTGGAAGCGGTGCGGGTTGCGGCGCTGGGCCGCAACGGCTCGATCACCGCGCTCTTGAGGGCGCTCGGCACGATGGCGGCGGAAGAGCGCAAGCAGCAGGGGCCGCTCATCAACGGCCTCAAGGACCGCATTGTTGCCTCGATCGCCGCGCGCAGGGACGCACTGAGGGAACTCGCGCTCGATCAGCGGCTCAATACCGAGACGGTGGACGTCACACTGCCGGTGCGCGAACCGCCGGCTGAGGTCGGGCGCATCCATCCCATCAGCCAGGTCGTGGACGAACTGACCGCGATCTTTGCCGACATGGGTTTCGCTATTGCCGAAGGACCCGATATCGAGACCGACGATTACAACTTCACCAAGCTCAACTTCCCGGAAGGCCACCCGGCGCGGGAGATGCAAGACACGTTCTTTTTCAATCCGAAGCCGGACGGCTCCCAGCTCCTGCTGCGCACGCACACCTCGCCGGTGCAGATCAGGACGATGCTGGCACAGAAGCCGCCGATTCGCGTCATTATCCCCGGCCGCACCTATCGCAGCGACAGCGATCAGACCCACACACCGATGTTCCACCAGGTCGAGGGGCTCGTCATCGACAAGAGCTCACACCTCGGCCATCTGAAATGGATACTGCAGGAGTTCTGCAAGGCGTTCTTCGAGGTGGATCAGGTCAAGATGCGCTTCCGCCCGTCGTTCTTTCCGTTCACCGAGCCCTCGCTCGAGGTCGACATTCAATGCCGGCGCGACAAGGGCGAGGTCAGGTTCGGCGAGGGCGACGACTGGATGGAGATTCTCGGCTGCGGCATGGTGCATCCGAATGTGCTGCGCAATTGCGGACTCAATCCCGACGAGTATCAGGGTTTCGCCTGGGGACTGGGGATCGATCGCATCGCAATGCTCAAATACGGCATGCCGGATCTTCGTCCGTTCTTCGAGGCGGACGTGCGCTGGCTCTCCCATTACGGCTTTCGCCCGCTCGACTTTCCCACGCTGGCCGGAGGATTGAGCGGCTGATCGCGCCCGCTGCAGATGATTGTTATACGTCAATCGCTCTCGATTGCCGTTCGAAACAACAGTTCTTCATTCATGCTTGCTAGGCTTCCCCGGCGAACGGGGGACGAGATAGGTCCCGGGTCCGCACAATGATGAAATTGACCGTCGCTTGGCTGAAGGAGCATCTCGACACCGAGGCGCCGCTGGCAGCCATTGTGGACCGGCTCACCATGATCGGACTTGAAGTCGAGAGCGTCGTCGAGCGGGGCAAGATGCTCGCGCCGTTCACCATCGCCCGCGTGACCTCGGCCGAACAGCATCCGAACGCCGACCGCCTGCGCGTGTGCATGGTCGATACCGGATCGGGCGACCCGGTGCAGGTCGTCTGCGGCGCGCCCAACGCGCGCGCCGGCATGAAAGGAGTGTTCGTGCCGCCCGGGGCCTTCATACCGGGCAAGAACATGACACTGGGCATTGGCAAGATCCGCGGCGTCGAGAGCCGCGGCATGCTGGTGTCGGAGTTCGAGCTTCAGATCTCCGACGACCACGAAGGCATCATCGAGCTTCCCGCCGATGCGCCGGTCGGAGCGGCTTATGCCGAGTGGGCCGGACTCGACGATCCCGTGATCGAGATCAATCTCACCCCCAACCGCGGCGACTGCGCCGGCGTCAATGGCATCGCGCGCGATCTCGCCGCCGCTGACATGGGCAAGCTGCGGGACAAAAGCGTTCGGCCGGTGAGAGGGGATTTCCCATGCCCGGTGAAGGTGACGCTCGACTTCGGCTCGACGCCATCGCTGTGTCCGGCTTTTGCCCTGCGGCTCGTGCGCGGGGTGAAGAACGGCCCGTCCCCGCCATGGCTGCAGCGCCGGCTGGCCGGGATCGGTCTGCGCCCCATCAATGCGCTGGTCGATATCACCAATTTCATCACTTACGATCGCGGCCGGCCGCTGCACGTCTTCGACGCCGCGAAAGTGCACGGCAATCTGACGGTTCGGCGCGCGCGCGAGGGCGAGAGCCTGCTCGCGCTCGACGGCAAGCGCTACGACCTCGATCCGAGCATGTGCGTCATCGCCGACGATCGCGGCGTCGAATCGCTGGCGGGCATCATGGGGGGCGAGAGCACCGGCTGTTCGGAAGCCACGACCGACGTGCTGATCGAGTCCGCGCTGTGGGATCCCAGGAACGTCGCGCAGACCGGCCGCAAGCTCGGTGTCCAATCGGATGCACGCTACCGTTTCGAGCGCGGAGTTGATCCCGCCTTCATGCTGCCGGGGCTCGAGATTGCGACCGGGATGGTGCTCGACCTGTGCGGCGGCAAACCGTCGGAAGTCACGGTCGCGGGGACGCCGGACGTACCGGAGCGCATCATCGATTTTCTGCCCGGCGAACTGCCGCGACTCACCGGCCTCCACGTTGAGACGCGCGAGATCGAGCGCGTGCTCGGCCGTCTCGGATTCGCGGTCGCCGGCAGCGGCAAGAGCCTGAAAGTCACCGTCCCGTCGTGGCGGGGCGATGTCGAGGGCAAGGCCGATCTGGTCGAGGAGGTCGTGCGCATTCTCGGCGTCGACCGCATCCCGGCGACGCCATTCGGCCGCGGCGAGGTTCCGCGCAAGCCGGTGCTTACGCCGATCCAGCTGCGCACCCGCAAAGCCAAGCGCGCGCTCGCTGCGCGCGGCATGCTCGAAGCCGTCATCTGGTCCTTCGTGGCAAAGCGACAGGCCGAGTTGTTCGGCGGCGGAAAGCCCGAGCTGGCGCTCGCCAATCCCATCGCCTCGGACCTCTCCGACATGCGGCCGAGCCTGATTCCGGGGCTCGTTGCTGCCGCACAAAACAACGCCGACCGCGGTTTCCCCAACGCGGCGCTGTTCGAGGTCGGACAGGTCTTCCGTGGCGATCGCCCGCAGGATCAGCTCACCGCCGCCAGCGGCGTGCGCCGCGCGCTTGCCAAAGCAAACGGCATCGGCCGCCATTGGTCGGCCTCGACCGCGGAGGTCGACGCGTTCGACGCCAAAGCCGACGCGCTCGCGGTGCTCGCCGCCGCAGGCGCGCCGGCGCAGGCGCTGCAGGTCGTGCCGGGTGGGCCGCCGTGGTTTCATCCGGGACGCTCCGGGACGATCCAAATCGGCCCGCAGAACGTGCTCGGGCACTTCGGCGAGCTGCACCCACGCGCACTCGAAGCGCTCGACGCCGAAGGCCCACTGGTCGCCTTCGAGGTGATCCTGGACAAAATCTCGGAGCCGAGGGCGAAGGCAACCCGCGCGCGGCCGGTTTTGGAGCTTTCCCCGTTCCAACCGGTGGAGCGCGATTTTGCCTTCGTGATCGATCGCTCGGTCAACGCGGCCGACGTGTTACGCGCGGCGCAAAGCGTCGATCGCAAGCTCATCACCAATGTCGCGGTGTTCGACGTTTATGAGGGGGCGGGCATAGAGCCAGGCAAGAAGTCGATTGCCATTGCGGTGACGTTGCAGCCGCGGGAAAAGACCATGACCGACGCCGAGATCGACGCCGTCGCCGCGAAGATCGTCGCCGAAGTCGCCAAGCGGACGGGCGGCGTGTTGCGGGCGTAAGCGCACTCAGCCGCGCTTGCTCGGGCCGCCGAGTAGCTTCACCACGGTGTCCGCGGCTCGCTCACCCGATTCCCAGGCGCCATTGACCGTGCCCCAGAGCGTCTCGTGCGTGGCTTCGCCAGCCAGGAAGATGCGGTTGCTGAGCGGCTCGGCCAGTATCCTGCGCGAGGATTGGGCGCCCGGCGCCGCGGCAGAGACGGCGCCGAGCACCCACGGTTCACTATTCCAGCGCGTGGCGTGGCGGCGCTTGACGGCGCCCTTCATGTCCGTGCCGTAAAGCCCGCCCAGCCAGTTGATCGCAAAATCGATCATCGCCGCCTCGCCCTTGGCGGAGAGGTCGCGCCCGAAATTGCCTCCTATGTCGATCACGCAAATCGTCGAACCCGACATGTTGCCGAAGATTGCCGCGGTCTGCCTGCCGCCGGCTTTCTCCAATACCAACTCATCGGAACGCAACCCGAGCGGATTGCCCGTCAACTCCAGTGCTACGTGATCGCGGCTGCCGAGCTTGAGCTTTGTGGCGGCCTCGAGATGCCGTTTCGGGAGGTCGGGCGCAAGTTTGAGCTTTCCGCTGGTGAGCACATTGGTCGAGACGGTGAGGATGACCAAGCCCGTCTTGAACTGGCCCTTCGTCGTTTCGACCTCGATACGCGCGCGACTCCACCATTCGATCGTTTTGACCGGGGTCGACAGAAGAAGGGGAAGGGGAGCCGCGAGCCTCGCCAGCAGCGTACCGTAGCCCTGACGACAGAACGCGTTGTTGTCGCGCTCGCCCGAGCGCGCCAGATCGGCGGTCGATACTTCCGAGAGGTCCTTGCTGCAGCCATAAGGGCCCAGCACGAATTCGATCGTCGGCCGCCATTCGCCAAGTTCCTTGGGCAGCGCCTGGACGCAGGAGACATCGCTCTTGCGGGCGGCATCGGCAATGGCGCTGTTGGCGCGCACGAGACTGGAGAGAAAATCCTCCATCTCGCCTTCGCGGGCGTAGCGCCGTCCGATGCGCATGCGCTGGCCGGGTGGCGCCGGATAGACGTCGAGCCCGACCTGCATGGCCAGCTTCGCCAATGGATTGATATCGGCGGCAAAGATCCAGTGGGCGCCGCGATCGTAGGGCATCCCGAATGTCTTGCTATCGGTGATGCAGCGCCCGCCGACCTCGTCCGCGGCCTCGAGCACGACAAATCGTTTGCCCGCCGCGGCAAGTCGCCGCCCGGCCGCAATGCCGGCCGCCCCGGCGCCGACGACGACGGCATCGACCCAGCCGGAGCGCGGCACCTCCGGGACGGGCACCGGGCGCGGCGCCCCAAACGCGGGCCCGGCCGCCACCGCCAGGGCGGAGGATGCGAGGAACGATCGGCGGGTCAAACGTCGCATGGGGCGCGGCTACGTGTTGCGCGTTACTATCATGGAACACATGCCACGCACGTCTAAAATTTTCTTCATCGTCGTCGCGTTTGCGGTATCGCAATAGCGATGCCGCATTCAAGCGGCGTTCCTATGGACCGCGCGGTTCTTGGTTCGCCATGCCGCGCTGCCGAAAGAAAGAGGATGGGAACGATGATCGATGCGGGTATCAGAGCGCTCGTTCAGATGTTCTCGCCGCCGTTCCGCTGGATGCTGCTGAAATCCGCGGGCCTCGCGCTCGCCGGCATCGTGCTTCTGGCGATCGGGCTTCACCGACTGCTGGTATGGCTTGCAAGCGCCGGCGCGCATTGGGCCGAGACGATGTTCGGCATCAGCGCCCCCGCGCCGATCTCGATCTTCCTCTGGGTCCTGTCCATTGCCGCCGGGATTGGGATCATCGTCGGCTTGGTGTTCTTGATGCCGGCCGTCACGGCACTGGTCGGCAGCTTCTTCGTCGATGAGATCGCGCTCGAAGTGGAACGCGAGCACTACCCCGCCGAGCCCGTCGGCACGCCGCTGCCGCTGCCGCTCGCGCTCGTCGAAGGAATGAAGACGGCTTTGCTCGCGGTCTTGGTCTACATCATCGCGGTGCCGTTCCTGCTGTTCGCCGGCGCCGGCGTGATCATTTTTTTCCTGGCCAGCGCCTATTTGCTCGGCCGCGAATATTTCGAGCTGGCCGCCATGCGCCATCAACCGGTCGCCCAAGCTAAACGACTGCGTCGGGAGCACCAGAACACGGTCTTTCTCGCCGGCATTTTGATTGCGGCATTCGTATCGATCCCCATCGTCAATCTGGCCACGCCATTATTCGCGATGGCTCTCATGGTGCACGTCTATCACCGCATAACGAACGCCAAACCCGGGACCTAGCTCAAGATAGACGCGCGCATCGATTCTTTATTCAGCGCGGTCCTGCGTGGCCAGGAAGGGGTTTTATTCGCCCAGCTTCGTCACAGCGACCCGTACCGTGCCGTCGATTTCCGCAACGACGCGCAACGTTTTAGCGTCGAACTCGATGCCGACGAGACGCAGATCAGTCACCGCGGGATCGACGCGAACGGCGTCGGTGCTCTTGCGGAAATCCGAGATTGCAGCATCGATGCTCTTACGAGCATTCGTCGCGAGCGGCACCAGATCGACAACCGCGTTTTCCGCCAACGCCTGTTCCAAATATGGCACCGTGGCCCGCGCCGCCGCGCCCAGCAAGCCGAAGGCGGCTTCGGATTCGACGTCGAGCGCGATGTCGGTGAGGCGCAGCATCTGATGTGCACGATCGAGCATCGGCCGACCCCATACGTGGACCGTCGCCTCGGCGCCGAGACCAAACCAGCTCTTGTTTTCATTGGCTTTCACACGCAGCGACAGCAGCAACCGGTCACCCGACGCCGCCAAACTGACGCCATGGATAGTGGCGGTGAAGGCGCTGCTCTTGTCCTCGGGAAAGCTCTTTCCCTTGAGGCGTGCTTCGAGCAGCCGATTCACCTCGGTGAACGGAATATCGATCGGCACCGCGATATTGACGCGGCCCTGCTCGATCTGCGGAACAAGCTCCAGTTGCGCCGGAAATGGGCAATCAGGCTTGGTCTCGGTGGACACGATCCGCGTCTGCGCCTCGACGCCGATCGTCAGCGTGAGCGCGGCGCTGTCAATGCGCGGCTGCGCGGCGAAGGCTCGCGTCGGGCGAAGTTCCAACCATAGATTGGGCAACGGCTTGAGCTCGTTCGATACGCTCAGCCTCGCGCTCATAATCGCCAGTGAGGCGTCGGCGAGTGCGACCTGCGAGGTGAGATTGGGTTCCACGCGCCACGCCGGCAACAGGGTCGGGCGCGCCGTGAGCGTAACGTTGCCGCGGATGTCCGCACGCTGATCCAGCGTTTTTCCCTGCAGGTTCTGGAGCCCTTGTCCAAGACGGCCACCCAGCAGACCTCCGATCGCACCAGCGAGATTCCCTGCTTCGCCCGAGATTTGCCCGGTTGCGTGGAATGTTCCGGACAGTGCGGTCGACACCACCAGGGCATCTGGCTGGCCAGTGACGCCCAGTGGGCCGCGCGCGACAGTCCAGTCGAACTCGGCGTTGGAGAGCATTTGCGGGAGCGGGTTCTCGCGTTTGCCCTCGAGATTGCGCGGCGCCGCGGACTCCAGTGCGGCGTGGATCGCGGAGAGCGCTATGGCTGCGGGTGTCACGACGATCGAGTTGCGAACGATCGGCCTCAGCGGCGGCACTTCGACCAGCGCCGGCCGCTGGTTCGTTGAGCCCGGCCAAAACCAATTGAACGCCCAGAGTGCAGCGGCGAACGAGACGATGGCGATCAGGACGCCGATGGCAATTTTGCCCCACGGCAAATGCATGCCCGCGGTTTCCTCCGAATTGAGGCCGAATCCTACTTGGGCCTCGATCGTGGTGCGAGCAAGGCGGGACCCGACGGATCAATGGTCAATGCTGCGATGAAAGCTGATTGACTGCTATTTTCCCGGGCCACTTGCACAAATCGGCGATCAGACACTTCTCGCAGAGCGGGCGACGCGCCAGGCAGACATAGCGCCCGTGCAGGATCAGCCAGTGATGGGCATGGCGTTTGTATTTCGCCGGCACGACGCGGTCGAGCTTGGTCTCAACCTCGAACGGCGTCTTGCCGGTCGCCATGCCGGTCCGATTGCCGACGCGAAAGATGTGAGTGTCGACGGCAATGGTCGACTCACCGAAGGCGACGTTGAGCACCACATTGGCCGTCTTGCGGCCGACGCCGGGCAACGCCTCCAGCGCCTCGCGCGTGCGCGGCACCTCGCCGCCATGATCCTGCACGATCTTCTTGGATAGCGCGACGAGATTTTTTGCCTTGGTGCGGAAGAGACCAATCGTCTTGATCAGCCCCTGCACCCGCTTTTCGCCAAGCGCGGCCATTTTTTCCGGCGTGTCGGCAGCGGCGAACAAGGCCGGCGTCGCCTTGTTGACGCCGGCGTCGGTCGCTTGCGCCGAGAGCACGACCGCAACCAGCAGCGTGAACGGATTGATGTGCTCGAGTTCGCCCTTGGGCTCGGGGCGAGCGGCCTTGAAGCGGCGGAACGCTTCCTCGATCTCGGCGCTTGTCCATTGCGGCAGCGCGCCAGCCGCGGCCGCGTGGTCGGCCGCCGAGCGCCGGGCTGGGCTTTTGACTTCAGCCGCTGTGCGCGTGCGGGCTTGGCGCAGGCTCTGCGCCGTTCTTCGCGGTGCCTTGCGGGCGCTTCTGCGGGCCACCCTGCGAGATGTCTTGCGAGCCATAGTTCCGGTATAGTGGCCTCGATGACACCCGACAACGACTTGACCCCAGAACCCACGATCTTTTCGGCAGTGCTCACGCCCCATCGCTCGCTGAGTCGCAAGGGATTTTTGGCGCTGATGTTGGTGGCCGGAGGGATCAGCCTGGCGACCGGAACGACGTTCCTCCTCGCCGGCGCTTGGCCGGTGTTCGGTTTTTGCGGGCTCGACGTTCTGCTCCTCTATTGCGCGCTTCAGGTCAGCTACCGCCGCGCGAAGGCCTACGAGCAGGTTACCGTCACTCCCTCGGAGCTCACGGTGCGCCAGGTGAGTCACCGCGGCCGGGTCAGCGAATGGACGCTCAATCCGCTCTGGGTTAGGCTCGATCGAGTCGTGCACGCCGAGTTCGGCATTGAACGATTGTTCCTCGTCTCGCGAGGACGGCGGCTTGCAATCGCAGGTTTCCTGGGCCCGCGGGAGAAAGAAAGCTTCGCGCTTGCGCTCTCGGCAGCACTCGGCGAGGCCAAGCGAGGGCCGACCCGAACAGTCTTTGATTAGGTACCTGCAGAAATCGGGTGGGCGACCGTCGGCCTCCGTTTTAGAGAGGGAGCAGACGATGACCGCCATGCTCTCGCCCGATCGTATTGACGATTTCGACCCGCTCAGCCGCGCCGCCGCCGACTACGCCGTCGTGCGCCGCGCCATCGCGTTCGTTTCCGAGCACTGGCGCGCGCAACCAGAGATCGATGCGATCGCGGCGGCGGCCGGAGTAAGCGCGAACGAGTTGCATCACCTGTTCCGCCGCTGGGCCGCAATCACCCCCAAGGCTTTCCTGCAGGCGCTCACGCTCGAGCACGCGCGCCGGCTGTTGCGGGACTCCGCGAGTGTGCTCGACGCCGCGTTCGAGGTTGGCCTGTCCGGGCCGGGCCGGCTGCACGACCTCTTCGTCACGCACCAAGCAATGTCGCCCGGCGAATGGAAATCGGGCGGCGCTGGGCTCACCATGTCATACGGCTTTCATGCATCCCCATTCGGCACAGCGCTCGTGATGACGACCCAACGCGGCCTTGCCGGCCTCGCATTTGCCGACGCTGGGGAGGAGCAGGCCGTGCTTGCCGATATGAAAAGCCGCTGGCCAAGGGCGGATATGATCGAGGATCGCGCGCACACCGCGCTGCTTGCGCGCCGAATCTTCGACGCCGCCCTGTGGCGAGCCGATCGGCCGCTGCGCGTGGTGCTCATCGGCACCGATTTCGAGGTGCGCGTTTGGGAAACGCTGCTCAAAATTCCGATGGGCCGAGCGATAAGCTACTCGGATATCGCTACCAAGGTCGGCGCGACCAAAGCCGCGCGCGCGGTGGGCGCCGCAGTCGGCAAGAATCCGCTCTCGTTCGTGGTGCCATGCCATCGCGTGCTGGGCAAGCGTGGCGAGCTCACCGGCTATCACTGGGGGCTCACGCGCAAGCGGGCGATGCTGGGCTGGGAGGCCGCAAGAACGGCAAGTTGAGGGCCGGCATCGCAGCAGCGACGCGCGGGTTGCGAGGCGGCGGTCACATGCCTTTGCTGCTTAGGCTATCGCAACGCTTGCGCCACGTTCAACGCTGGTGTCGCTAGGTGCGCAAAATCTCCTCTGCGATAAGCCGCGAGCGTCTCCGCGTTCTGCTGATCCATGAACTCGGCGAGCTTGCCATAGGTCACGCAGCGCACTTCCGGTAAGCCGCAGACCGCGCGCGCGAACGACTTGAGTGCCTCGTTGTAGGCGCCGCCTGCGTAATTCATGAAATGATGCCCGATATGGAGCGGCGCTCGGTTTCCGGCGTAGTTGCTCTTGAAATAATGGAGATAGGTTTGCAGCGTTTGCTCGCGCGCCATCTCGTAACGACGCGGATCGTAGGCGGCACGCGACTGGGCCACGAAGAAGTTGTAATCCATCGACAAGGTGCCCCTGCCCGAACCTTGGATTCTCAGCATGGCCAAATTGAACCGCCACAATCCGTCAATCTTTTCCGGCCAGGCGGCCGCATGGCTCACATCGCTGGTGTCGTAACGGAATCCGAGTGCCTTGAGCGCGCGGTACAATCCCGGACCCTTGGCGAGATAGGGCGCGCGGAAGCCGATCACGTCGCTGACGGCAAACGCCAATTTCGAGCCGGCGAGCCCATTGTTCGGTCCAACGTTCTTTAGGATCTCGCCGAACGCGCGAAATTCTTTCTCCCAATCGCCGACGGACCACGCTGCGCCATTGAAATGCCCGACCGCGTGCGAGGCGATCTCGTGGCCGTCGCGGTAAAGCGCGTTCACGTATTCGATGCGTTTGCGAACCTGCTCGCTCGTGCCGCCGAAGTTGATGCGCGAATAGCCCCGGCGCTGGTGTGGGCCTTCATAGATGTTTCGACTGGCGTCGGCGATGAAATTGCTGCCGCTGACAAAAAAGGTAAAGTGAACGCGGTCACCACCCTTGTTCAGTTCTGCAGCAAAGTCGGTGAGCTCCTGCCAGCGCTCGAGTTCGGTGCAGTTGTCGAAGCCCATTACGATGAATTGAGGTGGCCGATCAACGCTCGCCTGCGCCGGCGCAAGAGCGCCGAGCGTCACGAGCGTCGCCAATGCGGCGACGATCCTTCTAGCGGTCAATTCAGCCCCCCGACCGAACCTGACAGCGGTGCGACGCCAGTATATCCGATTCCCGGGGTCGAATTGATCGTCGGCGACACGATCAGCTGCGGCGCAGAGCAAAAATTGCGCCGGTGTGACACAGAAAGCACGGCGTGAGTCGCCACGTCCGATCGCGAGCAAGGCGCTGGTTGACGATGGCGCCGCAATCCCACACAACCATCCGCAGTACCGTCCTCGACGGCGACCGTAATATCAGTGACGCTGGCGAGATGCAGAGGACGTCAGGAGATGCAGAAGCGTCGTCCAGTCATGCTGGTCGTGCTTGACGGCTGGGGCTGGCGCGAGGAGGCCGCTGACAACGCCGTTCGACAAGCTCGCACTCCCACTTTCGACCGTCTGTGGGCGAGCTGTCCGCACGCCTTCTTGCGCACTTCGGGCAAAGACGTCGGCCTGCCAGAGGGACAGATGGGCAATTCCGAGGTCGGGCATCTCAACATCGGCGCCGGTCGTCTCGTGGTGCAGGACTTGCCTCGCATCGATGCGGCGATCGCCAGCGGCAAGATCGAAAGAGCGCCCGCCCTCACGAGCCTGATCGAGAGCTTGCGGCAAAGCGGCGGTACCTGCCATCTCATAGGCTTGGTGTCTCCGGGGGGAGTGCATTCGCATCAGGATCATGCCGCGGCGCTCGCCGGAATTCTCGTCAAAGCCTCCGTGTCGGCGGTGGTACATGCGTTTACCGACGGTCGCGATACGCCGCCACACTCGGCAGGGGACGACATTGCGCGCCTCGTCGCGGCGCTGCCGCGGTCCGTCCCGATCGCGACGGTGAGCGGCCGCTATTACGCTATGGATCGCGACAGGCGCTGGGACCGCGTGGCAAAGGCCTATCATGCGATCGTTCCCGCCGAGGGTCCGCGCTTCGCAAGCGCTTCCGCCGTCATTGCGGACGCCTATGCGCACGACATCAGCGACGAATTCGTCGTGCCGGCGGTGGTCGGCGAATATGCCGGGATGCGGGACGGCGACGGCGTACTCTGTTTCAATTTCCGCGCCGACCGCGTGCGCGAGATCCTTTCCTCGTCGCCGAGGCAGGCCGCAGCCAGTTGCGAATGGCCGAGACGGAGAAGTATGCGCACGTCACCTATTTCCTCAACGGCGGCGAGGAGGAGCCCTATCGCGGCGAGGACCGCATCATGGTTCCTTCGCCGAAAGTTGCGACCTACGACCTCAAGCCCGAGATGTCGGCGCCGGAGTTAACGGACAAGGCGGTGGAGGCGATCGGCTCCGGCCGGTACGACCTGATCGTATTGAATTACGCCAACCCCGACATGGTGGGACACACGGGCAGCTTGGCGGCCGCCGTCCAGGCAGTCGAGGCGGTCGATGCTGGCCTCGGCCGCATTGCAGAAGCGACCGCAAAAGCCGGCGGCGGCTTGCTCGTCACAGCCGACCACGGCAATTGCGAGACGATGCGCGATCCTGAGACCGGCGGCCCGCATACGGCTCACACCACCAATCCCGTCCCAGTACTGCTGCTGGGCGGCGGTAATATTTCGTTGGCAGAGGGGCGGCTCGCGGATGTCGCCCCCACTTTGCTCGAGTTGATGGGCTTGTCCCAGCCGACCGAGATGACGGGTCGATCGCTTCTGCGCGCGGTCCGCGCGAGCGATCAAATGTCGCTCAGGCCCAGCACGTCAGCCATCGAATAAAGCCCGGGTTTGCGCCCGCGCGCCCACAGCGCGGCGCGCAATGCGCCACGCGCGAAAATCATCCGATCCTCGGCCCTGTGCATGAGCTCGATCCGTTCGGCCGGCCCGGCGAAGATTACGGTGTGATCGCCCACCACCGAGCCGCCGCGCAGCGACGCAAAGCCAATGTCGCCGGCGCAGCGTGCGCCGGTTGTCCCGTCGCGGCCGCGCACCGAACGCTGATCAAGGTCGACGCCGCGGCCCTGCGCAGCCGCGCGGCCAAGCATCAGCGCGGTTCCTGAAGGCGCGTCCACCTTCTTGTTGTGATGCATTTCGAGAATCTCGATGTCGAAATCCTCGTCAAGAGTCTTCGCTACTCGTTTGACTAGCGCCGCTAGCAGGTTGACGCCCATGCTCATGTTGCCGGATTTCACGATCACGGCACGCTTTGCCGCCTCTGCGATCAGCGCTTCGTTCTCGCCCGTGAGCCCGGTCGTACCGATGACGTGGACGCAACCCTTGCGCGCCGCATGTTCGGCAAACGCAATGGTCGCGGCGGGAACGGTGAAGTCGAGGAGCCCATCGGCGTGGGCGAGCAGCGGCTCGACGTCGGTTTGAACGGCAATCCCGTTCCTGCCCAGCCCGGCAAGCTCGCCCGCGTCACGGCCGATCACCGCCGAGGAGGCCGCCTCCACCGCGCCTGCCAGGATAACGCCGTCCGTGGCCGCAATGGTATGAATCAGCGTGCGCCCCATGCGCCCGCCGGCGCCCGCCACGATCAGCCGCATGTCGGACATGGAGACCTCTCCGGCAAACTCGGCTGCCGGTATAGCGAGGCGCAAATACGAAGGAAAGTAACGGGCCTGCTCCCCGCTTCCGGGCGGATCAACGGAGGCATCCGCTACGATTGCGGCTCACAGCCTTCAATGATGAAAAGATCGAGCTCGGCTTTGCCTCTGCGCAACGCCGCCACGGCTTGATAGTCGTCCGATCGGTAGCAATCGAGCGCCGTACGATAACTTGGAAATTCGAGCACGACGGTGCGCGCGCGCACCTTGCCCTCGACCACCTCGCGGCCGCCGCCGCGCACCAGGAAGCGCCCGCCGAATTTTTCCAATGGCACCTTGTTGGCGGCCGTGTACGCCTTGTAGCCCTCGGGGTCGGTGACATCGACGTGCGCGATCCAATAGCCTTTGCGCGCTGCGGCCGCCGGCGGCGTCGCGGGCGCCTGCGGCTGCACGCCGTCATAGCCCTCGATGATCACGAAATCGCAAACCGAATGGGGAAGGCGCAGCGGCTTCGCGCGCTGATATTCCGCAGAGCGATAGCACGCAAGCGCCGTGGAATAGTCCGGAAATTCGCGTAGCACGTTGCGGGAGCGGGCCCTGCCTTCGACGACCTCCTGCGTCCCGCCTCGCACCAGGGCGCGGCCGCCATACTTGTCGTGGGCTGCAGGGGTTGCGGCCATGTAGGCCTTGTATCCTTCCGGATCGATGACATCGATGTGCGGAATCCAATAACCCTTGGGCATCTCGACCTCCCTGTCACGCCGTCGCTGCTGCGATTTCAGCGATAATCGCCTCCGCCGCCGCCTTGGGATCTGGCGCCGCGACGATCGGTCGCCCAACCACGAGATGATCTGCACCGGCAGCAATCGCAGCACCCGGCGTCATGATGCGCTTCTGGTCCCCGGCTGCGGCCCCGGCCGGCCGGATGCCCGGTACGACCAGCACCATGCCCCCGCTGACGATCGGGCGCAGCATCGCCGCCTCCTCGCCCGAGCACACCAATCCGTCAATTCCCACGTCCCGTGCCTGTGCCGCGCGTTCACGGACGAGCTCCGATACCGTGAAATCGTAACCGGCTGCGGCGAGGTCGGCATCGTCGTAGGAGGTGAGCACGGTGACGGCGAGGAGACGCAGCGGTGAGCCTTTGCGGGCATCGACTGCCGCATGCATGGTCTGCGGGTAGGCATGCACGGAGAGAAATGATGCTCCAAGCCGCGCAACGGCTTCGACGCCTCGAGCAACCGTGTTGCCGATATCGTGCAGCTTGAGGTCGAGGAAGATGCGCTTGCCGGCGCCGGCCAGCACGCGCGCGAAGTCGATGCCGCCGGCAAAGGCGAGCTGATAACCGATCTTGTAGAACGAGACGGCATCACCGAGCCGCGCGACCAGCGCCTCCGCCTCGCCGACCGAAGGCACATCAAGCGCGACGATCAATCGCTCGCGCGGATCAAGCTTCACGGCCGATCTCCTCCTAGCCTCCTCCCAGACCGCGTGCAGGGTTCGACCCTCCTGCCAAGAGTTTGGCGGTATCGACAAGCTTGCGCACGACGAGCTTGAGCTGACCGGCCGCGCGCGCGTCTTTGAGCTCGTCCATCTCGTCGAATGCCTGCTCCGCATTGGGCACCGTCACCTGCTCCGCGATGACCAGCGCGCGGCAGCCGACCGCCAGCACTTGGCGCAGCGCCAGCAATGAATGCGTCGCGCCAGAACGCCCGGGCGAGGCGCCGCCCAGGGCGAAGACGCGGTTCTGGTAGGCGGCGAGCGGCGCCTCGCCGCGCTCGCGCACGGCCGAAATCCAATCGATCGTGTTCTTGATCAGCGGCGTGATCGAGGCGTTGTATTCCGGACTGGCGATGAATACGCCTTGGTGCGCGGACATCAGTTGCTTGAGCTTGACCGCATTCGACGGGGGCCCGGCCGTCTCCGCGGTGTCGGCATCGTAGATCGGCAGCGGATAATCCAACAGCGAAATGCGGGTGACGTCGGCATCCGCCAGCGCCAATTCCTTGGTCGCGAGCGCGGCAAGCCGCACGTTGTACGACTTTGCCCGTAGCGAGCCGGGAATGACCAGAATTTTCGGGTCGGCCATGACAGATGACGGAGGATGGATTGATGCGCCATGATACGCACAACTTCCATCATCTGTCGTCCCGTCATCAGTCCCGCCGATACACCCATACCCGTGCCGGCGGGATGTTCATCCACACCCGTTCGGATGCTTCCACGCTCACGCGGTCGAGCCGCTTGGGAATGGGCGCGACGGCATTGTACGTGAACTGCACGAAGGGCGCGCCCGCCGACATCAGGCCGAAGGCTTCGAACAGGAGCCGCAGACGCATTCGCAACGGTTTGGTGAAGAGCGGCAATCCGGAGACCACCCCGGCGGCTGGTTCTTGCAAGACGCCACCCAGCAGACGCCTGAGGGCGTAGGCATCGCCCTGCACGACGGTCGCGGCCGGATAGCGCGCACGCAACAAGCGGCAGAAGGTCGGATCGAACTCGACCAGCACGAGTCGCGACGAATCAATTCCTTTTGCGAGCAGCGCCTCGGTGACCGGCCCGGTGCCGGGGCCAAGCTCGACGACCGGACCCGTTCGGCTGGGATCGACATAGGCCGCCATGGTGCGCGCGAGCGCCCGGCCTGACGGCGTCACCGCGCCGGTGGTCCACGGCTTCTCGATCCAGCAGCGGATGAAGCGCACCTCGTCGTCGAGCCGGACGCCGTTCTTTTGCTCGAAGAGACGAATGCGCGTCTCGATCTTCTTTTTTTGCGTGTCGAACTTCTGCTCGAACTTCCTTTTGTGATTTTCGAACTCTTGCTCGATCCTTTTCTCGAACGCGTCCTTCCTCTGCTCGAAGATTTGAATTTGACGCTCGATCCCTCGTTCGAGCGCGCCCTTTCTCAGTTCGAAAAGACGCTTCTGCCTTTCAAGCTTCTGCTCGAGGAGTTGGAAGGCTGGGAGCGGCATGTTGGGGCTAACGCTACGCAATGACTGCCGATTTGAACTCTAAACCGGTAAAGGCCCGGCGTGCGAGGGTCAAGCGGCAATTTGCTCAAACCGCGCCGGACCGGCCCAAGAATTCCCGAACCTTGCCGAAGAATCCCGCGGTTTCCGGCTGCGTCTCCTTAGACGACAATCGCTCGAATTCCGTCAGCAATTCGCGTTGCCGCTTGCTGAGTTTTTGCGGCGTCTCGACCAGGACCTGAATGTACATGTCGCCGGACTGTTTGGAGCGCAGCACCGGCATGCCCTTGCCTTGGAGACGGAAGCGACGCCCCGATTGGGTGCCTTCCGGCACCTTTACGCGACTGTGGCTGCCGTCGATGGTCGGCACCTCGATGTCGCCGCCCAGCGCGGCAAGAACCATGGAGATCGGCACCCGGCAAAACAAATCGGCGCCTTCGCGCTGGAAGAACGGATGTGCGCTGAGGGCGAGAAAAATGTAGAGGTCGCCGGCGGGACCACTGCGCACGCCCGCTTCGCCTTCGCCGGCAAGCCTGATGCGGGTGCCGTCCTCGACCCCCGCAGGAATGCTCACCGACAGGGTACGCTCGCGCGTGACTCGTCCGGAGCCGGAACAGGACGGACACGGGTTGTCGATCACTTGACCGCGGCCCTGGCAGGCCGGACAGGTCCGCTCCAGGGTGAAAAATCCCTGAGCATGGCGGATGCGCCCCTGACCACCGCAAGTCGGACAAGCCTTGGGTCTTGTGCCGGCCTTGGCACCCGAGCCGGAGCAGGCCTCGCACGTCACCGAGGCCGGGATGCGCACCTGGGCGCTCTTACCGGAGTAGGCTTCCTCCAGAGTGATCTCCATGTTGTAGCGCAGGTCGGCACCGCGTTCGCGGCCGCCGGCGCGTCCACGGCGACCGCCGCCCATGCCGAACAGATCATCGAAGATATCGGCGAAGGCCGAGGCTACGTCGCCAAAGCCACCGGCGGCTCCGGGACCAGCATGCTCGAATGCGGCATGGCCAAAGCGGTTATAAGCCGCACGCTTGTCCGGATCTTTGAGGATCTCATAGGCCTCGTTGATCTCTTTGAAGCGAACTTCGCAGCTCTTGTCGCCGGGATTGCGATCGGGATGCCACTTCATCGCGAGCTTGCGAAAGGCGGACTTCAGTTCACTTTCGTCCGCCGTACGCTCGACCCCTAGAACGTCGTAATAGCAGCGCTTGGCCATGCCCGCGTTCACCCCCGTCATCTCTGCCGTGGCGTCATCGCCGAACCTTACCCGGTCGCTCATGGTGCTTCAAAAAACAGGCGACCCCCGGGATACGGCCCCGGGGGTCTTGGTTGCAATCGAAGACGGCATGGCAGATGCCTCGCCGACGTCAGGCTGACTTCTTGTTTTTCTTGTCGTCGTCGACCTCGGTGAATTCCGCGTCGACGACGTCCTCGGTTTTGCCGGAGCCATCGCCGCCGCCCGGAGCGCTACCGGGTCCGCCCGCTGCAGCACCTTCCTGCGCCTGCTTGTACATGGCCTCACCGAGCTTCATCGAGGCTTGCGCCAGCGCATTGCTCTTAGCCGTGATCGCCTCAGCATCGCTGCCCTTGAGCGCTTCCTTGAGATCAGCGATCGCGTTTTCGATGGCGCGCCGGTCGCCTTCCCCGATCTTCGAGCCGTGCTCGGCGAGCGCCTTCTCGGTGGAATGGACCAATGCCTCGGCGTGGTTCTTGGCCTCGACCTCGGCCTTGCGCTTCTTGTCTTCTTCGGCGTGAGATTCCGCATCCTTGACCATGCGCTGGATGTCAGCCTCGGATAGACCACCCGATGCTTGGATGCGGATCTGCTGCTCCTTGCCGGTTCCCTTATCCCTGGCATGCACGTTGACGATGCCGTTGGCGTCGATATCGAACGTTACTTCGATCTGCGGCACGCCGCGCGGCGCGGGCGGTATTCCAACGAGGTCGAATTGGCCCAGCAGCTTGTTGTCGGCTGCCATCTCGCGTTCGCCTTGGAACACGCGGATCGTCACCGCATTCTGATTGTCCTCGGCAGTGGAGAACACCTGGCTCTTCTTGGTCGGAATAGTGGTGTTGCGGTCGATGAGCCGCGTGAACACGCCGCCGAGCGTCTCGATACCCAGCGAGAGCGGCGTCACGTCCAGCAAGAGCACGTCCTTGACGTCGCCTTGCAGCACACCGGCCTGGATCGCAGCGCCGACCGCGACGACCTCATCGGGGTTGACGCCCTTGTGCGGCTCCTTGCCGAACAACTGCTTGACGGCCTCCTGCACCTTCGGCATTCGGGTCATGCCGCCGACCAGCACCACCTCGTTGATCTCGGCCGGGGACAGACCCGCATCCTTGAGCGCGAGTCGACACGGCTCGACGGTCTTCTGCACGAGATCATCCACCAGCGCCTCGAATTTGGCGCGGGTGAGCTTCATGGTCATGTGTTTCGGACCGCTCGCGTCGGCGGTGATGAACGGCAGGTTGATTTCGGTCTGCGTGGTGGAAGAGAGCTCGATCTTGGCCTTCTCCGCGGCCTCCTTGAGCCGCTGCAGCGCGAGCTTGTCGCGGCGCAGATCGATGCCTTGCTCCTTCTGGAATTCGTCGGCGAGGTAATTGACCAGACGCATGTCGAAGTCTTCGCCGCCGAGGAAGGTGTCGCCGTTGGTCGACTTCACCTCGAACACGCCGTCGCCGATTTCCAGTATCGAAATATCGAAGGTACCCCCGCCCAGGTCGTAAACTGCAATCGTGCCGCTCTTCTGCTTGTCGAGGCCGTAGGACAACGAGGCCGCGGTCGGCTCGTTGATGATGCGTAGCACCTCCAGGCCGGCGATGCGGCCGGCATCCTTGGTGGCCTGACGTTGCGCATCATTGAAATAGGCGGGCACGGTGATAACGGCCTGCTCGACCTTCTGGCCGAGATAGGCCTCGGCCGTCTCCTTCATCTTCTGCAGGATGAAGGCGGAGATCTGCGAGGGCGAATAGGTCTTGCCTTCGATCTCGACCCAGGCGTCGCCATTCGAGGCCCGCACGATCTTGTAGGGGACGAGCTTCTTGTCCTTATCCACCATCGGATCGTCATAGCGGCGGCCGATGAGCCGCTTGACCGCGAAGATGGTGCGCTCCGGGTTGGTGACGGCCTGGCGCTTAGCCGGCTGTCCGACCAGCCGTTCGCCATCATCGGTGAAGGCCACGATCGACGGCGTCGTGCGCATGCCCTCCGCATTTTCGATCACTTTCGGCGTCTTGCCTTCCATTACGGCGACGCACGAATTGGTGGTGCCGAGGTCGATGCCGATGACCTTGCCCATGTCTCGCTTCCTCTTGTCTGCGGCAGGTCGGTCGGGTCCTTTCGGCACCCGAACGGGAGAGTCCGCGACACCCGCGGGGCCCCCTCATCCGACCCCCTAAAATGCGTATCGATGCCGCCCCGGCGGCGTCTTGGCTCATATAGGAGGGCCGCTTTGGGCCGCAAGGCATAAGATCACGGATTCGCGAACTGCAAGCGAGCCGCCTTCGCTCGCCAAGGCGAGGCGGGGTCGTCGCACGATAGATCGGAACGGCTCAGTGGCCATGCCCGTTTGACAAGATGCAATGGCGAAGGACGATGACGCCATGAACGGCCCATGCCCGCTTTCCGGCTTCCGCCTCGTGCCGGCCTATCTGGACCCGTCCGCCCAAAAGGCATTGCTGGCGGAGCTAAGCGCCGTGTTCGCAGCCGCGCCGCTCTATACCCCGCGCATGCCCAAGAGCGGAAAACCTCTCTCCGTGCGCATGACGAACTGCGGGCCGCTCGGCTGGGTTACAGATGAAGCCGGCTATCGCTATCAGCCTCTGCATCCACAAACCGGCAACCCATGGCCGGCGATGCCGACTATCGTGATCGATGCCTGGAAGGCACTCGCACGCTATCCGCACCCGCCCGAGGCTTGCCTTATCAACTACTACGGTCCCGCGGCGAAGATGGGGCTGCATCAGGACCGTGACGAGAGTGACTTTGACGCGCCCGTCGTCTCGCTCTCGCTCGGGGACACCTGCCTGTTTCGAATCGGGGGAGCAAAGCGCGGCGACCCTACCCGCACCCTGCGCCTCGCGTCCGGCGATGCCGTCGTGCTCGCCGGCAAGGCGCGTCTGGCCTTTCACGGGGTCGACCGGATCATGCCCGGCACGTCAACCCTGTTGCCGCAAGGCGGGCGGATCAATCTCACGCTGCGGCGAGTAACGCTCCCAGCCAAGGAACGGTGATCACGCTCCGTGCGCCTGACCTTCGACTATTCATCGCTGACCGGTGTGATCCAGCCGATTCCCGCACCGCCCGGTTCTTTGATGATGGCAATACGTCCAACGTCCGGAACGTCGAATGGCTCTCGCATGACTTTGGCGCCCGCGGCCTTCGCCGTCTCAAGCCGCGCGTCCACGTCATCAACGGCGAGATAGGACATCCAGCTTTCCGGCACGCCCTCGAACTCCGGTCCGCTCAGCGGAAAAATGCCGGCAACCGGTTTGTCATCCATTTTCGCCAGCCAATAGGTGCCGTTTGGCATCGGCATTGGCTCGAACGTCCAGCCAATCGAGGAGCTATAGAATCTCTTCGCGAGTTCGACGTTACGCGTCATCAATTCGTTCCAGTAGAAGCTGCCATGCGACCACATCGCCGTTCTCCGTGTTGCTGAGTTCCATGATCTTAACTCGACCTCGGCAGCGAGGCCGATCACGACGCTGCGAATGGCGGCGCGCCGACAGCGTATCTCCGCCATTCAAATCGCGGTATCATGACAGTCGTGATGCTACCGAGGTCCCTTATCGTACTCGCGCTTGTTCTTGGCGCGCTGCCCGCAGCCGCCGCCGACGTCGCCTATCCGCCCGGATCGCGCATCGGGCTTGCGCCGCCTCCTGGCATGATGACGAGCAAGAGTTTCTTCGGCTATGAGGACCCCGACAATAATGCCGCCATCATCTTGCTCGCGCTTCCGGCCAAGGCCTTCTCAGATTTGGAGAAGTCCATCACTGCCGATGCGCTCAAACAACAAGGTTTGACGTTCGAGACGCGGGAGGCGATGCCGCTTTCCACCGGCAAGGCATTTCTGGTGCTGGGACACCAGGAGGTCGACAAGATAAAAATTCGCAAATGGATTCTGGTGGCCGCCTCGTCCGCCCTGACCGCGCTCGTCACGGTGCAGATCCCGGAGCCGGCGAAGGCGGTTTATCCAGACGCGGTGATCCGCGCAGCGCTGGCGACATTGGCGATTCGCGCCACCGTTCCGGTGGACGAACAACTTGGTCTTCTGCCGTTCAAGGTCGGCGAGCTCGCCGGATTTCACGTTGCGGGAGTCGCCCCAGGGCGCGCGGTGATATTGGGCGATGCCGACGCACCGGGTTCCCCTGGCGCCACCCTGGAGCCCCACATTTTCGTTGCCATTGCGCCCGGCGGTCCGGCTCAAACCGCCGACCGCGACGCTTTCGCACGCGACGTCTTCGCGACGGTGCCCAATCTCAAGGATATCCGCATCACCACGTCCGAGCCGTTGCGGATCGGCGGGCAGCAGGGGCATCAAATCATTGCCGATGCCAGGGATCCGGCCGGCGCCGTTACGCTGAGGGTCGTACAATGGCTGCGCTTTGGCGGTGGCGCCTATTTGCAAATGATCGGCATCGCGCGCACGGACGCCTGGAAAGATGCCTACCCCCGCTTCCGCTCCGTGCGAGACGGCATCGAAGCGCGCTGACGGCTTTCCTGGCCCGACAACCGCGCAGCTTTGTCAGCGAGAATCTTGCGGGTCCTGCGAAGATGCGCCCGCATTGTCGTTGGCCGGCGCCTCCATTGAAGCCTTCGGTCCGCCTTTGGCGACAGCAACGAGCGCGGGTCGCAAAACGCGCTCGCCGATCATGTAACCGGGCTGTATCACGCGCGCCACCGTGCCTACGGGCCGCGACGTATCGGGCGCTTCGTACATCGCCTGATGGAGATTTGGATCGAATTTCTCGTCCAGCGGTTCGAATTTCTTCACGCCGTGCTTTTCCAGCACCTTGAGAAGTTCGCGCTCGGTGAGTTCGACGCCATCGAGCAGGGCCTTGGTGCCAGCGTCGGCTTTCTCCCGCAGGTCCGCGTCGAGCGCGCCGAGAGCGCGCTCCATATTGTCGGCAACCGCCAGGATATCGCGGGCGAAAGCGGCGATGCCGTATTCGCGGGCATCGGCCACGTGGCGCTCGGTCCGCTTGCGCAGATTTTCCATTTCCGCGAGCGAACGCAGGAGCTTGTCTTTGTAATCGGCGGCTTCGCGGGCAAGCGTGGCCATGGAATCCTCTTTCGGAGCGGCTGAGGTCTCGCCAGCCGCTGAATTGATCGACGTCTCGGCCTGATCGGCTCCTTGGTCGTTCTCGTCGGTCGCGGCGCCCGGTGCGCGAACGGTCGTATCCGGCATTGTTGTGTTCCCACTCACAATTCGGTTCGCCCCGGATATCAGGGCTGAAACCCCAAAAATCAACCCGCAACGGTGGGTTATGGCAGTGCCGTCACCCGCCGATGAGCTTGCTCACAACCTTGGCGGTATAATCCACCATCGGCACCACCCGTGCGTAATTGAGCCGGGTCGGGCCTATCACGCCAAGTACACCGACGATGCGCCCGGCGCCGTCGCGGTATGGCGCGACAATGGTGGAAGAGCCTGAGAGGGAGAACAGCTTGTTCTCCGAGCCGATAAAGATGCGGGCGCCTTCGGCGCGCTCGGCACGGCCAAGGAGATCGATGACCCCGCGCTTGGTTTCGAGATCATCGAACAGAAGCCGCACCCGCTCGAGGTCCTCGACTGCCTTGAGATCGTCGAGCAAGTGAGCCGCGCCACGTACGATTAGCTTTCGTTCATCCGATTCCCCGCCCGACCAGCTCGCGAGACCGGCGGCGACGATCTTCTGAGTGAGTTGGTCGAGTTCGGCCTGCGCAGCCGCGAGCGCTTTCTCCAGTTCGACCTTGGCCTCCACCAATGTACGGCCGCGCACATGCGCATTGAGGAAGTTCGCAGCTTCGGTGAGGGAGGCTGCGGGCAGCCCCATCGAGACGTTGATGACGCGATTCTCGACCTGTCCATCCTCGCCGACCAAGATGACCAGGGCGCGCTCGGGCTCGAGCCGCACGAATTCGATGTGTTTCAGTCGCACGTTCGACTTTGCTGTCAGCACCACCCCGGCGGCGCGCGTGAGGTCAGACAGCATGACGGAGGCTTCGTTGAGCACGGCCTCCATGGACTTGCCGGCGGCCGCGACCTTGGCCTCCATCTCGCGCCGGTCGGACTCGGCGAGGTCGCCGATCTCCATCAATGCATCGACGAAGAAGCGCAAGCCGAACTCGGTCGGCAGCCGCCCCGCCGACGTGTGCGGCGCATAAATGAGACCGAGCTGCTCCAGGTCCGACATCACGTTGCGCACGGAGGCGGGCGAAAGCGGGGTCGTGATCAATCGGGAGATATTGCGCGAGCCTACAGGCTCGCCGGTGGCAAGATAGCTCTCGACGATCTGTCGGAAAATATCACGCGAGCGCTCGTTGAGCTGTGCGAGGCTCACCTGTGTCGCGCCGATCGGGACGTCGTGGGACAATCATCTCTCCGTTCAACCGCAACAGAATTGTCCATTCCGAGTGTGCAGTTCAAGCCTTACAGGCTTTGCCCCACTCGGCCGGCGCTGCTAGCTTGCGGCACGACGAGTATTTGGCCGTGGGAGGATCGAGCATGACAAGATTATGCAAGCTTGCGGTCGGCATGGCCATCGCGGGTCTTCCATGTACCGGCTCCTACGGGCAGACCGTCATCGACGAATGGGCCACGGCCAAGTTTCCTGCACCCCCTGCGCTCAAGCCGGCAACGATCGTCCCGAACGAGACGGCGCTGCTGGTGATGGATTTCACCAAGCAAACCTGCACCAACGAGCGCCGTCCGCGTTGCGCGCGTTCGGTCGCAAAAGCTCTCAACCTGGTGACGCAAGCGCGCGGCAAGGGCGCTTTCATCGTCTACAGCGTCGCGGTGCCCGGTTCGGTCCCCTCCGACATTCTCCCGGAGCTTACCCCGGCGGCGGGAGAGCCGGTGCTGCCCCCCTTGGGGCCGGACAAGTTCATTGCCAGCGATCTGGAGAAGACCCTCAAGGACAAGGGCGTCAAGACGGTGGTAGCCATGGGCACGCAGGCGCAGACCTCGGTGCTGCACACGGCCGGCGCTGCGGCGCTGCGCGGATTCAAGGTAATCGTTCCGGTCGACGGCATGTCCGCCGATGATGTGTTCCCCGAGCTCTATACCGCGTGGCACCTCGCCACCGCGGCGCGCATCAGCCCGCAGGTGACGCTGACCAAGTTCGACCTCATCGGCTTTTGAACTCCTCGGCTGCTTCCCTCGCCCTCTTGTCGGTCGCGGCGCTCGCCCGTAAAAGCTTGCCGCGTACGCAGGAGATCAGGATGCGCCCGAGCCGCCGACAGCCCGACGAGCTGCGCGCGATTTCGCTCGAGCGCGGCGTGGTGAAATATGCCGAAGGCTCCTGCTTCGTGAAGTTCGGCGACACCCATGTGCTGGTGACGGCGACGCTCGAGGATCGCCTGCCGCCTTGGCTCAAGGGACAGGCGCGCGGCTGGGTGACCGCCGAATACGGCATGCTACCGCGCGCGACCTCCGAGCGTACCCGCCGGGAGGCCTCGGCCGGCAAGCAGAGCGGCCGCACGATTGAGATCCAGCGGCTGATCGGCCGCAGTCTGCGCGCGGTACTCGATCTCTCGGCGCTCGGCGAGCGGCAGATCACGATTGACTGTGACGTGATCCAAGCCGACGGCGGAACCCGCACTGCGGCCATCACCGGCGCGTGGGTCGCGCTGCACGATTGCATCGCCTGGATGAAGACGCGCGAGATGGTGACGGCGGAGCCGCTGCGCGACCATGTCGCCGCCATCTCTTGCGGTATCTGTAACGGCACGCCGGTGCTCGACCTCGATTACGCCGAGGATTCGCAGGCCGACACGGATGCCAATTTCGTCATGACGGGCAGTGGACGAATCGTCGAGGTGCAGGGCACGGCCGAGAAGATCCCCTTCACCGAGGAACAGTTCCTTGGTCTGCTTGCGCTGGCCAAGAAGGGTGTGATGAAACTCGTCGACCTGCAGAAACTGGCGGTGATGTGACCGGGCATTGCGCGGGATCGCGATGAGTTCGAAAGCTGCCGAGCATCGACGCCTAGCTGGCCGTCTCGTCGTTGCGACGCACAATTCGGGCAAGCTCAAGGAAATGCGCGAGCTTCTTATGCCGTTCGGAATTGACGCGCTCTCTGCAGGCGAGCTCGGGTTGCCTGAGCCGGCGGAGAGCGGCACGACCTTCAAGGAGAACGCGCGTGTCAAGGCGCGCGCTGCGGCGACTGCTTCCGGTTTGCCGGCGTTCGCGGATGATTCCGGGCTGACTGTCGATGCGCTCGGTGGCGCGCCTGGTATCTACTCCGCGCGCTGGGCGGGGCCCGCAAAGGACTTCCGGCGTGCCATGCAGGCAGTGGAAGACAAGTTGCGCGAGCGCGGCGCGCACGCGCGTGGCCAGCGCAAGGCGCAGTTCGTTTGCGCGCTCTGCCTCGCCTGGCCCGACGGACACCTTGAAGAATTCGACGCCGCGGTGCCCGGCACCCTTGTCTGGCCGCCACGCGGCGACACAAGGGTTTCGGATACGATCCCATGTTTTTGCCCGATGGCCACGCGCTGACCTTCGGCGAGATGACGAATACGGAGAAGCATGGCCTGCCGCCGGCGGGCAAGGGGCTTTCGCACCGCGCCCGCGCGTTCCTGAAGCTCGCGGAGGCTTGTCTTGCAAAATCTTGATCGCGGCGACGCGCCGGGGTTCGGTGTCTACATCCATTGGCCGTTCTGCCTGTCGAAGTGCCCGTATTGCGATTTCAACAGCCATGTCCGCCATGCCGCCATCGACGAGGCCCGTTTCGCGCGGGCCTTTGCCGCCGAGATCGCCGCGACCGCTGCCCGCGTTCCCCGACGCACCGTCTCCACCATCTTCTTCGGCGGCGGCACGCCATCGCTGATGCAGCCTGCGACCGTCGGCGCGATCATCGATGCGGTCGGCCGGCACTGGCCCATAGCGCCGGATGCCGAGGTAACGCTCGAAGCCAATCCGACCAGCGTCGAAGCAAGGCGCTTTCACGGTTTTCGCTTGGCCGGCGTCAATCGCGTCTCGCTCGGGGTGCAGGCGCTGGATGACGGAGCGCTCAAAGCGCTCGGGCGGCTGCATTCGGCGCAGGAGGCACTCGAGGCGGTGGCGATCGCGCGCTCGATCTTCGAACGCTATTCCTTCGATCTGATCTACGCGCGCCCCGGCCAGACGCCGCAAGCATGGGCCGGCGAGCTCAAACGCGCGACCGCCGAGGCTGGCGAGCATCTTTCGCTCTATCAACTCACGATCGAGCAGGACACGCCGTTTGCAGCGCTGCACGCGGCCGGCAAGCTCGTCCCTCCCGGCGACGACACCGCTCGCGCACTCTATGACACGACCCAGAGCGTTTGCGCGAGCGCGGGTCTCCCCGCATACGAGATCTCAAACCACGCCCGCCCGGGCGCCGAGTGCCGGCACAATCTCATCTACTGGCGCGGACACGAATATGCCGGCATCGGGCCGGGTGCCCATGGACGGCTCGACATCGCCGGCGAGCGCCACGCCACGGCAACCGAGAAGGAGCCGCAGAGACGCGCGCCGTCTCGCGCTGCTGCACGAGCAAGGCGCGATCGAGACGACGACGAGCGGCAGACTGCGCCTGACGCTTGCCGGCTTTCCCGTGCTGGACGCGGTGGTCGCCGACCTCGCAGCCTGAGGTAGGCTAGGTCGCCGAGCCGCCGAAGCCCTTGGGCGGCGGGCTGATGATCTGCCCGCCGGTCGGCGACACGCGCATCACCGCGAGCCCGCGCTGGTTGGTGCCGTCGGGGCGGAAGCGGAACAAGCCGTCGATGCCGGTGAAGCCCGAGGAGTTGGTCAGAACATCGTCCGCGAAGCGCTGCTTGCCCTGGGTTTTGACCAGCGCTGCGACCAACGCGACGGCATCGTACGCGAGGGAAGCGGTGCGCACGGGCTCCTTGCCATAGCGGGTCCGGTAGCGGCCGGAGAAATTGCGAAAGCCGGTTGAATCCGGTCCTGCATACCAGGCGCCGTCGAGCAAGGGGTTGGAGAAGATTTGCGCGTCCTCCCATAACCCGGTGCCGAGCAGTTGCACGCGCTTGGTGTCGATGCCATTCGCGGTCAATGTCTGCACCACCGTGGGCACGGCGTCAGCGCCGTCCGGAATGAAGATCGCATCCGCGCGGCTAGCGGCCTGCGCGACGTTGCGCACTGGGGCCTGCATCTGTGCCCGATCGAGCGGATAACGCTCGAGCGCGATGACACGGCCGCCGCCGCGCCCCACCGCTTGTTTGAAAGCTGCTTCCGCCACGCTGCCATAGGCATTGTCCGGAACGAGCGCCGCGAACGACCGCCGGCCCTGGCTCGCGGCATAGCCGATAATGCGCTCGACGTCGGACTCCGGCAGAAAGCTCAGCAGATAAACGCCGCGCGCCGCCACATTGGTGTCGGTCGAGAACGCGATCACCGGCACGCCGCGCGCACGCGCGGCTCGTCCGACCGGGCCGACGGTCAGCGCAAACAGCGGTCCCAGGATGATCTCCGCCCCTTCGTCCAGCACCTGCTGGGCTGCCTGCTGTGCGCCGGGCGCGCTGCCCCCGTCATCTTTCACCAGCAGCTGGAGATCGGGATTGTTGAACTCCGCGAGCGCCATCTCGGCGGCGTTGCGCATGGATTGGGCAGCGACCGCGGCATTGCCGCTTGCCGATAATGGCAGGATCAGGCCAGCCTTGACCTTGCCTTCGCCGATTTGGGTCGCGGGCTGTGACGGAGCGGCCGGCGTCGAACTCAGATCGGGAAGGTTTCCCGAGCAGCCCGCCAGCAAGGGGATGGATGCGAGCGCGGCAAACCACGGAGAACGCCGCGCAGGCTGCGAGCCCCAGGCCTGCAGTCCTCCGAACATGGGCAGCGGTCTCCCCGTCGCCGACCGAGACTGTGACGCCAGCCCACGCCGGCAATCAGGCATTTTCTCGGTGAATGGTTAACCAAATGAAAAGGATAACGATTTTTTAAGCCGGCCATGACGCGGCAAGCTCGCGCCGCTACAGTAAGGAGGATGAGGAGGACGACCGCAACCGAGAGCCCAAGCGCGTTCCGCGCCGCTCGGCACTATCTTCTCAACGGCCGTTCCACCGCCGCACCGCCGCTGCCGGCCGGGCTCTATCTGGTCGCCACCCCGATCGGCAATTTGCGTGACATCACCGTGCGGGCGCTCGAGGTACTCGCTGCCGCCGACCGGATCGCCTGCGAGGACACTCGCGTCACCCGCAAGCTTCTCGACCACTACGGCATCGCGACCCCGCTCACTGCCTATCACGAGCACAATGCCGCGCAGGCGCGGCCGAAGCTCATCGCTCGGCTCGGCGCCGGCGCCGCGATCGCGCTGGTCTCGGACGCCGGCACACCGCTCGTGTCCGACCCCGGCTACAAGCTCGTGCGCGAAGCGCGCACCGCGGGCGCAGGCGTGACCGCGTTGCCGGGAGCGTCGGCGGTGCTCGCAGCACTCACGCTGAGCGCGCTCCCGACCGACCGTTTTTTCTTCGAGGGTTTCCTGCCGGCAAAGGAGGCAGCACGGCGCGCGCGCATCGCCGAGCTCAAGCGCATTCCAGCTACCCTCGTCCTGTTCGAGACCGGGCCGCGCATCGCCGACGCGCTCGGCGACCTTGCTGCCGGGCTAGGTCCGCGTGAGGCCGCGCTCTGCCGCGAGCTCACCAAGCTCTACGAGGAGGTCCGGCGCGGCGATCTCGCCACGCTCGCGCGCGAGACCGCGCAAGCGGATGAACCGCGCGGCGAGATGGTGATCGTTGTGGCACCGCCCGAGCGGGAGC
>WNFZ01000729.1_pt1 | contig 42789 bp, 41 predicted proteins | sample 5400081 | NCBI WGS metagenome assembly WNFZ01 (sample SAMN13153365, study PRJNA577476) | soil metagenome | isolation source: 80 cm soil or saprolite under grassland replicate 1 | place: USA:California | collected 2016-06-15
GGCATCGGCGAAGACATCGCCAACCTGATCGTGGACAGCGTCGCAGACGGGCTGATGGACGATGCCCTGCTCCCCGACATCACCGCCGCCGTCACCGACGAGTACATTGCCGGCCTCCGCGACGGCGGATGGGGCGGCGCACCAGACACGGTCCGCCACGCGATCGCCGCCAACGGCGCGGCAAAGTACCGCTGGTTCGCACCACTCGCCCTCGGCCGCGTGATCCGCGACGGCACGTTCGGGCACCCGCAGTACGGCCGCGATACCTCCGGAGAATCAGCGCTGCGACGGCTCCAAGGCTTGGTCACGCTCCTGGCCGACTGGGCACAGGCAACCTTGTGCTGATCACCGCCGGACGCTCGACGCGGCGCGGCTTCGGCGCTGATCGGTTACGACTCGGTGAGAGGCACGGACGACGGTGACCGGGCGCCGAGGATAATGGCGGCGTCGTCGGGCGGTCCGGGAAGGCCGACGGCGTCGGCGAGGATCCGCTCCATCAGGTCGACCGGCAGGTTCGGGTTGGCCGCGGCCGCCTCGGTGGTCTGCGGATCGTCGAACAGCTCGACCAACCGATCGCGGGACAGTCGGCGGTCACCGGCCATCCAGGAGCGGACAGTCGGGTGCTCATCGTGGCTCAGCCGCTCGATCAGGGTCGCTGATGCAGCGGGATCAAGGGCTACGAGCTTGCGCGCGTCCCAGTTGGCCGAGTCGGCGAGCCGTGCCAGGCCGGCGCGCGGAAAGCTGGGATGGTGCAACAGGTCCGACCGTGTGATGACGCGAGCCTCCAGATATGTTCTCAGCACCAGCTCGCCGGGCACGCCGGCGTGGTTTTCGCAGAGCAGCAGGCGAACGGCGAAGTCGTCGTCGGCGGCCAGCGCCGTGACGAGGTCGGCGGTCAGGTGCGGGTTGCAGGCGCTGCTCCGGCGCAGGCCGACGTGCGCGGAGTGCACGCAGCGGCGCAGCAGATCCGGATCGGTGGTGGTGTAGGCCCAGGCCAGCGGGGTCAGGCGGTCCTCCGGCGCGACGTGGTCGTCGATGGCGGCGCGCTCCTCCTCGCTCAGCTCCGGGCGCATCGACACGGCCAGCCGGACATAGGGGGAGGGATCGGTGGCCAGCGCGGCCACCAGGTCGGCGGGCAGGCTCGGGTCGGCGGCCGCCTGTGCGCGTACCCATGCCTCGTCGTCCCGGGCGAGCGCCTCGGCGCGCTCGCGGCTCAGCGGCGGACGTTCCGCCGGCCCCGCAAGGCGGCCGACGCCCTCGCGGCGACATCGGCGTCCGGGTCGTTCGTCAGCATGGTCAGGACGTCGCGTGGTACCCACGGTGATCGTGCCAGCTCCATCCGCACCACAGGGCTCGGGTCCACGGCCAGACGCTGGTACGCCCATGGCGGCAGCGGCTGGTGCTCCCGCCCGTACGGGCCCTCGACGAGCGCGCTGCGGACATCAGGCCTCGGGTCGTCGAGCAGACGCACCCGCTGCTGCGGGGACGCAGCGGGCGACGCGGCGAGGATGGCGCGGATGACCGGGTCCGGGTGGGCGGCCACGAGGTCGAACGCCTCGTCGGACCACTCATCGCGGCGTATCACCGCGTACTTGGCTCCCTCCGGGAGGTCGAGTCACCGCGTACTTGGCTCCCTCCGGGAGGTCGAGCACCCGGCGGAACAGCTCAACGGAGATGGCGGGGTTGCCGGCCAGGCCGCGCAGGCGGGCGCGCGCCGGCTGGTTGTAGTACGCAAGGTACGCCTCGTTGGCGTGCAGCGAGTGGCTCCTTTCGTGCCGTGCGGTATCTGTGAGCAGCGAGCCTACGGCCGAAACCCGCAGCTCAACAGGGCTGTCCGGCCGAGTGATCGCAGTCGATGCCTGCTGTATGGTTGGGGTGGTACGACCCGGAAGGCACGTCGAGGCAACCAAGCGCCCCCGTGGCGTGGGGTTCGCGTCGGGTTTTACAGCACCCCTTGCGATCCGGACGCAGAACGTCCGGAATGGGGCCTAGCGTGCGGGGCATGGCCGAGGACACCGTGCGGGACACCACGATGCACGAACCATCCATGACCGCCATGACGGCGCCGATCCCGGCCGAGCGGCTGAGCATGGTGCCCGCCAACCAGGCGTCCTGGGAGGACCTGCAGGCGGTCCTCGGTACCACGGACGCGGGCCGGTGCCAGTGCCAGCGGTTCAAGGTCGTCGGCTGCTTCTGGCGCGACTCCACCCAGCAGCAACGGACCGCGATGCTGCGGGCGCAGACCGCCTGCGGCGACCCGAACGCCGCGGCCACCAGCGGGCTGGTGGCCTACCTCGACGACGAGCCGGTGGGCTGGGTCGCCGTCGAGCCGCGCACGGCCTACCCCAAGCTGCGCACCTCTCGGGTGCCGTGGCCCGGTCGGGACGAGGACCAGGACGACGAGGGCGTCTGGGCGGTGACCTGCTTCGTGGTCCGCAAGGGCTGCCGGGGCCGCGGCCTGACCTATCACCTCGCCCGGGCCACGATCGACTTCGCGCGGCAGCGCGGCGCCCGGGCGCTGGAGGCGTACCCGATGATCACCCGGCCGGGCAAGGAGATCACCTGGGGCGAGCTGCACGTGGGCGCCCGCCAGGTCTTCCAAGACGCCGGGTTCAAAGAGGTCAGCCACCCCACCCTCCGGCGGGTGGTCATGCGCATCGACCTCGAACCCGGCGGCCACGCACGCCGACGGACCCGACTGACATGATCAGCGCGGTGCAGGATGAACATCAGGCAGCTTTCGCTCGCAAGCTCGCGAAGGGAGCGAAATGACTGAAGTGTTGCAGGGCATGACCGAGCCGATCACGCCGCGGCAGTTCCACGAGGCCGACGGCGTCGAGGACTGGCGGCTGCTGGGCGAGGGAGCGTGCACGTACTTCCGCACCGGGTCGTTTGCGGCCGGCGCCCGGCTCGTGCACGCGATCAGCGAGCTGGCCGGCCTCGACGACCACCACCCCGACGTCGACGTGCGGCAGGGAGGCGTGACCGTACGGCTGATCACGATCATGGACGGCTACTACGGGCTGAGCAAGCGCGATCTCGAGCTGGCCCGGCAGATCTCGGCGGTGGCGCGCGGGCTGGGTATCCCCGCCGACCCGTCCGCCGTGCAGACCGTCCAGGTCACCATCGACGCGCTCGTCATCCCGGAGGTGTTGCCGTTCTGGCGCGCCGTGCTCGGCTACGCCGACCGCGACACCGAGGGCGAGGACCTGATCGACCCGCGCGGCCGCGGAGCGCCGTTCTGGTTCCAGCAGATGGACGCGCCGCGCCCGCAGCGCAACCGGATCCACGTCGACGTCTGGGTGCCGTACGACCAGGCCGAGGCGCGGATCGCGGCGGCGATCGCCGCCGGCGGCCGCCTGGTGACCGACAAGCACGCGCCGTCATTTTGGGTGCTGGCCGACGCCGAGGGCAACGAGGCCTGCGTGTCCACCACGATGAGCCACGACTGAGCGAGGTGGTTCGTGGTTCGCTTCAGGTGTTGGAGTGTTCGCTCATCCGAGAGCAGGAGGACCGCATGACTGAGGTGTTGTTGTTTCATCACGCGCAGGGTCAGACGTCAGGGATTCACGCCTTCGCCGACGAGCTCCGGCGAGCAGGGCACACCGTGCACACACCGGACCTGTACGACGGCCATACCTTCCAGAGCCTGGACGGCGGTCTGGCGTACGCCGAGAAGATCGGCTTCGGCGACTTCCTCGAACGCGGCGTGCGTGCGGCGGACGAGCTGCCCAGCGAGCTGGTCTACGCCGGCTTCTCGCTCGGGGTGATGTCCGCGCAGAAGCTGGCCCAGACCCGCCCCGGGGCGCGCGGGGCGCTGCTGTTCCACGCCTGCCTCCCGATCTCCGAGTTCGGGTCATCCTGGCCCGCGGACGTGCCCGTACAGGTGCACGGCATGGACGCGGACCCGTTCTTCGTGAACGAGGGCGATCTCGACGCAGCCCGGGAGCTGGTCGAGTCGGCCGAGCACGCACAGCTGTTTCTCTACCCCGGCGATCAGCACCTGTTCGCCGACTCCAGCCTGCCGTCCTACGACGCGACCGCGGCCGCACTGCTCACCCAGCGCGTGCTCGACTTCCTCGCCACCCGCTGAAGAGACGTGGAACGCCAGCGAGCCTGCGCCCACTCACCCGGGACGAGGCTCGCTGGCCCACCTCATCGATCGTTTCCGGTGACAGCGGCGAGCACCGAGTCGAGAGCCTGCTCGACGGCGCGGCGGGATCCGTCGTTGTGATCGAGCATGTCGAACCCGTGCTGCCCGTCCGGCACGTCGATGATCTCCAATCGCGCTCCGCAGGCACGCGCGGCGCTGACGAACGCGTCAACGCCGGCGGCGATCTGCGGGCGTTCGCGGCCCACGCGGGTCAACACGATGGGCAACGTCCCGGCGGCCGCGACCGCCTCGATGGGCTGGAAGCGCGGATCCACGCCCCGGCCCGGCAGCACGGCAAGTACCGGGTACGTGGCCGCCACGCAGCGCAACCATTCCGGCGGGGTGCGCAGCCAGTCGGCCGACAGCAGGCCGCCGCCGGAGAAGAACCAGACAGCTACACGATCGGCATCCACCCGGGGATCGGCGCGCACCACGTCGACCGCCGCCGCCACATCGGTAGCCGCCAGCGGGTAGCTGGCCGGGTCGTGCAGCCGGTGGTCGACCGTGACGCCGACAACGCCGCGGGCGGCGGCGATCGACCCGTATCCCCGGTAGACCGGCCAGTCGCGGGGTGTCGGGCGCAGCTCGGCCGGAATGGGCCCGCCGTGGACGAACACGACCGCTGGCCGGGGCTGCGAGGCTTCCGGCAGGTACAGGTCGATCGTGCCGTGACGTTCGACCGCATGAGGCTCGATCGGGACCACGAACGGCTTCAGGTATTCGGCGACGGCCACCCCGGTAACGTACGCGCTGCCGTTACTGCCGGGCGAGGGCGCTGGTCGTGCCGTCGATGAGCGCGCGGACGCCGTACTCGAAGGCCTCCTCGCTGAGCGAGCTGCCGCCTTCGCGGATGGCGACGAGCAGGGTGGCCGACGTGCCGCCGTCGAGAAGTCCGGCCAGCGCCGCGAGCTGATCCGCCGGCGGTGCGGCAGCGCCCTGACGCTCGGTCTGCTCCTGGAGGACGAACCCGTTGACGTACCGGGTCAGCGCGGCGATCGTGCGGAGGGCGAGGACCGGGGTGAACCCGCAGCCGACCATGGCGGTCAGCTCCTGGTCGAAGGCCCTGACCGTGGCCGGGCTCAAGGCTGCGGCGGCGGCGACGATGCGGGCGCTGTCCCGATGGGCGAGCAGTGACCGGCGGTAGGCGCGGCCCCGGCGGGTGAGCCAGTCCTGCCAGGACTCGCCACCGCGCGGCGGGCCCATCCCGGCGGCCTGGACGATCGTGTCGGCCATCCCGTCGAGCAGCTCCTGCTTGGTGCGGATGTGCCAGTACAGCGAGGGCGACTGGACCCCGAGCTCGGCCGCGAGCCGGCGCACCGTCAAGCCGTCGAGCCCGACCTCGTCGAGCAGCAGCAGCGCAGTTTCGATCATGGTCTGCCTGGTCAGACCTGGTCGCCTGGATCCACCCATCGGTTGACACCCTAGCATTGCTAGATTTAGCCTAGCAGCGCTAGGGAGGTGCGCCATGCTCACCGTAACCTCTGCTGACGGCACCGACGTCCGCGCCTACGACGAGGGGCAAGGCCCGACGATTGTGCTGCTCGGGCCGGGGCTGGACGACGGGACGCGGACCAAGAAGATCGCCGCGATCCTTGCCAACCGGTTCCGCGTCATCCGGCTGCACCGCCGCCAGTACCGGCTGGACCTCAAGGCCGACCCCAAGCTCGGCGGCGCTCCGTGCTCGGTCGCGCAGGAGGTCGAGGACGTGCTCGCGGTCGTGCGAGCCGTCGGGGAGCCGGCCGTCATCTACGGCCACTCCGACGGTGGAGCGGTCGCGCTGGAGGCCTTGGCGGCAGCCCCGTCCTCGTTCGCGGGCGCAGTGATCTTCGAGCCGCCCGCTGTCATCGGGCCACCATTGGCCGGCGAGGGAGGCAAGGTGCTCAAGCAGGCGCGGGCGGCGCTTGCCGCCGGCCGGCCCGGCAAGGCGGCGGCGATCTTCTTCCGTGACACCGTCGGGCTGCCGCCCTGGCAGGCCTGGCTGGTCGGCTTGGTCGTCCCGCTCGTGCCGAAGTACCGCGGGCTGATGCCGGCCCAGATCGACTCCATCGAGGCGATGGACCGGCTTGGCGTCCGCCTCGACACGTACGCCCGGATCAACGTGCCGACCGTGCTGCTCGGCGGCGACCGCAGCCCGGCGCACCTCGCCGAGCGGCTCAACGCCATCGAGCGGGTGATGCCGCACGCCGAACGGGTCGTGATGCACAAGCGCGACCACGGCGCCGACCTGAAACACCCCAGGGAGGTCGCCCGGGTCATCGAGACGCTCGCGGACAAGGTGCTGTACCAGCGCGAGTAGCGCTCATGCGATCCGGCCGGTCAGCCCGCTGGACCGAGGTGGCTATACATGTGTATAGTGAGTTGCTGTCGCGAACAGTTTTCGGGACCTGCGTATAGGGATTGCTCATGGCTCACCCGGTTGGCAACCCAGCCTTCGACGACCTGACGGCCCGCGCTCGGATCAGGGACGCGGCGCTACGCCTGTTCGCCGAACGGGGCGTCGACGGTGCGACCATCCGGGACATCGCCAAGGCGGCGGGCGTGTCCGCCGGGCTGGTTCGGCACCACTTCGGGTCGAAGGAGGCGCTGCGCGACGCCTGCGACTCCTACGCACTGGACCAGCTTCTGCGCATCAAGGAACAAGCGGTCGTCGAGGGTCAGGTGGCCAACCCGGCCTTCCTGCCGGCTGTCCACCCGACGGTGCTGCTCCTGAACCGCTACCTGGCGCGTTCAATGGTCGACGGTTCACCCGCAGCCGCGTCGCTGTTCGACCAGACGGTCGAGGCCACTGAACAGTGGATCGCCCGGCACAACCCGGACATCACGGCCGACCCGCGGGCCTACGCCGCGGTGCTGGTCGCGATGCAAGTGGGCCCGCTGGTAATGCATGACCACCTGTCCCGGGCCCTGGGAGCCGACATCCTCACCCCGGCGGGCTCCCTGCGCATGGGCAGGGCAATGATTGACCTCCATTCCCACTCCCTGCTCAGCTCGGAGCTGGCCGCCCAGGCACATGCCGCGTACGACCGGCTGCAAGCATCACCTCATACCGCTGCGGAGCCCAGCTCCGCGACTCAAGGAGCACGACGATGAGCGAGGCGATCCGCACCGACGCTGAGGCGATCCGCACCGAGGCTCTGGTCAAGTCGTTCGGGCGCACCCGCGCGCTGAACGGGTTGGACCTGGCCGTACGCACCGGCGAGGTGCACGGCTTCCTCGGCCCCAACGGCGCCGGGAAGACCACCACCCTGCGCATCCTGCTCGGCCTGCTGCACGCCGACGCCGGAACCGCCCGGCTGCTCGGCGGCGACCCGTGGCGCGACGCCACGGCGCTGCACCGCCGGCTGGCCTACGTGCCGGGCGATGTCACGTTGTGGCCCAACCTCTCCGGTGGTGAGGTGATCGACCTGCTCGGCCGGCTACGCGGTGGTTTGGACCGGCAGCGCCGGGCCGACCTGCTGCAGCGCTTCGACCTCGACCCGCGAAAGAAGGGCCGAACGTACTCGAAAGGCAACCGCCAGAAGGTGGCGCTGATCGCCGCGCTCGCCTCCGATGTCGAGCTGCTGCTGCTCGACGAGCCGACCGCGGGCCTGGACCCCTTGATGGAGGAGGTGTTCCGGCAGGTGATCCGCGAGGACCAGCGCCGCAGCGGGCGCACCGTGCTGCTGTCCAGCCACATCCTGGCCGAGGTTGAGGCGCTGTGCGATCGGGTCACCATCATCCGCGAGGGCCGTTCGGTGGAGACCGGTACCCTCAGCGAGCTACGGCACCTGACCCGTACCTCCATCCAGGCCGAGCTGGCCGGCCCGCCAACCGGGCTGGCCGCCATGCCCGGGGTGCACAACCTGCAGACCCAGAACGGTCGCGTGCGCTTCGACGTTGACACGGAGGCGCTCGACGCGGCGCTGCGCCACCTCACCAGCGTTGGCGTGCGCAGCCTGGTCAGCCAGCCACCCACTCTTGAGGAGCTGTTCCTGCGGCACTACAACCCGACCGGCACCGCCGACCGCGGGCCCGCGGAGGTGTCACGATGAACACGCTGGCAGGCACCGGCAAGCTGGTCCGCCTGATCCTGCGGCGCGACCGGCTGTTGATGCCGGTGTGGATCCTGGCTCTCGCCGTCATCCCGATCAGCTTCGTGTCCTCCTTCAACGAGCTGTTCCCCACAGCCGCGGCACGCCAGGAGTACGCCGACGCCAGCGCGGACAACGGAGCATTCGTCGCGCTCTACGGTCGCGTGTTCGGCTCAGACCTCGGCGAGATGGTCGCCTGGCGGGCTGGTTTCATGCCCATCATGGTCGGGCTGTTCAGCCTGCTCACCGTCATCCGGCACACCCGCACCGAAGAAGAAGCCGGCCGGCGCGAGCTGCTCGGCGCGACCGTGGTCGGCAGGCACGCGAGCCTGGCGGCCGCGCTGGTCGCGACGTTTGGCGCCAACGTCGTGCTCGCCGTGCTCCTGGCGCTGATCATGATGAGCCAAGGCCTGCCCGCCGCCGGCTCGGTGGCCTTCGGTGCGGAGCTCGCCGCCGCCGGATGGGTGTTCGCCGCCGTCGGCGGCGTGACCGCGCAGCTCACCGAGGGCGCCGGCGCGGCCCGGGGCATCGCCGTCAGCGTGCTCGGTGCGGCCTATCTGCTGCGGATCGCCGGTGACCTCAGCGGCCAGGCCGGCGGTGGCCTGTCCTGGCTGTCCTGGCTGTCACCGATCGGCTGGGTACACCGCATCTATCCCTATGGCGGCGACCGCTGGTGGATCCTCGCCCTCGTCGCCGGCCTCACCGCGGCGCTTGCCGCGGCGGCCGTGGCGCTGTCCGCGCGGCGCGACCTCGGCGCTGGCCTGCTGCCCGCCCGCCCCGGCCCGGCCGGCGCTGCACCCGGCCTGCGCACCCCGCTGGCCCTGGCCTGGCGGCTGCACCGCGGCCTGCTGGCCGCCTGGATCGCCGGGTTCGCCGTGCTCGGTGTCGTGCTCGGGGGCATCGCCGAAGGCGTCGGGGACCTGGTGGGCGACAACCAGAACCTGCAGGACATGTTCGCCCGGATGGGAGGCCGGAGCGCGCTCATCGACGCGTACCTCGCCGGCATCATGGGCCTCCTCGGGCTGTTCGCCGCAGGGTACGCGATCCAGGCCACGCTCCGGCTACGCACGGAGGAGAGCAGCCTGCGGGCCGAGCCCGTGCTGGCCACCGCCGCCAGCAGGCTGCGCTGGGCGGGCAGCCACCTCGCCTTCTCGATCCTGGGCCCGGCCGCGGCGCTCGCCACCGCCGGGCTGGCCGCCGGCCTGGTCCACGGGCTCAACACCGGCGACATCGGACGCGAGCTGCCTCGCGTCTTGGGCGCCGCGATGGTGCAGCTTCCGGCGGTCTGGGTGCTGGCCGCGACCGCGGTGGCGCTGTTCGGCCTGCTGCCCCGGCTCGCCGCCGTCAGCTGGGGTGCGCTGGCGATCTGCGTGCTGATCGGCGTGGTCGGTGCCGCCGTGCAGCTCAACCAACGGCTGCTGGACGTCTCGCCGTTCACCCACATCCCGAAGGTGCCCGGCGCCGCAGTGTCGGCCACGCCCCTGGCCTGGCTTGCGTCCGTCGCGGTCGTGCTCGTGGCCGCCGGCCTGGCCGGCTTCCGCCGCCGCGACGTCCCCGTCAGCTGACCGGCGGGCCCGCGTCGAGGCTCGCCACCAGCGCGGGCACCTGGCCCAGCGCGTGGGCGATGGCGAGGACGTTCTGGTACTCGCGCCAGTGCACGATCTGCCCGTCCCGGACCCGCAGTACGCCGATGAATGGAGCCGAGGCGCGATGGTTCGTGGTCGTCGGGATCCCGCCGAGCTCGTACTCGACCACGATCACCTCAGGATCGGTCGTCTCGTGCACCGCGACCTCCCGGAAGTGATCGAACCGCACCGGGGGCAGCGAGGCCCAGCCAGCCCGGGCGAAGGCGCGGAACTCGTCACGCCCCTGGAAGCGTCGCGGCCGGCCCGGCGGAGCGAACGGCGCCTCGACGACCGCGTCGTCGGCGAGCAGGTCGTCCATGATGGCCGACGGGTTCCCGAGCCACTGCTGTTGCATCCGCGCGAAGACCTCGCGCGGTCCGGGCGTCACGGAGGTACCGGTGGACTCGATCATGGCGGTTTCCCTTCAAGGCGATAAGATGAGCGAAGGCTCGACTTAGTCGCAGATTATGAGTCGCGACTCAACTTGTCAACATGGAGCGCGTACCGATGACCCCACGCAAGGCCACGCCGGTCGAGACCAGCGACCCCGAGGGCACCAAGAGGTTGCGGGCCGACGCCCGCCGCAACCGTGCCCGGATCCTCGCCGCTGCCGAGGAGGTGTTCTCCGAGCAGGGGGCGTCCGCCTCGACCGAAGAGGTTGCCAGCCGGGCAGGCGTGGCGATCGGCACGGTCTTCCGGCACTTCCCGACCAAGAACGACCTGCTGCGCGCGATCATGAAGGATCTCCTGCTACGGCTCACGGACGAGGTGAACACGCTCAACACCGACGGCGACCCGGCCACCGCGCTGTTCGCGTTCTTCACCCGGATGGTCGAGCAGGCGGCAGCGAAGAAGACCGTCGTCGAGCTGCTCACCCGCACCGGCGTCGAGGTCCAAGTGGCCGAGCCCGTCCAGGCGCTACGGCAAGGGATCCACGGGCTCCTGACCCGCGCTCAACAGGCCGGCGCGGTCCGCGAGGACGTCCGTACCGCCGAGGTGATGGCGTTGCTCACCAGCACCTGCCAGGGTGCGCTGGATGCCGGCTGGGACGCCGACCTCCAGCGCCGCACGCTCACCATCGTCTTCAACGGCCTCCGCCCCCCGGGTCATGGGGTTGCCGGCGCCGCTTGACCGGGACACCGCATAGACGGTTTCCTTGGCGTCGATCACGCACGCCCAGGAGGATCGTCGATGCGTCGCCGTACCGGACTGTGGGTCGCCGCCGGCGCGGCGTTGCTCGTCCTGGTCGCGCTCGGGCTGGTCTGGACGGGACGCGGTCCGGCGGGCGGGTCCGCCGGCAACGCGCAGAACCCGCCGGCGGCCGGTGACGGGACCTGGGGCGGCGAGCCATCGGCCGGGGCATCGGCGTCGCTGGCGCCCTCGCCGTCGTCGTCGCCGTCGAGCAAGCCGGCCGCCGGGAGCTTCGCCGGTGGAGTGCGGCTCGTACTCCAACCCGGACAACGGCTGCTCGGACGAGCGTACGGACGCGCTGGCCGCGTACGCCGACGCGCTGGTCTGGTACGTGACGCGGGACAGCCGGTACGCCGCCAAGGCGATCGAGCTCCTCGACGCCTGGTCGGCGACCCTCAAGACGCACACCAACAGCAACGCGCCGCTGCAGACCGGCTGGGCCGGGGCGGGCTGGTCGCGGGCGGCCGAGCTGATCAAGTGGACGTACCCGGGTGGCTGGCCGAACGCCGGGCGGTTCGCCACCCTGCTGCGCACGGTGTACCTGCCGGTGCTCAGCAACGGCTCCGGGGCCAATGGCAACTGGGAGCTCATCATGACCGATGCCTTGATCGGCATCTCGGTGTTCCTGGAGGACCGGGCCTCGTTCACCAAGGCGGTCGCCCTGTGGCGCGGCCGGGTGCCGGCGTACATCTATCTCAAGTCCGACGGTCCGGTGCCGCTGTCCCCACCGAACCGGAAGAAGACCGGCACCGGCCTGATCGGCTACTGGTACGGCCAGACCACCTTCGTCGACGGCCTGGCCCAGGAGACCTGTCGCGACTTCGGCCACACCGCGATGGGGGTCAACGCCGCCTTCCACGCCGCCGAGACGGCCCGGATCCAGGGCATCGACCTCTGGAGCGAGCAGAAGACCCGGTTCGCGGCGGGCCTGGAGCTGCACGCCGCGTACGAGCTGGGCGCGCCGGTCCCGAGCTGGCTGTGCGGAGGCAAGGTCAACCTGGGCACGGGCGGGTACTGGGAGCCTGGGTACAACGCCCTGCACGCCCGGTTCGGCATGTCCCTGCCCAACACCGACAAGCTGCTCGGGTCGCGCCGCCCGACGGGTACCGACAGCCACTCGTCCGGCTGGGAGACGCTGACCTTCTTCACAAACCCAGCGTGAGCGCCGCACCCGGTCGTGTCATACCGCATCGCTAGGCTGACCAACTGTGGTGACAGAGGTCCTGCCCCGATGGAGCGCCGACCAGGTGCTCTCCCTGGCGCCGGATGCTTCCGCGCAGCGGGCCGCCCGTGCCTTGGCCGCCGACAAGGCCTGGTGTGAGGTCGGCCTCAGCGTCGAGGACGACCTGCCGCCCACCGTGTGGGGGCTGTGTCAGGGCAGCGACGCCCGGCCTTACCAGACCTGCGTCGACCTCACCGAGCCGGCATACCTGTGCTCCTGCCCGAGCCGCAAGTTCCCCTGCAAGCACACCCTGGCCATCCTGCTGCGATGGGCGTCGGGCACGGTGCCCGAGGCGCCCGCGCCGGGCTGGGTGCGCGAGTGGCAGGCCTCGCGGGCCGACCGGGTGTCCCGGGCGGCCGACCGCGCCGAGGCAGCGCGTCACGGCGGCACGGGCACCGGCCGCGCGGCGGGCGAGAAGGCCACCCTCCGCCGCGCTGCGCGCGTCGCCGCCGGGCTCGACGAGCTCGACCGCTGGCTGGCCGACCAGGTCCGCGGCGGGCTGGCGGGCGCGGCCAAGCTGGGATACGCACACTGGGACGCCATGGCCGCCCGCCTGATCGACGCGCAGGCGCCCGGCGCTGCCCGGCTCGTGCGCAACCTCGCTGACTATGCGGGCGACCCGGAGCGGCTGCTCACCGAGCTCGGCCTGCTGCGGCTGCTGGCCGCGGGGTTCGCCCGGCTGGACAGCCTGCCGCCGGAGCTGGCCGCCACGGTCCGGCTGCGGGTGGGCCTGCCGGTCGCCGCCGAGGAGGTGCTCGCCGGGGCGCCGGTCCGCGACCGGTGGCAGGTCCTCGGCGTGCGCGACGAGCCCGAGAACGACCTGATGGTGCGCCGGGTCTGGCTGCGCGGCGCGCAGACCGGCCGGGCCGCCCTGGTGCTGTCGTTCGCCGGGCCGGGCCAGGTGTTCGTCACCGATCTTGTCCCCGGCACGGCGCTCGACGCCGACCTGTGCTTCTACCCTGAGCATCTCCGGGTGCTCATCGCCCGCCGCCACGCCCCGGCCGCGCCGCTGACCACGGTGGCCGCCGCGGTTGGAGTAGCCGCCGCCATGCGGGAGTACGCCGAGGCGCTCGCCGCCGACCCGTGGCTGGAGCGGTGGCCGATGGTCCTCGCCGGCGTCACACCGGCCAGGGCCGCCGACCGGTGGTGCCTGACGGCCGGCGACGGCGAAGGCGTACCCCTTGATCGGGCCGTCGGCGCGCCGTGGCGCCTGGTCGCCGCCGCCGCTGGCCGGCCGGTCACGGTGGCCGGCGAGTGGACGGCTGCCGGGCTTCGCCCGCTCAGCGTCTGGGTCCGCGACCGGCTGGTGCCGCTGTGAACGCGACAACGCCAGCATGGCCTGACGTGCTCGCCTCGGCGCTGGTCGGCACGGCACGCCGGGGCGGCGAGGCCGAGTCGTTGCTCGACACGGCAGCCGCGCAGGCGTTGCGCCGGCGGGCCGGGGTGGCGCTGGTGCATAGCGCACAGCCGCCGCCGCCCGCCCCGGTCGATGACGCGCCGCCGGTCGGCCCCGACGCGGCGGCTCGGGTCGACGCCCTGCTCGCCGTGGACAGCGTGGCCCGGCACGCCATCCCGGCACGCGATACGGCGAGCCGCCTCGACCTGCTCGCCGAGTGGCTGTCCGCCGCGGCGGCCGCCGGGCGCCGGCTGCCGGCCGAGCTGGTGCCGGCGCTGCTCGAGGTCGGCCGCCGGCAGCCCGGGCTGCGCCCGCTGATCGCCCAGGTCGCCGGCCCACTCGCCGGCTGGCTCGCCGCCCAGCACGCCGACTGGTTGTACGCCGCCGCGAACCAACGGACCGAGTCCACTGTGGACGATCCTGGCGCGTGGGAGCTGGGCCCGATGGGCAACCGGGTGGCATACCTGCGCCGGATGCGGGAGCGAGAGCCGGCCCGCGCACGAGAGTTGCTCGCCTCCGCGTGGGATGGCGAGCCGCCCGATGACCGGGCGGCGCTGCTCCAGGCGCTGGACACCGGCCTTTCGGCCGACGACGACCCGCTGCTGGAGCGCGCGCTCGACGACCGGCGCAGGCAGGTCCGAGCCGTCGCCCTCGACCTGCTCGCCGGGTTGCCCGACAGTGCGTACGCCCGGCGCATGTCCGCTCGGGGCGTCGCGTGCGTCAGGCTGCACGGGCCGCACCGGATCGAGGTGCACCCACCGGCGGTGTGCGACGCGTCGATGCGTCGCGACGGCATCGCACCGAGGCCACCGGCCGGGACCGGTGAGCGGGCCTGGTGGCTGGAGGAGATCCTGGCGCGGACTCCCCTGCACGTCTGGCCCGAGCCGCACGCGTTCCTCGCCCGCCGCGTGAGCGAGGCGTGGGTCGCGACGGTCTACCGGGGCCTGGCACGCGCCGCCGCCGCCCAGCGCCACGCCGCATGGGCCAGCGCCCTGGCCGACCCGCTGACCGAGGACGTCGTCGCGCGCGGGCACCCCGATGACCGGTTGCTCCTCGAAGCGCTGTACGACGTGCTGCCCCCCGACGACCTCGCGGCCCGGGCGACCGCCGCGCTGCGGCGCGGGCTGGCCGGCGCGACCGCCGTCGGGGTGGAGCATGTTCTCGCGCTGTGCCCGAGGCCGTGGTCTCCGGCGATCGCGGAGGCGGTCCTCGCCGGGCTTGCCGAACAGCTCGGTCGGCAGGGCGCCGCCTGGCGGATCACCGGGCTCTGCGAGCTGGCGGCCCTGCGCCTGCCGGCCGACCTCGCGCCTCGCGCGGCGGAGCTCGCCGAACGACTGCGTCCCAACGATCCCGGCGCCGCCGCGCAGCGCGAGGACCGCAGCTCGCGAGGACCGCAGTCGCAAGCCGGCGCCACGGTGGTCAACCGGTTCGCCGCCACCCTCCGGTTCCGCCACGAGATGCTCAAGGAGCTCGCGTGACCATCGATAGCAAGCCCGTTGCGGCCGCGGCGGTTCAGCGCCGCCACGCCGAGGACGAGTACGCCCACGAGCTGGCCGCCTTGGCAGCCGGCGACGACCGGGTCCGCCCGCCCGGCTGGCAGCTGTCGCCCTCCGCCGTGGTGACGTACCTGCTCGGCGGGGTGGCCGCCGACGGCATACCGATCGTGCCGAAGTACGTGGGCTCCCGCCGGCTCATCGAGGTGGCCGTGGCCACCCTGACCACCGATCGGGCGCTGCTGCTGCTCGGCGTGCCCGGCACCGCCAAGACCTGGGTCTCCGAGCATCTCGCGGCCGCCATCTGCGGCGACTCGACCCTGCTGATCCAGGGCACCGCCGGCACCCCGGAGGAGGCGATCCGGTACGGCTGGAACTACGCGCGCCTGCTGGCCGACGGGCCGTCGCGGGCCGCCCTGGTGGAGAGCCCGGTGCTGCGAGCCATGGCCGGCGGCCGGATCGCTCGGGTGGAGGAGCTCACCCGGATGCCCTCCGACGTCCAGGACTCGCTCATCACGATCCTGTCGGAGCGGACGCTGCCGGTTCCCGAGCTGGGTGGCGAGGTGCCGGCGCGCAAGGGTTTCAACCTCATCGCCACCGCCAACGACCGCGACCGCGGGGTGAACGAGCTCTCCTCCGCGCTGCGCCGGCGGTTCAACACGGTCGTGCTGCCGGTGCCCGCCGGCGTCGAGGAGGAGGTCGACATCGTCTCCCGCCGGGTGGTCCAGCTCGGCCGGGCCTTGGAGCTGCCGGAGCTGACGCCCGCGATGGACGAGATCCGCCGCATCGTCACCATCTTCCGGGAGCTTCGCAACGGCGTGACCGAAGACGGGCGGACCAAGCTCAAGTCGCCCAGCGGCACGCTGTCGACGGCCGAGGCGATCTCGGTGGTGACCGGTGGGCTGGCGCTCGCGGCGCATTTCGGCGACGGGGTGCTGCGGGCGGTCGACGTGGCGGCCGGCATCGTCGGGTCGGTGGTCAAGGATCCGGTCTCCGACCAGGTGGTGTGGCAGGAGTACCTGGAGACGGTGGTCCGGGAGCGCGACGGTTGGCGGGACTTCTACCGGGCCGCGCGGGGTGCGGTGCTCTGATGAACCCGGTGCTGCTCGGCGTGCGGCATCACGGACCAGGTTCGGCCCGCGCGGTGCGGCGGGCGCTTTCGGCGTACCAGCCCGAGGTGGTCCTCATCGAGGGGCCGCCGGAGGCCGACCCGCTGGTGCCGCTGGCCGGCGCCGAGGACATGCGCGCTCCGGTGGCGCTGCTGGCGTACCCGGCCGGCGGCAAGGGAGCCGCCGAGCCCCGGATGCGCGCGGCGTTCTGGCCGTTCGCCGAGTTCTCCCCGGAGTGGCAGGCGCTGCGCTGGGCGGTCGGCCACGACGTGCCGGTGCGTTTCGTCGACCTGCCGGCGACGGTACGGCTGGCCCTGGGCGACCCGCCGGAACGCGGCGACGGGATCAGCGCGGACCCGATCGGCACGCTCGCCGCCGCGGCCGGGTACGACGACCCGGAACGCTGGTGGGAAGACGTGGTCGAGCACCGGTTCGACGATGCCGCCGGCGGCGACGAGCTGGCCGCCGCGCTGGGACCGTTCGACGCGATCGCCGAGGCGATGGCCGAGGTCAGGGCGCATGCCCCGGCACCGCCCGAAGCGGAGCGCACCGACGAGGAGCGCCGCGAGGCGGCCATGCGTTCGGGGCTGCGCGCGGCACTGCGCGAGTACGAACGGGTGGCCGTGGTCTGCGGTGCCTGGCACGTACCGGCCCTGAGCCCGCCCCTGCCCACGGCCGCCGCCGACGCCCGCATCCTGCGCGGCCTTCCCAAGGTGAAGGTCGCGATGACCTGGGTGCCGTGGACCCACGCGCGGCTGGCGTCCTGGCAGGGGTACGGCGCGGGCGTGCGGTCACCCGGCTGGTACCACCATCTGTTCACTACGCCACGGGACACGGTCGCGCGCTGGCTGATCCGGGCGGCGGAGGTGTTGCGCCGGGACGGGTTGCCGGTCTCCAGCGCCCACGTCATCGAGGCGACCCGGCTCGCCGACGCGCTGGCCACCATGCGCGGCCGGCCGGTGCCGGGCCTCGCAGAAGTGACCGATGCGGCACTGGCCGTGCTGTGCGAGGGCGACCCGCTGCGCCTGGAGCTGATCCAGCGGCGGCTGGTGGTGGGCGAGCGGTTGGGGGCGGTGACGGACCGTACGCCCGGGGTACCGATCTCCCGCGACGTCGCCGCGTCACAGCGGCGGCTGCGCCTGCCACCCGAGCCGCTGCCCCGCGACGTCGACCTGGACCTGCGCCGCGAGATCGACCTGGAACGCAGCCGGCTGCTGCACCGGCTAGGACTGCTCGGCGTGGACTGGGGCGTGGCGCTCACGGTCCGGCGCGGTCGCGGCACGTTCTGGGAGTCGTGGCGGCTGCGCTGGCAGCCTGAGTTCGCCGTCGACCTGGTGGAGGCCAGCGCGTACGGGACGACGGTCCGCGACGCCGCGACCGCCCGGGTCGCCGAACAGGCCAAGGCGGCGGTGTCGCTGGCCGACGTCACGGCGCTGGTCGAGGGCTGCCTGCTGGCGGAGCTCCCCGAGGGGCTCCCCGCGGTGCTCGAAGCGCTCGACGAGCGGATGGCGCTCGACCATGATGTGGCGCATCTGATGGACGCGCTCCCGGCGCTGGCTCGCACCCTGCGGTACGGCGATGTGCGCCGCACCGACCTGCCGGCGCTCCAGCACGTCGCCGACGGGCTCATCACGCGGGTCTGCGTGGGCCTGCCCGCCGCCCTCGCCGGTCTCAGCGACGCGGCCGCAGCCGGGATGCGGGACCGGATCGACGCGGTACACGCGGCGGTCGCGCTGCTCGACGACACCGACCTCACCGGCCGCTGGCGCGACGTGCTCGCCGTACTGTCCACAAGGGACGACCTGCACGGGCTGCTGTCCGGCCGGGTCAACCGCCTGCTGCTGGACACCGGGCTGCTCGACGCCGCCGAGGCGGGCCGGCGGATGGCGCTGGTCCTCACCGTCGGCGTACCGGTCGCCCGCTCGGCCGCCTGGATCGAGGGCTTCCTCACCGGCGACGGCCTGCTGCTGGTGCACGACGAACGGCTGCTGCGCCTGGTGGACACCTGGCTCACCGGGATCCCGTCCGAGGCGTTCGTGGAGGTGCTGCCGCTGCTTCGCCGTACCTTCAGCGAGTACCCGGCTCCGCAGCGCCGCCAGATCGGCGAGCGGGCCGTGCGGCTGGGTGACGCGAGCCGGCACCCCGACAGGGACGAGCCGGCCGACATCGATGCGGAGCGCGCCGATCTCGTGATGCCGACCGTCGCCGTCCTGCTCGGTCGGGGCCGGCCGTGACGGCGCCAGCGGAAGAGCGGGCCCGGCGCTGGCGGTTGGCGCTGGGCGGCGCGCCGGAGGGCGAGGGTACCGGCTACCGGCTGGGCGGCGGCGACGCGGCCATCGACGCGGCGCTGGCCGCGCTGTACGACTCCGACCGGGAAGCCACCGGCGACGAGCGCGCGAGCCGGGGCGGCGGCCTCAACGCGTCCGCGCCGCGGGTGGCTCGCTGGCTCGGCGACATCCGCCGGTACTTCCCGTCCACCGTGGTCCAGGTGATGCAGGCCGACGCGATCGAGCGGCTCAACCTCACCAGGCTGCTGCTCGAACCGGAGACGCTCGATGCCGTCGAACCCGACGTCCATCTGGTCGGCACGCTGCTGAGCCTGAACAAGGTGATGCCCGAGCGCAGCAAGCGGGCGGCCCGGGCGGTGGTCGCGAAGGTCGTCGGCGACCTGGAGCGCCGGGTGGCGCAACGCACCCGCTCGGCGCTGACCGGCGCGGTCAACCGAGCGGCCCGGGTCAACCGGCCCCGCCACGGCGACATCGACTGGGCCCGCACCATCCGGGCCAACCTGCGCCACTACCGGCCCGAGCTCGGCACCGTCGTGCCGGAGCGGCTGATCGGGTACGGCCGGCGCGGGCTGGCGGTGCAGCGCGACGTCGTGCTGCTGGTCGACCAGTCCGGTTCGATGGCCGCCTCGGTGGTCTACGCGAGCGTCTTCGCCGCCGTGCTCGCGTCGCTGCGCACCCTGCGTACCTCACTGGTGGTCTTCGACACCGCGGTGGCCGACCTGACCGACAAGCTGGCGGACCCGGTCGACGTGCTGTTCGGCACCCAGCTCGGCGGCGGTACGGACATCAACCGCGCCCTCGCCTACGCGCAGGGCCTCCTCCCCCGACCCCGGGACACCATCCTCGTGCTGATCAGCGACCTCTACGAGGGCGGGGTCCGCGAGGAGATGCTGCGCCGGATCTCGGCGCTGACGAGGTCCGGGGTGCAGGTGATCGTACTCCTGGCGCTGTCCGACGAAGGCGCGCCAGACTACGACCGGGACAACGCCGCGGCCCTGGCCGCGCTGGGCGTGCCGGCGTTCGCCTGTACTCCCGACCTGTTCCCCGAACTCATGGCCGCGGCGATCGAACGGCGCGACCTGCGGCAGGTGGTCGAGCGCGCCCAGCCCGGATAGTTGTTCTCAGGATACGAGCGTGCCGTCGGACTCGCGGTAGACGAGCACCCGCCCAGGGCTGGGCGTGAGCCACACGGTCGCCCCGGCCGGTGGTTCGGCGTCTTCGGGCACGGTCGCGCCGATCAGCATGCCGTCCGTCTCGACGGTGACCAGCGACGAGGTGCCGAGGTGTTCGACGATCGACACCTGCCCGGTCAGCGGTCCGCCCGCGGCGTCGGACACCGTGACGTACTCCGGACGTACCCCCACGATCACCCGTTCGCCCGCCGCGACCCGGCCGCTGGTCCCGGGCGGCAGCTCCAGCCGGCCGCCGCCAAGCGTGACCGCGCCGTCGTCGACGATCCCCGGCAGCAGGTTCATCGGCGTGGACCCGATGAAGTTGGCTACGAAGGTGTTCGCCGGCCGCAAGAAGACCTCGCGCGGCGTGCCGAGCTGGCGGATCCGGCCGGCCTCCATGACGGCGATCCGGTCGGCGAGCGCGAGCGCTTCGGCCTGGTCGTGGGTGACGAACACGGTGGTGACCGCGAGGTCGCGCTGCAGCCGTTTGAGGAACGTGCGAGCCTCCAGCCGCAGCCGAGCGTCCAGGTTGGACAGTGGCTCGTCGAACAGGAAGACGGTCGGTTGGCAGGCCACGGCTCGGGCCAGGGCGACGCGCTGCTGCTGCCCGCCCGATAACTGCGCGGGCCGGCGGGCCATCAGGCCGTCGAGGCCGAGCTGGCCGCCCACCTCGCGGGCGTGCGCCGTGCGCTCGGGCCGCGGCTGGCGGCGGATCCGCAGCGGGTAGGCGATGTTGTCGACCACGGTCATGTGCGGGAAGAGCGCGTAGTCCTGGAACACCATGGCGACGTTGCGGGCGCCCGGCGGCAGCGCCGTCACGGTCCGGTCGCCAATGCGCACCTCGCCGGCGCTCGGCGCCTCGAGCCCGGCGATCGTGCGCAGCAGCGTGGTCTTGCCGCAACCGGACGGCCCGAGCAGCGCGAAGAACTCACCGTCCACGATGGACAGATCCAGGGCGTCCAGGGCGCGGACGCCGCCCGGGAACTCTTTGGTCAGCCCGCGCAGGGTCACCGCGGCCATGTCAGCCCTTGATCCCGCCGTGGAAGCGGAAGCCGTACCGGCTCCACGCGAACAGGTACATCAGCACCACCGGTATCGAGTACAACAGCGAGAAGGTGGAGATCAGCGCGAGGTTGGGCGAGCCGCCCTCGGTGTAGAACGTGCGTACCAGGACCGCGGCCGGCTGCTTGCCCGGATCGCGCAGCAGGATGAACGGGGTGAGGAAGCTGCCCCACACCTGGACGATCGTCCAGACCGCGATCGTGGCCAGCCCCGGCCGGGCGACCGGAACCACGATGTGGCGCAGGATCTGCAGCGGCGAGGCGCCGAAGACGCGGGCCGACTCCTCGTAGGAGCGCGGCACCGTGTCGATGAAGTCTTTCAGCAGGAAGATCGCCGCGGGAAGCAGCCCGCCAGAGAGGACGAGCACGACGCCGAACCGCGAGTCGATCAGGTTGAGCTGGAAGATCAGCAGGAAGATCGGCACCATGGCCGCGGTACCCGTGATGATGCTCGACAGCAGCAGCAGCGTGTAGAGCAGCGCATCGCGGCCGGGGATGCGCACCCGCGACAGGGCGTACGCGGCCAGCGCCGCGGCGACCACCACGATGGCCATCGTCCCGAGCGCCAGCACGACCGAGTTGACCAGGGCCGAGGGGGCGTACGGGTTGCGCCCGATCTCGGCGAAGTTGCCTAGGGTCAACTGGGACGGCACCCGCACGGCGTACCTGGGCGTGGCGTCGAAGGGCGCGGACAGCAGCCACAGCAGCGGCAGCGCGAAGAACGCGGTGCAGCCACCGATCATCACGTAGGTCAGGATCCGGCCGACGACGGCCCGGGCGAGGCTCATTTCGCACCCCTTCCGGCGCGTGCCGCACGCAGGTACACCAACGCCAGCAGCAGGTTGATGAGCAGTACCAGCAGCGAGATCGCACCTGAGTAGCCCATGTCGCCACCGAGGATCGCGGTGTTGTAGATGTAGGCGGCGACGATCTCCGAGCGCCCGTTCGGTCCGCCGGCGGTGAGCAGGAACGGCGTGAAGTCGTTGAACGTCCACAGCGTGATCAGCAGCGTGTTGGTCAGCGCGTACCGCCGCAGGTGCGGCAGTACGACATCACGCAGCGTCTGTGCGGTGGACGAGCCGGCCAGCCGGGCCGTCTCCAGGTGTGATGGCGGCACCGACGATAACGCGGCCGCGTAGAGCATCATCGAGAACGCGGTACCCCGCCAGATGTTGAACACCACGATGCCGGTCATCGGGTACTGCACCAGCCAGGCGACGCCGGGCGTCTGTCCGATGAGGACGTTGACGGTGCCCTCGTCGCGGTCGAGCAGAGCGATCCACAGGAACGCGACCACGGAGCTAGGCAGGATCCACGCCAGCAGCACCAGGGCCTCCATGAGGCGCCGGAGCACGGCACGCGCCGAGCGCAGCGCGTACGCCAGCGCGAAGCCAAGCACGTTCTGCCCGACCACCGCCGAACCGAGCACGAACACCAGCGTCAGCCGCAGTGACCGGTAGAACGTCGGGTCGCTCAGGGCCCGCCGGTAGTTGTCGAGCCCGACGAGATCCGGCGTGCGCGCCGCAACGCCGGTCAGCCGGTAGTTCGTCGCGCCGATGTAAAGCGTCCACAGTGCCGGAAAGACCAGGAAGACGCCGATCAGCGCCAGTGCCGGGGCGACGAAGCCGAGCGCACGCCAGCGCCCCAGCCCCACCACGTCGCTGGTGGGGCTGGGCGCTGCGAGTACGGTCGCGGCGGCGGGTTCGGCCGCCGCGGCCTCAGCCGGTGGCAACCTTGTCGGCCCCGCCAACGATGGACTCGATAGTGCGTTGGTACGCCGCAGCCGCGTCCGCCGGGGTCTTCCCGGTGACCACATCCAGCGTCGCCTGCTGCATCGCGAGCGACACCCGCGGGTACACCGCGAGGCCGGGCCGGAATGCGGTCAGCGGCAGGACCTTCTGGGCGATGAACGACAGCATCGGGTCGGTGGTGAGCACCTCGTTGTTGACGTCCTGGCGCTGGGTGATGCGGGCGGCCCCGCCCAGCAGCGCGACGGTGGCCTCCTTCGAGTTCATGAACTGGAGCAGCTCCCATGTCTGCTGCGGGTACTTGGTGGCCGGGTTGAGCACGTTGCCACCGCCGCCGGACATCGACACGTAGTCCTGGCCGCGGATGCCCGAGCCGGCCTTCATCGCTGGGATCAGCGCCCACCCGACCGCCTCGTTACGGTCGGCCATCTTCGCGACGCCCTTGGTCGGCTCCACCACGCTGCGCCAGAAATAGTCGCTCTCGAGCAGGATGGCGGTCTTCCCGGCGGCGAACGCCTGGAACGACTTGTCCCGACCCTTGGCGTCCTGCTGGATCACCGCGTCGCCCAGCCGACCGCCGTAGACCCGCTGGTACACGCCGAGCGCGTCGCGTACGGCCTGGGTGTTGCCCTGCCACTTGCCATCGGACCAGATCTGCTGGCCGGCACCGACCAGCAGCGGCAGGAAGCCCTGCATGGTAGTCGCCTCACCCATCGCGGTGCCGGCGTTGAGCTGGATCGGCGTGACGCCGGGCAGCTTCGCCTTGAGCGTCTGCCCGGTCGTGATGATGTCCTCCCAGCTCTTGGGCTGCCAGTCGGTGGGCAGTCCGGCCTGCGCGAAGAGCTTCTTGTTGAAGTAGATGACCCGACCGTCGGTGCCGGACGGGACGCCGTACCGCTTGCCGTTGTACGACATGTTGTTCTGCACGGACGTGGGGATCTGGCCCCAGCCCTCCCACGCGTCGACCTTGTCCTTGCCGACCAGGTCCTCGATCGACTTGATGTACCCGGCGTCGGCGAACTCGCCGACCCAGATGCCGTCGATGGCGTAGATGTCGGCGCCGCTGCCGGTCTTGAGGTCCAGCGCGATCTTGCTCTTGTAGTCCTCGTCGCCGGCCCCGGAGGGCTGGAACGTCACGTGCGCCGTGCGCCCCTTGGCCTTCTGGTCCTCAATGAACTTCGGGATCACCCACTTGGCGACCCAGTCGGCGCCGGCGGCGTTCTTGCCGCCGGAGATGGCGTTGGCCGCGATGGTGAGCGTGAACTCCTTCGCCGCGGCGTTACTTGTCGCGTTCGAGCTCCCTTTCTTGCCTAGGCAACCGGCGCCCGTGGCCACCACAACGGCCAAGGCCGCTAACGTCAGGACGGCCCGCCGAGTTCGTGCGATGCTCCGTTGCATCGTCTCCCTCCCCGTAATAGCAGTGAGTTGGGATCCCTCGACGACCATCCTGCCGCGCCAACTGAGGCCGTCAATAGGTCGGCGCCCTAGCCGGAGAGGGTCCGCGTGGCCCGGAGGGGGTTGCCCGTGACGCAGACGGGGCAGCGGGACACTGCCCGTGGCGGTCGGTTCGCGGCGATGTGGCGAAGCTCAGCGCCGTACCGGCCGTTGACGGCGCTCATGCTGGTGAGCTCGGCTGCCTCGTTCGCGGCGCTCGGCGTGCTGTCCTTGTTCGCCCGTGACGAGCTGGGTGCCTCCGACACGATGGTGACGGCCAACTTCGTGGTCGTCGCGTTGGCCAGCATGATCGTGATGCTGGTAACCGGGCACGTGTCCGACCGCGGTCGGGCTCGGCGCATCCTCATCCCGGCGAGCCTGGCATGGCTCGCGATCGGCTACTGGATGTTGGCGGCCGTGCGGTCGTACTCGGCGATGCTCGTCGTGGGGGTTGTCTTCTTCTGCGCGATCGCTGTTCCCAACGCGCAGCTTCTGGCGTACACTCGCGATCTTGTCACACGTCGTGACGACAGCGCCGGATCTATGGCGGTCATAGCCATGCTGCGCATCGCCTATTCGGTTGGCTCGTTTATCGGGTTTGGCAGCGGCGGCCTCGGCCTGGCCTACCTCGGAGCGCGCTCGGTGTTCCGGATCGTGGCTATCGTGTGCCTTGGCTGTCTGGCGCTGTCCTGGTACGTGTTGCGAGCCCGCGCCCCCGCCGTTCCGCCTCCGCTGAAGGCGGCCGACGAGCAGGACACCGAGCCCGTTCGGATGCGGACAACCGCCAACGCGCAACGGCTGCTGCTGACCGTCGCGGTCGTGATGGTGCTGTTCTCCAGCGGACGCGTCATGCTGCTGTCGCAGCTGCCGATCCTGATGCGCGTCTCGCTGCACGCCCCGCTCGAGCTGGTTGGCCTCGCGCTTGGCCTGCCGCCGCTGTGCGAGCTCGTGCTGATGCCGGCGATGGCCTGGGCAGCGTTGCGGTGGGGCCGCGGCAGGATCTTCCTGGCGGGTGGTGCCGCGAGCGTTGTCTACTACGGCGGCCTGGTCTTCGTTGCCGCGCCCTGGCAGCTCATGCTGCTGCAGGTCAGCTACGCGGTGTTCGGCGCTGCCGCGATCATGGTCGGCATCGATCTCGCCCAACGGCTGGTGGCTGGCCGGGCGGGCATGGCGACATCGGTGTACCTGAGCTACGAGAACGTAGCCGTCGTGTGTGGAAGTCTGGTTGCCACGGTGTCCGTTGCGACGCTGGGGCACCAGACCGGCTTTGTAGTCCCCGCGACGCTCTGCCTGATCGCCCTCGCCCTTGCCGTTGGCCTGTTTACGCGGTACCCGGAGACGTTCGACGTCCGGCGCAGGCCAACGGTCAACGAGCCCGGCACCCTGGGCTGACTACGGGCCGCTTTTCGCGGCCTCTCCCCGGGTGTCGTTCGCGGCCTCTCCCCGGGTGTCGTTCGCGGCCTCTCCCCCGGCGGCGAGGCCGCGTTGGGCGAGCAGCCGCCGTGCGGCCAGCTGTGCGGTCACGATGTCCTCGGCTCCTCCCGCGACACCCGTCAGGGGCGCTACGTTGGCGGTCACCATCGCGTGGAAGGCCAACAGCTCCCGCTCGAACGAGGGCGTGCGGTCCTCGTAGGCGGCCAGGCCTTCGGCGCCGGCAACCGCCAGCCGGGTCGGCGCGTCGAGCAGGTACGGCGATGGGAAGACCAGCTCGAACGTGCCGGTGGCGTGGTGCACCGCCACGGTCTCCCGATAAGCGGGATAGTCGTGCAGGTAGTGCCATCCGACGGCGTAGCGGCCGCCGGCGGCCAGCGGTCCGGTCAGCTCGACCGAGCGCCCGCCCGCCCCCGGCCAGATCGCCACGTGGTCGACCTCGGTTGGGCCGTTTGCCAGCAGGCGCAACAGCGACAGCTCGTGGCAGATGCTGTTCAGGATGGTCTGGTAAAGGCCGCGCGCCTCGACGCGCGCCTCGGCAGGGACCTCGCCGAGGGCAGCGAGCAGCAACGCATCCTCCTCGTCTCGCATCCGCGCGATCGCCTCGGCGGGTACATCGTCGGGCGGTGCTGGGAGCCTGGCAAAGGCGAGCTGTGACTCGGTGCTCGGATGCAGGACGGTCACCTGGATGGCTCTGATGTCCGCCGGGATGTCCGCCAGCCGTGCGGCCACTCGTTGGACGGCCGGGTCGTACTGCTTCATGTAGCCGACCATCAGCCGGGGCCGTGCCGGATCGTCATCCAGCTCCGCCAGCTCGGCCGCTTCGGCGCGGGTGTAGGCGAGCGGCTTCTCGCACAGTACGGCGAAGCCCCGGCGGAGCGCGTCCGCCGCCAGACGGCCATGGGATCCCGAGGTCAGAGCCAGCACCGCGGCGAAGCCCCCCGCGTCAAGCATCTCGGTGACGTCCGTGTAGCGCCTGGCTACGCCGTACCGCTCGCCGAGCTGCGCGGTCCGGGACGCCGACAGGTCGCAGACAGCGACCAGGTCGAACTGCTCGCGCAGGCGCTCCAGCAAGGGCAGGTGGATCGTCTGCGCGATGAGACCGAGCCCCGCGACAGCCACCTTGATCCTCACCGGCCCACGCTCCTCACCGGCCCACGCTCCTCACCGGCCCACGCTCCTCACAGGCCCACGCTCCGCAGGAGCTCGCGGTTGGCCCGCTGGTCGGCGAGGATCGCGTCGAGGTCCCGACCGGTGGGCGGCGCATCCTGCTCGACCACGACCCAGCCCACGTAGCCGGCGCCACGGAGAGCGGCGACGAAGCCAGCGATGTCGACCTCGCCCCGGCCGAGCGCGGGGAAGCACCCGGCAGCCACGGCTGAGCCCAGGTCGCCGCTCGCGGCGAGGATCTTCCGGTCAGCGTCCTTGACATGGATCTGCCGGATCCGGCCCGACCAGTCCCGCAGCGCGGCCACGGGGTCGCCCCCGGCGAGCCACAGGTGGCCGGTGTCCAGGCAGACGCCGATGTCGGTGAGCTCCAGCAGGCGCGCTACCTCCGATGGCGTTTCCACGTCCGTGCCGAGATGTTGGTGGAACGCCGGCTCGAGGCCGGCCGCGCGGCACACGTCCGCCGCTGCCTGCACCCTGGCGGCGAACTGCGGCCAGGTCTCCTCGGGAGCTCCGGGGACCAGGCCCCCGGGGCGTTCGAACCTTGCGGGACTCCTCGGGCAGGCCAGGGTCGGTCTCGGTGCGAAGCGCGGATCGTCGGCCGGGACGGCGGTGAACGCCTCCAGCGCCGCCCGCAGCCCCGGCAGGTCCGCGGCGAACCCGTCGGCGTCGCCATACCGCAGATCGACCCAGCCACCGGCCAGTCCCATCCCTGCCTGACGCAGATCGTCGGCGCCGAGGTAGCCGATCGGCCCGGAGTCGACTCCGTCGTACCCCGCCTCGGCCAGCTCGGTGAGCAGCTCGCGCGGCCCGATCGGGGCGGACGTCGCCCGGTAGATCCCGAAGTTCACGGGGGCGTTCGCCACCCGCGTCATCGCCGGCATATCGCGAACCTACCCGCCGGCGCCGGTCGGCCCGGACGAACCGGTCCGGCGAACGAAAGCGGCCCGGCGGACGAAGCGCCCCGGCTGCCGTGATCTCGGCAGCCGGGGCGCTGTCGCCCGACGGGTCAGGCCGTCACGGCCACGATCGTCTGGCCGCGGACGACACTGCCGTCACCGAACTCGATGACGCCGAGGTAGCGCGTACCGGCGGCTAGCCCGCTCCACCCGACGGTCACGTTGGCCAGGCCACCGAGCGTCGCCGGCTGGCTGGCCGGCGTCGCCGTGAGGTTGCCCGCCGAACCCGGTGCGACCACGAACGCGTGGAACCGCACGTCCTGTTCGGTCAGCCCGGGTGCCAGGCTGAACTGCACGACGTAGACGTCGTACGTGCCTGGCGCGGTCACTGTCACCGACTCTTCCGCCGTGCCACCGGCACTCTGCCCGACCAGGGTGGTTGTGCCGCCCTGGTACACGAACACATCGAGGTCGGTGCCGTCCGGGTAGTCGGCGCCGAAGGTGGCGAACCTGGCCACCTTGGTACCCGCCGGAACCGTCACCGTGTCCTTCGACACCGCCGGCCCGGGAGCCGGGTTGGCCGTGTTGAACTCGGTGTTGGTGCCGACCAGGTGGTGGGTGGTCACGGCGGCGGCGGCCAGGCCGTGCGGTGCCGCGGTGAGCGTGCCGTTGAACCCGGTGCGGACCGGGATCGTCCTCGACCCGCTCGTACCCGACAAGCTGACCTCGTCCGGTGCCGCGACGGCGACGGCGCGAACCACCAGCGGGCTGCGCACGTTGTGCCCACGGGTGTCGCCCCAGCTCAGCGAGCCGAACGACCACGCTCCGAACGCGGCGGTGGTCCGCTTGACCTCCACCCGGTAGGTCGCCGACCGGCCCGGCGGGACCGCGAGCACCGGCGGCGTGACCGTCACCGAGAACCCGGCGGGAGCGTTGACCTGAGCGAAGTAGACGCTGGAGAGCCGCGTCGTGTTGGTAACGGTGCGGGTGATCGTCTGCTTCCCTGCCAGGTCACCGATCGCGATCGAGGCGTAGTTCAGGTCGCTCGGGTCGATGGATCCCACCAGGTCGCAGGTGTCGATGACCGTGTCGTTCGGGCCGCCGACGAGGATGTGCTGTCCGATACCGCAGGCGTACTGGGTCCACTCCAGCGGACCGGACTCGTACACCAGACCCGGGTCAAAGGCGCTTCCCGGACGGACATGACCGGCGCCGAAGTCGAACGGCGTGGCGGCCGCACCCGCACGGGTGATCGGGCTACGCGTGTTGTCCAGCGTGGTGGCCGTGGTCATCAGCGCCGACTTGACCGCCATCGGCGACCAGGTCGGGTTCTTGCTGCGCAGCAGCGCCGCGATGCCGGCGATGTGCGGGCTGGACATCGAGGTACCCGACAGCGCGTTGTACAGGTTGCCATCGTTGCCCGCCGGTGAGACCGCCGCGATGACGTCGACACCGGGTGCGGTGATGTCCGGCTTCAGCAGGTCACCCGCGCCGGCGAGCGCCGGACCGCGCGACGAGAAGTCGGCCATGACCGGCGCCCGTACGCTGACCGGGACCCCGGCCGACAGCGACGCCGTTGGGCTGGCGGTGCTCGCGATGTACGCCTTGATCGCCAGGCCGTCGGCCGTGTTGACGTGGATCGACGGTACGAAGTGGAAGTCGGCGTTCAGGCTGTTGGGCGTCGGGTTGTACAGGATCATGCCGACCCCGCCCGCCTGCTGGACCGCGCGGCTCTTGTCGGTACGCGCGTTGACGCCGCGCCGGCACACCACGATCTTCCCGGTGACCTTGGCCGGATCGAGCGTGCCGATGAAGCACAGCTCGGCCTCGGTCGGGTCGGCAGTGGGCAGACCGGCGTTGACCGAGTCGATCAGCGGCGAGGACGGTACGGCCGGACCGACGCCCGGACCGGTATACGTCGCGCCGTTGCCCAGCGTCACGGTCTTCATGGAGCTGCGGTCGTGGGTGCTGGCGGCGACCGTGGTGAGCCACGGCGAGTTGTGCGCGACCGTGCTGACGCCGGGACCGTTGTTCCCGGCGGAAGCCGCCACGAACACGCCCGCCGCTGCGGCGTTGAAGAACGCGATCTCGACCGGGTCGAGGATGGAGTTCAGCGAGCCCGAGATCGAGTAGTTGATCACGTCAACGCCGTCGGCCACCGCGTCGTCGATCGCCGACATCGCGTCGATCGTCCCGCAGGAGCCGCCGCCGCCCGGCTGGACCCAGCAGATCTTGTACGCGGCGACGCGTGCGACCGGCGCCATGCCGGAGGCGTTGCCGACCGCGACACCGTTGATGACCGCCGGTACGCCGTGGTTTCCAGCCGCCGTGCTCGTGGTGTGCGAGCCGTGGCCGTCCAGGTCGCGTGGTGACAGGAACTCCTCGGGCAGCGTGCCCAGGCCGCTCGCGTTGTACCAGCGGGCACCGATCAGCTTGTTGTTGCACGTCACCGGCGCCTCTTCGCCGGCCACGCACTCGCCGGACCACTTGGCGTCGATGATGGCCTGGTCCGGCCGCGGCTCCGGCAGGGCCGCGAAGCTCGGGCTCTCCGGCCAGATGCCGGTGTCGACCATGCCCACGATGACACCTTCGCCGGCGTGCGACACGTCGCCGAACTGCCGTTGCCAGGCGCCACCGGCGCCATCGAGACCGAGGAACGCCGGCGTCGAGATGGTGTTGAGCTGGCGGATCTCGTTCTTCCAGATGTTGACGACGCCGCGGGTCTGACGCAGCCGGTTGACCTCCGCGCTCGTCAGCTTCGCGGCGAAGCCGGTGAAGGCGGTGTCATAGGTAGCGACGACCTTCGCCGAGTTGACACCCGCGCTGCGCAGCACCTCGGCGCGCCTGGCTCGCAGGTAGTCCCGGTATGCGGCGTAGTTCCATGAACGCTTGTTGAGCTTTGCCCCTTCCGCCGGCCTGGTCCCCGGGATGCCGGCGATGCCCCCCTGGTAGGCCGCCAGCGGTAGCTGCGCCTCTCCCACCAGATAGACAGCTGTGGACCCGGACTGCGCCGCGCCGGGCCCGGCGAGCGCGTTGTCCGCGGTCACCACCGCGAGCGCGGTCAACGCCGCGGTCGTGAGTGCGACTGCCGCCGAGCGGTTCAGCCCGGCCTTGCGTGATAGCGACACTGGCTGCGACCTCCGTGCCTTCCACGGCTCCGCGGCCGCTGCCACGGAGCTGACATCGGCCTGCGGCAGGCACCACAGGCCAAACACCCCCATCGCGGGTCACCATATTGGCGTCGGCAAGATCCCGAAAGGGTACACGCACCTCCCGCGACCCTTGCACCTGCGAAGCTTGCGGCAAGGGGTGTGTCCTGACCGGGGTTGGCTCGTTCGTCCAGTAGGTGAGGCGGGCAACCGGGCCCGGCCCCAAAAAACCGAGGAGCATCGTCATGGCGCAGTACCTGGCTCTGACCTACACCGCCGACGTGGAGTGGTTCGCCCCGGAGCAGGCGGCCGCGCTGGCCGAGTACCAGCAGTTCGCCCGGGACCATGCCGGCAGCATCGTGGCCAGTGCGGTGTTGCATCCGACCAGCACGGCCACCGTGGTACGGGTGGTCGGTGCGCGCGGCGGTGACGTGGTCACCGCGGACGGGCCGTACGCGGAGACCAAAGAAGCGCTCACCGGCTACTACCTGCTGGAGGCGGCCGACCTGGACGAGGCCATCGCGATCGCCGCGCAGATCCCGGCCGCCTGGGCCGGAGCGGTCGAGGTACGGCCGGTGCTCGTGGCGAGGTGACCCCGGTGGCCGAGATCCACGACCGGCTCGCGGACACCGTCCGGGTCGAGGGGGCGCGCATCCTGGCCACGCTCGTCCGGACGGTGGGCGACCTGCAGGTGGCCGAGGATGCCGTGCAGGAGGCGGTCCTGGCGGCGCTGCGGGACTGGCCCCGTACCGGCCCGCCAGAGCAACCGCGGGCCTGGCTCACGGTGACGGCTCGGCGCAAGGCGATCGACATCCTGCGCCGGGAGGGTGCCCGAGCGGCCAAGGAGCGGGAGGGGGCCGACCTGATGGAGCTGTCAACGCCCGACCTTCCGCCGGACACCGTGGTACGCGACGACCAGCTCCGGCTGATCTTCACCTGCTGCCACCCCGCGCTGTCGGCCGACGCGCAGGTGGCGCTGGCCCTGCGTACGCTGTGCGGGCTGTCCACCGCGCAGATCGCGGCCGTGCTGCTGACCAGCGAGCCTGCCATGGCCAAGCGGCTGACCCGTACCCGGCAGAAGATCGCCGCGGCCCGGATCCCGTACCGGGTGCCGTCTGACGCGGAGCTGCCAGCCCGCCTTGCCGCGGTGTGCGGCGTGGTCCACGCCCTCTACACGACCGGCCACGCGCCGCTCGGCGGACCGGCTGCCGTGGACGTCGACGTCTGCGCGGAGGCGGTACACCTGGCCCGCCTGCTGCATGACCTGCTACCCGACGAGGCCATGCCGGCGGCCGTGCTGGCGTTGCTGCTGCTCACCGAGGCCCGCCGGCCGGCCCGGGTCGACCCGGCCGGCGAGGTCGTCCCGCTGGCCGACCAGGACCGCTCCCGCTGGGACCGCGCACGGATCGCCGACGGGCTGGCGCTGCTCGACGCGTCGCTGCGGCGTACCGGCGGGATCGCCGACCCCTACCAGCTCCAGGCCGCCATCGCCGCCGAGCATGACCGCGCGCCCACCTACGCGGACACCGACTGGGCCGAGATCGTACGCCTGTACGACCTGCTGCTCACCGTCGCGCCGACGCCGGCGGCAGCGTTGAGCGGCGCCGTGGCGGTCGCCGAGTCGGCCGGCCCCGACGCTGGGCTGGCAGCGCTGGAGGGCATCCGGCCCAGCCCTCGATGGCACGCGGTGCGCGGCGAGCTCCTGGCCCGCCAGGGCCGCTACGCGGAGGCGGTCGAGGCGGCGACGGCGTCGCTGACCGGTGAGGTGACTGGCCCGGAGCGCCGCTACCGCGAACGCCGCCGCGCGAGCTGGGCCGCACTCTCCGCCACCTAACCGGATCCCGCGACCTCGAGCCAACGCCCGGCGCGCGTACCCGTGCTCAGGCTCGGCGGATCATCGTAGGGGAAGGTGTTCAGCTCCCAGCGAACGCCGAAGGGGTCGTCGAACACGAGCGCCTGCGCGCGGTCTTGCACGATCCGGCAGCCGGCATCGGCAGCGCTCGCGCGCAGCCGCGTGAGCTCGTCCTCGTCGACAAAGACGCCCACGTGGGAAAGCTGACCATCCGCGGCCACCGCGTCGGCCGCCTCCAGCGCAAGCCGGATGCCGTCGCGATAGAGCATCACCAGACCCAGGTCGATCCCGGCCCGTTCGGCATCGTCCCAGCCCGCTGACTGAGGCAGCGTCCACCACCCGTCCGGCGTCTCTGCCTCCCGGAACGCCACCTCCATGGCAAACAGGCCGCGGTAGAAGGCCTCCGCCTCGCGGAGGCGTTCGACCCGCAGAGCCAAGTGCGTGACGGAATGCATGGCCATATGGCGGACACTACAGCCGCCTCGCTCGGTCGTGTCGCGTCGTTCGATCCTGTCGATCCGGCTAGAAGTCGTTCGTATAGGTATTGGGACGCCGGCGACGTGCCGGCTCTTGAACAAGGTGGTGACGAGGATGAACGAGGTACGCACGCTGCTCACCGGCCGCGGTCTGGTCGAGTCGCCGCGCTGGCACGGTGACCGGTTGTACTTCTCCGACTGGTCGGCGGGCGAGGTTATCGCCGTCGACCTCGCCGGTCACAGCGAGGTGATCGCGCACGTGGACTCGCTGCCGCTGTGTACCGCCTGGCTCCCGGACGGCCGGCTGGTGATCGTCTCGTCCCGCGACGGCCGGCTGCTGCGCCGGGAGCCCGACGGGTCCCTGGTCACCCACGCCGACCTCGGCAAGCCAGGCTGGAACGACATCGTGGTGGACGGTCGGGGCAATGCCTACGTCAACCGCCTCGGCTTCGACATGATGGCCGGGGAGGAGCCCAAGCCCGGTTTCGTCGCTCTGGTTACGGCGGATGGCTCGGTGCGCCAGGTGGCCGACGAGATCTTGTTCCCCAACGGGATGGCGGTGACCTCCGACAACTCCACCCTGATCGTCGCGGACTCCTACGGTCACAACCTGGTGGCCTTCGACATCGACACATACGGTGACCTGTCCAACCGGCGTGTCTGGGCCGACCTCGGCGAGGGCACCCCGGACGGCATCTGCCTCGACGCGCAGCAGGCGGTCTGGTACGCCGACGTCCCCAACCGGCGGTGCGTGCGCGTCGCCGAGGGCGGCACGGTGCTGCAGACCGTCGAGCTGGACCGCGGCTGCTTCGCCTGCGCGCTCGGCGGTCCCGATGGCACGACGCTATTTATCGTGGCGGCCGAATGGCGTGGCATGTCCGAGATGGTGCCGCCCGGTACCGGTCAAGTGCTCGCCACTCAGGTGGAGGTACCAGGAGCGGGCTGGCCGTGACGCCCGCTTGCTGCGCCGGGACGGCCGCCCTGTTTGACGGCTGTTTCACCGGCCCAGGTAGGCCCCGCCGTTGACGTGGATGACCTGCCCAGTGAGGTGGCCTGCAGCGGCAGAAGCGAGGAAGAACACAGTGGTCGCCACGTCGCTTGGGGTACCCGCCCGTCCGTTGCGCGTGGCGGCGACCCGCTGGCGGACCCCCTCTTCGGTCATCCGGTCCCGGAAGAACTCGGTGTCGAGGATCAGGCCCGGAGCGATGACGTTGGCGGTGATGCCCCGAGGGCCGAGCTCGCTGGCCAGCGATGCGGTCCAAGCCTCGACTGCGGCTTTGGCCGCACCGTAGGATCCCGCGCCCAGGCGGCCCGCGATCGAGCCCATTGTCACGATCCTCGCGCCGTCGGTGAGCCTGGAGGTGAGCGCCGAGGTCACCAAGACGGCGGACATGAGGTTGGCGTCAAGGTTGGCCCGCCAGCTTGCGGCCAGCGCCGCGAGGTCGCTGTCGTTGACATCCGCCCGGTCGAAGTCGGTGTTGCCGCCGGCGTTGTTGACGAGCACGTCCACGTGTGCGGGCAGTAACGGCAGAGCCGCGACGATTGAGGTTGGGTCGGCGGCGTCGAAGGCCACGGCGGTGGCTCCGATCCTGCCGGCAGTCTGTCTGAGCAGCTCCACCCGTCGGCCCGTGATGACGACCTGCTCGCCTGCCTCGACGAAGGTCTCCGCAACGGCACGTCCGATGCCGGTCGCGCCCCCGGTAACGACGACGGTCCGCAAGGGACTCTCCTTCAGGCCTGATTATCGGGGTGAACGGTAACACGAACGACGCTGCTGACGACGTCGACCTCATCCGGCAGCCTGGGCCAGAGAAGGCCCGGCACGCCCGTTGAGTTCCAACCAGGTCCACACCGTCTACTTGCGACGAACACCGGCCGACCGACGTCGATGCCGCTCCACTGTGGACAGGGCAGGTCGGTCGTGGCCGTTGATGACCGACGCGCCGGCGGTTACGCAGTACATAGGGCCGTCATTGGCAACTCCGGCACGATCACCGTTAGAGCGACGACCACCACAGCCACGAGCAGTGCCACGGCCCCGCCGCGTGGATCGCATCCTTGGTGAAGCACTCGAACTTGCCGAGCTTGTGCTGACTGCGTAATCAGGCCGTCGGTGGCCCGGTTCAAACGTGCACGGCGGCCACTCCGGGAAGGTTGCCGAACCGGGCGGCAGCGTCGCGGCTGACGACGATGCGGTCTGTCTCAACGGCATGTGCTGCGATGATCAGGTCGTGTGCGCCACGCGGGCTTCCTGATCGTCGCACATGCGCGATGAGCCGCGCATGGTGCGCCGCCGTACGCTCCGTGTACTCGAGGACGTCGACCGTGGATATGATCACCGCCAACGCGCGGGCCCGGTCTGCCGCCCGTGCGACGGTATCGGCAAGCTCAATGCCAACCCGGTACTCCGCGATTGATACGGCCGCCACCGCAAGCTCATCCTCATCGAACGCGGCTCGCTCAACGGTGCCGCGCTCGTAGGCGATGAGGACGTTGGTGTCCAGGATTAGGCGTCGGCCCACGGGTCTGTTCCGTCGGCGGTAAGGAAGGCAAGCGCGCTGGCGATGTCGTCCACGAACCGCTCGTCGGGAGGCGAGGTCTCGGCCAGCGCGGCTCGAAGGTCCTTCCCTGTACGTCGCCGTGCCGGGCGTATCTCGGCAACGGGCCGGTTGCCGCGCGTGATGGTAACGCTCTCGCCCCGCTCGATCGCGTCCAGCAGGTCGGAGAACCTGCGGGAGGCTTCGGTCGCCGTGATCGTACGCACAGGCCCACACTATCTGATTATCAGATAGTGTGGCAACCGGCCGGGCCCATTGAGCCGTCCCATCCTGGCCGCGAGTCGGACCTTGGACCCTTCGAATGGCTCACTCCCTGAAGAGGCGACGTTGAAGTCGGTTGCGACTTTAGATGATCAGAGGGCCTGGATCACTCCGGTGATGGCGCTGACAAGCGCGACGCCTGCCATTCCCTTGCGCCGGTACTTCTTATCCACGAAGAAAGCAGGTGAGTCGGTAGTCAGGTCCTCGCGCATCAGGGCCTGGAGCTGTCCACACATTCCGGCACACCCGGTATCCTGTCCGGTCCCCTGTCGACGGCCGTGCCGTTCTGTAAGGATGAACTTGATCAGACGAAGGAGGAACCCGGTGAGTTCACGTCTCAACCCGTACATCAACTTCGCCGGCAACGCCCGCGAGGCGATGGAGTTCTACCAGCAGGTCCTCGGCGGCGACCTGAAGTTGAACACCTACGACCAGTTCGGTAACCAGGACGCCCCAAACGCCGACCGGATCATGCACGGCATACTCGAAACGCCCAGCGGATACACGCTCATGGGTGCGGACATCCCGCCGGGGGCCGAGCACAACCCGGGCAACGACATCATGATCAGCGTCAGCGGTGACGACGCCGACGAGCTGCACGGCTACTGGGACAGGCTGTCCGAGGGTGGCACGATCACGGTCCCGATGGAAAAGCAGATGTGGGGCGACGAGTTCGGCGCGTGCGTCGACCGCTTCGGCATCCAATGGCTGGTGAACATCGGGCAGCCGCAGAGCTGATTTCTCAACCGGTCGGCGGTATGCAGATCATCCGGTTCGGTCGAGCGTTGGCATGGGAAGCGCCGCCCACCGCAACCTGCGTACCGACCACGATCACGAACACGACCCTCGTCGACAGCTGCGGCAACGCTGCGAACAGACCGCTCCCCCACCGGCACCTCCCCAGGGGCGACAACCTGTACACCCCGGAAGTGCGAACCGTGGAGCGGACAATCCCAATGAGAGATCGGCCTTCTTGCGACGGCTCGGGCGCCAGAAATTCGGTTGTGGAGACGGCGTTCGTGCCAGATTTGGCAACTTGATCTTGGTACTCCCATCGCACACGCGCTGACTGGCGTTGGGCGGCCGTCACGCGTGGACCGGCGACACGCCCATCGGATCGATGATCGTGCTGAGAGCAGTGTTGTTGGTAGTGTCGCCGATGTGACCGTGAGCATCTCCATCACCCTCGACGATGAGCTCGGCGACGAGCTCAACGCCGCCGTCGCCGGTAGCAACAGGTCCGCATTCGTGGCGGAAGCGATCCGCGAATACCTCGACCGACGCACCGTTGCCGCCGCTGCCGCGTGGCACGCTTCGCTCGAAGGCGAGGACGCCGCGGTCTTCGCCCAGTTCAACGCCGCATGGTAGGTCAGAGCGCCGCACCGACGCGCGGTGACGTCGTCGACTACACGCTGGGCAGCCGACGCATCCGCGTTCTGGTGGTCAGCGCGAACGCGTACACCCGCAACTATCCGGTCACCGTGTTGATCCATAGCCGGGCGGACGGGGACGTTCCCGGCATCCTGCTGCCCCTACCCAGTGACCTGGCTGGTGGCGGCACCATCGACCTCTCCCGAATCCGCTTCGCCGATCCAGGCGCCTTCGGGCACCGGCACGGGCGCATCACACCACCGCTCGCCGCCAAAGTCGATCACGGCCTTCGCCGCCTTCTCGGCCTGTAGCGCCACCCTCAGCGCCGGCCCACGCGGAACCCGGCCTCAGGCAGCCCCATCCCCATGCCGCTCCGGGAATTTTCTCACCGGGTGTGGCAGCGGGCTGGTCGCCTCCACGCGGGGTTGAGCAGAGCCGCGACGCTACTCGATGATGCGGGCGAGATAGTCCGGTTTGCCGTCGTCGGCGCTGACGTCTTTGTGTGATTCACCCTGGGCGAAGAGTCGGCAGCGGTCGGCGAGGTCGGCTGGCGTGGCGTTGTAGTCGGCGAGCCACGCGGTCCAGTCGGGGAGCAGGGCGATGAGGTCGGCGGCGAAGTCGTCCTGGTAGTAGTCGCGGACATGGTCCACGGTGAGCGCGATGCGGTGTGGAGAGCAGGTGCGGTACAGGTCGGCGGGACCGCCGATGTGCCAGGAGTCCGCCAGCTCTGCGACGAGTTCGTCGAGGTCGGCCGGCCGGGACCGGCCCGGTCGGTGTTCCTGCAACCAGGCGGCGAAAAGGGTCGCGGCAATCTTCGGGTCGAGGTCGGTCGACGCTGAAACTGGATGTGGACCGGCCGGCTCAATCACGTCGATAACGGCTTCGGCCAGTCGCTTGCTGCGATGGTACTCGGCGAACTGCTCGACGGTCTCTCCACCGGGCCGCATCATGCCCTGCTCGCGAGGCATCAGCTCGTACAGGAGCGCAGGGTCATCGACCGGGGCGAAGACCGTCCGGTCAGCGGCCGGCGCACCGACACCGACCTGCCAGTCAGCCAGCGCCTCTTCTGGCGTCGCATGATATCGACTGTGGACGGTGAGGGCTTCGTGGCCGCAGGCGTCGATATCCCACAGGTACCAGCGGTCCGGCCCGTCGGCACTGCGGAACGGTGCGACAACCCCGAACCGACTGCCGTACGCGTCCCGGGTCCACAACACCGAACCGGTCACGGTCGGGCCGGTCGGCCTCTCGGGCAACAGGCGCCCGCCACGCTGTGCGCGCAGGTTGTCGATCGCCTTCATGGCCCGTTCGCGGAGTGGATAGTTGACGATCCTCGTCACGGCGGCCAGCACCCGCCACGCGTTCGTCCAGCCGTCCGCCTCCCCGGCACGCACGGCGCCGACGGCCTTCACAGCGGCGTCGATGACCGCCTCGGCGAACACGTTCGGGCCGACATGATCGTCGATCGGGGCGTCGTCCAGCTCGGCCAACGTCCTTCCGATTCGCACGCAAAGCTCGTCTTCAAGATCGGAATCAGATCTCGTGGCCGCGAGCCCGACCAGCTCCGCGATCATCGGCTCGGCCGCCGCCGCGGCGAGGGACGCTCGGCGCTCGTCCAGTTGCCGCCGGTACTCGGCGAACCCCGTCATCGCGGCGGTCAGTTCATGCGGTCGGTCGGCGGATCCGGCACGCAATGCGTACGTCTGCGGCCTGGACTTCCGGCTGGCCTTGCGGCTCTTCTTGCGCTTGCGGGATACCGGCACTGCGACAGGATAGATCAGCGGGCAAAGCACGACGCGGACGGCATCACCGACTGCGCGCCGCTGGTGGCGTTTTCGGGCACGCTGACGCTCGATGGCATCGACTACACGGAGCCGAAGCTCAACGGCTTCTCCGAGGCCGCGCTGCCGGCCGCCTTCGGGTACACCAAGGTCGACGATCCGCAAGCGGCGGCCCGCAACCAGACCGAATACCGCATCCTGGTCGTTGCCGAGAAGTACCAGACCGGCTTCGACCAGCCGCTGCTGACAGCGATGTACGTCGACAAGCCGCTGACCGGTGTCGCCGCCGTGCAGACGCTGTCGCGGTTGAACCGGATCCACCGGGACAAGTCACAGGACGACGTGTTCGTGCTGGACTTCGCCAACGAGGCCGAAGACATCCAGCGGGCGTTCAAGCCGTACTTCGAGACCACGATCACCGAGCCGACCGACCCGAACCTGCTCTATGACAAGCAGCGTGAGGTCATGGACTACCAGCTGCTGGTCGAGTCGGAGATGGACGCGTTTGTCGTGGCGCTGCTGGCTGCCGAACAGTCGCCAACGACCGAGGCCCAGCTGGAGAAGGCGCACGCGCAGCTCTACCGGTTCCTGCAACCGGCCGTCGACCGGTTCACCGATCTCGCATCCCATGACCGGGACCGGGCCGAAGAGTTCCGCTCGTCGGTCTCCGACTACGTCCGGGCGTACGGCTTCCTGGCCCAGGTCGTCGGCTACGCCGACCCCGACCTGGAACGCCTCTACCTCTACTGCCGGTTCCTGCTGCGGCGGCTGCCGCACGAGCCGGGTGCGGGCGTCGACATCGGCGAGACCACGTTGACCCTGAAGGATGCAACTTCAGGAACAGTGTCCTGACCAGCGGCGATGTCCGGCTGGCAGGATGGGTCCGTGGTGGTGCGCACGGTGGCATTCCTTGTCCTTCGCCAGGTTCTCGGCCTGGTCGGCCGCGGCCGGTCGGCGGGCGCCAAGGACGTGGAGATCGCGGTGCTGCGCCACCAGTTGGCGGTGCTCCACCGCCAGATCGTCCGGCCCCGCTACACGCCGGCCGACCGAATGATCCTGGCGACCTTGGCGAAGCTACTGCCGCGCGACCGCTGGCCGATCTTCCTGGTCACCCCGTCGACCCTATTACGCTGGCACCGCGAGTTGATCCGCCGACGCTGGACCTACCCCGCCGAAGGCCGAAGCCGCCAGGCGTTGGACCCTGAGGTGGTCAGCCTCGTGCTGCGCCTCGCGCGGGAGAATCCCCGCTGGGGATACGTACGCGTCGTCGGCGAGTGCCGAAAGCTCGGCATGCGGGTATCCGCGACGTCGGTGCGCACCATCCTGCGTCGCCACCATCTCGGGCCGGCGCCCCGCCACCACGGCCCGACTTGGACGCAGTTCCTGCGCGCCCAAGCCGCCGGCACCCTCGCGTGCGACTTCCTCACCGTCGAAACGATCGGCCTGACCAGGCTGTATGTGCTGTTTATGATCGAGTTGGACCACCGCCGGGTCCACCTGGCCGGGATCACCGCTCACCCGACCGGCGCGTGGGTCACGCAGGCGGCCCGCAACCTGCTGATGGACCTGGCCGAACACGCCCACCGGTTCCGGTTCCTCATCCGACCGGGACTCGAAGTTCAGCGCCGCGTTCGACGCGGTGTTCGCCGCAGCCGGCATCGACGTAGTCAAGATCCCGCCACGGGCGCCGAAGGCCAACGCGTACGCCGAGCGCTGGGTACGCACCGTACGGACCGAATGCCTCGACTGGGTATTGGTATGGAATCGCCGCCACCTCGAACACGTCCTGGCCCAGTACCTCGCCCACTACAACACCGCCCGGCCGCACCGCGGCATCGACCTCGACGTGCCCGTCTCCGCGGCCGAACCCCCACCCGCGAACCTCGAATCGATCCGGCGTATCGAACGAGCCGACGTTCTCGGCGGCCTCATCCACGAATACCGCCAAGCGGCCTGACCAATCCCGCCCCCGCCAGCCGTCGCCACCTGTGGCCGGCGCCCCGCGGAGGTCGAACACACCCTCGGGGTCGCGGGCGCGTCCACCACTCACACCGAACGCCGCCCGCACCCACGACTTCACGCCCACCAACGCAGAACTGCGACGTTGCATCCTTCACGCTGCGGGCCAGCCAGTCGAAGGACTCGGTCTGGATGGCGATGAGATCGGGTACCTCGAGATGTTCGATGATCCGTCCGAAGGAGATCCGGGAAGCTGCCAAGTCGTGTCCTTCCACCAGACGTGGTTGTGCACGGCCGGTGAACGATATGGCGTGTGTCGACCCGGAAAATCGATCCTCAGCCTGATGCGGCGAGACCCACGGTCGGATATGGTGAAAGGGGAACTGTCCTCCAAAGGACAGCGTTACCGCTTGGGCCGTGGCACAACCAATTCTGCCTCACCAGCACGGCGCCACGCACCCGTCGCCGCACAATTCCCAGCACAAGCAACGAGGCCGCGAGGCCGACGGCGAGCCCGGCCGCTGCCACTGCCATGGTTCACCTCACGAGGCGGATGTCGGTCAGGTGCGGCGCGCGGGCTGTGTTGCGTTGGCGTATCGGTGGGCAGGCCGAGGGCCTGTACCGTGCCAGAACTGCTTGCACGGGGGCGTGAGCTGGCATTTCGCGGCTGTCGAGCAAGATGTCGTCCATGGTTGTTCGGCTGCTGTATCTGACCGCGGTTCGGATGTTCGGCTGGTTGCCACAGGTGACGCGCGGCGAGTCCGCGCTGGCCGCCGAGCTGTTGGTGCTGCGCCACGAGGTCGCCGTGCTACGGCGCCAGGTCGGCAGGCCTCGGCTGTCCTGGCCAGACCGGGCGGTACTATCCGCGCTGGTCCGTGCCCTGCCCCGCGAGCTGTGGACACATCGCATCGTCACTCCGGCCACCCTGCTGGCCTGGCACCGGCGGCTGGTCCGCCGGCACTGGACCTATCCAAACCGGCCGGGACGCCCACGCATCAGCGACGAGATCCGAGACCTCGTCGTCCGCCTGGCCCGGGACAATCCAGGGTGGGGGCACCGCCGCATCCAAGGGGAACTGGTTGGCCTCGGCCACCGCATCGGCGCCGGCACCATCCGGCGCATCCTCGCCGCTTCCAGGATCGGCCCGGCGCCGTGTGAGCACGACACCAGCTGGCGCACCTTCCTGCGCACGCAGGCGTCCGGACTCTTGGCGGCCGACTTCTTCCACACCGACACGATCACCCTGCGCCGGCTGTACGTGCTGTTCGTCATGGAAATCGCCACCAGACGGGTACAGATCCTCGGCGTCACTGAGCACCCGACCGCTGGCTGGACGACGCAGATGGCACGCAACCTGGTGATGGATCTCGGCGATCGGATCACCGCCTTCCGGTTCTTGATCCGCGACCGCGACGCGAAGTTCGCCCAATCCTTCGACGCCGTGTTCGACGCCGAAGACGTCCGGGTGGTCAAGACTCCACCACGCACCCCTCGAGCGAACGCGATCGCGGAACGGTTCGTGCGCAGCGTCAGGTCCGAGTGCACCGACCGGATCTTGATCTACAACGAGCGGCACGCCCGTGCCGTCCTACGTGGCTACGAGCACCACTTCGTCGGGCACCGTCCACATCAGAGCCTGAATCAGCACCCGCCCGACCACGACCCGCGCGCGGTCATCGCGATCGACGCCCCGGTACGGCGACACCCGATCCTCGGCGGCGCGATCAACGAATACCGCCGAGCCGCCTGATCGCAACCACAAAACACCAGCTCACGACGCTGACCCAGACTCAGACCTCCGGAAGTCGGGTCGTCGGGTTTGTTTAGGTTGATCATGGTTTGAGGGTGTAGGTCAGTGGTCGGGGGTCGCCGGGAATGTGGGGCGGGGTCTGGTTGATCTCGTCGAGGAGCAGAGTGAGGGCT
>WNFZ01000564.1_pt1 | contig 42767 bp, 38 predicted proteins | sample 5400081 | NCBI WGS metagenome assembly WNFZ01 (sample SAMN13153365, study PRJNA577476) | soil metagenome | isolation source: 80 cm soil or saprolite under grassland replicate 1 | place: USA:California | collected 2016-06-15
TCCGTTGCCTGGGTAAAGGCAGAAAATACCGTTGCACGCCGCTCCGCGCGGAGACAACAACGACGTTGGGTGCCTGGCTACGAGAACGGCACGGTCAGCCTGAACAGCCAGTCTTTCCCAGCATCCGCGGCGGCAGACTTAGCCGGGATGCGATCGAGCGTCTCATCACTAAATACACCAATGTTGCCAAACAAACTTGCCCCTCACTCAAACGGAAGAGGCTCTCTCCGCATGTCCTTCGACACACCGCAGCCATGGACCTTCTGCAACATGGCGTTGATCGCTCCGTGATCGCCCTCTGGCTGGGGCACGAATCTGTGGAAACAACACAGATGTACCTGCACGCGGATATGCGTTTGAAAGAGAAAGCGCTGTCGCGTACCACCCCGCTCGGAGTCAAACCCGGACGATACCGACCTGATGACAAACTGTTGGCCTTTCTGGAAAGCCTCTGATTATGCCGAATCATAAAGCAGCGCGAGCCCCGCCAACAGCGAGTTCCAAGTGTGGAGTCGGCATAATCGGAGAGTCGGCATGATGTCGCAAGTCATGAAAGCGCACGCAAGTGATACCGGCCTCTTTACGTGCAGCCTCCCAAACCTTACGCAGGTTGACGCTCGCGCTTGCGAACAACCGCTCGTCGGGATCGTCACTCTTCCGCTGGAGTTTGAGTTTCAGCAGTTCGGCTTTCAATCAGTGCTGACTGAAATCTCCCACTGCTTCATGTTCTTATCCTTGTAGGTAGTGATGGTCACTTCTTCAGCTTTGAAGTTGACATGTTTCCACTTTAAGAACTCCACCAAACTGGACCATCGAGCGCCAGTCTCCAGCGCTGCAATTAACACGGGAATTGTGTGACGACGGTCTGCTTTCTGAAGGGCCTTGAACAGCCGCCGCTCTTCGGCATCGGACAATACCTGCTCCACAGCACCTTTTTCAGCGGCGACTTGAATCAACTGTTTGCCTGCTTCAGTCTTGAAGGGATTATCGAAAATCCACTTCTTCGAGAGCGCGACACCAAACATCTTTCGCGCTTTCGATAGCTCACGATCCACCGTGGCGATGCTGACTGTCTTCAGGCGATGGGTCTTGAACTTCTCCAAAGCCTCATCATCGATCTTTCTGATGTCTCTGTCCCCGAAGTAGACCACCAGATTGTTAATGGCTGAGCGTGCAGGTACAACGCTTCGCACACCGCTGACTTTACGTCCTGTCTCGTCGTAAGTAGCCGGTTGGTAGAATCTCTTGATCGCGTATTCAGCAAGCTGTCTAAACGTAATCTTACCGGCCTCCAATCGCGCCGGCCCTTTTTCCACTAGCTCAGTTTCAAGCTGCGCGAGTTTGGTCTTTGCTTCGGACTTACTCTCTGCGGTGCGTAACAGTTCGTGTTTCGTTCCGTCGTCATCTATATAGCGAAGACGTGCGCAGTGCTTGCCTCTGGCTTTGCGTATAGTGCGGCTGAGTATTTTCATTTCGCACCTCCGGCCTTTATGCAATCAGCACATACAGCAAGGCGGTACGTTCGCCAGCCCTGTTTGTAGGCGCCAGACGCAAGGTTCTGTTCAGAGATAGCTTCATCATCAAAAAGAGTTTCGCAAAACTTCCTAATCACTCTGTTTGTAGGTTCATCTATTTGTGTTGGCACAGCTTTATTTTCTCTCCGTTTCTGTGGTCCTAAGACCAGTGATAGGTGTACCCCTTTTTGTACCCCTTTTTATGTGGTTTTCAGGACACATCGGTACACTTTGTGACACCGAGGGACACAAGAATCACAGCGTATTTATTGACCTTTACGAGTTTGTTCAGGAAAACTGAAAGTTAAGAACTGCTCCGGAGGCGAACGCTCTAATCCACTGAGCTACGCGGGCATATTTTGATTGGGGCGAAAAGATAACACACCCAGGGATCGAGTTGCCACCGCCTAACTTGCCAGTCGATGGATTGCTTCAACAAGCCAGAAAGAGCCTGCAGCGATGGAGCCTGCGGCGGGAATCGTCAGTATCCAGGCCCAAACAATGCGCCCAGCGATGCCCCACTTCACCGCCGAGAGACGCCTTGTGGCGCCAACGCCGACTATCGCGCCAGTAATGGTGTGCGTAGTTGAAACGGGAGTTCCCGTAAGCGTGGCGTACGCGAGAGTCAAAGCTGCTCCCGTCTCTGCGCAGAAACCCCCGATGGGTCGTAACTTGGTTATCTTCGAACCCATGGTGTGAACAATGCGCCAGCCTCCTGAAAGTGTCCCCAGGGCAATTGCTGCATGCGCGGCGAGCACAACCGCAAGCGGAATGGAAGGCAAACCTCCATTAGGGCCGTAGTGCAGTCCCCCGATGCCACCCGCCGTCAACACCGCCGTGAGTATGCCCATGGTTTTTTGCGCGTCATTGCCGCCGTGGCCCAGGGAGAATGCAGCAGCAGAAAAAAGTTGTCCGCGGCGAAAGATCTTGTCGACCCGACTGGGGGATACTCTACGGAATATCCAATGAACTGCGACCATTAGAGTGAATCCCAGCAACATCCCGATCAGTGGCGACAAGACAATGAACACTATCGTACGGAGCCAGACGTCCGTCCTGAGTAACCCACTGACTCCGCGGAAAGCCGCTATCCCGGCTCCTGCGTAACCGCCTAGCAGAGCATGTGAACTTGAAGTCGGTAGACCCAGATACCAGGTGATCAAGTTCCAGATGATCGCGCCCAGCAACGCACTGAGCAGCACGTAGAGTCGAAGGTCAGCGCTAATCAAGTCCATTCTTACGCCGTCACCAATGGCTTTGGCTACGCGGGTTCCGAACACGGCAAAAGCGATGAAGTTGAAGAAAGCCGCCCAGATGACCGCCATGCCGGGAGAGAGAACGCGTGTCGACACCACTGTAGCAATAGAATTTGCGGCATCGTGGAAGCCATTGATGTAGTCAAAAATTAACGCGAGGATGATAAGAAAGATGATGAAGGCGAGGGTTGTCGTCATGAAAGGTTGGTCAGTTGTCAGTGGTTAGTAGTCAGTTGTAGGTCATTGACAACTCACCACTGACAACGATCTACTGACTACTGCCTACTGACCACGGACTACGGACTACGGACCACTGACAACGATCTACTGACTACTGCCTACTGACCACGGACTACGGACTACGGACTACTGACGATCAAGTGTGCTTGATGATGACGCTCTCAATAATATTTGCCACATTTTCGCAGCGATCCACAGCCGCCTCCAATTTCTCGTAAACCTCTTTCCATTTCAGCACTGTCAATGCGTCGTGAGAATCATGGAACAACTCGGCAATCGCAGCATGATAAATATCGTCGGCCTCGTTCTCGAGGCGGTGAATCTCAACCAGCCGCGGCGTTATGTTCTTTGGCCGCTTGAGTGTGCCCACAATCTCGGTGAGTTGTTCCCCCATTCGTTCGATCACATCAGCAAAATCGTTGGCGTAGTCAGTGATCTCCTTAATATCAAAGATGATGATGGCACGGGCCGCGTCGTCAATGAGATCAACGATATCGTCAAGCGCGGTGGACATCATGTAAATGTCTTCGCGGTCAAAAGGAGTTATAAACGATTTGTTGAGGCGGGTCGCAATGCTGTGAGTCAATTCGTCGCAGGCGTGTTCAAGTCCCTTGATCCGTTGAGCGTACTCCCCGTAATCGTGATTCTTATCGGCGAGCATCTCCTTAAGCTCGCGCGCAGCGGAGGAGATATAGACCGTCATCTGCGAAAACAGATCAAAGTACTGCTCTTCTTTCGGCAGAAAATTCAAGAGACCCATCGTGTGTACTCCTGTGCCCGTGCTTTTTGATTCTAAGAGAGAAAGCGCAATATAGCTTAGAGGCCAGAGGTTGTCTATCTGAACCAAAGCTAAAAACGGTCTGAAGTATGTTCGTGCGTTCCGCTTTGCGAAGCGACTTGCCAAACAGGCGCCGGTCGTATATCAAAGTCGCACTCATGACGAGCAAAACCAATTTTGAGGAAGTGCAACGCATTCTTCAGCTCGAGTCGGAGGCGATTGCTGCGACCGCTACAAGACTGGACCAGCAACAAGTTGAACGTGTCGTGACATTGCTTTCGGCTTGCAAAGGCAAGGCCGTGATTCTGGGTGTGGGAAAATCCGGGATCGTGGCTCAGAAGATCGCCGCTACGATGACCAGCACAGGAACTGCAGCGCTTTATCTGCATCCATCTGACGCTCTGCATGGAGGTTTGGGAATCGTTCAGGCCGGGGACGTAGTGATTGTGTTGAGCAATAGCGGAGAGACAGACGAAATTGTCGGTATGTTGCCGTACCTGAAACATCGTGGCGTTCCGATCGTCGCGATTGTCGGCAATCTTGACTCGACGTTGGGGCGCCGGGCTGATGCCTTGCTGGATGCTTCAGTGGACCAGGAGGCTTGCCCGCTCAACCTCGCGCCCACCGCCAGCACCACTGTTGCGCTGGCCATTGGCGATGCGTTGGCGATGGCTCTGATGAAGGTAAAAGGGCTGACGCCCGATGATTTTGCAGTCAATCACCCGGCCGGGCGTTTAGGAAAACGTTTGATGTTGAAAGTTGCCGACCTCATGCATAGCGGACGCCAGTGCCCGTTGCTTCCACTCGGATCTTCCTGGATTGAAGTTGTCCGCGCGATTAGTGTTGGAGGCCTTGGCGCGGTGAATGTAGTGGATGAAAAAGGTAGGTTGGCTGGCGTCATCACTGATGGAGATCTAAGGCGAACCATCGAGACCAAGGATCATCAGTCGCTGACGAACCTTAAGTGCGACGAGCTGATGACACGCAATCCGGTCGTGGCATCGCCGGACCTATTAGCTTACGACGCGCTGCGTTTGATGGAAGACCGGCCCTCGCAGATTTCGATCTTGCCTGTGGTGGATGAGCGGCGCGTGTGCGTAGGATTGATTCGGCTGCATGACATTGTACGAAGTGGACTATGAGGTCTTAAGGCTTGAAACTTTATCTGTTGCTCGGGCAACAACAGCAATAGTTCTTCTTTTAATCCAATCAGTGCACACATCGGATAGCAGGTTCCAAATCTCTTCGGTTTGCTCCTCATGGGCCTGGGCCAACTCTCTTGACAGACTTCGTGTACTAAGCGGCCCTCTCATTCACACCCGGCTTCAGCCGGGTGTGAATGAGAGACTGGCTCGATCCGGCTGCTTTGAGAATTCAACGGACCTAACGTAGTGTCAAAGCTAACGCACATTCCTTGTGGCGGGATGTTTCAAGTCCGGCCGAGCGAAGATTTCGAATTGCGGATTGCGGATTTCAGAAGGCGGAGTACCGATTCGCGAAGCAACATCCGAAATCCGCAATCCGAAATTCTAAGGCATATCGACAATATCCCACGCAGACCGCATGCGCAGCAGCTTGGACATTAAGCCCGCATGCAAAATGTGTCCGCTTCTTTCCGCGGTGACTCGCCCAAGCAGCGGCATTCCCAACAGCGCAAGGTCGCCTACGATGTCGAGAATCTTGTGACGTACGAACTCGTCACGAAAGCGCAGTCCAGTTTGATTCAGCATGCCTTCCGGCGTAAGTACGATCGCATTTTCTAATGAGCCGCCCCGGATCAGATTCGCGCGGCGCAACGCTTCGATTTCGTCAGTAAAGCCAAAGGTGCGCGCCGCGGCGATGTCACGGCCAAAGGCGCCATTGGTTAGTTCGACGAACAGGCGCTGTACGCCGATCAGCGGATGGAGAAAGTCGATCAAACAGTCGATCTGATACGTGTCTGCCGGTTCAACGCTTATTCGGCGATTACCCTGTTCGTAGGACACCCGCTCACGCACCAGCAATGCCCGGCGCGCCAACGGCTGTTCGACGATGCCGGCATGTTCAATCATCTCGGCGAAGTTCTCTGCTGAGCCGTCCATGATCGGAATTTCGAGGTTGTCGACCTCGATGAATACGTTGTCGACTCCTAGTCCCCGTAGCGCTGCCAAAAGGTGTTCGACCGTCGACAGCATGACGCCCGTTCGCATCAGCGTCGTCGCGTAGCCGCAATGAGCGACGGATTCGACTGTCGCCGGAATTTCAAACCCTCCGAGATCAGTGCGGCGGAACACGTAGCCGGTGTCTGGCGGCGCCGGCACCAGCCGCACCTGCACTGGCACGGCTGTGTGGAGCCCAACACCTTGAGTTTCAACGGCTGAACGAAGTGTGGTTTGTTTAGTGGATGGTCGCATCTGTCGGGACCGCTCTTAGAGTAAATTTCATACGAACGATAATGCTCAAATCGATTTGTCGATTCAGTGAGCAATGTTTGTGCCGTTCTGAATGGGCAGTATTATCCGTAACGTCGGGGTTTGGTGTTGCGCATTTGCCACAGATTCCTTTGGTTTTGCCGTTTGTGAGCAACAAGTATCGCCTTCGGAGTTGTCGGTCCCTCAGGCCGTAGTGTCGGGAGCTACCACCACGCGAGTAGCGAGTGTGCGAAAACTCTGAAATCCCACCCACGGGAGTAAACGGTAGTGGGTGGATGGTTCAGATCCTGTCTATAGGGATACGCGGGAAAAGAACTTCTGAAATCCCACCCACGGCAGTCACGGCAGTGGGTGGATAGTTCAGATCCTTTCTAACGTACCCAGTCGACCACATGAGACATCATCCTGCTCACGTTCCTGCAGTTTACGCACGATCTAGAAAAGACCTGAACAATCCACCCCACTGCCGTGGGTGGGATTTGGAGCTCCTTCCCATGACTCCCTGTAGACAAGGATCTGAACAATCCACTCACTGCCGTGAGTGGGATTTGGAGCTCCTTCCCATGACTCCCTGTAGAAAGGATCTGAACAATCCACTCACTGCCGTGAGTGGGATTTAGAAATCTTCGACCGGTCGTACTTTTTAGAAAGGATCTGAACAATCCACTCACTGATCTGAACAATCCACTCACTGCCGTGAGTGGGATTTCTGAGTTTCACACGGCTTCGATAGCGGGCAGGTTCTGCGCGGCATCACAATCACTCCGGGCCACAAAGTCAGACCATCTCATCGCCGCAGACAGGTAGTGACCTCATGATACCGGCGGCCTGAGTCCCGGTCGTTGTGGCCTAAGCCAAATGAAAAATGAGAGATGATGAATGGAAAATGGAAACTGAGTTTTTTAGCGTCCGCTCAAACCAACCGACTACCCAAGTTTGACACCCTTAAAACCCGTCTCCTATGATCAAGTCACATGCCTGACAAACAGTCCTCCAATGGAAGTGGTCGACGCGAACGTGTGTTTCTGATCGACTCGTTGTCACATATCTTTCGGGCTTTCTATGCACCGATGGCGAATCGCGTTGCGCCGCTGGCGACCTCGCAAGGGCAGGTGACGCAGGCCATCTACATCTTTACGAACATGCTGATAAAGCTCCTACGCGAAGAACGGCCCGAGTACATCGCTGCGATCTTTGAATCTCGAGAAAAAACTTTTCGGCATGAAACGTTTGCGGGTTACAAAGCCAACCGTCTTGCCATGCCTGATGATCTGGCCTCTCAGCTTCCATACATCCTGCGCCTGTGCGAGGTTTTCAATATTCCGGTTATCAACGCACCGGGCTATGAAGCTGATGACGTAATTGGGTCGCTGGCGTGGAAAGTCGCTGAGAAAGGTTTGCAGGCAGTCATCGTGTCGAACGACAAGGACATGTGCCAGCTAGTGCATGATCCGAACATCATATGCATGCGGCAGAACTCGCAGGTCGTGAAGCGGAAAGAGGCGGTTCCTCCGATTGAATGGTGTGACGAGGAATGGGTTGCGAAAAAATTCGGCGTCTCAGCCGCACAGGTGGTTGACCTACTGGGCCTGATGGGCGACTCGATCGATAACATCCCTGGGGCCCCGGGTATTGGGGCGAAGGGGGCGGTCCAATTGATCACGCAGTTTGGCTCGATTGAGGAAGCGCTAAATAGCTGGGAACAGGTAAAGCATAAGACCTATCGCGAGTCGCTACGTGACAATGCCGATTTGATTCGGCAATCACGAGAGCTCGCGCGCATTCGCCTCGATCTCGACGTCGAGCTCGATCTCGATCTGATCAAGACGAGAGCACCGGATCGCGCGGCTGCCTACGAGTTGTTTCGGGAATTGGAATTTTCAGCTCTCACGCGCGAGTATGCCGACGCCGCTCAGGCGAAACCGGCCTCGGTAAACGCCGCTCGAAATTATCGCCTGATTCGCGATCGGGCGCAGTTGGACAGTTTCATAGAAACGTTGTGGAATGCCGAAAGCGTCGGTCTGGCGCTGGCGGATTCCACTCCGGCCGGCAACGGTGAACAGGAATGTAGTTTCAATTTCGGCGCCGCTCTTGGAATCGCCTTCTCGACTGGCCCAGGAAATGCTGTCTATGTCGATCTGAATAAGTTTAGCCGTGGCAGCGTCTCGGCCGTCGGCGCCTTACACGACGTTTTGGGCAACGGCTTGCTTGAAAAATCTGTCCACGACTTCAAACGAGCTGTGAGTTTGCTTGCTGCGGACAACATCAGGCTCGAAGGAGTAAAAGATGACACCTTCCTGGCCGCTTATCTGATCGATCCGAATCGCAGCAAATACGATCTTTCCGATCTGGCTCGAGAGGCTCTAGGTATGGAAGTGAGCGATGTTGCACCGCCCGATTGGACCACCCTGGAATGGCAGACCGCCGAAGCTGCTGATTTAACGGCCCAGACCGCAAAGGTCTTGCGCCAGCGAATTCTCGAAAAAAAACTTGAAACTATCTATTCGGAGGTCGAACTACCGCTGGCTCCGCTTCTGTACCGGATGGAGAAGGCGGGCATAAAAGTCGACAGGCAGGTGTTGAACGACTTGTCAGCCTTTCTTGGTCAAGAGCTTGAAAAGCTCACCGACAAGATCTATGGAATCGCGGGGCGTGAATTCAATATCGGCTCACCTAAGCAAGTAGGCGAAGTCCTCTCAGAACTCGATATTATTTCGGGCAGGAAGACTTCAACTGGCCGTGTCTCGACCAGCAAGGCTGTCCTGGAAGAGCTGGCACAAACGTATGAACTGCCACGATTAATCATTGACTACCGTGAACTGGACAAGCTTAAGAGTGTCTACACAGATGCGCTGCCGCACCAGATCGCCGCCGATGGGCGAATTCATTGCCAGCTGAACCAGACCGTAGCCGCCACGGGTCGTTTGTCTTCCAGCGATCCAAATCTGCAGAACATTCCGATCCGGAGTGACCTCGGCCGCCGGATCCGCAGAGCGTTCGTAGCAGAGAAGGGGAACAGAATAATATCCGCTGACTACTCTCAGCTCGAGCTCCGCTTGCTGGCCCACATCACTCAGGATCCGGTAATGCTCGAAGCTTTTCAGAAGGGCGAAGACATTCACGCGCGCACCGCCCGGTTGGTCTTCGGCGCGGAAACTGATAGCGAGCTAAAGGAAGCGCGCCGTTTTGCCAAGATTGTCAACTTCGCTATTGCCTACGCGATTGAGCCATGGGGCTTGTCGCAGCGGGTAGGAATTTCCCGGCAAGAGGCAAAGAAAGTAATTGCAGACTACTACAACACGTATAAGGGGGTGCGCCGCTACATGGAGGAAGTGCCCTTGCGCGCGCGCGAGCATGGGTATGTTCGTTCCATCTATGGGCGGATACGACCCCTTCCCGGCATTAGCGATCGAAACGCAAACATTCGCAAAGCAGCAGAACGGGAAGCGATTAATATGCCGATTCAGGGAACCGCCAGCGACATCGTAAAGATCGCAATGCTTCACGTGAAAGAAGAGTTCGAGCGCGCGGGGTTGGAGGCAAAGTTACTGATGCAGGTGCACGATGAATTGCTCGTGGAAGCTCCCGAACGCGAAGTAGAAGCGGTGATGCAGATACTAAAACATGAAATGGAATCGGCGGTAACGCTCGACGTCCCGCTCGTGGCGGATGTGGGCGTAGGGAACAATTGGATGGATGCGAAACCTTAAGAAATTTAGAATTTAGAAATTAGAAATTAGAATTTTGCGACGCCTTTCTAAATTCACTGTCGCGGCCCTAGCTTGATTCAGTAACAGCTTCAGATTCCTAAACACGAAATTCTAAATCCTAATTTCTAATTTCTAAATTCCGATGAAGCCCGACCCACAAAACCAATCAACCACCGAGCGCACTGATACGGGAGAGGTCGTTTATCGGCGTTCGGACTTTTCAGGACCCACTGGTCAACGACCGATGTCCGAGATGATCCAGGCTCGAGCCCATGGGATTGCGCCGGCGATTACTCCGTTGATCATTGGTTTCACATTGTTGCTGGGCTTGATTCTCCTGCAAAGTTATCTCAGCATCCATCGCGCCGATGACGTCACCTTTCGCGTTCTTGATCTTGAAAACCAGTATGCGGCCCGGTTGAGTCTGTTACTAAAGCTTCGGCTGGCGGTAACAAAGCTCAACAACGAAGCGCGCACGCGACACGAGGCAAGCGCAAGAAATGAGTTGAAGCCTCCTTTTGGCGTTCGACTCGGCACGGCCCGCGACGATGTCAAATGGTGGTTGCAGCAACTTGAAAGGCCCCCGCTTCCAGAGGATCCGAGTTGGCGCCGGTTTCGCAATGATCTCCAGTCATACGTCGAGACCACTGAAGATTCGCGACGGTACGCCAGCGAGGGGTTTGAGAAATTTCGTACTCTTGATAACGATATCGATAACTTGTTGGGGGTTTCATCGCAAGAACAGGAAAACATTTTTCAAGAGGCACGAGCCATTGAACAGGAAGCTGCTCGCTCCATTCGGTTATGGAGCTTTATAGCTTTACTTGTCGGCGGGATTGTTGCTACAGGCACGATCTGGGAAGTGCAGCGGCGCTTCAGGCAGATGCGCCGAAGTATGGACGAGGCGCGGCGGGAACGGACCTTTACCACTCAGTTGCTGGAAGGAATGGTCAGCGCCGTTGCTGCCATCGACAAAGAGGATCGGATACGCAGTGCAAATGCTGCCTTCTTCAAGATCTTCCCCGCCGCCAGCATCGGGGCCTCAGTGTACGAAAAGCTCGCGAGTGAAGACGCCTTACGGATGCTTGAAGCCGCTACGGCCAGTCGCGTGACTCAGGGAACGTATCGTGGCCGGTGGAGGTGCCTCCTGGAAGCAGCAGAGGAACAGAGTTTCGACGTGTACTCTTCGCCCCTGGCAATCGACGACGCGCAAGGACAGGTAATAACTCTGGTGGACGCAACGCAAGCGGCCGAATCCGAGCGTGTATCGCGGCGCACCGAATCGCTGGCTGCCGTCGGCCAGGCGACCGCGCAAGTGGCCCACGAGATTCGAAACCCTTTGGGCAGTATCCGCCTGGGCGTTTCTATGTTGAGGGATAGCGTTACCGACGCTGAAGCACTCAATACAATCGAGCTGGTCGAGCGCGGCATCAAGCACTTGAACAAACTGGTCGTTGACGTAACTCAGTTCTCGCGTCAGAAAACTCTTGAGCGTGGATCGGTTGATCTAAATGAGCTGATCGACATGAGTTTGAATCTAGTGGCGGACCGGGTTAGAGAGAAAGACACACCCATCGAGAAAAGATTCAGCAACCAGGGACTCGTTGGCCAATGGGATGCGGATCAATTGCGCCAGGTCCTCGTCAACATAATTGCCAATGCGGTTGAAGCGAGTCCAAAAAAGTCGCCGGTGACGATCTCTACTGAAGTCGTAAGTCTTCCCAGTCGCGTGAACGGAAACCAGTTTGAGTCACGGAGTTTCGCGCGCGTTTTGGTCGCGGATCGGGGTAAGGGAATCGAGAAGGCAGCCTTGGACCGTATCTTCGAGCCCTTCTTTACGACAAAGAAGCGAGGTACGGGGTTGGGGCTCGCGATTGTGAAGCAAATCGTGGAACAGCACGGTGGTAATGTGACTGTTGAGAGCCAGCCGGGAGAAGGCGCCCGAGTCACGATCGATCTGCCGCTTTATGGTGGAACTGGCGAATAGGGGGATTTTTGATTTTTGATTTTGGATTGGGGATTGGGGATTTGGGGATTTAAAGAAGGTTCTGGTTTCAAGTTTAAGGTAGGACGGAATTACCCGCAGATTCGAACTCGGAGAAGATAGTAGTACAAATTTGGAGTGCGCTGGCCTGGCAGCGCTTTGGCCTACGTTCCCGGGCTCGAAATCGCTTCGCAGGCGAAACAGCTTGACTCCCGGTTGAGTAGGCAACGAGAAACAGGGCCAAAGCGGCGCCGGGCCTGGCCTGGCAGTGCTTCGGCCTACGTTCCCGGGCTCGAAATCGCTTCGCAGGCGAAACAGCTTGACTCCCGGTTGAGTAGGCAACGAGAAACGGGGCCAAAGCGGCGCCGGGCCGCCGCACTCCAAAATGGTGGACTATAAAGCTTTGAATGCCTTTCGCGCCGCGTCAATGGTTCGCTCGATGACCTCATCAGAATGAGCCGCACCTACAAAAGCGGCCTCAAATTGCGAAGGCGCCAAATAGACTCCTTCCTCAAGCATGCGGTGGAAAAACTTTGCATAGAGTTGACGGTTACACTTATCGGCTGTGGCCCAGTTCGTTACTGGCTCGTTAGTGAAAAACGTGGTCCACATCGAACCAACGCGATTTGTAACGGTCTTTACTCCAGCCTCGGTTGCGGCTGCTGAAATCCCCCGACAAAGGCTAGCGCTCGCTAACTCCAGTCGCTCGTAAATCGACTTGTCTCTGAGTCGCCTAAGCGTCACCAGGCCGGCCGTCATGGACAAAGGATTGCCCGACAGTGTGCCAGCCTGATAAATCGGACCCGCTGGAGCGATCTCCCTCATCAACTCCCGGCTCGCTCCATAAGCGCCAACGGGCATGCCCCCTCCGATGATTTTGCCAAGGGTCGTAATGTCGGGCTTGATGTCGTAAAGCACCTGCGCACCGCCGCGAGCCACGCGAAACCCCGTCATTACTTCATCAAAAATCAAAAGGGCTCCGCCTTTCGTCGTGAGTTCTCGGACAGTTTGCAGAAAACCCTCAGCTGGAGGCACGCAGCCCATGTTTCCCACTATCGGTTCGATGATTACCGCGGCGATATCAGAATGATCGGAAAAGACTTCTTCGAGAGCGGAAGAGTCGTTGAAAGGTACGGTAAGAGTGTTGTGGGCCAGCGCCACAGGGACGCCTGGGCTATCAGGTAAGCCGAGGGTTGCTACGCCGGAACCGGCCTTCACGAGCAGACTGTCCCCGTGCCCGTGATAGCAACCTTCAAATTTTACGAGTTTGTCTCGACCGGTAACACCCCGAGCCAATCGAATCGCGGACATCGTCGCTTCTGTACCGCTGTTCACGATGCGAACCATTTCGATCGAAGGAACTGCATCGACAACTTCGGCGGCGAGTTCAACTTCGAGTTCAGTTGGTGCGCCAAAGCTTGTTCCTCGTGAAGCGGCCTCTTGCACGGCGGCAACGACTTCTGCGTCGGCGTGGCCCAGGATCATAGGACCCCACGAGCCGACGTAATCGATGTAAGAGCGGCCATCGACATCAGTCATTGTCGCTCCCCAGGCTGACTTGATGAAGCGAGGCGTGCCTCCTACGCCTCGAAAAGCTCGGACCGGTGAATTCACACCGCCGGGCATTAATTCAACGGCGCGGGCAAAGAGTTGTTCGGACCCTGTTTGATTTCTTTTAGGCGATGTCATGATTAGCGAGGATAGCAATTCCTATACTCACAAGAGAAGCGCGAAAGAAATTTAGAATTTAGAAATTTGAATTTAGAATTTGCACACACCAAGGCAACAAACCCTGTGACTCAAACGACGGGTCCAACGGCAATTCCAAATTCTTTCTAAATTCTAATTTCTAACTTCTAAATCCTAAATTCTAATCCGCTCAACGCTTTCTTTCGGTTCCACTAGAATTGTTTTAAAGGTCGACATTCGTACCAACCCCGGCGCGGCACCCCGGGGCTTTGAAAGAAACTTGCGCGACGTGTAGTGCACGACCACTTTAGAATCCTTGCTGGCCTGGCTAAATCGTGCGGCGAGCTGCGCTGCTTCAATGATCGTCCGATGCGGAATCTCGTTGCGGTTTTCTCTCCGCACCACAACGTGCGAACCTGGATAGTCGGCTGCGTGTAACCAGAGGTCGTTTGGTTTTGCCACGCGAAAGGTCAGGTTGTCATTGTCGCGCGCTCCTCGTCCGACAAGTATTTCGTTACCGTCTGAAGACTTGTAGAGGCGAACTCCAGGTATCTTTGTCACCTCGCGGCGTTTTATCCGGCGACCTTTGGATTGCGGCGCTCGCTTTTCAAAGCTAGCCAGCGCGGCTTCGTCGTGAAGCTCGATAGCTCGTTCCAGCGAGGCCTCTTTTGCCTGTAACTCGTCACTCTCTCGAGAAATTCGCATCAGCCGAGCAGCGATCTCCTCCTTAGCCCGTTTTGCTTTGGTGTATCGAGCAAAGTAGCGACTGGCCTCCTCTTGAAGTGAGCTGTTTTCATCTAAGTCCAATTCTATTGTAGGCGTCCCTTCGGTGTAGAAATCCTGGATGTGAACCTTTGATCCTTTGCGCTGCGCCGTGGCAATGTTTGCCAGCAAAAGATCGCCCAGCCGTTTGTGGGCTTCCGGTTCGCCATGCGCGACTAGATCTTTTTCGAGATTCTCTTTCAGTTTGGCCCTTTGTCGGAGCTCTTTCCGCAGGGCCCCCAGTAGATCCTTCGCCCTGAGCTGAAAGGCCTTTTGCTGGTCCTTATCCAGGTAGTGCGAATCAAGGGCAGCGGAAAGGGAATCCTCCTTACTTGCCTGAAGCGGCGTCTCGTCTGTTGCCGGGTGCGCTCGCAGTGTCGGCGACTCGTAGGTATCTCCCGGCGATTGTCCTTCACCTTTTGCAGACCTTAGTACGTTAGTAATGCGGCCTTGTCCGTCAAGTAAGAAGAGATTGGAAGAGCGGCCTGTGAGTTGGGCAACAAGCACTCGTTTCTGGCTCTCTCCAAACTCATCTTTAGGTGCAAACGTAAACCTGATGACGCGCTCAGATGAATCCCGGGTTACGCTAATGAGTTCGGCGCCGCTTAGTTTGGCGCGTAGTGCTTGAGCAAACTGGGAATGAGGATTTGACTGCTTTTCCAGATCCTTCAGGCGGCGTTTAACGAGATAGAGCCGTGGCGAGGATGGCTCGGCGCTGATAAAAAGGTAGCGCCCGTCTCTTACGCCAATGTCAATCGCGTAGGAAAGGGGCGAAAGTTGAAAAATCTTTCCGAGATAACCGCCCACCAATAGCGGCCCGATCTCTTCAACGACTCCCTGGATTGTTTCCTGGTGCACGCAACTCCAACCGAAATGACTAAATGAGAAATGATGAATGGAAAATGGAAAATGAAAAGGGCCTTGCCCGATTTGAGCAAGGCCAAATATTCAGATTTAGAACTAGCTCAAATGCGCACGACGACCGTGCGAGTCAAACGATCATGAGCTGTATGGCCCTCGCGATCAAGCAGCGCATAGATTACGGGAAAGCCCAACACCAATAGCGAACCGAGGGAGATCAATGCGCGTCCGGCGCATTGGGTGCCGGTAGGAATCAAGCCTGTCCTTCGGTCTATCGTACGCAACGAAAGTGCTCGCATGCCCAGTGTTCGGCCGGTCAGCGCTGTTGCAGAGGTCAAATAAAGAAAGTAAACAGCCGTGGCTACCGCAGCGGTAATGGCTTCAGTTCGCAATTTGTGCCAGTCACCATTCGTTAGCTCCACGGCCGCCGCAAATGGAGAGAAGAGGACGGCGGCGACAAGTAGATCAATGAGCGCCCCGACGATTCTCCGAGGCATACCAGCCTGCCGCTCCTGAATCTCCTCGACCCGAAGAGTTGTCGGAATCGAATCAAGATAATTGAGCGCGGGATCGTTCTCGCTTATCAGTCGCCGGGCGACAATCTTAGATTCAGGCTTAGAAATCGTTGCACTCGCTGGAGCGGGAACAACAACAAGGTTATGAATCCTTTCCGTTTGCGCTTTTGTCTCAGTCTTCGATAGATCAACCTCAAAAGCGGGGACGATGGTGGCTGAATGCTCGTCGGGAGAGCTTTCCGATTCAACCTCCGTAACATAGGCAAGGGCGGCGGCAGATGCACCCGTCGAAGAACGGGGGGCAGGTGCGGCCGAAGCGATTTGCTTATTCGCGCGTTCGATCCGCCTCAGTGCAGCCGCAACAAGGGGATTGATCGCCGGCGCGGTAGTTTGAGGTAAGAGTTCCAGCGGAGGTGTTGGCGCGACTTCGGCCTGGGCCGCTCGCTCTCGTTCCGCTTCTGCCGCCTCGACCGCGGCTTCGCGTGCGCGCCTTTCGTGCACTTCCTTCACCCGCTCGCTTAATTCTCTGCGCCAGTCAGGTACTGTGCTTCTGACCACTCCGGGAAACTCAATAAGAGTGGATCTCTTAGCATGTTGTCTTTGTGGGGATCCGGACCGCGATATGGCCCCAAAAGCACCGGAATCGCTTTGTTCCGTGTCCCGCTCAGCAAAACTGAGGGCAACGGTTCCGCACTCGGTACAGCAATCTGAGTCGCAGTAGGAAGCGCCGCACGAGGGACATCGCATAGCAAAAGGTCTCCAAGAACTCAGGCTGACTCAAGAGCGGGCTCACGGAGTACCGTTCCGGCTCGAGTTTGCAATGGGCCGGATACTATCAGGAATCACTTTAAGTGGTCAATCAGAAAATTAAGCAGGGCTTGGAGTTGCTAGCTGCGCCAGAGGGGGATCAAAGAGCGTAACTGGAGTGTGTTAGAGAGGTGTGCGCCCGGCAAATCCTGCATCAACGTCATGCCACCATTCTACCTCGTCTCCCTCGCCAACCTGCCAACAAAGCAAGACGACACGACCTTCCCTGAGTGATGGGAAATCGACCAGTCCGCGTTCAAGGTCCTTGAGTTCGACTCCGAGGGACTCGAGATTGTTCATAAGTTCAGTTAGTTTCATTAGCAGTTCGGCGTAGAATGGACCATCAACCAGTCCCCCGCCGCCGCGATCTGCTCCTGCGGACGCCTTTTTGGCTTCCGCGGAATAAACTGCCAATCGCTTGTGACCGTGCTGAATCTTAAGCAGGACGCCACGTACTGTTGGCAAAAGTGTGTTGGCCTCTTCAAGCGTGAATATCTTCATGTTTGCTGCCGTGAAAAGATCGACAAACTAGTTTGTCGGACTTTCTATCAATGGTCGTCAGTTATGCGGATGAATTCCGGCGCCTCGTCAAATTGTTCGTCGTTTTCATCGAGAGTCGATTCCAGCACAACGTGCAACGCTGCATGCAAAACATCTCCGGCGTTCTCTGGTTGCATGTGGTCATGCATGTATTGTGGCGATAAATGTTCATGCAGTTCGCGTTCATCGTACCGATGACCATGGCTCACCTCTTTACGAACCTTGTCGGCAATCTCTCCAAGATCGATGAAGTAGTCGGCGACATCGATTAGTTTGGGAGCAGTATTTGAGCGAAAGCCGGCCAGTTCTACACGGCATCCCTTATAAGCTACCGCATTAACGGCGTAGACAAAATCCTCATCCCCCGAAACCAGGACAGCGGTATCGTATCGACCGGCCAGCGAGAGCATGTCCACGGCGATCTCAACGTCGAGGTTCGCCTTGCGTGTACCATCGTAAAATGTCTTGAGCTCCTTCTGGACCACGCGGAAGCCATTTCGTCGCATCCAGAGCAAAAACCCCTGCTGCCGTTCAGCTCCTACATCAACGCCGGTGTAGAAAAAAGCCCGCAACAGACGGCCGTCGCCAAGTAAGACTCGCAGGAGTTTGTTGTAGTCGATGTCGATATTATGAAATCGAGCCGCATGGAATAGATTATTTCCATCGATAAACACCGCTACCCTTCCGCGGTGGCCCAACTGCCAGGATATATTGTTCGTGGGATCAAAATTATTCATTTGCATAGAGAGCTTTCCAAAAAGGGTTACCAGAATCTTGTCTAGGATGCTGCTTTACCACTCGTTGGTCAAGGGCCCCAGCTATCAATAGTGGTCACTTTAGCTCAAGACGCAGCGATGATTTCGCCTTTAACTGCATCGAGATAAAGAAGCTTGAAAGGAGCGCTGCTGACGCCAATTTCCCAGGCCAGACGAAGCTCCAGCGGTTCGCGGGTGTTAAGTCGATCCTGTGCGTAAATCACCAGTTCCCGGACTTCCGGTCGGTTCGCCGGCGAGAGCTGATAAGTGCTTTGCTGGCCCGAACCGGCGGTGTAACTGACCTGCGTGTTTGCTACTCGGGCGCGGGCATCTTCCCAACTAAGCTGCGGAGTGAGCAAAGCGATTGCAGCCTGGAGCCTATCTGCATGGGGAAAACAGGTGCTCGAGAATTCCAGAATGTGTCGATCCTCCGCGAAACGAATTCGCAGGTTGCCATAACGACCACGAAGCGGATAACGGAAGGGTCGCTGGGAAAAGACTGCGAGTTTCGTCTTATCGGGTAGATCGGTTCGTTCGACGAGTGAAAGCTGATTCGGATCGGCTCCAATCAATGGTTGCCAGTCCTTAATAAACCTGCGCAACGATTCTCGTGTCTCTTCCTCCGACATCGTCGCGGCAGCGCCCACCTTTGGCAGGAAGAGAGTTGTACTCGCTGGCAGACTTTCGATTGTGGCAGTGTAAGGATTGAGTTGAATCTGAGGGGCCTCAGTAACGCTCTGCGACCCGGCTAATCGCCGCCACACGAGCAATGTGTCTTCTATCCGCGCTTTCTCTTCGGGAAGTACGATGGGATACGGCGGCAGATCAGACCTTGGACCACCGACGTCAGGTGGTTGCAATGCCGAGCAGGCGCCGATAACCAGCGGAGTCACCAGCATCAGCATGAGTATGAGCTTTGACAGACATGTGGGTGGTGTGACGTTAATCAATGTGCTTCCGGGTAATTGGTCATCAGTTGTCCTTGTTGTCTCATGCTTACGGCTCGCGGACGAGTCACTGATTCGAGCTGAACCAGGGAATCTTTCAAACCAACCCCCACCGTTTCCGCCAAAATGATACCGTCCGTCGTATAATCGAATATCTTGGAGGAGCCGTTGCCTAAAGATAACGAAAAGATTCCACTTCCTGACTTCGGGTTAGTAGCACCATTTGAAGCTCAAGCCTTTTCGCTGGAGGAGATGGTTCGTTGCGAAGAATGTCTTCGAGCCAACCCGCCTACCAGAGTCAACTGCCTTTACTGTAGTGCTGCGCTCCCGACGACTGAGAAAAATGCTCGTTTGCAAAAACCGGGGCTCAGGCGCCTTGAAAAATGGGAGCACGGTTTCAACATCATTCTGATACCAGCAAGCCCCAGTTTATCCGATCAAATGCTTTGTCAGGTAGGCGATCTTCTAAGACTAAGTGCTGACGAACTGCAACGAATAGTATCCACGCGCAGACCATTGCCTTTGGCCCGCGCCGCCGGCGAGGACGAAGCAGCCTTGATTTTTCGGCGGTTGAGAGAAGTCGGGCTCGACACAATCACAGTTCCGGACGAGCGGCTGCGCCTGGATGACCGCCAGATTGTCCGCATCAGATCAGCGAGTATTCAGGGCGAGCGGCTCATTGGCTACCACCTTGCAGGAGCGGAAGGCGTTGACCTTAACTTGAGCCAAATCATTCTGCTGGTCCTCGGACGTCTCTTTATCAGGCGCGTAGAAGTTAAGGAGCGCAAGTCACGACGAGCCGAAGCCGAGATCGTCCACGCCAGCGAATTCTTTACAGACGAAGCTGTGCTGGACATCTATGCCGGACTGGAGAGTCCCAGTTTGCGTGTTGAATCCAGCAGCTTTGACTTTTCGGTCCTGGGAGCTCGTAAAGGTCTGGTGGCGGGAGAGAATCTATTGACGCTCGCAAATATAATCAGCGAACTGACTTCAGGCGTTGCAATCGACGATTCGTACACGCAAACGCGACAAGCGATTCAGCCCATCTGGCCTCTTGAACAGCGAACGGAAGCCAGCGGTTGGCATAGGGAGCGACCCGGCAAATACAGCACGAGCGGAATTACCGAAAACAGCAATGAAGACCAATTTACTCGGTATTCGCGCCTTCAGTACTATTTGAAGATGAATTCGCTGGTTCAGAGTTCATGAGGAGCCACAAGCCAAGTTCACCCGAAGATCGAGTTCGGCCGGTCGAACAACACGGCATTGACCAATCGGATGCCAACCCCACACCTCGTGTCTACGGACTTATACCTGTGCTCGAGGCGTTGCGTGCAGGGCAGCGTCAGATCGAACAGATTACAATCGCCGATGGGGCAAGGCATGAGCGCCTCAAAGAGTTGATTGAATTGGCCCGGCAGAAAGGCGTTCCGGTACATCGAGTGCCGCGGCTGAATCTTGATCGTGCCGTCGCAACTGCAAAGCACCAGGGTATTGTGGCCCGCACGGCGGCCGCTCGGTATCGCGACACCGAGGATCTGCTTGAAGCATTAGAGCGTAAGCTGCAGCGAGGCGAAGCAGTGTTGGCACTCGGATTGGATGGGATCGAAGATCCACGTAACCTGGGCGCTGTTCTCCGCACCGCGGAGTGCGCTGGTGTGGATGGGGTTTTTGTTCCCGAAAGGCGCGCCGTAGGACTAACCGATACTGTGGCAAAGGCAGCCGCCGGGGCGCTGGAATATGTTCCGGTCGCCCGAGTTACGAATCTCGTGCGATTGATAGAGCAGTTGAAAGAACGTAACATCTGGGTCGTAGGAGCCGCCGCACAGTCGACAACGTGTTACACAGATTGGGACTGGAAATTGCCGACGGCGATTTTTCTTGGCGGTGAAGGTTCAGGCCTGCACAGGCTTGTTCGAGAACGCTGCGACGCTTTGGTTCGTATTCCTGTCATGGGCAGCTTGGAATCATTGAATGTATCGGTGGCCGCGGGCGTTCTGCTTTACGAGGTACTTCGTCAGCGAGCGAGGAATGCAACCTAAGGATGTGTGCCCAAACTATGTCGTGCGATAGGAGCTGTGAAAAAAAGAAACTAGCCACAGATTTACGCGGATTACACCGATCGAAAAACGGGGTGTCAATCATAGGCTTCTCAACTATTTATCTGTTCTGATCCGTGTTATCCGCGTTTATCTGTGGCGAATGTTCTTACTGTTGAAATGAGGTTTTTTTCACAGCCTCGGTAGCTGGGGAGGGTAAAATGTTTTGTCCGAAATGCGCAAGCCAGAATCTTGAGGGTGCGAGCTTCTGTCGCACCTGTGGCGCAAACATCAGCCTCGTGCCTCAGGCGTTGAGCGGCCAACTGCCAGAGGCGTTGGATGAACCGGAAGGTAGGCGTTCGCGTCGCGCGCGCAGGAAGGATGGTCGTGAACTTAAACTTGATCACGCCTTCAAGAATATTTTTATGGGCATTGCTTTCCTGGTGATCTCGATCGCACTCTCTTTCTCGCATACCGGCATGGGCTGGTGGTTCTGGATGTTGATTCCGGCCTTCTCAATGATGGGGACGGGAATCGCCCAGGTTATTCGAATTAGAGACGAACAGAAAAGGATGTTGCCGCATGCCTTTCCAGTTCAGGCTTCAATGCCGGCTCCTCCCACAATGAGCCATCTCCCACCGCGCAATACAGGCGAGATGATTGCACCGCCCCCCAGTGTAACTGAGGGGACGACGCGCCATCTTGGCGCCGAGGGTCCGACCAGACACCTTGATGCTGCCGGCGAGCCACGCAACTAATTCTTTGGTTCAATTGGGGCGATGCCCGGCTCTGCAACTTGACAGCTGGAAAAAGCATCGCCTCGCAGTGTATTTGCTGGGTGTTACGGATTAATGAGAGATAAACCCGGGGTTCGGATCTGCATTCCTGTTTGTGAACGAAGCTTCGCCGCAATGCGCGAAGCCGCTATCCGGGGCGCACAGCACGGTGAACTGGTCGAACTGCGACTCGACTATCTTGATAGTAATGAGTTTCGGGACGGCCGCAACAAGATCGATGCGCTGCTGAAGGAGTTGGATCGTCCGACTATTGTCACCTGGCGCCCCGAAGAGCAAGGTGGTCAGCGAGCATTGGACCGCGCAGAACGAATAGCGTTTTGGCTATTCGGAAAACCAGGTATCGCCACATTCCTGGACATTGAAATGGACCTGGCATCGAGTTTCGCTTCAGACGATGGCAGTAACCAATTCTGGGATTGGAGCCGGATCATCTGTTCTCATCACGACTTCCTTGGTGTCCCCGCCCACCTGAATCAAATCTACGAAAGGATGGCTGAAACTCCCGCGCGAATTCTCAAGATCGCAGTTAGTGTAGATGACGCCAGCGACTGTATCCCGCTTTTCCATCTGCTCGAGCGCGCAAGAAAAGAAGGCCGGGAGATAATTGCGATTGCCATGGGAACTGCGGGAATCGCAACGCGCATTCTCGGTCCATCTCGGGGCGCGTTTTTAACTTATGGCGCATCGGAACTCGACAGTGCGAGCGCGCCTGGGCAACTGACCGCTGCGGAGCTCAAAGACCAATACCATATCGATAGGATTGACCTTCAAACTCAAATCACCGGTTTGGTGGGACAACCCGTGTCGCATTCAGTTTCACCGCAGATTCATAACGCCGCTTTTGCAGCCGTCGGTGTGAATGCCGTTTACATACCTCTTGAAGTGCGGGATATCGAATCTTTTATGGTACGGATGATTCATCCGCGCACGAGGAAGTTAGATTGGAATCTTCGCGGTCTGAGCGTGACATCACCACACAAATCCACGGTGATGGCGTACCTGGATTGGATCGAACCGGCTGCCAGGGAAATTGGCGCAGTAAATACTATTGTCGCCGAGCAGGACGAGCTTCATGGCTACAACACAGACTGTGCTGCCTTCGTTGCCACGCTGAGCCAGGAGTTGGGTGATCTTCGGGGTGCGCGCTGCGCAGTTATCGGGGGGGGCGGGGCGTCGCGGTCAGTTCTTGCCGGTTTGCAGCAACAAGGCGCTGAGGTGACACTCTTTGCCAGGGATGTTGAAAGAGGCACACCGCTCGCACAATCTTTCGGAGCCGTATGCCGGCAACTAAACGAATCGCAGTTTCATGAGTTCGACGTCGTAATAAACGCAACTCCTTTGGGGACGCACGGCATGTTGGTCGACGAAACACCAGTCGCCGCGGCAGAGCTGCGTGGTGCAGGTTTGGCGTACGATCTAGTCTACAATCCCTTAGAAACGCGATTCCTGCGCGAGGCAAAGGAAGCGGGATGTAAGACGCTCGGAGGATTGGCAATGCTAATTAGCCAGGCGGCAGAACAATTCAAACTTTGGACGGGCGTCGACGCTCCTCGCGACGTGATGCGTGATGCTGCAAGCCGTGCTTTCTCCAATGCATAACGCCCAATGCTTAAAGCCCTTAAAGAAAGATACAGTCGGCAAATCCTTTTTCCTGGGATCGGCCTGGAGGGACAAGCGCTCCTTAGCAGCTCGCGCGCCCTCATTGTCGGATGTGGCGCACTGGGCTCCGTCCAAGCCGAAGCGCTTGCCCGAGCCGGAATCGGTACGCTGCGAATCGTCGACCGCGACTTTGTCGAAGCGTCGAATCTGCAAAGGCAGACAATGTTTACTGAGCGTGATGCTTCCGAACGCTTGCCAAAGGCTATTGCTGCGGCTAATCGCATTCTGGAAATAAATAGTGAAATTCAGACTGAGCCCGAAGTTGTCGATGTTAATCAGTCGAACATCGAAAGACTGATTAGCGATTGTGACATCGTGCTTGATGGAACAGATAACTTCGTCACCCGTTATTTGATAAACGACGCCTGTGTGAAGCACGAGATGAATTGGATTTATGGCGCAGCAGTCGGTTCCTACGGCGTAACAATGACGATTCAACCGCATCAAACGCCCTGTCTCCGCTGTGTTTTCGAGGAAGCGCCACCCGCTGCCAGTGCGCCGACGTGTGACACGGCTGGTGTGATCATGCCCATAATCAGTGTAGTCGCAGCGGTACAGGTTACCGAGGCGCTGAAGTTACTGACTGGCCGTTTAGAAGAACTCCATGGATCGTTAATGCAGTTTGACCTCTGGCGCAATGAATGGCGAAAGATCAATCCAGGTAGTCCTGCGCCTAACTGTCCAACCTGCGGGCAGGGGAATTTTGTGGTGCTTGAAGCTGGAACAAACGACTTCTCGGCAGTTTTGTGTGGCAGGAATGCGGTGCAGGTGTCGCCTTCGCAAGCTACGCGCATTGACTTCCGCTCGTTGGCTGAAAGGCTTAGCGGCGCCGGGGAAGTTAAGTTTAATGAATACCTCTTGCGCTTTCGCACCGGCGAATTTGAATTGACTGTTTTTCAGGATGCGCGCTCTATCATTCGCGGTACCGACGAAATCTCGACTGCTCGTTCTCTTTACGCTAAATACATAGGAAACTAATCAAGCATGGTCCAAGTCAAATGCTCAAGAAGCGTTTTGTCCCTTATGATTCTTCTGTTGTTACCGCTTGAGTCTGGAAAGGCGACTTACGCCGGCCAACCCATTGTGTGGGAACTCAGTGGCCGCGCGGAACTCTTGAAGGGCGATGCCCGAGGGATTTCCGTCAGCGACAATGGCGTCTTAATGCTCGCGCCGAGCTTGACCGAAATTTTTAAGACAGAACAGGCGTTTATTTGGTCGAGCGCGGTCGATAGCCAGGGAAATGTTTACCTGGGGACTGGTCATGACGGCAAGATCTATCGCGTAGGTTCTGATGGGCATGGCTCGCTGCTCTATGATGCCCCAGAACTGGACGTGACTGGTCTGGCGGTCGGGCATGATGGCGCGCTTTATGCCGGCACTTCTCCGGATGGAAAAGTCTATCGCATAACTTCTGATGGCCAGGCGCAAGTCTATTTCGATCCGCCTGACAAATACATTTGGTCGCTTGCCATTATGAGTGACGGGTCACTCGCGGTGGGCACTGGAGACAGCGGGAAGCTTTATCGTGTACGAGCCGCCGGCGCGACGGCCGACGCGTCTTTACTAATTAACACAACTCAAACCCATGTGATCTCTTTGGCGGTGACCCCGCAGGGAGATTTGATAGCGGGAACGGATCCGGGAGGATTGGTCCTGCGCATTTCCTCTGATGGAAAAGCGTTTGCTCTTTTCGACGCTCAGTTGCGCGAAATCCACGCTCTGGCGGCAGCCGCAGATGGATCGATCTACGCACTAGCGCTCGGCGAGGCCGCTTCTGCGGGACGCATTTCTACCGCGCCCACACCGGCTTCCTCTCAGCCTTCTGAACCAGGAACACCGAGCACCACTGTAACGATCACCGCCGTAGACGAGAGTGGGTCCCCGATTCAGCCACAGGCACAAGGTCAACGAAGTCGCTCTGATGTTGCGAATGCGCGCAGCGCCGTGTTTCGCATTCTGCCTGATGGAGCATCCGATGTGGTTTGGAGCTCCACGACCGTAACGGCGTTCGCAATTGCGCCGGCACTGCAATCCGGCAGCGTGCTAATAGGAACTGCTGATAAAGGCAGAATCTATTCGGTGACAAACGACGGCAGAGACACGCTCTTGCTGCAATCAAGCGAGGGGCAGATTTCATCGTTCCTCTTCAGAGGCGCACAGGTGTTTGCCGCTTCCAGCAATCAGGGAAAGCTTTTCCGGTCTGGCAGCGATCTCGTAACCGAAGGTTCATACGAGTCGCCAGTTCGCGATGGGAAGTTGATTGCCACCTGGGGGCGTATTTGGTGGCGAGGAGCTGGTAACGTCGAGTTACAAACACGGTCTGGTAACGGTGAGCGACCGGACGCCACCTGGAGTGATTGGAGCGCGCCTTACAGAGATCCGGAAGGTAACCAGATTACCAGCCCGCGCGCGCGATTCATTCAATGGCGCGCAACGCTGCGGTCTCCACGCGCGGCCTCAAGCCAAACCTGGATCGAAGATGTCAATGTCGCTTACTTGCCGCGAAACGTGGCGCCAGAGGTGCTTTCCATTACCGCTCTGCCGATTGGCGTTGGCTTGCAGCCGGTGGCCCAACTGCAGGTCGATCCAAACGTTGAGTCGTCAGGACTTGATCCGTCGCTTTTTGGAGTGGTGCCGCAAGTCCCGCCTCGCCGCTTCTACCAGAGAGGTGCGCGCTCGTTTCAGTGGCAGGCTGAAGATCGGAATGGTGACACCCTCGAATATGCTATCTACTACCGGGCTGTCAACGAGAGTACTTATCGCCTTTTGAAAGATAAGCTGCGCGACAACTTCTTTACGATTGACGGTGCGACCCTGGCTGACGGACGTTACGTTATAAAGATTGTAGCCTCTGATGGGCCCGATAATCCGCCGGGCCAGAGGTTGACGGGTGAACGCCTTAGCGAGCCTGTGGACATCGATAACACTCCGCCTGTAATCCATGTACTGGGAAGTCCGCAGATCAAAAGCGACGGCGTTCGCGTAGTCTTTCAGGTCGATGACGCCACGGGCAAGGTCAAGAAGGCGGATGCCAGTCTCGACGGGGCTCCATGGAGTCCGGTGTTCCCCGACGATGGGATTGCGGATAGCGGCCACGAACAGTATTCATTGGATTTTCCTGTGCTCACACCGGGCGAGCACACCATTTCGCTGAGAGCGTTTGATTCCAGCGGAAATGTTGGGACTTTAAGCGTCACTGTGAGGCGTTAGCTAGCTGCCAGGGTGCACGATACGGTGCGAAACGCGTCGAAAGCGTGTGCAAAGTGGGCCGGTGTTGTTAGACTCGTGCTGATATCAAGGAAGTACTGGCTTGAAGGTCTTCTGGCATTGATATTGCTCGATAATGGGCAGCGCGTCTCTTTCTCTCCCTCCCATGCGCGCTTGGTAAAAGCATGAGGAGGCTAGGAAACTATGGTAAATCTGAAGCGAAGGGTATTGGCGGCAGCAATGACGGCGTTTATTGCTTCAGCCGGCGCGTTCGCCCAAAAACGGGACGACAAACGGCCGCCGAAGGATGATAAGAACAAAGTCGTGGTCACGCCAAAAGGGGAAAAACCGCCGCCGAACAACAATCAGGGTGACAGGAACAAAGGTGACAAGAAGGGAAAACCTTAGGCGAGCTGCTTGGTAAACTGCTGAGCAGCCTTGAATAGCCAAAGCCGAGGCCTTTCAAGAACCCGCGCAACCGAGAGATTGCGCGGGTTTTGTTTTTGAACGATTGGCTGATTGCGTGCGCTGTTAGGCATACGTTTTCTGCCTGCGGATCCCACTTCTTCGGCGACAAAACAACCCAACGAATTTGCACGAAATTCTAAATGGTTTTCGTGTCATTTCGTGGATCGTCTTCCCTTGCGTGTGATTCACAAACGCAGAACTCTTTAACAATTCTCTGAGAGTTTCCTAAGGACTTTCCTCGAGCGTTTGCTTATCGTTGGTCACTTCCGGAATGGCCTTGAGAGGGGGGCTTATGAGAAGAGTTTTCGTCTTGGCATTCGCGTTTGTGATTTCCTTTGTCTCGCAATCCAGTCAGGCACAGACAGTAGATGATTTCCAGATGGAACTGGAAAGGTATGTAGCGACACACACGCAGGAAGAAGCAGCCGCATATGCTCGGGCGCTAATTGCACAGATGACCTGCGAAGCCGACCAGAGTCCCGTTACTTTAAATGGTGTGCTGCTGAGTGACGGTGTGCTGCTAAGTGACAGTGTTATTACTGAGCTTCAAAATGATGATTTTACCGGCACGCTCCTTACGGAGGCTTACCGCTTGAGAAACCAAATGAGTGCCTGCCGTCTCACTTACAAAGCCGATCTACTCACATCAGCAGCGGTAGCATCCGGAATCCTTGCTGGTTGTAACGAAATCACTTCATTGTCGGGCTTTCTTACGTGTACGGCCAGCGCTTTGGCTACGCACGCGGCCGCGATCACAGCGGCCCAGCAACGCTGCATTCCCTGCAATGAAAACGCCATTGCGGAGTATGGGCAGTAGCCCGACCCTTAGGCTCGCAGACCCTCGACCAACGCGTGGACCAACTTAGGATTAAAGCATGTGGAACGGGCGATCGACTACGTTCTCTACGGGCAGGGCGATGAACTACCGAGCTTTGATGAGACAAAAGTACTCACACTTTGAGTCCTTTCATTATCTCGGCATGCGATTCAAGGATTTCGGTTGTCTGCTCGGGCTTGGGCGTGAGGGACCAGTCTTCGTGGTCCCAGGTGCCGCCGAGGATGATGCCGTCGCGGCGCGGAAACATGTACGCGCCTCCGCTCAGGTAACAGTAGTCAATCTCCGGTTGCGGCAGCAACACTTCCAGTTGACCGCGCACCGGAATGAGTTCCTGGTCACCAAAGAGGGCTCGTGCACCCAATCCGGTACAGTTAAATATGACTGACTCAGGCAACCGCGCAAGCTCCTCACGACTGCGAAATTCCTTCACCACCATTTTTCCGCCGGCGATGTAGAAGTCGCGCAACAGAGCGTTAAGGTAGACGTGCGGTTCGATCATCATCGTGCTGAACTGGCGCACATAGGGGAAGCCGAAATAATGCTCCGCATCCCGATGAGTTTCTGTCTCCGGATAAAGCCCGGCGCCGCCAGGTAGTTCGCGCTCGAGTGACGCTTCGTTGCGCATCAGCTCAAAGGTTTCTATCCAGCGCACGCCATACTCGGTGCCCACAAGCGTTTGAAAGGCTCTATTTGAAATTTGGCAGGCAAGTCGAAACTGGTCGGTAAACTTTGTTGTCGCCTCGTGCGGATCATAAACCGACGTTGGAGACCAGAATGCTCCGGCGATGTTCGAAGTTGTTTCCGGCGGCAGGTCTTTTGCGTAGATCGTTACTGTGCCTGGTCCACTCTGGAAATGCCTTTGCAGCAAGCGCGCAATTGAAAGTCCACTGACGCCACAACCGAGTACGGCATAACGTCTGGGCCTCGCGGACCTACGCAAATTCCTGCCTGGAGCAGCCCCGGTCGCTAGCGCTCGCCGTTCTGAAAAGTCTCGCGCGAGATCCATAGCCAGCGATGCGGTTCCCCAGGAGAGCGTCACACCTGCGCCGCCGTGCCCGTAGTTATGGACCAGGAGTTTTTCGCCCAGTCGCTCGCCCGCAACTACAAAGCCTTCGGCCCGATAAGGTCTGAGACCGACAACATCACGAATAATCCGATTGCGCGCAACCTTAACAGGCGCGAAGTGACGTTCGGCGTTGAATCCAGCAGTTAACACACGCGACCGCGCAGAACCCGTTGCGATCAACAGAGTGCTGGTCGCAAGTGCCCCGCGAAGAAATCCGCGCCGAGTAGTTTCACTTCTTGCCTGGCTAGCCTTGGTCATGCCTGCTGATTACAGCCTTTCAAGTGAGATTCTGCAAGCGTCCTGTAGAAATCCCACCCCCGGGACATCAGAATTCAATGCTAACATCCGACAAATCCGAAAACTGTTGATTTGGAGACACACTATGAAGAGTTACAGAAAAGAGCTTTGGTTCACAGTGCCGACTCGACGTGCATTTATCAATATTACTTCGCAGGTTCAGTCATGTGTGGAAGAGAGCAACATCAAAGAGGGCATGGCGCTGGTGAACGCTATGCACATAACCGCTTCAGTGTTCATCAATGACGATGAAAGTGGCCTGCACCATGATTATGAGGTCTGGCTAGAGAAGTTAGCTCCGCACGAACCCCTGAGTAACTACCGGCATAACCTCACTGGCGAGGACAATGCCGACGCACATATCAAGAGACAGGTGATGGGACGAGAAGTAGTTGCTGCGATTACGAACAGACAGTTGGACTTCGGTCCATGGGAGCAAATCTTCTATGGAGAGTTTGACGGGCGCCGAAGAAAACGCGTCCTGGTGAAAATAATCGGCGAGTAGCATCGCCCTTTCCAATGAAACAGAGCACACTAACGATTTATTTCAACGCTGCTGCCATCTTATCGAGGCGCTGTTCCAAACCAGCTTTGGACTGAGAGATCAGGTTGCCCTACTTTGGAGGTCATCAATGATAGTAGAAGTCCGAAGCTACAGGATCAAGCCTGGTCACCGCGAGGAGTTCATCCAGTTTTTCGAAACGCGGTCGACACCAGCGCTACGCTCACATGGCATGCAAATACTTGGTCCGTTGCTTGATCTTGAGAATCCCAACAAATTTGTTTGGTTGCGCAGTTTTCCTTCACTTGATGAACGTGACCGAATGAGGAACGAGTTCTACGAAGGCGCGTTATGGAAGAACGAACTGGAAGCGATCGCTATGCCGCTGATTGAGAGTTACGATGTCACACTTTGCGAGACATCGCTCGGTTACGTATTTGATGGACCACGAGAGTAGTCCTAACCGGCAATGGCTTATCCGGCATCGCGCTCTCCCAATTGCGTGGCGATTTGCCAGGTGTTCCCCCATTTGTCTTCTACCATACAGCGACGATCCCCATGGGGGGTGTCGAATGGCTCTTCGAGAGAACGCGCACCAGCGTCGAGGGCACGTCGATACGTCGCATCTGCATCGTTTACATAGACGTAGAGAAATGCGGTCATCGCGTTACGAATTCCGGCGTTGCTAATCATGACCATCGAGTCGCCGATCCTAATCCTTGAGGGAAGGAATTGTCGATACTTTCCCGTTGCACCGAACACTTGCCTAAGGAACTCTACGAGCTGACTTGCGTCGTTAACCACGATTCGTGGAGTAACGGTGTGCCAGCCTTTAGGGGCGAAATTGGAACGGTTAGCAGTATCTTTCATCGCTCGACTCCTTAGTTTGAGGAGCGGTTATTATCCGCTTGACCTCAGAGTTGACCGGCGGGCGGATCAGCTCCTACTTCTATTCCACTAATCAAGCTAGAGAACCCGCGATCGGCGCTCCGATCGAATGAGATTGGCTCAGTTCGCGTTTGGTCTCATTCTCACCGCAGCTTTAGAGACCGTGTGAAAACGGGGACTCATGACATGCAAACAGAACCAACAACATCACCACGCAACTACAGAACCGCGAGCGTAGCGACCGGTCAAGGTGCGCTACCATCAACTATTGCAATGAATTTGAGTATAGCGCACCTTGACCCGGTCGCTCTGTAGTTGAGTGCAGCCATAGGTGAGATCGGGATTCTCTCAATAATCCTTGTCAGAAATAGTTTTCACACGGTCTCTAAAGCCGCGGTGAGAATGAGAGTGCACAATAACACGTCATTGATGGGCTGAAATGTGAGCTTTCAAACCGTAGTTCAGGTGTGCTCTGATGTTATCAGCCTGAAATTTTCGAGACTCCCGAAAGGGTCGACAGAGTCAGGCCCACTCATAATTTCGCGCGATGGCTACGCAGCACTTCATCAACGCCCTTGTTGCCCGTGGGATAGTCGGCCTCTTCAATCCTTGCACCGGCGTCGAGCAGCGCCTCTATAACCGGCACAAAGTCGATGCTTGGATCCCCGTGCATGACGGACCAGGTCGCTTGACCCAGGACCGTCCCGCCGTAGACGTTCTTCACTTCAAGAGGAGCGCCTCGGTCTAGTAGTAGTTTGATCATTTCCAACTGTCCTCGATGCGCGGCGAGGTGCAAGGCAGTCTCGCCCGTGTTCTCGCCTGCGCGCAGATCCACACCTTTCTCCAGAAGGAACTCGACCACATCCTTGCGACCGTATTCACAGGCCCAAATGAAGCCCGACTGCATCTCCGCTTTCGTAACGTTCGGTTTCGGACTGCCGTCGTCGGTGAAAAAACTCTTCACAACATCGAGCCGTCCAACGCCCGCAGCTCCCTCGAGATCCAAATGCGCGCCGCGCGCGGCGAGAAACTCGGCGGCTTGTGGACGATCGTTGGCGAGGCAGCCGTTGACCGCGCGCTGGTCGTTGCCGGCTCCTCGATGGTGATCGATAACGGCCCCGTGATCCAGCAGCATCTGCATGAGCGCAGTTTGCACACCGGTCCGCTCCGGATGGACGCTTGTTGCCACCAGGCCGAGAGTGGTGGCTCCGCCACCATACACGTCTGCTTCGGCATCGACTTCCGCGCCGGCCTGCAACAGAACCTTCGCGATCTCTGCAGCATTCTTTGGCGACTTTTGACGATAACCCTCGACACCATTGGCCGATACGTAATGCAGGAGCGTAGCTCTATGTTCGCGCGTCGAGCGAGCGCGAATCAGTTCCGACTCTTCCCGCAGCAACCGCTCAAGTGTCGCGATGTCTCCTTTGACGATCGCATCCGCGGCAGCTTCGAATCTGGACACCGGAGAACTTTTCCGCGTGGTCGCTTCGAGGTGTTTCGCAAACTTCAGCCAACTTTCGAAGCCATGTGATCGCGCGATGACGAATTGTGCGTCAGCAAGAGCAGACTTCGAGCCTTTCGAAGTTGCCATCTTCCTGCGGGCGAAGTCTGTAACCTGATTCACCCACGACTCGATGCGTACGGGCATCTGGGGCGTGATCGAGAGGCCCGCCAGGCTCACGAGCGTTTCGATCCATTTGGTGGCCCAGGCAGCAATAGCATCAGCCTCGTTCGACTTGCAAGCCTTTACGAGATCTTTCGCGAGTTTCTTGTATTGTTCCAGGTTGGGACGGGTCGGGAGGGGAAGAGCGGCTTGCGGATTGGGAAACATACGAATCTCCTTTCATTGTTTGCCTGGAGTCCGCCCGAGTCAGGCTGAAAGAAGGTTCGTAACCTTCGTATTCTGTTTAAGGTGGGCACGGCCCTTTCCGCGGACTGGATGCGCCCTTCGCGCCGTCTGATACTATAGGCCGCTCGCCCAACAACTACAAAGTTTGGGGATTGTCAGATTCGAACTACTGAAATTCTCGAATGGGAACGAGTTGGACTTACCGCCGAGTCAAGATCGAGTAACAGATCCTGGGTCGAATTTGCGCATCAGTAGTTAGAGGGACTGGATTCTGGGTTGCGCGCCAAGGGCTCGGCAAACTTGTTCTTTGAACGGAAACACCACCTGGTCGAAAAATTGTAGGGGCGGCACTCCGTGGCCGCCCCTTGTTAACCATCAATTTCCCGACAAGGTGACACGATCGCCTCGTTCTGATTGATTGCCACTCATCGCGGGGTTGCACTTGCTTGTTTGGCGGCGTACTCCGCGATCCGCGTCTTCACCAGCCTCCGCACCAATGTGGCAGGTAAGGGACGGTCCGCTTGAAAGCGGATGGTGCCCTTGCTGGTGTCGTAGGCCTTAAGTTCGTCCTTGTGGGCTTTCACAGGATGAGCACCGGGGTAGAAGGAGCAGTGGTTTGCGGACGCCCCAAAACCCATGAGATACCTTCCGCCAAGACGGAAGCCTGGGATCCCGTAGCTAATGCACTCTTCAGCCTTGGGCGCCGCGGATTTGATGACCCTGCGAAGCTTCTCAAGCGTAGCTCGCTTCTCCTTGCTCAAGCCTTCAAGATACTCGTCGACGGTCTGTGCTTTAGCTAACATGGCTTGTACTCCTGTTGCTTCACGCGGATTTTTCCTCCCGCCCAGGCGCATGGCAACGCAGTCACGACCAGCGCGAGCGGGTACCATCTGGGACCAAATTCCGGTCCGGCGTTCCACGTACCAACGGCGCCCGCAATACTCAAGATCAAACCAACCACACCGAGCGCCACGGCGTGCAGCATGGGCCGATCAAGTGCGAGACGCGCCGTGATGTAGCCGCCCAAAATGCCGTAGACGATGCGATAAGCAGTAGCCACCAGGAACAGCGCGTTGCTCATCGGCTGAAACCATGGCGGATAAATCCCGGTCGCGTGCAGAACAACGTCCGTGCCGAGGGAAAGAATGAAGACCGTCAGGACGCCTGCGAATACGGCGCCGACGCTGCGAAGGATGCCACGCGAACGGCGTGTTTCGCTCGTGTTGCTTCTCGTTTCATTCAAGGTTTCAGTGTTATTCATCGGTGACCCATCACTTTTAGACACCAGGGCTGTATCAAGGTCGCGTCGGTAGCGCCCTTCAGGATTTGCCTGCAGTTGGCGACCCTGTCATCAAACGTTTTGAGTAGGTCATCCACTGACGTGGCTTGGTAGGGCTTGTAGGTGGCCGGATCAATGTCGAGTTCGTCCAGGTTGAATATCGAATCCGCCCAGCCGACGCAATCGACGATGTGCGACGCCAACGCGCCTGCCGTAAACGACTTTTGGTGGGGCCGCCAGTCGAGTTTGTCGTTGGGCAGCCTTTCGAAATGCCTGCGTGTTGTTTGCGCTTCGCGCCCAATCTCTTTAACCAGCGAATCGATCGTGTTCATGATCCTTTGCTCCCAATGGATTTGTTGCAGCCGTCCTACTCTGCTGTCGGCCAGGCCTGGATAAATCGCGGTTTTCTACTTGCAAGTCGAACAAGGGTCGGCGAGATCGACAGGTTCGTGCACTTTTTTTGTAGTGTTAGTGGAGTAACGCAGAGCTTTTACTAACGAGCGTTCTGAAAGTCAACAGTTTCGCAAGCTGGAGTCCTACCCGGCGCTACCGCGCTCGGTTACGTCGGTTACGTAGTGACGCTTGACCCGACGCTACCGCGTTATCGTGACTTCATCACACTCAGATTCGTCATGCGGCGCTACTGAGTATTCGCTGCTTGCTTTTGTTTATCTGCTTCTGCCCAGTCCTTCGCAGAAACGAATGACTCTTTGTCGTAGATCAGCACAATCGTTCCTACCGGCAGCCGGTTGCTTATCTCACGCGCCGCGAACATTGGAATGCGAATGCAGCCGTGACTCCGAGGTTGATGAGGCACTGAAGGGTTTCCATGAATGGCCAGTCCATCGCTAAAGTAGTTGGGGAAAAAAAGCAATCCGAGAGGCGATCTCTTCCATCCCGACATCTTGCCATATACCCTGAACCGACCTGTGGGTGTGTAGGCCAGACCTCTCATGCCTTTTTCATTGTAATGTTTGCCGCTGCCTGTTGAGACCGGAAGAATTTTGGTGATGACTCCTTGGCTGTCGATCAATAAAAGCACCTGTCGATCGAGATCGACTTCAACGTGCTTATAACCAGGGTCTTTCGACTGCGGTGAACTTGCACTCAGTATCGCGTCGAGGTCATCGCGTGTAAGGCGGCCGGTAGCTTTACGGCCTTCCCATTTCTGGAAGGCGATCAAAGCGGTTCGCGTGACACTATCAATCACTCCGTCAACTCGGCTGGTCCAATAACCCATCTCTGACAGGCGGCGTTCTGCCTCCTTCACTTCCGCCCGGTTAAGCGGACGTCCTTCACGCTTCTTAACCTTTGTGATCGCGGATGACTCGGTTGAAATTAGCAGAAGCAGACTCAATGTCAGAAGCCCTGCTGAGGCGAGTTTCTTTGAAGTGTTCATAAAAACCTATTGAAAACTACGAGGACACGGTCAATGAGAGGTTACAGAGATACGCCTCACTAAATTCGAGGCCTCGCTCTCTGCGGTCGACGCATTGCTAATTCAGTCTGGTCAGGGGATGGTAGTCGGCATTGGATCTTTACCTTGAAGCTTTACCGCGGGGCCAGTCTGTTCTTAGAACTGTTTACGACAATCACAATACTCCGAGCCCTCGAGGAGGTCAACCTTATAGCATGACGGGCTTTATTACTCGGTAACGCAGACTAAGGAGCATTTAACGGTTAGAATGTGAGCCTTGAAGTTTGGCTCGATAGACCACAAAGGAGAGATTCATGAGTGAAAATGTTTTGACAGGCCAAAGAAAAGTCTCGTCCGGCGAACGCCCGCGTGCTTTCGACACGATCTTTTTGGGTGGTCTTGTTGTCGGCATACTTGATGCGCTGTTTGCATTTACCTTTTACGGCCTAATACTTGGCGTCAAACCACTGCGAATCTTTCAATCAGTTGCCGCGGGATTGCTCGGGAGCGAAGCGTTCTCAGGTGGCGTCAAAACTTTTCTGCTTGGTCTTCTCCTTCACTTTGTTGTTGCCTCATGCATCGCAACTGTTTATTACCTGGCGAGTGTGAAACTCCCGGTCTTAGTTCATCACTCAATTGTCAGCGGATTGATTTATGGGATGATTGCTTATCTGGGGATGAAGTTTGTCGTAACACCGCTCTCGGCCATTGGCCCAAGACCGATGCCGCGGCTATCGATCTTTTTGACCGAGATTATCGGACACGCTTTCCTGGTTGGATTACCAATCGCACTCCTGGCACGAAGGTCTACTAAAGCTTAACATCCACAGATTGCACAGCGCTGCCCCGGCCGCCACCAAACTGAACGAAACAAGTCCACGCAATAACACGAAATCAAATCACACAAGTAACACTAACAACATTTCGTGTCAGTTCGTGTCTTTGGTTCGTGTAGGTTCGTGGATCGATTGTTTACCAAAAAAAAACCTGCTCAAAAAAAACAAGCAATTGACGGGTTGTTTCACCGATTACGCGAATTAACAGTACCTGCAGACTTCTCACGGGAAGTAACGAGAACGCAATGCTTCAGTGCGGTTCCATGAGACCAATCGTCTGAGCCGACACATTGGAAGGTGACCAATTGGCCCATCTCAAGAGCTTCTGCTGTCTCGGCCTGATCTTCATCGAAAGAACAGTAGACCCACGGGAAACCCTCTTTCCCATCAAGTCCAATTTCGTCTTCAAGCTCGAGACTACGCGGGAAAAATCTGGTCTGCACACGTCCCGTGACGTTGACGTATTTCCCCATGTATTTCCTCATTCCCGCTTGATGATTCGCTTCGTATTCGTCATGAAGCGCGGCAGCGGTGAGGGTAAACATGGGTTCTCGCAAAGTCTTCAATGTCCTCGATAAAGGGGGCGAAGGTACATAGAAGACGATTGCAAGGATGAGAGGAAGGTTTGCCAGTAGCATCATGAGCCACGTGATTTTGCGGTGCTGGTCTATCACGAGGTAAAAGATGCGCGGCGGAAAATAGACCAGCAAAGCGGCGATACAAGCGATGTAAAGTCTGCCGGAGAGACTGTTGGAAAGTTCACCTGAATCCAGGCGTGTAATTTTGTGTAAGGCATTCCAAAAGTGTGGGGACGAAACATAAACACTAAACAGCATCTGAAAACAGATTACGTTGAGAAACATGCAGAGGTCGCCGAGCGCTTCGGCCTGCGGCGTCGTCAGGAATTTCCAGCGCGGTAGTGTTTTTGGTCTTCGGAAATATCTAAAGATCACAAACCCGCTGACGACAGGCAACACGATGGCTCCCGCCACCACTATTTTTTCACTCCTCTCCGAATGAGAATCCGGAAACGCTTCTATGAAGTACAAATAAGCTATGTAGATGATGATCGACATAGCGCCGATGTAGAAAAATTTGTAAACGGAGAGCACAAGACTCGTGAAACCGCTTTCATCGTTATCGAATGATTTAAAATGCTGGTGAAATGACCAGCGCTTCAATATCGGTCCCAGCGGTTGCAAAACAAAGAGGCCGACTAAAAAAAGACTAATGGCCGTTTTCGCCAATAGATCTTCTTCAGCCTGACGGACAAAACCTAGAGAGAGCGTAATCAGGAGTCGAATTAAGAGCAGTTGAAATAGAAAGATTGTTGCGTCGAGCAGTAGACCTCGATTCCGGTGTTCAAAGATTTTCTTGAACTTATTCATCTGTCAGCATTTTGGGTTGAGCCCGACAGCTTGGGCTACCGGAGTGGGTGCCTCACCGTAGTCGAAATCCGATCGCTGTGCCCCGTGACCTCGTACAAAAAGTCAGAAATCCACCCACGAGAGAAGCTGTGAAAAAGAAGAAAACTAGTCACAGATGAATGCGGATGATACAGTTCAAAACACAACATAACGTCATTAGGTTTCTGAAGCCTCTTTCATGTTCTGATCCGTGTCATCCGCGTTAATCTGTGGCTAGATTCTCTTAGTTTACTTTTTCCCCCAATTTCTCCCAGTGGGTGGGCTTTTGACTTTTTGTGCGAGGCCGTGGGACGTGACGCATCAGTGGGCAGCCCTTCCGGCGCGAGATCGGCGACCGAGGTAGCCACCGGTGCGAGAACGGCTTCAAGGAGAGGCCGTATCTGGGACAATTGCCGGATCCGGATGACGGCGTCCCAGGCCCGCTCGAACTTCTTCCAACCCGCGCTGTAGCAGAAGTGTTTCACCCGGTGCTTGACCGAGCTGTGCGCCGACGCCGCCTCAAAGATATTGTCCCACCGGTAAAACTCATCATACGCCCAGTCGTACCCGCGCTTCAGTTCCGTCGGTGACATGCATGAAGGTCGATACACAACGTGGCGCGTGTCGTAGAGGTCCCAGTTCCGCGTTTCGATCCGGTTACGCTCGGCCATGTCGGTGAACAACGCAGTACCGGGGTACGGCGTCAGAATGTGGAAGGTGGCCGTGGTGATGCCAACTTCGACGGCCCAGTCTACGGTGCGACGGAAGACTTGCGGACTGTCTCCGTCGAGGCCGAAGACGAAGCTGCCGTTGATCATGATGCCGAGGCTGTCGAGCCGGCGTACGACCTCGCAATAGTTGCGGCCGAGGTTCTGGCGCTTGCCGGCGCCCTCGAGGCCGCTCGTGGAGAGCGTTTCGAACCCAACGAACAGGCTCCGGAGTCCTGCCGCCGCCGCGTCTTCGACGCAATCATCGCGCAGGATCGAGTCGACAGTTGCGGCTGCCTGAAAGATGCGGCCCATTCCTTTCATGCCGCGGAAGAGATCTCGGGCGAACCGGGGATTCCCGAAGAGATGATCGTCCAGGAAGTAGAGATGTCGGCCGGGAAGGCGGGCAATTTCGGCAAGCGCGTCATCCACGAGCTGCGTATAGAACGAGCGCCCTCCTGCAAAGAAACCATCCTTGTAGCAGAAGGTGCAATGATGAGGACAGCCTCGCGAGACGACAATTGAGTTCGGGACCAGGTATCGGTGGCGCTGAATAAGGTCCCGCCGAATGGGCGGCAGCGCTTCCAGAGTACGCACCGCCGACTCGTAGCGACATTGTGGCGCTCCTGCCGCCAGGTCTCGCAAGAATTGCGGGAATGTGTGCTCTCCGGGTCCGAGAAAGATCGTGTCTGCGTGCAGTGCCGCCTCATCCGGCAGCGATGTGACGTGAAGGCCACCGAGCAGTACGTAGGAACCACGCGCACGATAGTGGTCAGCGATCTGGTACGCCCGATATGCGTTGGTGATGTAGACCTGAATGATCACCAGGTCTGGTTGGTCGTTGAGGTCGAGCTTCTCGACGTGCTCGTCCTGCAGAGAAATCTCGAGGTCGGGATCGAGATACGCGGCGAGAGTTGCTAAGCCAAGCGGCGGAAAGAGAGAGTACTTGATCGGCCGCCAATAGGGACTCGTTGCCTCGGTCAGCGCGGGAAGAATCAACTTCACGCTTCTAAGCGCCCTTCTAAACGATCGCCTCGCGTTCAGAGCCGCCTCCTTTCCGACTGCCCAGCGTCAGAGTTCAGGTGCCGCGCGCGAAGCGACAACCTGAGAGAATAAGGACTTGATTCGCGGCGAGAGTTGACAAGCCAAAGAGCGAAAAGAGCGAGTAGTTGAACGGTCGCCAAAGGCCGCATATCCCTCCTTCGGCTGACAGCTCGTGCACCGCAACGATTTCCCAAAGTTCAGTGCATCGTAAATGACTTTGCGACGCAAAGTCAAACACTCTTTGTTTCAGGTTAAGGCTGGAAATTTGTTTGCCAGGTCGATTCGATCAAAATCGTGATCGTTTTCCGATTAAGTGTCTGCGAATGTGTGTGCAAATGAAAGCGGGCGACTTAATGCCGCCCGCACACTTCTTGAAATATTGGTGCCCGCTAGTAGATTCGAACTACTGACCCCTCGCGTGTGAAGCGAGTGCTCTACCACTGAGCCAAGCGGGCGATAAACCCTTTATTACCAAATGATTTACGCGGATTCTGGGACCACGAAAGCAGCATCAAAACTCGCCGCATTGACCGCGAATGCTGGCATCTTATCCGATGATTGCCCGCTTGCGCCAGCGGTAGGTGCACTGCACTCTTTCACTTCCATCCTAGCTGCTCCGGGTGAATAATTCTCGACACAGCCAACGCCGCATTATTGATTCTTGAAAGGTCGGGCAAGGGCAACGTAGGGATCATTTCGTGAGAAGATTTGAATTGAACGTATGGGTCGTGAGATTTGAGTATCCGACCTTGGGGTTATGAATCAATAACCACTGCTACCGGTTTTCCGTCATACAACTCATAACCAAATATAAGCCTGAGCGGATTGCACGCCGGCCCAGACTTAGTCGAGCAAACTCAAAATCATCCCATCGTCGAAGTAGGAGCGGGACCTAGTATCAGTTTGACTGTAAGGTCGTGTGGGTTCGAATCACACCATTTTGGACGTATTCTTTAAACTCGATATTGAGAATCCAGATTGGAATCTCAAATCGCTGCATAGCATACGGTCTTCTAGTGTAGTCAAGCTAATGCGGGTAGAATGAGTCGCTTTACCTATCTGCAGCTACTGTTCTGACTCGTACCTTCCGCTCTGCCACAGAAGTGACCATTCCTTCCGGTAAAAAGCTCGGTCGCTACGAAATCCGCTCGAAGTTGGGCGCGGGCGGGATGGGTGAAGTGTATCTGGCGCAGGACACTAAGCTTGATCGCAAAGTTGCGGTGAAGATTTTGCCGGCTGAGCTGGCCGCGAATCAGGATCGGATGCGAAGGTTTGTGCAGGAAGCCAAAGCTGCGGCGGCGCTCAATCATCCCAACATCGCGCACATCTATGAGATTGGCGAGAGCGAAGGCACTAACTTCATTGCGATGGAGTTTGTCGATGGCGAGACGCTGCGAGAGAAGGCTCACCCGGGAAATAGCGAGCTGAAGGTTTTGCTCAAATTCTTGCACCAGGTCGCCCAAGGGTTGGCGAAAGCACACGCATCAGGAATCGTCCATCGCGATCTTAAACCAGACAACATCATGATCACGCGCGACGGCCACGCGAAGATTCTTGATTTCGGTCTGGCAAAGCTGATCATGTCAGAACCGCCTGCGGTAGCGGGCGGGTTGAACCTTAACGATAACCTATCCGCTACCGCAGATCGTTCTGACAAAGCAGAAGAAGCGACCGCGATGATGCCCGTCCAGCATTCGACGCCTGGCGTCGTGATGGGCACGGTCGGTTACATGTCTCCCGAACAAGCGCAAGCGAAACCTGTCGACCAGCGCTCAGATATCTTCTCTTTCGGCTGCCTTCTTTACGAGGCCGCAACTGGTCGCCGGCCTTTCGCCGGCGACTCAGTCGTTGACACGCTACATAAAATCATTCACGACCCCGCGCCGGCTATCACTGACTTTAATCCGTCAGCGTCACCAGAATTGCAACGCATCATCCGCAAGTGTCTGGCAAAAGAGCCGGAGAAGCGATACCAGACGATCCGCGACACCGCCAACGATCTCGAAGAATTGATCGAAGAGATGAAAGGCGTCAGCGACATTGAACGTTCCGTCGCACCATCGGCGAGCGCGATCACGAGCGGCGCAACAAAGAGCACGGACGATGACAGCCGCGGGGAAAGCACCGCGTCAGGTACACACCCGCCCGCATCGAGCGCCGAGTATGTCGTCACCGGAATCAAGCAACACAAACTGGCAGTGGCCGCCATCGCTTTGGCGTTGCTGGTTGGCGGCGGCGCGCTCGTCGCTTTCATTCTCCGCGGTCGCATTACGAACGCTGCCATCCAATCCATCGCGGTGATGCCATTTGTTAATGAAAGCGGAAACGCGGATCTTGAATATCTCTCGGACGGACTGACGGAAACACTGATCAGCAGTCTGTCGCAACTGCCGAACCTGAACGTCAAGGCGCGGTCTTCAGTGTTTCGTTACAAGGGCAAGGAGACGAATCCGCAGACGGTCGGCAAGGAGTTGAACGTGCAGGCGGTTCTGAACGGGCGCGTGGCGCAACGCGGCGACCAGTTAACGCTGACTCTGGAACTGGTCGATGTACAAACCGAAAACGTAATTTGGAGCGAGCAATACAATCGCAAACAATCCGACCTCATTTCGCTGCAAAGCGAGATCGCCCGAGACGTTTCGAGCAAACTCAAATTGAAACTGTCAGGTGCCGACGAGCAAAAGCTGAATAAGGTATATACGACCAACCCTGATGCTTACCAACTGTATTTGAAGGGCCGATTTTATTGGAACAAGCTGACACCGAAAGACGTGCGCCAGAGCCTCGAATTCTACCAGCAGGCAATAGATAAGGACCCGGCGTTCGCTTTGGCCTATGTCGGGATTTCCGATACTTATATGCTGCTTGGCATTCCGGACGTGATGCTGGGAGTGATCCCGCCGCAGGAATCCGTGCGGAAAGCGAGAAACGCTGCTGACAAGGCTCTTGAGATAGATCCGACGCTCGCCGAGGCTTACGCCTCCCGCGCCCATGTTAAATGGAAAGAGCGCGATTGGGCGGGAGCTGATGAGGATTTCAAGCACAGCATTGAATTGAACGGAAACTATTCTAACGCTCATCGCTTCTATGCTATTTACTTGGTCTCTATGGGCAGGTCAGAAGAAGGCGTGCGCGAGGTCAGACGGTCAGAGGAGTTAGAGCCGCTTTCGGTTTCGGTAAAAGCTCACGTCGCCGTTATCTTTTATTTCGCACGGCGTTACGACGAAGCGATCGCCGCGGGAAAGAAGGCAGTCGAATTGGATGCGATGTCAACTGTCGCTCACCAGCGTCTGGGATCGGCGTACGAACAAACAGGAATGTTTCCTGAGGCTATCGCCGAGTTCCAGAAGGCGGTGGACGGTTCAAACCGTGTACAGCTGGCCGTCGCGTCACTCGCTCATGCTTTTGCCCTCGCCGGAAAACGGGCCGAGGCGGAGAAACTCCTGGCTGAATTGAAGGAACGATCTGGCAGCGAGTATGTTTCTTCGTATCTTATTGCCGAGATATACGTAGCATTAGGAGAAAAGGAAGCGGCATTCAAATCGTTGGATCAGGCTTACGACGAGCGGAGTATTGATCTGGTCCTTGCGAAGGTCGATCCCCGGCTTGACCCGCTGCGCGACGATCCGCGCTTTCAGGAGTTGGTAAAGAGAGTCGGCATTCCGCAGTAGCGCAAACTGTTAGTTTGCGTCGAGA